>Ga0265297_10002928_pt1 | contig 32611 bp, 43 predicted proteins | sample Munlanlwell13791_FD_192502 | JGI IMG/M metagenome (GOLD analysis project Ga0265297, IMG submission 192502) | Leachate microbial communities from a municipal landfill in Southern Ontario, Canada - Leachate well 137-91 | ecosystem: Engineered > Solid waste > Landfill > Unclassified | place...
GCGGGGCAGCCATTGTTGACAACTATCCGAAACTTCGGGTAGCGATACAGTGGATGCAAGCGCCTTACAGGCTTCTGTAGGGCGCTTTTCGTTTATAGAGGCTATTTCGGTAGGGAGGATGCCTTCAAGAGGTTCGTCAACATACATATTGATTACCAGCCGGTCGCTATACACGTAGATATCCTTGATCAGGGCTTGTATGAGGCTTTTCTGGGTTTCCGGAGAGGCATCTTCGAGGTGTTGTATGGCAAAGCCCATGGTTCGGTATACGAGCTCACCGGAGCAGGCGTTTATGCTGGCAACTCGCTTCTGGGCCTGCAGCTTGTCTATCTCGTCTTCAAGTTTTGCGATCTCGGCTTCCAGGTCATTCATCTTGTCTTTATAGGTGGAGCCTTTGGTGACGGCATTACCCAGGGCTAATTCCAGCAGCTTATTTGCCTGGTGCCGGAACCCGTTTAGCCTGGTTTCCTTTTCTTTAAGGTCTGCCTCTATCTTTTCAAGCTTTGCCTGCGACTCGAGCATTGCGTCGCCAAGGGCTTTTATAATAATGCTTTTGTCCTTGGATGCCCGCCTGAAATAATCGATTATGGCTTTGTCAAAAGTGGTTGCGGAGATGCGCGCAGCCTTGCATCCCAGGGCTTGCTTAGCGCGGCTGCATTCATAATAAAAGAACTTTCTCCGGCCGCGGCCGCCCGAGAAATTGCAGACCATATGGCTGCCACAATCGCCGCATCTGATGATCCCTGCAAGTAGGTATTCGTAGAATCTTTCCTTCTGCACAAAGTTGTGGCCGGGGAGTCTTGCGTTTAATATCTTGTTGGCCCTTTCCCATAGCCACTCTTCTACAATTGGAGGATGAGTGCCTTTATGATACTCTCCGCTGTACTGGATGTAGCCCTTATAGAAGGGATTCTTTAAGATCCTTGAGATAACCTGCCTGCGCCATTCCTTGCCGTTTAGAGTTTTTAGCCCGCGCCTATGTAGTTCAAGGCCTACCTGCGTAAGTGATTTATTATCTGCGGCCATCTCCCAGATAGCTTTAAGATGGAGAGATATCTTCTCATCAAGGACAATCTTGTGTGGCTGGCGGCCGTTAGGTAGAGGTTGTCCGTCTGGTATAAGCTTATATCCGTAAGGCAGCATCCCGCCGACCCATTTGCCTTGGCGCACCCGGGCAATAGCGGAGGCTTTCACGCGCTCGCCGGTAAGCTCCCGCTCAAAGGCTGACAAGATCCCAAGTATACCAATGACCACTCTGCCTATGGCGGTTGAGCTGTCAAGATTCTCGCGTACGGATACGAAAGCGATCTCTTTGGAGTTGAATAGATCAATAAGCCAGTAGAGGTCCCGGGTATTACGGGTCAGGCGGTCAAGACGGAAGAAGATTATTCCGTCAAAAGGGGCAGTTCCTCTACGCACGTGGTCAATAATCATCTGGATGCCGGGCCGGTCAAGATCCTTGCCGGAGTATCCGTCATCGTCTATTCGACCTTTGTTGCCTATCTTGGCGAGCTCATATCCAAAGGCATCCAGCAAGTTTTTGCAGTGGTAGGCTTGGCTGTCCAGGGTAGTAAAATCTCCCTGGGCCTGGTCGTCAGTGGAGCAGCGCGTATAGATAACGTAGCGTTTTTTGTTGGTTGTTTTATCTGTCTTAGGTTTTATGATCATAGATTTCTACCACATTTGAGTGCAGGCATCCGCCAGGCAGAGGAGCGTCTTCTGCCTGGCGGCTAAGAATAGCTATGCCTGGGCTTTCCGCGTTTTGCCTTTGCCCCAGCCAGCCTTCCATCTGGCCACGGCCCCGGCCACAATGGTATCGACAGTCTTTTGATCGCCGATATTCTTTAGCGCGTCGGCGAGCTCCTGCTTGTTAAGCACCCGGAAATTCTTAACTCCGCGCTGCTTAGCCTCTAGCATTAGCTCGTTGCGCGTGCTGCCCGCTGCCAAGATAACGCCTTCTTTAGGAGAGGGAGAATTGTCAACCGGCGCCTTGGCTTTTTGAGTTTTTGATTTTTTCTTGCCGTAATGCTTGGCATGAAGTTTATGCAAAAACTCCCGGTCTTTCTTTTTCTGCTCTGCAGTCATGTGGTAGTCACCTCCTTTCAGATTTTTTGGACACCCCAACCCTATAACAAAACCCCTACAAGTCAAGAGGAATCGATGCCTCTATATGTATATACCGATTTTTTTAACAATTTGTCACAGGGGTGTGACAGTTTGAGAAAAAAATCTGTATACATCTGTAGGGAGCAAATATGGCACGAGGGATAAAAGACGATTTTAATAAGCGATTCGGGAACCGGATTCAGGTGGTTTACGCGAAGAACCTTTCGCCTTCACAGAGAGAGCAGCGAAATAGAAAACTCTGCGAGGCAGTGATAAAAGTTTTGACCGACATCCTGGGCAGAGAGCCAACGCAAAGAGAGCTGTTTGGAATCGATGATCTTACGAAAGTAAAAAGGTATAAATAGCGGTATCTCTTTATATATTTGTGAGACCTCCGTGATTTACTTCATAGTTTTAAAGGGCTAATGTTTACTTAGGGCTCATTTAAAGACACCTCAAGAAATAAAAAAGGAGGTGTCTCATGAGTCTCAATTACGGAGGTTTATTTGAGAGTTGGGAGATTGCGGTTGCCAAGAAAGTTATCAATGATTACAGAAAAGAGCGCACATATTTGGCGCGGGAAGGATTGGATGATTTATTGCAGGAATGTCTTATGCGCTGGCTTGATGTCCGCGATCGCTACGATACAAAGCGTGGCGCTTCAAAAAGGACATATATGGCTGAGGTTGTCAGGAATATGCTTATCAATCTTGCCGAGAAAGCTAGTGCTGATAAGAGGAAAGCGATTTACGAGAGTGTATCCCTGGATGAGCCCTTTAATGACAATGAAGATGAGCCTGCCTTAAAAGATAAACTCACTGAAAGCGATGATGTCCTGCCGCAAATTAAGTCTGAACTCAAGTTAGAGCTTTCCAGAATCTACCAGAAGCTTACTCCGCAGCAACAGAAATTATGCAAGTTGCTTGGCGAAGAAGGCCTGACTATCAGCGAGGCCTCTAGGCAGCTTAATAAACATAGAATGATTATTCACCGTGAGATAGCTCGGATAAGAGAACTCTTTGAAAAGGAGGGACTAAGGGACTACCTGAAATAATTCTTACACGAGGTGTGACAGTTTAAGAAAAAAATCTGTATACATATATAGGGGCAAAGAAAATGACCGATATATGCAAGTTCAAATTCCAGGAAAAGATAGGCAAGAAAGCTATTGAGAAGCAAATTGCCCGCGCCATTGAGACCGCAGAATATACCTTTGGTCCGGCCAAAGTCAGACTGCATGCCAGTTACCTGGCCACGGATGATAAGGTGGCTATCGTTACCTCAAGCGAAGTCGGAGAATACATCGCTCAGATATTTATCGGAATAATGACCCGCAAACTCGGTGAGGATAAATTCACCGTGGAAAGAATAAGGAGGGGTGAGGAGCCATGAAAGTTATTCAGGGACTAAAGAGACTCTATCAAGGCTTGAGCCGGTATAACCGAGATAGACTCATCGAGGCAAACCGGCCGTTTGGCAAGGATCCAAAAGAATTCATAAGGATGCTGATTTGGCTATTTGCAATTTCAGCGATCGTCATCGGCATCGTTTTAATTATCGGAGGGCGGTAGAGAGCAATGGATGATGGCCAGGGAGATTTATTCTTATCCAAGGAGAAGCAACTCTTGAGCTGGTGTAAGCAAAAGAGGATTTTCTCTAAAGCTGAAGTCATCTCCTTTGGCACTAAGAATTATTATCTCCGGGCCGACAGGACGATTCGGGATTTTGTCCGGCAAGGCTTAGTAAGAAAAATAAGCAAGGAAGAATGCATCCGGAGAAATCTCAAAGGCAAGATGGCCTGGTACGAGCTTGTGTCCGTTTAAGAAGGCAGTTTTTATGGGAAGCGAAAAGATTGATATCAGGGATTTGCGCGATGGCAAATTCCTTTGGATAGATAAGGCAGCGTTAAGGATTATAAGTGAGAGCGCTGGCACCATGGGCGTTGCTGTTTATTCATGGCTTTGTTATTACGCTAATTTTAAGGCGCAGGATTGTTTTCCTTCAGTCACTACATTGGCATATCACTGCGGAGTATCCCGGCGCACAATCATGCGCGCTATTAAGCACTTGGAGCAGCTGAAGGCTATCTCTATTGAGAGGAAGAAAGGCAAGCCGAATATTTATAAGCTGCTTAACATGCCCGGGCCGAGAAGTTATCCACAGCCAAGTAGTGACACCGATGTCACCAGTGACAGGGCTGTCACTGGAGTGGTGACACAGGTGTCACCAGAGGTAGTGACGCCCGTGTCACCCGAACAAGAGATATTAAACAAGAGATAACTAACAAAAGATAGTAGTAGAGGTTGTGAAATCTGTGAATAACTCGTTTTTAATGCTTTTGGGTCCTTCCCGGCCGGGTTTGGCGCGGGTCGGGCGAGGCGCGGGCTTTCAGTGATTATGGCTTAAAAAATTGATGTCAATGTCAATGAAAATGGGTCTTACCCGGTAAAGGCGGGGGACTATCTTTTTTATTTAACTATATGTTTCTAAAGAGGTTATGAAAAGGAGGACAGAGTGGCAAAGATTAACATAAAGCCCGAAATCAGTGACATAAAGTTGTCAGAAATAAAGCCCGCTCCCTATAATCCGCGGGAGATTACGAATGAGGCCCTGTCGGGCCTGCGGCACAGCCTGGAGAAGTTCGGTTACGTAGACTTGCTGGTAGTAAATAAACGCAATATGCATATCATTTCAGGGCATCAGCGCTATAAGATTCTGCAGGCAGAGGGTGTTGAGACTGCACCGGCTATTTTGGTTGACGTTGATGAGATCCAGGAACAGGCAATGAATGTGACGCTCAATAACCAGGAGATTGCCGGGCAGTGGACGCAGGCGCTCATTCCGCTTTTGGAGAGGCTGCGCAAGGAGGCAGCTGATGATTATCTTGCTTTGAGACTTAAGAATTTGCGTGACAGCGTTGGAGACATGGGCGTTGAGAATTTAGGCGACGGCAAGACACTACTGGATGATATTCCCGAACCGCCTAAAGAAGCAATTACCAAAAGAGGCGACCTTTGGATTTTGGGCGAACATCGGCTTCTTTGTGGCGATTCTACAAACGAGGGGGATGTGGCGCGGCTTATGGATAATCAGAAGGCGAGTTTGTTTGCTACGGATCCGCCTTACTGCGTTGATTACACCGGCGCTGACAGGCCTACCGGCGGGCATGACTGGTCTGGCGTCTACCATGAGGTTGATATTCCGGATGCCAAGGAATTTATAAAGAAGTTTTATGAGGTGGGCCTTAAGCATATCAAAGAAAATACCGCGCTCTATCTTTGGCATGCCTCAAAACGAAGAGGCATGATTGAGGATATCTGCGATGAACTGGGTATTCTTGCCCATCAGCAGATTATTTGGGTGAAGCCTTGCGCGGTTTTGACATATTCGTTTTATTCTTGGAGGCATGAGCCGTGTCTTCTCATGTGGATTAAAGGACAAAAACCGCCCTATAAACCAAAAGACAAATCTATCGGCAGCGTGTGGATGATAGATTTCTTGCGCTCAGGCGATCCAACTCAAGCAGAATATCATACGGATGTTTGGGAGCTTGACTGGGAAGGCAAGAAGCGCAACCCTGGGCTGCATCATCCAACGGTTAAACCTACGGAGGTCTTCGCTATTCCTATGCGCGTGCATACTTCGCCCGGAGATATTTGTTATGAGCCGTTCAGCGGGTCCGGTTCGCAGATCATCGCAGCTGAGCGGTTAAATAGGCGCTGCTATGCAATGGAGATTGAGCCTATCTTTTGCGACGTAGCTGTCAAAAGATGGGAGGAATTTTCTGGAAGGAAGGCGCATAGAGAAAATAGCAATGGATGAAAAAAGCCAGAACCTAATAGAGATTGCCCGGAAGAAACGCTATATCTCTCTTGTTGAGAAATTGCAGCGGGGAACGCTGTCTGCCAAGGAGCTTAAGGAGCTTGAGGAGTTTGAAAAGTCCGAACAGAGAAAAGAAACCAACGTACTTGACGGAACGGTTGACCTTGGGACAATTTCAGTATTTTTAGAAAAGTCTCCCCGCATGGTCCGGCGTTACATAAAGCAGGGAATGCCGGTTATCCGGGATTCGCAGGGCGAGATATACCGTTTTAAAGTCAGCGAGGTCTTCAAATGGTTTTACGCCTCGCAAAACCCCGAAGACGGCAGCAAGGATTATTGGGAAAACGAATACCGCAAGAACCGCGCCAAACTAAGCGAGCTCGAATTAAAGCAAAAAGAAGGCGAGCTTATTCCTTTCGCAGATCACGCGTCATTAATTAAAAATCAGATAAGGGGAATTAAGGCTGGTTTTTTACGACTGCCGAAATACATCGCGCCTAAATTGTACCAGCAGGAGCCGAAGGTTATCTGCGAGATGCTGGACGCGGAGCTTCGCTATATCATCAATCAGTTTGCGGGAGTAAAAAGTGAGGATAAAGATAGCCAGAGCAATAGTTAATACCGTCCTGCCTTATGCGGCAGAGGAATGGGTTCTGCCGAATAAGATGACGGTGAGCGAATGGGCAGATACGTTCAGGCGCCTTGACGTCAAAACTTCTGCAGAGCCCGGGCAATGGTCAACAACAAGAACGCCCTACTTAAAAGGAATTATGGATGCGTTCACGGATCCGTTTGTCGATGAAATAACAGTCATGGCTGCGTCTCAAGTCGGCAAGACAGAGGCAATGTATAACATGCTGGGCTACGTCATTGACCAGGACCCGGGGCCTACGCTTATGGTTTCGCCGCGGGCCGATGACGCAAAGAGTGTTTCATATAACAGGATACGGCCGATGATTGAAGTTTCGCCGGTGTTGAGCAAGTATCTGCCTGAGAATCTCGATGATATCACGAAACTTGAATATCACTTTGACCGTATGATTCTTTACTTCGCAGGATCCAACTCACCGGCGGATCTCGCATCAAGGCCTATCCGATATCTATTTTTGGACGAGGTGGATAAATACCCGAAATTCTCGGGCCGCGAGGCAGATCCTATAAAACTGGCCTCAGAAAGACAGAAGACATTTTGGAATAAAAAGACTATCAAGGTTTCAACACCGACTACACGCGAAGGATATATTTTCAGGGAATATGAGAAATCAGACCAGAGGCGATTTTATGTCCCCTGTCCTCATTGTGGGAAGCTTCAGGTTTTGCTCTTTGGCCAGATCAAATGGCCGAGAGAGGAATCTTCGCCCGAGAGGATTAAAAACGAGCGGTTTGCCTGGTATGAGTGTTTCTATTGCGGCAAAAAAATAGAAGACTTGCAGAAACAAAAGATAATGCAAAGCGGAGAATGGATTCCCGAGAAGAAAGAGAAAAACAGAAACCGCGGCTTTTGGGTAAGTTCTCTATATTCCCCCTGGCTTACATGGAGCGATATCGCGGCGGAGTTCTTAAAATCAAAAGACTACATCGAGCTTTTGATGAACTTTGTCAATTCTTGGCTGGCCGAGGTTTGGGAGGAGAAGATAGAAGAGACGACAGTGGATAAGGTCCGCAATCTTGCCCGGGACTATGACGAGGGAATTGTGCCTGATGAGGTTTTGGTTTTAACCGCGGGCGTAGACGTGCAAAAGGATCACTTTTATTTTGTTATACGCGGCTGGGGATATTACGAGGAATCATGGCTCATTCGCGCAGGAAGAGCTGAATATTGGGATGATCTAGTAGAGGCTTTGTTTAAGACGGAATACAAAAGATTGACTTCAAATGAGACCTTAAATATTTATATGTCATGTGTTGACTCTGGTTTTAGGACGGATGAAGTATACCGTTTTTGCCGGTCCTGGTCCGATAAGACAAAAGCGATTAAGGGAGTTGAAGAGATCAGCGGAGGCAGATTTTACCGGGCAAATAAAATAGACATCAATTCGCGCACCGGCGCGGTTATCCCAGGCGGGCTTGTCTTGTGGCATTTAAATGTCACGCAGTATAAAGACAAGATCAACCGGCTTGTTACTTCCCGGGATCCGGTGAAATGGCATATATTTAAAAATCCCGGTGAGGAGTATCTGGCTCAATTTACCTCTGAGCATAAGATATTAATCCGTAACCGCACCACCGGCCGGGCAAAGGAAGTCTGGCAGAAGAAAAAAGAAGCTTCGGCAAATCATTTTCTTGACGCTGAGGTTTACGCCTTAGCCGCAGCAGATATTATCCGCGCCTTGAATATCCGCAAAGACGGAGCTGTGAGGGTTTATCAGCCGAAAGCTAAAGGAGAGGAGCATTCAAGGCAGGAGTGGATCCGTAAAAGGGAAGGGTCTTGGCTTTAATGGGGCGATGGCTTGAGAGAAAACCTAACTGGCTGAAAAATGTCGACCGCAACGATTCTGTTGAGCCGCAGAAAAATTCAGGCGGCAGGCCGCAGAATGATTCAAAAGATTACGGCGTCAGATTTATTCCGCTAAAGTGTCCTAAATGCAAAAGCAAAGATATCAAATGTTATTCCAGTCATCCGCCGGTCAGATATCATATCTGCCAGAAATGCGGACATAATTTCAAATCTGTTGAGGCTGAAGACGATGGGTAGTTTTTACTAATTTGTAGTAACGACTATCTTGTCAATTAGAGGATTTCAAGTAATATAGAGTTAAAGATTATATGCGCTAAAGGTTGGCCGCCTTTATAGCGCCCCAATAGTTTTATTAAGCCCGTTACCGTGCACGGCGGTAGCGGGCTTTTTTATTGGGCAAAAAAGGAGTGCATTGTGAGCGCGCCCACAAAACAGGAAATGCTTGACGCTATTGAGACCGCTATCAACGGTTTAAGTTCAGGCGTGAAGTCATACACCATAAACGGCAGGACAATGACTTACCGCGATATCGCCGATCTTAAGCAGATGCGCGACCAGCTTAAGAAAGAATTATCCCCTACTATAGACCGCACAACATACGCGTCTTTTAAGGATCCGTCATGAGAAAAAGTATCGGCGAAAAACTGGCAGGTAGCATTGATAATGTTATCTCTTTTTTCTCGCCAAGGGCCGGTTTTAAGAGACGCATGTTCCGCCAGGCTATCAGCATTTCAGAATCGTTCAGCTCTTACAAAGGCGCTTCAAGGTCAAGGCTCAGGTCAAGCTGGCTTCCAGGGGGAGGCTCAGCAGACGAAGACTTGCTGCCAGAATTAAAAGACATCCGCGAGAGAAGCCGCGACTTAAACCGCAATGACGCGCATGCCTCAGGGATTACCGGCACAATGACTACAAATGTTGTCGGCTCAGGGATAAGGCCGCAGTCAAGAATTGATAAAGATTTATTAAGTATCGATGACGCAGCTGGGAGCAATTTTCAAAAACAAGCTGAGAGGGTTTGGAAGGACTGGCTTCCATATGCCGATGCCGGAAACCGCATGGACTTTTATGAAATCCAGCAGCTCGTGGACAGGCAGATTTTAGAAAACGGCGAAGCGGTTATTATCCCGAAGATGATTAAAGAGCCGGGCAGGCCTTATTCCCTGGCCCTGCAGATTATCGAATCAGACCGGCTTGACACCCCGCCGGGCATGCAGGGGGATAAATCTATCAGGTCAGGCGTTCGAATAGGCGAGAAGGGCGAGCCGGTTTCATATTTCATTCAGAAGACGCATCCCGGAGACATCAGATTCACAAAAAGAGGGGAAAGAGAATTTATAGAGATACCTGTCAAGAACGAATACGGCCGCAGGAATATTTTTCATCTCTACTTCGTTCAGCGCTCAGGTCAAACAAGAGGCGTTCCTTTCTTTGCACCGGTCCTGACTTACTTCAAAGACCTGGCAGAATACGCTGAGGCCGAACTTGTGGCGGCAAGAATAGCAGCGTGTTTTTCGCTTTTTATTACTTCGGAAGCATCGATGGATGTAGCGGTTAATTCAGCCTACGAAAGAAACCCGTCAGGGCAGCTAATCGAATCGCTGGAGCCGGGCATGATTAAACATCTTCTGCCCGGAGAGAATATCACCTCGTTTAATCCGCAGAGGCCGGGAGCTACCTTTGAGCCGTTTGTGGAAAGGATATTAAAGGCTATCTCTGCTGCCCTGGGTCTGCCCTATGAGCTCGTGGCCAAGGATTTCTCAAAGACAAATTATTCAAGCGCCCGGGCAGCGTTATTAGAGGCGCGCAGGTATTTCAGGATGAGACAGGAATGGCTTGCCCGAAAACTCTGCCAGCCGGTTTGGGAGATGCTTTTAGAAGAGGCCTATCTTAGCCGTCAGATAAAAGCGGAGACATTTTATGAAAATGAGCGTTATTGGACGAACGCTTCATGGATTGCGCCCGGATGGGAATGGGTCGATCCTCTAAAAGAAGCCCAGGCTGCCGAGGTGGGGTTAAAGAACGGCATCGTTACTTATTCTGATCTCTATGCGCAGGAAGGCAAGGACTGGGAAGAGAGTTTTGAGCAGAGAAAGCGCGAAGCCACAAAAATGAAAGAATTAGATTTGGAATTTCCAAGCGATGAGAAAGCAAAAGAGCCAAAAGAAGCCAAAAATCCAAGCAGCCAGGAAGATAACGATCAGCAATAAAACGCAGATGGCCATGCCGAAGGAGTTGGATATTCGGATAGGAGAACAAGATGCCAAATAAAGATATTCTTTTTCGTACGGACATAGCACGGGCCGGGGGCGTCCGGGTCAGCAGAAATAACGAGGTGATTGAGGGATTCGCGGTTGTCACCAAAGGCGTCACGCATGACGAAAGGGGGGAGTTTGATGAAACAGCATTAGACAAAATCGTTGAGCTGGGGAATCAGCCGAAGATGGGGATTAAGTCAAGGTTTGGCCATCCCAACATGAGCTCAACTGCCCTGGGGACGTTTCTGGGCAGGGTTAAAAATTTCAGGCGGGACGGCAGCATAGTCCGGGCAGATCTGCATATTGACCAAACCGCGCACAAGACGCCTGACGGAGATTTAGCGGGTTACATCATGGAGCTTGCGGAAAGCGATCCCGACGCGTTCGGCTCTTCTATGGTCATACATTGGGACGAGGAGTACCGGCAGGAAAAAGACGGATCATTGACAAAGGATGAGAAAGGAAATACGCTGCCGCCGCTTATCCGGGTGAAGAAATTGATGTCAGTAGATATTGTTGACGACCCGGCGGCAAATAACGGCCTTTTCGGCATGCCGTTTTTCTCTGAGTCGGTGAAGCCGTCGGCGGAGATGACGGCTTTTCTGGATAAGTTCTTAGAGCAGCCGGATGCGGTTGAGCGGGTAATCGCGTTTTTGGAGAGGTATCGCATGAATAAGGATGAATTTCAAACAATTTTAAAGAAACAGGAGGTGAAAACCATGTTTGAAAATTTAACGGTAGAGCAGTTGAAGAAAGAACGGCCGGATATTTTTGATTCCGTCTTTAAGCTGGGCCTTGACGAAGGAGTCAAAAAGGGCGGCGAGTACGGGCAGAAGCAGGAAAGAGAGCGGGTTGTTTCGATCCTAAAGAAAGCGAAGGCCTTCAAGGATATGAATGATCTTGCTATTGCCGCGGTTGAGAACGGATTGACTTTAGAGCAGGCGACAATCAGTTTTCAGGATAAGCAGCTCGCGGGCCTGCAGCATGCCCAGGCCCCGGATGTCGGGCCTGATAACGATGAGGACAAAGGCAAAAAGCCGACAACCCATCTTGAAAGGGCGCATGCCTATAAACAGGAGCATAACTGCAGCATGACAGACGCGTTAAAGGCGACTGCAGAAAAAAGAAAGCAGTAAAAACGAAGGAGGAGAAAGATGTCACAGTTTAATATCGGGTCAAAAGCGTTTGTGGCAGGCGAAGCATTAGAGGCTTACCGCAGGGTGAAGTTAAGCGCAGGCAGCGGCACGCAGGTCGAATACGCGGATGCAGGAGAGGCCTTTATTGGTTTTACCGCGGCAAAGGCAGCGCAGGGAGAGATGGTCAGCGTAGATCTAAAGACCACGGGCCGGACGTTTAAAGTCGAAGCTAACGGCGCGATTGCTGTCGGCGGGAATTTTTACGGCGCAAACGACGGGAAGGTGAGCGCCACGGTAAGCGGTTCTATTCAGGGCCGCGTGCTTGAAGCAGCGGCTTCAGACGGCGAGATTATCGAAGGGTTGTTGCTGTAAATAAACATTTAAAGACAGGAGGATACAATGGGAGTTGATTATCAGGGTTCAAGAGCAGTGCCGAGGTTAGAGCTGGGCGAGGCTGCATTGGAGTTTATCCAGCAGCAGGATGAGTTTATCGGGACGCAGGTGTTGCCGATATTCCCCACCAAAAAGAAGGCAAGTATTTTTCCCGCGATAACGAGGGAAAGTATTACGCGCGAAGCAGACACCAAAAGGGCCCCGCGCGGAAATTACAACAGAGACGGGTTCCAGGCAAAGGATAAGCAGTATAACTGCGAGGAATACGGCCTTGAAGGGCCTCTTGACGACAGCGAGAGGAGCCTTTATGCGACGGATTTCGACGCAGAGCTTACCACGGTGCAAATTATCACGCGGCGCGTTCTGCAGGCTCAGGAAAGGCGCATTGCAGGGATTGTGTTCAATACGACCACATTTGCCGGGCCCGCGCTATATACCGATAATTCCGGAGCTCCTTGGGATAACCCAAGCTCAGATGTTCCGCTTCAAGTGCGCGCAGCGAGGGAAAAGGTGAGAGCCAATTGCGGCATTGACCCGAATACCCTCATCTGCAGCAAGGCCAATATCGACCGCCTGCTGGCTAACAACAGCATCAAGGACGCGATCAAATATGTGGCCAGGCTTACCGAGGCAGAGCTGCTTAATGCGCTTGCGGATATTCTGGGTGTGCGCCGGATCCTTGTAGGCAAAGGCATCTACAATACAGCCAAAGAAGGCAAGCCTTTCGCTAGCGCGGATATCTGGAATGACGATTACGCGATGGTGGCAACAATCGGGGATTCGCAGCGGCTTTCCGATCCAAGCGTCGGAAGAGTGTTCTTATGGAGCGCTGACAGCCCGGAGAACGCGACGGTCGAGCAATACCGCGACGATGCGGCAAGAAGCGATATTTTCCGCGTAAGGCAGCATGTCGACGAGCTTATTATAGACCCGTATTTTGCGCATCTAATGAAAGTCGACGCCTAAGCAAGCGTCTTAAAACAAGCAATGCGCCGGGAGGCTTTAACGGCCTCCCGGCAAGGCTTGGAAAGCGGGGGCTATGGCTTTCAAGGATAATTTAGCGCAGGATGCGGCAGAAACATTCTTAAACTCGGATGAGTTTGCCGAGGAAATTACCTACACGCCTAAAGGCGGATCAGCGAAAGTTATTAAAGCGCTTGTGAACCGCAAGCGCATAGACCCTGCCTACGAGGATGCGGGCCGCGTTCTCATAAACCAATGTGAGATATTTATTGCCAATGATGAAACATCCGGTGCCGCGTCTATTAACAAAGGCGGGGATATTGTTTCGCTTGCAGAGGTTGTCGGCGGAGGCGCAATTGACTGGGTAGTGGCGGATATCTTAGGACAAGACGAAGGAGTATGGCATTTGCTTTTGCAGAAATGAGCGAGCTAAAACTGGAGATTAACACAAAGAATTTAGAGCGGGCAATCAGGCTTTTTCCGAAAGAGCTAAAATACAAAATTGCCGACGGGATGGATCATGCCACGCGCAAATTCTTAAAAATCTTCAAACAAACACGGCTTCAGGGCCCGCCAGGGATAAAGGGCAGGCCTCATGGGATTTTTACGCATTTCAGCAGGGCAAGCCTCCTGTCGCAGGATATCGAGGGCATGGGCATGGTGATTTTCTCGGATTCAAAGATTGCCCGCATGCATGAACAGGGTGCAACGCTTAAAAATCCAGGGGGCGGCAAGCTTGCCGTGCCGCTTTCGGCAAGGAAAGAACTATTTACCTCTGACGGCAGGCTTAAGAAACAATACAAGCAGCCGCGGCTGCTTAAAAATGTTATCCCCATTCAATTGAAAGGCAAGACATTCCTGGCCAAGGTTAAAAAGAAACTGCGCGAGCTGATCCCTATTTTTGTTTTGAAAAACAGCGTGCGCATCCGGCCAAGGCTCATGTTCTATAAAACATGGGATGACATGCAGAATGAGCGGATAGATATTTTAAACAAATCAATTGAAAAGGCGCTGAATAAAGTATGACGGTCAGAGAAAGCATTTTAGAGAACGTAAAGACAACGCTTGAGGCAATCTCAATCGCAAACGGTTATCACAATGACATTGCCAGCGTGCAGAGGTGGCGGCAGTCCGGGAATTCGCTTGTCTTGATCCCTTGCATAGTGATTAATGCCGGACCCGAAGAAAAAGAGCCGGTGCCTAACCCTTTTACAACCTGCAAGTTTACCGTCTATCTTGATGTCTGGACAAGGCAGGCGCAGGATGATCCGCAGCCGACAGACGCGCTCTTAAATAGTCTTTTGGGAGATATCGAAAAATCGCTTATGGTTGACTACACGCGCGGGGGTTTTGCCAAAGATACGAATATCAAGTCCAATGTCCTTTTTGAAACTTTGGAAGGCCAGCCGCAGGCAGGCATCATCATAGAGCTGGAGATATTTTATCAGCACAAACAAAACGATCCCGAAATTTCGGGATAGAGGAGGTTAAATCATGCTTACACGTAAGCGTCAATTAGCAGCAAAAATAGAAGCGGTAGAAGGCACCGCTGAAACTTTGGCTGCGGCAGATGCCAGGCTTTTAGTCTATAACCCGAAGGTGAGTTTTGATATTGCAATGTTTGAGCGCAACCCTGCCAGACAGACATTTTCGAACATAGGCAAAATCCCCGGCAAGCGGCCTGCAGGATTATCATTCCGCTTAGAGTTACGAGGTTCAGGCGCAGCTGCTACTGTGCCGGAATGGGGCAAGCTGCTTCAGGCCTGCGGATTTGGGGTTAATACTCTAAAGTCCATGAATATAGGTGCGATTACCAACGGGCCTTTTCAGCATGGAGAAACGATTACCGGCGGCACATCTGCGGCTAAAGGGAGAGTTGTTATTAATACCGCTAACGGCGCAACCGCGATCCTGTTTGTTACTATTTCCGGGACCTTTGTCAGCGGAGAAGTAATTACCGGAGGTACGTCAACTGCAACTGCCGCTACATCATCTGTGCCGTCAACTGTCGGCAATGAGTTTAAGCCGATCTCAGATAGCATTCCGTCTCTTACCCAGGGCTGCTACGAGGACGGCCTGCGAAAACTTTTAAAAGGATGCCGGGGCAAGGTAAAGTTTGGCTTTAAGTCAGGAGAGCCGGTACTTCTTGATTTTGATTTTCAGGGCGTAGAAGCAGGGGTAGCGGATACGGCATTTCTTAGCAACGTCACTTACGAAACTACCAAGCCCCCGGCGTTTTTAAGCGCGCTTTTCTCAGTGGATGCTTATTCCGCTAAGGTCGGAGAAATGGATATCGATTTCGGCAGCATCCTGGCAGAGCGAGACGATATAAATGACCAGCGCGGGATCTTGTCTTTTGCTGTTACCGGCAGAAATGTCCTAGGTTCATTTAACCCGGAGATGGTTTTATCTGCTGCGTATGATTTTCATGCCAAGTGGTTTTCAGGCGCTGAGATGGTGGTTGATTTTACAGTGGGATCTGTCGCCGGGAATAAGTTCAGGTTTTATATTCCCCGCGCGCAGTATACCAAGGTTGAAGATGAAGATAGGGACGGCCTGCAAATAGCCAAGAGCACGTTCAGTCTCAACGGCTCGCTTTTATACGGGGATGATGAATTAAGCATTTTAGCGTTATAAAAAAAGGAGGTAGCCCATGCTTACCGGAATAAACATTTATGAAGCCAAGCCTTATAAGTCAAAACTCGATCCGGATAAGGATAATTCCACAATCTTTCACGTCGGACTTTTGGATTCTTATTTAAGGGCTTATATCGAGGATCAAACCACGTCTTTTGAATTCAGCTCCAAGAACCCGAAGGATCCGGCTAAGGCAAATATTAACGCCTCAAAGCGTAATCTTTTAGTGGTCAAGTTCGGGCTTAAGGGTTTTGACAACTTTTTGGATCCGCGGGATAAGAAGCCGCTTAAGTTTGACACGGTTTCAACGGCAATAAACGGGAAGAATTATACGGCTGTTACCGATGAGATTATTTCGATGCTGCCCAAGGCTTTGATAGACGAGCTTTCGGAAGTGATTTTAGCCGAGAATTCGTTGAGCGGGGACGAAGAAAAAAACTGATCCTGGCGGTCGGGCTGCACAAGTTTAAGCTCGACTGCCAGACGTGCTCAGACGCTTTAAAGCTGGAGCGCGGCTGCGAGGAAGATTCGCCGATTGAGGGCGTCTGGAAGTTAAAGGACTGGGAATTCAGGCGGTGTCCAAGGAAACTTGTTACTAGAGCGAGCATAGAATATTTGAACGCGTATCTTTTTTTCGAGAAAGGATATCTGCCTAATCCCGGCGGCTGGTTAGATCAGCCGCTTAAATTTATCCAGGCAATGAAGATAATCGAACGCGAGATTGCGCTGGCAAAAGAAAAAGAGGATTAATGCCTACTAACAGAGAACTCGAAATCATCATGAAATTAAAAGACGAGGTCTCAAAGCGCCTGCAGGGGATAGAAGGCAATCTGCAGAAGTTCGCCAATTCCTGCAAGCAGCTTGGTGGCACGCTTCGTCAGGTAGGCAGAGAGATAGCGCAGGTCGGCCAGAACCTTGTTTTTATGGGCGGCGCATTGACCGGGCCCCTTGCTCTTGCCTTTAAATCCGCAGAGAAATATTCCCTCTCCGTTTCAAACGAGCTTAAACGCCTTGATAACGCCTTTATCGGCCTGCGGGTAAGTATTGCCGAGGCATTAGTGCCGGTTGCGCATAAGCTGGCCAATGTCTTTGGCAATCTGCTTAATATGTGGAATAGCCTGACACCGGCAACACAGCAAATGATCGTTCAGACTATTGCAGTGACTGGCATTTTTATGACGCTTAGCGGAGTTGTAGTTGCTTTGATAGGGCGGCTGATACGTTTGAGCGGGCTTATTATTGGCTTGGTCGGCAAGCTGGCCTTATTTGCCCTGGCGCATCCTTGGATTGCCGGGATTGCTGTTGCCGTATCAATTCTTATTGTTGTATTTCTCAAATTCAGAGATGCAGCGGTGCCGGTCCTGAATGCAGTTGAGATCGGCGCGGAGATGGTCTACATCGGATTTGTCAAACTTATCAAATATCTCTTGGTGGGTTTTGACAAGCTGGCCCTTGGGCTAGAGAAATTTTACGATGTTTTGGGCAAGCTTCCCGGAAAACTCGGCGAGCCATACAGGGAGGCATCAGAGCACATCAAACGCTTCCGCGATAATCTGCAGGGCCTGATCAAAGCCTCTGATGCGGAGATGGACAGGGTAGGCAATAAGATTTCAAACGTCCTGGTGACCGGCGAGGGCAGCCTCGTTAAAGGATACGACAAGGCAAAGAATGCGATAAATGGTTTTATTGATGCCCTTAAGAATTTAGGCAAGGATGTAAAGATTGAGGAAGTGGCGCAGAAGTTTGACGCGATTCAGTCTATGGGGGAAGGCGTTGCCCGGTCATTGGGAAGCGTATTTAAGCACTTTTTTAGCGATGCGTTCAAAGGACAGATTGATGATGTAAGAGATTATTTCGCTGAATTAGGCAATATGATGCTGGAGGTCCTTGCTGAGGTCTTGGCCAGGATGATTCTTGTTAAGACTATCGGTTCAATTTTTCCCGGTATGATCCCGTTTTTCCATCAGGGCGGAATGATTTATCACTCAGGCGGCCAGATCTTACCTGTCCGAGCGCACGCAGGGCTTGCGCCTGATGAGGTGCCGGTTATTGCCCAGACCGGAGAAGGAGTTTTATCCAGGCGCGGTATGGCTGCCTTGGGCGGGCCGGACAACTTAAGATCTCTAAATGAAGGAAAGCCTGCCAAAGCAGGCATAACCATAAATGTGAATCAAGTTATCCAGGCGTGGGACGCGCAGGACGTATGGCGAAACCGCAAGATGTTATCAAACGCCATTGCGGATGACATTTATAACAACGGCAAGATTCGGTCGGTAATCAGGAGTTATACATGAGCGATTTTACTCATCTTCCGGATTTTCTCATTGATGAGGCGGTGGAATACAAAACGCTTGTGTCTGAGTTTGAAAACGGAGCAGAGCAGAGACGGCGTAAATGGGCGAATCCTTTAGCAAAATGGACACTCAGATTTAATAACAGGACCCAGGCGGAGATGGCAGAAGTTTTAGATTTTTTTAAGAGCAGGTTTGGGGCATTCATGGCATTCACCTGGACGAATCCTAATGATTCGTTTGAATACACCGTGCGTTTTGTTGAGGACAGCTTTCAGTTTAGCCGCAAGGCATACGGAGTGTATGACTTTGAATGCGAGTTTGTTGAGGTGAAATAATGCCGCGAGAAATAGACGCTACATTCAAGCAGGAGAAAGCCAAGCGCGAGAATGCGCCGATATTTTTATATACGCTTGAAAAATATGACGGCACAAACGATCTCTATCTTGCGAGCTTTGACGAGGATGTAATTTATAACGGCATTACTTATTCGCGGTTTCCTATAACTCATGAGTTTGTAGGCGAGAACAATCAAGGCCAGATTGACCAGGTTAAGGTGCGCCTCGCCAATGTCTCAAGGCTGATCCAGCTTTACTTGGAGCAGTTCGATTTCCGTGGCAAAAAAGTCACGATACGCATGGTCTGGCTGGATCAATTATCTGATCCGGACGCCTTTATGGACGACATATTTTACATCGACAGCTATACGGCAGACCAAAACAATGTGGAGCTTACCCTGACAGGAAAGTTTGACGTTCTCGGCGTAGACCTTCCGGCAAGGCGGTATTCGCGCAATTACTGTAGCTGGAAGTTTAAAGCCGCGGAGTGCGGTTATTCGGGAGCAGAGTTTACATGCAACAAGACAAAACAGAGATGCAAACAACTGAACAATTATCAGAGATTCGGGGCGTTTCCGTCGGTACCGGCAAGGCGCATCTACGTGATGTAGAGCAATTTATTATCGGCAAATATCTTGGGCTGCCGTACCGGCACCGCGGCCGGTCCTTAGAAGGGCTTGACTGCTGGGGATTCTTAAAGCTTGTCTACGCTGATCTAGGGGTGAGGCTGTTTGATATTGAGGATTTGGAATACAGCAAGATCTGGGGAGCGCAGGGTAAGGATTATTTTAAAGAGCATTACTTTCATGACTGGGTGAGCGTTAAGACGCCTGAGATGCTCGACGGAGTATTGTTTGTTAACTCAAGGAAAATTGCCAATCACGCAGGCATAATTTTGAGCAATGGAAGGTTTATCCATTGCGCAAGACCGGGAGTGATTATTTCAAGGATAAACGACCCCTCGTGGCAGACGAAGATAGAGGGATTTTACAGGTTAAAAGACAGGATATGCTGACCATAAGGAATATAGAAAATCCGTTTAAGCTAGAAGAGGCTCAAGTTAAGGAGGTTTCTTACTCCCGCCACAAGACGCTTCAGGAAGTCTTGATTGAGTCCGGCTTTGATTATGAGAATAAGCGCGTTATTGTCAGCGGCAAGCGCATTGAGAATCTGTCCGCATATCTTGATAATGAAGACGAGATTACCATTATTCCGGAAGTAAAGGCGCCGGTGGTGGCGATTATCTCCGCTATAGTTTCCGCAGTATGGGCCGTGGCCGTAGCGCATCCATTCTTATTTACGTTCTTTGTGCTATCAATGGGCTATGCCATTTATCAGCATATGAACCAGCCGAAAATGCCGGATTTCAATTTAGGTTCGGCAACCGGCATAGATGAAGGATCGCCTACTTACGGCTGGGACGGTGTGCAGACTATCCAGGAGGTAGGGGTGCCGGTGGCGGTTGTCTACGGCGAGCACAGGATCGGCGGCAACATCATCAATCAATTCCTTTGGGAAGACGGCGACAGCCACTATTTGAATGTTCTGCTTGCTCTTTGTGAAGGGGAAATCGAATCGATTGAAGCAATAGAGATTAATAATAATCCCATCGCTAACTTCAGCGGAGTAACGGTTTCAAAGCGTTTTGGCGCAAACTATCAGAGCCTTGTCAGTAACTTCGAGGATCTGCACAACCTTTATCCGGTCAATGCCAACCTGGTAAAAGACAGCCCTTATATTTATACCACTGTGGATTTGGATGTGGAAGGTTTTGAAATTCACTTAAGGCTGAATAACGGGCTTTACCAGCAGAGTTCAGGATCCGGAGATATCCAGAGTTGGAGCGTCACTTATAAGGTTGAATACAAGCTGCATTCCGAAGGCACTTATATTGATTTAGGCGAGACTACTATCTCTGAAAAATCCCGCTCTACAGTGCGCAGGGTATTCCGTAAAGCAGGGCTTGCTCCCGGGCAGTACGACATCAGAATCACCCGCACTTCAGACGACAGTTCTCTTTCACCACTTCGGCAAGGTGATTTAACGTTGTTTCAAATAGATGAACTTAAGACCGATGACTTAAGTTATCCGAATACCGCGCTTTTAGGGCTACAGCTTTTGGCCACAGATCAGCTTAACGGCGGAACCCCGAATGTTACCGCAGTTGTTAAAGGCAAAAAGGTTTTGGTGCCGGACATCAGGAATTCCGGCGCGCAGGTCAGCTGGGAGGATTATTACTGGGACGGAAGCAATTACCGGCTCTTATCCGACGATACTTTGCTTGAATGGGACGGCATAACCTATGTCCAGAAATATTCAGCTAATCCGGTATGGTGCCTGAGGGATTTCATTATTAGTAACCGTTACGGGCTAGGGGAGTTTATTTTAACAACGCATCTGGATAACGCTTCGCTCTTGGAGATGTCGCAGTATTGCGAGGAGAAAGTTGCTGACGGAAAAGGCGGTTTTGAGAAACGCTTTAGGTTAGACGTTGTCATTGACTCCAATCATAAAGCTTTAGATATTCTGATTCAGTTGAGCGCTGTATTTAACGCCATGCCGGTATACAGCGCAGGCGGGATTGCTTTCAAGATAGATAAACAGACTTTGCCGACTCAGCTTTTCGGTATGGGTAATATTGTCAAAGACAGTTTTGTGCAGAGTTGGAAGACGATTAAAGAAGTGCCGAATGTGATTGAGGTGCAGTTTACGGATAAAGAGAAAAACTACCGCCAGGAGACTATCGCTTATATCGATGAGGAGGATTTAGCTAACGGCGCGCCGATGCGTAAAAGCCAGGTCCGTTTATTTACTACCGGTGCAAGCTATGCTATCCGCGCAGCGCGCTATGCCTTAAAGGTAGCAAAGTATATCAACCGCTCAATTGTTTTTAAGGCAGGTATTGACGCGGTTGCATGCCAGGCAGGGGATATCATTTCTCTTTCGCATGATGTGCCGCAGTGGGGATTTTCAGGCAGGGTAAAGGACGGCTCCACAACGGTATTAATTAAGCTGGACCGGCCGATGACCATTGAAGACGGCAAATCCTACAAAATACAAATCAGGTTTTCAGATGATTCAATCGATGAAAGATTAATTACTTCTCCGGCCGGGACATATACAGAAATTAGCTGCCAGGCATTTACAAATACGCCGCAGGGTTTTGACGTTTTTGCCATAGGCGAGACGAATAAGGTCAAGAAAGACTTTAGGGTTGTAGCTATTCAAAGAGAAGGCAAGAATGAAGTGCAGATTCAGGCCTTGGAGTATAACGAAGCTGTCTATGACGACTCTGATATCATCCTGCCTCAAAATAATTATTCCTCTTTATCAGGGGAAATTCCAACTGTAACAAATCTTACACTAACCGAATCTCTGGTTAAGAAGACCGACGGCACCATTGAGAATGCCATTGATGTTTGGTTTGACCGGCCGGTATTTGTTGATCATTATGTCAAATCCTTTGCCAGAGCAAAAATTTATTTAAGCGATGACGGGGGCTTAAGTTGGGGAGCAAGAGGGGAAACCACCGGATCGTATTTTAGAATCATCGGCGATATCGTTGACCGGCATACCTATAAAGTCAGGGTTACTTCATTAACGGATATGGATGAGGAAAGTTCTCTGACCGCGGCTCCCGAAGCCTCTATTGCTGTTGTGGGCAAATCCGCGCCTCCCAGCGACGTTTCAACTTTCTTGGTTAATCAGAATAGGGATCAGCTTTATTTCGGCTGGAGCGAGATCTCGGATGTGGATGTCTGGGGATACGAAATCAGGCGGGGAGTAGACTGGGAAAGCGGCGAGGTGATAACTTTCCAGCAGGGGACGCATTATCTTACCACGGGCCTTAAAAAAGGCATTGACCAGAAATTCTGGATTAAGGCCATTGATACTTCAGGCAACTATTCTGAAAACCCCACACAGTCGGTCCTTACTGTAGGCGAGATCCCATTTAGGAATATAGTTGCTGAATATCAGGAGCATCCATTATGGCCAGGCGTAAAGACAAATCTTGAAGTCAGTTTTGAGACGCTGGTAATTTCCGACGGATTTCTTTCCGGAGAATATGATACGCCTGTGCGGGATATAGGATATGTAGCAGCGGCATTTATTGAGATAGAGGCTATCATTTCCTTATCAACCGGCAGAAGGTTTAACAGCGACCCGGATGCGCGGTTTAATGACAGCCTGTCTTACCGCTTTACAGGGCAAGAGACGCAAAATGTAGCCAGCTTCAAGATACGCTTGTCTGAGGATAATATCAACTGGTCCGAATGGGCAGATTATCAGCCGGGAGATTATTACTGCAGATACTTTCAAATTAAGATGGTCCTTACGCGCGAAAACCTAGGCGATTATGTGACTTGCTCAACTTTACAGTACCTTGCAGATTTGCCGGACGTGGATGATTTTGGAAGCGATGCAGTTTCTGACGCGAACGAGGGCAAAGAGGTATTTTTTACCAAGACTTACCACGAGGAGCCGAATGTGCATATTGAGATAACTTCCGGGGGAGGTGTTTATACGCAGTTTGTTGATAAGTCTACGACAAGTTTTAAGGTCAAACTGTTTAATGCTCAAGGCGTTGCGCAGACCGGTGCTTTTGACTGGCACAGTCACGGAGTTTAAAGATGGGAAAGAAACTTATACCAAGTAAGGTAATCATTGAGTTTGACAACGGCGTCTTTGCAAGCGGCGTCATTCTTTATAAAGTCAATGATGGCGGCGAAATAACCCGGGTAAAGACTATCGGGATTAAGAACGCTGACTTTAGCAAACCGGTGCTTAACGGCCTGCTGCAAAAGTTTATTAAACATGCGGAAAGCGCGGAAGGGGTTCGGGAATGATTTGCTCAAGATGCAAACAGGAGATCCCCGCTGATATGGCCTATGTGCTGATAAGAGGAAGCATTATTTTGCGCACGCCCAAAAAGCGGCCTTTGGTGTTTACCTGCATTGAGCAGGCGTATAACTACGCACAGGCTTTATTTATGCATGATGTCTGCTGGATCGAGACTTTGCGCGAGCACGGCGCGGATCTTTACGACATGAATAAAGTAGCTGAAAGCTATAAGAATAGGGAGGTATCCGATGGCTTGGGACAAAACAAAGCCGGAAAATGACATGCTTTTGATTAACTTCCCGGCTGCCTGCAGGGCAAACTGGGAAGCCTTGGAGTTAGGCACAGACCCGAATCTCTTAATTACCAATGCGAAAGTGGCGCCCGGAGCGGGGATTGAAGACACAAAGCTTGCGCAGATAGTTACACCGAATAAAGTGAGCGGCGCAGCTTTAACCGGACTGGCAAGCATTCCTTCTGCTGCCGGGGTCCTGCCGGAGGCCAATTCGCCGAATAAGCTGAAAGCTGATGTCAGCGATACAGCGCCGGATTATTTAGACGGCCTGATAGATGCTATGGTATTTCAGATTTCAGCAGGAGACAAGCTGCAGCTAAAGGACGGCGGTGTCGGCACTGAAAAGCTGGAAGGCGGGGCAGCTTCGCCGGGGAATAACAAGAGTTACGGAACGAATGCAAGCGGCGTGAAAGGGTTTTATGAAACAATTCCAGTGCATCTTAGCTCTGTTCAAGACGGCCAGGGTCTAAGATATATAAGCGCAAATTCCCGGTTTGAGAATGCGCCGCCCAGAGCGGTATACGCATAAAGGAAAAACATGGGAAATTATACAAGCGGGCCTCCAAAAAGTTCAGGCGGAAATCCAATACCTGCAGCATGGACAGACGATCCATTAGTTCAGGATGTTACGCCTATTAAGAAGACGCATATTGTTGAACTGAGGGCTTGTTTAGAGGCCTTGGACGGCCATTATCATGTATTCAACGGCAATAATTCAAACGCAGAATTGCCGGATGTATCGGTGGCATGGGCCGAGTCAAACGCGCAGATTATTGTAGATGAGACGCCGCCAAAGGCCTCGCATACAAACGAGATCATAAATTTTATCAAGGCGTTTAACGGCCATTATCACTATGTGCCTGCATACAGCGTTAATTCTGACGCTTTTGCGCCCGGCTTTGCTTTTGAGGATGATCCGGTTGTTGCGCTTATTACCTGGATCAAGGCATCGGCTCACGAACAGTTAAGGACTCATTTAGAGAATTTAGCGGGGCATACGCATATAGTCTGCTGCGAATGCGAGTGCACTTGCACTTGTACCTGCACTTGTACGTGTACTTGTACCTGCACCTGCCAGGAGCAGTGCTGCAGCGAATGCGATTGCGGAGATTAAAATGAAGCCAAAGTCTGCCTATATTTTTGTGACCAATAAATGCAACCTGCGCTGTAAATACTGCTATGAAGAAAACCGCGCAGGCGACATGACGCCCGAGACTATGGTTGCGGGCATAGACTGGCTGGTAGGCCATTATGAAAAGGAGATGTTTGCCCGGCCTTTTGAAAGTCTGACCTTTACATTCTTTGGCGGAGAGCCGCTTCTTAATTTTCCTACGGTCAGGGCCGGTATCGATTACCTTAGGGATGTATGCGATAAGCTGAACTTTAGGGCCGGTATTCATATCTTGTCCAACGGGACGGTATTGACAGATGAGATGACAGACTATTTTAAAAGTATCCGCCCATATGGCAATTTCAACTGGCACTTCCAGGTGTCTTTGGACGGCTGCGAGGAAACTCACAATGCCAACAGGGTATTTGCCAATGATGAGGGAAGCTATAAGGTCATTTCAGAGAACATTAAAAAGATCCGGGAGATTTTTAAAAGTGTGGGCGTGCGCATGACCGTCACTCCTGAGAACATAAAATCACTCTCAAAAGATTTTGAGGCTTTGCTTTCTTTTGGCACGCCTGTGACAAACCTCACGCCCATTGTAGAAGGCGACTGGAATGACGAGGTAATCAGCACATTTATAGATGAGCTTAAAAAATGCATCGAGCTGTATTACCAGAGAGGCCATAACCAGTATTTTAACTATCTGCACCATTCTTTGGAGAGGATAGTAGACAATTCATTTAACCGGCAGAAAGGCTGCAGGGCCGGGGAATACTTAATAGGCATTTCAACTGAGGGCAAGATCTATCCTTGCCACAGATTCGTTGCCTACTCTAAAAAATATGATTTTTGCCTGGGCGATGTCTGGAAAGGGATAGACGAAAACGGCAAGGCTTTTAAGAAAATCAAAGAAATGCGCCAGAAGGCGGTTAAATGCCTTAACTGCAAGGTGTTTTCCTGCAACAGGTGTTTTGCGACAAACATGTATTTAAATCAGGATCCCGCGGCGGTTCCTGACAACGGCTACTGCGAAATGAATGAAAGGATATCCAGTGCCTTACGGCCAATAATAAGGAGGCTGCTTGTGGAAGGTAAATTATTACTTAAAGAGGGCGAAATGGCAGACCTAAAAGATAAAGGCGTTATATATAAGGTCAACAAAGATGAGCCTGCGGAGCTTGTAGAGGACAAGTTAGACGTAATGGCCCGTTGTATGATCCGCCTGGTGAAAGAGTTGCAGGATGTAAAGAAGGGGCTGTCTTTGCTTACCGCGAAGCCTAAGGACTAAGCCATGAAGTATTTATGCATCGTTCCATATGAATATACCACTATAACGATGATGTATCGGAATTCGCCGGTGGGTATTTACAAGGTTGCGACAAAATTGCGCAGGGAAGGCCATGCAGTTGAGCTTTTTAACATGTATCCTCTTTACCGGCCGAGGAAGTTTATGGAGAACAAGCCTGACGCAATGTATTTCAAGGGCATGCCGGTATCGCAATTCATCGGTTATAAGAAATGCGGCAACTTTGAGAATGAAAAACTCTGCAGGGAGTTTCACAGGCTGGGCTTGCCGATCCAAGAGCTGACAAAAAAACTGGAGGAGTTTCAGCCTGACAAGATCTTTGTAGGCAATACCTTTACTTTTCTTTGGCGGGCAGTTTATGAGATCGTAGCCGAGTGTAAAAGGACAATGCCGAAGGTTCCGGTAAAGGTCGGCGGCCTATACGCTATTCTTTGTCCGGAACATGCTGTGGCATCAGGGGCCGATGAAATAATGACCTTAGAAGAAAAGACTGTAAACGATAATTTTATCAAGATAGATACGGATTTATTCGGAGATAACATTCCTGAGAGGATATTCCTTGGGACCTCGGTGGGCTGTCCTAACCATTGCTCGTATTGCGCCGTTCACATTGTGGAAGGCTGCACAAAAGTGAATACCAGTCCGGATGAAGTGGTGAGTGAACTTAAATACTATACGTCAATGGGAATAAAGAAGTTTATCTTTCTCGACGCCAATATCCTCTACGGATACGAAAATCACTTTAAAATTATTCTCGATAAGGTTATCCAAGAAGGTTTAAACATCGAGCTTTATTCCTACGGCGGCGTAGAGGCGCGCTTATTAACTGATGAGATTGCAGAGAAGATGGTTAATGCCGGGTTTCGTTCGGTCAATATCCCGATTGAGAGCGCCAGCGATATTATCATTAAAGAATGGAGAAGAAATTGTTTTGTTGCCGATTGGGAACGGGCAATGAATATCGCAAAGAGGCATTTCCAGAGGCTTCGTTCTTTTCTAATCATTGGCGCGCCAAACCAAACCACGGAAGACATTAAACACACTATTGACCTGATTAAAAGCTATGGAGCAGAGGCAGTAACTCTGCCATATACGCCGATCCCGGGCACTCCTGACTACGAAAAGTATAAGCACATAGATTTAGAAGACCTTAATCCGGCCTTTTATCCTTGCGCGCATGAAAGGATGAAAGCAGCGGATTTAGAGAGGTTTTACTCTGAAAATAGGAATGTCAAATTTTGCTTAAGAGATTGGGATGATGTTCAACAAAAGATACCGCCGCCCACAAAGACAGTATTTGAAAGCGGTCCGGCGGTAAAAATTAAAGGAGGAACTTAGCTATGGGAAAGGTTATTAATCACGAGGAGATCATTGTTGATGATGTTGCCAGGAGTTTGACGCCGTCAATTTATGATCCGGGCATCGGTGTGCCTGCTTCTTTTGCGCTTATTCATGCGGAAGGCGGTCAGATGAGGTATTTCGTTAACGGGCAGAATCCTACACCGTCATCCGGCGCCCTTTTAGAAGACGGGGATATTGTAGAACTGCCCTCTATTTATCACATAAAAGATTTCAGGGTGATCAAGACGGGGAGCGAGTCAGGAAAAATTACAGCAACTTACGAAGCATAGAGGAGGTGTTAAAAATGCAACTGCATCTTAAGCACAGGAAAGCAAGCAGGATAATAAAGCGGGTAACAGAGATAACTTCAAACGGCGGGCTCCCGAAGACGGGACAATATATGGTCTATGTTATGGGAGACGACGGTTATTATCAGAAAGGATATCCAATTGGCGGCGGACAGAGGTTCATTGATAACGGTGACGGAACAATAATCGATATGGCCACAGGTCTTATGTGGATAAAGGATCCACAGGCAGCAGGGTTAGGATCGTCTATGTACTGGTATGACGCGATCAACGCCTGCGAGAATCTTGACTTTGCCGGTCATGACGACTGGCGCATGCCGAATATTAACGAACTTTTATCAATTGTAGACCATTCAAGGTATGATCCGGCATTTGATCCAATGTATTTCATACCATTTCCGGATACATGGACGCCTAATTGGTCGTCAACTGTCTGTGCGCCATGGCTTGACGGAGCCTGGTGTATGTATCCATATGATGGTTATAAAACAGTCTGGAGCAGAGTTAGCGATATGTGTTTTGTCCGGCCTGTCAGAGGCGGTCAGTCTTAAAAGGAGGTAGAAAATGGCAAAAGCCACAGTGGAATATAAGAATGGAAAGAAAATCGTTACCTATCCTAACGGCGAAAAACAGGAGTACTCAAAGGGAAACCTTAAAACCGCAAAAGATATGTTTTTGAAGCAGAGGCAGAAGATAGATGAAAATATTGCTTTGATTGATGACGATCTTGCGAAGATGGTGGTGTAGTCTTATGCAGAATAGCGGGAACTGGACAAAATATATTACGCCGGTCTTAGTAACAATCGCCATTTTTATGCTCGGCACGATTATGGCGCAGGTGAGCCGCATTGACGAGAAGCTCTTTCAGCACCTAGCGAATGACCAGATACATATGCCGCGCAGCCAGTTTGTTTCAAAGGCGGAGTTTGATCTGCACTGCAAATTCTTTGAAAAAGAAAACGACCGAATTTTGAAGGCAATCGACGATTTAAGAAACGATTTAAAGGTAAGAAGCCGAGATGGAAGAAATCAGTAAAGTAAGGCTTGAATTTGATCTGCATGAGTATCGGCGGCTTGCCTTGGTTATCCGGGATCACAAGAGCCTGCTCTATAAATTAAAAATGAACGAACTGATTAAGCAAGGCCTTATAAAAGATATGAATCTTGTTATAGGCATATTGGAAAGGGCTGAGGTTAAACCGAAAAAAGAGGAGGTGGAAAAATGAAGGTGTTTATAGCTTTTACTTTAGGGAATATAGTCGGAGGGTTAGGGATGTTTTTATATCTCTGGCTGAAAGGCAAGGTGCAGAATGTCGGAAAGCGAAAAGTTTAGTTTATTAAAATTCGCCGGGAGCTTCTTTCAGTTTTTGCCTTGGGTCAAGACACTGCGTTATGCGACCGGTATTGCGCTTGTCGGCTTTGCGGGCCTGACAATATATCGGGCATTCTTTATGCCTACGCAGACCACGAAACAGATCACGCATATCATCGCTCAGCCGGGAGCGCAGGTGACGGTAGATCAGAAGAAAGAGGAAAAGAAATCCGGGATCGAAGTTAGTCCTTTTGTAGAGGGGTATGGTTTTGCTGAATCTGACGACCGCAAAGGTGTAGGCGCTAAGGCCGGTATAAGGGTAGATTTCTAAAAAATATCCTGTCAGCTATTTCTGCAGCCCCCTGATTCTTAAAAATACCAAAATAAAAACCCTCCGGTTAATTTAACCGGCGGGTTTTTTATTTTTAAATGGCATTACACTAAAAAGAATGGTATAATGGTAACAAATAACTGTAAATATGGGAATATTGTTTTTTAACGTCTTTCGAAGCCCACGGGAGTTACTCTATGACTAAAAAAATGAAAAAAACTACCATTGAAATTACTGAAAACCAATATTTTTATCTTAAAGAGAAATCGCTCCAGCTGCAGAAGCAGAAGAAACATTACTCGATAGTTTCCATTATTAGGGAATTGATCGAGGAAGACAGGAGGCGTTTAAAAGGCCGGAATTGAAAAGTATCCACAAATTTAAAGGGATGATTTGAATCATTTGTAGATTTATCAAATGAAAGGAAAGCCATGTTACCAGTCGGCCCTTTAATGATTGAGCACAGGCTTATAGAGCGGATGATCGCTCTTATGGGCAAGGAAGTGCAAAAGATCGGGCAAGGTCTTGCGCCTGATATGGAGTTTATCCGGACAGCGGTTGATTTTATAAAGACCTATGCCGACCGCCTGCACCACGGCAAGGAAGAAGATATTCTATTCAGGGATTTGGCTAAAAAACAGTTGTCCACAGAGCACAAAAGGATCATGGATGAGCTTGTCAAAGAGCACGCTCTCGGCAGAGAAAATACCCAAAAGCTCGTTGAGGCCAGAAATAAATATCTTGCTGGAGAAAAAGATTCGGTCAAGGTAATTGTAGGGAATATGGGTATCCTTGTGAAGTTTTATCCCAAGCATATTGAAAAAGAAGATAAGCATTTCTTTTTGCCGGTGATGAATTATTTCACCAAAGATGAACAATCCGCTATGCTGGTTGAGTTTAACGATTTTGACCGCCAGTTTATCCACGCCATATATAAGAATATCGTTTTAGAATGGGAGAAAAATGAAGGTAAATAAATTATTAGCTAAAGCATTCGTCCTTTCGGATCTACTCAAGTATCAGGCTGACGCAATCGTCAGTCAGGAAATCGTGAAGAAAGATACTGGCACCGTTACCCTATTTGCGTTTGATAAAGGACAGGGTTTAAGCGAGCATACGGCTCCGTTTGACGCGCTAGTTTATCTTGTGGATGGCCGGGCCGAAATTAAGATTTCCGGTAAGCCTTCTATTGTGAAAAAAGGCGAAATGATCATCATACCTGCAAACAAACCGCACGCTTTGAAGGCTATGCAGAAATTTAAGATGCTTTTAGTTATGATTAAAAACCAGTGAAGATGATAAAAATAAAAAGAATTTATGAAAGTCCTATGAAAGCTGATGGCTTCAGAATCCTTGTTGATAGGCTGTGGCCGAGAGGCATAAGCAAAGAAAAGGCAAAGATCGATCTTTGGTTTAAAGATATTGCCCCAAGCGACCATCTGCGAAAATGGTTTGCCCATGACCCGGCAAAATGGAAAGAGTTTAAACGCAGATATTTTAATGAGCTTGATAAAAAGAAAGATGTTATCGCTCAAATTCCAAAAAAGTCTGAAAGCAACATAACGCTTTTGTATGCTGCAAAAGACGACAAACACAATAATGCGCAGGCTCTAAAAGAATACCTTGAAGCAAAATAGAAAAGGGGTTCTTGATGGCAGAGATATTTAAGGCAGCAGAAATCTTAAAGATAGCCGTCCGGATCGAAGAAAAAGGAGGCATTATATGAGCAAAATCAATGGTGCAGTGTTTATCTCGGTCTTATTCTTGGCGATGACTTTTATGCCGGGTAAGGTATTTGCCCACTGTGACACGATGGACGGACCGGTAGTCAAGGATGCGCAGGTTGCTTTAGAGAAAAACGACGTTACGCCGATTTTGAAATGGGTTAAAAAAGATGCTGAGTCAGAAGTTCGTTCGGCCTTTCAAATGGCCACGGTTGAAAGGACGAAGAATCCTCAAAACAAAGAAGCCTCGGAGAAGAAATTCTTTGAGACGCTTATCCGTATTCATCGGGCTGGTGAAGGCGCTTCTTTCACGGGCTTAAAACCAGCAGGAGAGGTTGAGCCGATAGTGGCAGAGGCGGATAAGGCGTTCGATGCTGGTTCGGTTACTGAATTAACGGATAAAATGACCCACCACTTAACAGAAGGCGTTACAGAGCGGTTTAATCGTGCGATTGAGACTAGAAAGCATAAAGATGAAAGCGTTGAGACTGGACGGGAGTATGTTGAGGCGTATGTCCAATATATACATTATGTGGAGGGCATTCATACCGCTATCGCTGGCAAAGGCGGGCATCACGAAGAAACTATGCAGGCAGAACACGAAGATCACGATACAAAACAAACACGGGAATAGCCTAATAGGAAAAGTTAATTATGGCGTTTGAAACAATTTTATTATGGGTTGCGGTGCTAATATTCGTGAGCGCTGTCTCAAGCAAGCTTTCGGACAGGTTCGCTATACCTGCTTTGTTGCTATTCTTGGTAATCGGGATGCTCGCCGGATCGGAAGGGATCGGCAGGGTTTATTTTGATAATGCGCGGCTGGCTAAATCCATCGGAGTCATCGCCCTTATTTTTATCATTTTTTCCGGCGGCCTTGATACTAACTGGAAAGATACTAAGCCGATAGTTTGGCCGGGAATTATTCTTTCCACCTTAGGAGTTTTGCTAACCGCAGTCATAACAGGTTTTTTTGCCGTGTATATCTTTAAATTTTCTCTGCTTCAAGGAATGCTTCTCGGCTCCATTGTTTCCTCCACTGATGCTGCAGCAGTATTTAGTATCTTAAGGTCAAAACGAATAAGCTTAAAACAGCCCCTGAAGCCATTACTTGAATTTGAATCCGGCAGCAATGATCCGATGGCGGTATTTTTGACCGTCGGTTTTCTTGCTATCCTGACTGCCAAGAATATGGGTATCGCCGCTTTGATTCCCAGGTTTTTTCTGGATATGGGCATGGGCGCGGTTATAGGCTATTTGATGGCCAAAGTCATTGTTTATTCCATTAACCGCCTGAAATTGTACTACGAAGGGCTGTATCCGGCCGTGGTTATTTCTTTGATCCTTTTGACTTATGTAATCGCAGTTTTCCTGAAAGGCAATGGGATACTGGCGGTGTATGTTGCAGGCCTGATGCTTGGCCAGGCAGACTTTCCGAATAAGAGGATGATTACAAGATTTCATGACGGCCTGGCATGGCTGATGCAAATCGCGATGTTTATAACATTGGGCCTACTCGTTTTTCCTTCCCATATTATTCCGTTAATAGGCCCGGGATTGTTATTGACGTTTCTTCTTATGGTGGTTGCCCGTCCTGTCAGCGTATTGCTGTGTCTGTTGCCGTTTAAAATGAACATGCGCA
>Ga0265297_10002929_pt1 | contig 32592 bp, 29 predicted proteins | sample Munlanlwell13791_FD_192502 | JGI IMG/M metagenome (GOLD analysis project Ga0265297, IMG submission 192502) | Leachate microbial communities from a municipal landfill in Southern Ontario, Canada - Leachate well 137-91 | ecosystem: Engineered > Solid waste > Landfill > Unclassified | place...
GCCCGCGCTACGATGATCTTATCTTCAGCGGAAAGCTCTTCCATGCCGAGGATGGCAATGATATCCTGCAAATCCTTATAACGCTGTAAAATCTTTTGGACGCCGCGCGCGACCTCATAATGTTCCTGACCGACAACTTTAGGATCAAGGATGATCGAGGAGGAATCAAGTGGGTCGACGGCTGGATAGATGCCTAGTTCGGACAGTGAGCGGCTAAGAACAACCGTTGAATCGAGATGGCCGAAGGTCGTCGCCGGAGCCGGATCAGTCAAATCGTCCGCCGGCACATAGACGGCCTGGATGGAAGTGATCGAGCCGTTCTTAGTAGAAGTGATGCGTTCCTGGAGTTCACCCATCTCCGAAGCGAGAGTTGGCTGATAACCGACGGCTGAAGGCATACGGCCCAGGAGGGCGGATACTTCGGAGCCAGCCTGGGTGAAGCGAAAAATGTTATCGACGAAGAAAAGTACGTCCTGGTTCTTCTCGTCACGGAAATATTCGGCAATCGAGAGACCGGATAAGGCGACACGAGCGCGGGCGCCCGGCGGTTCGTTCATCTGTCCGAACACCATCGCTACTTTGTCTATGACGCCGCTATCTTTCATCTCATGATACAAGTCGTTCCCTTCACGGGTCCGCTCGCCGACGCCGGCGAAAACCGAGTAACCGCCGTGTTCAGCCGCGATGTTGCGGATTAATTCCAGAATGACGACGGTCTTACCGACGCCGGCACCACCGAACATACCGACTTTACCACCTTTAACGATCGGACAAATGAGATCGATGACCTTGATGCCGGTTTCCAGGATCTCAGAACTGTTAGATTGGTCAACGAATTTCGGAGCTGGCCGATGGATCGGGTATTTCTTATTAGTTTTCACCGCCGCGCCGCCGTCCACGGTGTTACCCAGAACATCAAAGATGCGGCCAAGAGTCTCGGGTCCGACCGGCACGCTGATCGCGGCGCCAGTATCGATGGCTTTATCCCCGCGCCGCAAGCCGTCGGTGGAACCCATGGCCACGGTGCGGACCAAGTTAGAACCGATGTGCTGTTCGACCTCCAGGACGAGCTTGTTTCCTTTGAGATCGACCTCAAGCGCATTATAGATTTCTGGTAATTTCTTTTCAAAATAGACATCGACCACGACGCCGATCACCTGTTTGACCACTCCCGAATTAGTCTTGTGTTCTGACATATTATTTAAATTATTAGTCTGCTAAAGCGTTGGCGCCGGCCGAGATCTCGGCGATTTCGGCGGTAATACCCGCCTGACGGGCCTTATTATAGAAAAGGGTGAGCTCCGCCACCATATCCGTGGCGGCATCGGTCGCCTGATGCATAGCGGTCATGCGGGCGCTGTGTTCGGAAGCATTCGCTTCCAGGTAAGCCTGGAACAACTGAGTCTCAATAAGACGTGGGATCATCATATCCAGGACCGTGCGCGGGTCAGGTTCAAATTTATATTCAAAAGTAGCGCCATTTGTGCCCAAATGCTTCTTCTCTTTCTTCTGAATAAACTCCTGACTGACGGCAGGCGACGATTCTTCGCCGACTATCCCCAGGTACTCTTCTTCCTTGTCGATCTGAACGGGTAGCAGCTGCTTGACCCGGGGCACCTGTTTGGCGGGATTCACGAAATCGGTATAGGCTACAAAAACCTTATCATATTTGCCGCTGGTATAATCTTCAAGCGTCAATTTAACAAGAGCAGAGATTTCACGGACATCGGTTAGGATGTCGCTCTTTTCAAATTCGGCAACTATTTCATGGCCGCGGGCCGCAACAATCGTTCCTTTGCGACCAGCAATGATAAAATCTGTCGCGATCTTGTGCTTCCGTGCAGAGTCTTCCGCCTTGGCAATCACGGCCGTGTTATAGCCGCCACACATGCCACGGTTCGAAGTGATAAGGATCACTGCGACACGCTTGGTTTTGGAACGGGGGGTAAGCAGAGGATGACACGCTTCCTCGTTCTTTTCAGCCAAATTGGCCAAATGCAAAACTGTCTCCCAGCTCAAATTGGCGTAGGTCCGGGTCTTAAGGACAGCTTCAATTGCCCTCCTCATCTTGGCGGCCGCCACCATCTCCATCGCCTTCGTGATCTTCTTAGTGCTGGAGACGGATCTGATGCGTCGGGATATTTCTTTGGTCTTGGCCATAGTGACTTATCAGGCTACTTAATCAAATAATCAACGGTCTCTTTATAATCACCGAGCAGTTTCTTTACTCCGGCTTCAACCCCTTCGTCCAATTCTTTCTTGGTTTCTATCGCCTTCAGGACGACATTGTTACGGTCGGCATACTCGTACAGACCGGCTTCAAATTCACGAACTTTTTCTACAGGCACATCATCCAGAAAACCGTTGATAAGCGCGTAGTAGATGACGACCTGCTTGGAAACGGAAAGCGGCTGGTACTGATCTTGCTTGAAAATTTCATACAGACGCTGGCCTCTTTCCAGCTTGCGCTTGGTATCGGGATCAAGATCGGAACCGAACTGAGCAAAGGCCGCGAGTTCGCGGTACTGAGCGGCTTCGAGGCGCATCTTACCCGCTACTTTCTTCATAGCTTTGATCTGGGCGCTGGAACCGACGCGAGAAACGGACAAACCGGCATTGATGGCCGGACGGTTCCCCTTATAAAACATCTCTGGTTCTAGAAAGATCTGACCGTCGGTAATAGAAATAACGTTAGTTGGAATATAGGCGGAAAGGTCGCCAGCCTGTGTCTCGATGATCGGGAGAGCGGTGATAGAACCGCCGCCGAAATCCTTATTCAGCTTGCAGGCGCGCTCCAGGAGACGAGAGTGGAGATAGAAAACATCTCCCGGATAAGCTTCGCGGCCCGGGGGTCGGCGCAGGAGGAGGGAAATTTCGCGGTAGCTGACGGCGTGTTTAGAGAGGTCATCATAAATGATCAAGACGTCTTCGCCCTTATCAAGGAAATATTCGGCCATGGCGCAGCCAGCGTACGGCGCGATGTAAAGAAGAGATGCGGGAGTCGAGGCACCAGCCAAGACGATAGTCGTGTAATCCATAGCACCGGCTTCCGTCAGTTTAGAAACGATACCCGCCACCTTAGATTCCTTCTGACCGATCGCGACATAAATACACTTCATGTTCTGCCCTTTTTGGTTGATGATCGTATCAATAGCGAGAGCGGTCTTACCGAGCTGACGGTCGCCGATAATAAGTTCTCTCTGTCCGCGGCCGATCGGAATCATGGCATCAACGGCTTTCACGCCGGTCTGGACCGGTTCTTTAACCGGTGCGCGAGTGATGACGCCAGGAGCGATCTTCTCAATAGGATAAAATTTAGACGCTTCAATCTTACCCTGCCCGTCAAGCGGTTCGCCCAGAGGATTGACGACGCGGCCGACAAGAGCTTCGCCCACCGGTACTTCCAGAATGCGCTTGGTCGCCGATACTTCATCGCCCTCTTTAATAGCTGTATAATCGCCAAGAATGATCGCTCCGACCTGGTTCTCTTCCAAGTTCAGGACGACGCCGCTGATCTCACCAGTATCCGTCTTAAATTTCAAAATTTCGCTCATCATCGCTTCCGATAGGCCGGAAACAAGAGCAATACCGTCAGCGATCTTCAAAACCTTACCAACAGATTTTTCCGTTATTTCCGATTTGTAGTCAGAAATCTCCTGTTTTAGTTGTTCAATGATGAAATCTTTCGTACTGGACATATTATTACAATTAAAAAATTCTAACTTCCTAATTTATTTTGCAAATTTTCCAAGGTGTTCTTCAGGCTGGCATCTAGCACTTTATCGCGATAACGGAGGATAAAGCCACCAATAAGCTCGGGGTTCACATTCTCCCGAAGGTCGACTTCTTTGGCGCCGGTCCGATCTTTTAGATAGGCGCTGACCTCGCGACCGGCCGCCGTCAACTTCCGTGCGGTCACCAGTTCCGCCGCTAATTCGCCTTCTTCACTCTCCCAAATCTCCCGAAAAGCCTCGATAATCGCGACTGCCTTTCCTAGTTCACGTCGCTCGCCAATCAGGCGGACAAAACGGCCGAGGACCGCCTTCAGCTCTGGCCCTTTTTTATCGCTCAGGGATTCATACAGACTGCGGGCGTATTGTCGGGGAGTAACTTTCATATGATTATTTAACCATCTTCCTGACGAGCTCGCTGTCTTTTTCAGAAGTCATTTTTTCGCCCAGAACTTTTTCCACGGTCAAGATGACCAGGTCGGCCACCTCTTTTTTGATTTCCTTCAAGGTGGCGGCTTTATCGCGCTCCAATTTTTCTTTTTCGACGTTAATAACCTGGCCGATCTCTTCTTTGGCCTTGGCCACCATTTCCAGGCGGCGCTCTTCATTTCGCTTGTCTGCCGCACTCAGGATGTCATCAGCCTGCTTCTTGGCGGCCGTGATGACCTCTTCTTTCTCCGTCGCGGTATTGACTAGTCTCTTTTCGATCTCATCCGCCTCTTTCAGGCTCTTATCGATCTTAGCAGAACGCTCGCTCATGACTTTGACGAGCGGCTTGAAGACCAGAAAATACAGGATGGAAAAAACGATGGCAAAGTTTATAAGCTGAGCCACGAATAGTCCGGCATCAAGGTGAAAAGTGGAGATTAATGATTCCATATTTATTCAATAATTAGCTAGCGTTCCGGCCCGAAGTTGATTCCGGCCGGATCCGTTAGATGATTATCCGATACTAAAGGCAATAACCAGGGCGTAGATAGCCACGGCCTCCGCGAAAGCGGCGACGAGCAACATTGGCACCAAGATCTTACCGGCGGCTTCCGGGTTGCGGCCAATGGCCTCCATGGCTTTCGATCCGATCCAACCAATGCTGACGGCCGGAGCAATCGAGCCGATACTGATGGCCAAAGCCTTAGCTAACATGACATTTTCCATAATTTTTTTGGGCCGGGCTGAATTAATTAAACAGCCGGTGGCTCCTTATATTAATAAATAATTTTTATCTTAGTGTTCTTCGGCCGTTGTGTTGATCGTCATATAAGTAAGGACCAACATGGCAAAGATCAAGGCTTGGATCAGGCCGACCAGGACTTCCAGAAATAGGAACGGGATGGGGGCGCCAAAAGCGATCATGGCGGAAATGGAGGCAAGCAACACTTCCCCGGCAAAAATATTCCCGAAGAGACGGAAGGTGAGACTGGCTACTTTGGCGAGTTCGCCGATGATCTCGATGAAACTAACGAAGGCTTTAATCGGATTAGTCAGGATAACCATCGGGTCTCGGCGGATCTTGCCCGGTATTTCCAAGAAGGCCTTGATATTGACGAACTTATTGAGGTACTTCCACCAGCCGACAGCCAAAACGCCAAAAATATGACTGAGAACCACTCCGATAGTGGCCAGTGCAAGAGTGGTATTTAGATCGGCGGTGGCACCACGCAGATAGGGGACAAAAAACTGCCGACCGCCGTGCTCCACGATCTGGCCGAAAGAACCCACGCCCGGTAGGATGCCGAGCCAGTTGTTAATTAGGACAAAGAAGAAAAAAGCCAGAACGACCGGCGCGAGTTTCAAAGATTTCTTCCGACTACCGGTCACGTCATCAAAGATTCCCAAGAAAGCTTCGATAATCATCTCCATCATATTCTGGATCCCCGTCGGGACACTCCTGATCTTCCGCCGGACCGCCAAACCGAGCGCCAGGATTATGATAAAAGCAAGCGCCGAGGTGAGTAAAGAATTGGTCACGACAAAATCGCCGATATGGGCGATTGGTTCGGCGTAAAGAGTGTGTTCATGCACTAATTCGGCGGCCATAGATTATTTTTTGTTTTCTTCGATATCCTTACGCTTCTTCAGAATAAATTCTTTCTCGATCTTCTTGAACTCTTTAAGAGCCATAGTCACTAACCCGAACATAGAAATAACGAAACAAAAGGAAATCGTGCCTAAAAAAAGCCATGGCGCTGTCCCGTATCGGTCATCCAACCATTTTCCTAAAAATAAACCGATAATCACCGGAAAAGCTATCCAGCCGGAAATATTGGCCGTGATCTTCAGGGCTAGACCCCATGTATCGTTTTTCATATTTTTCCGAACTACTCCCCCTTATAGCGCAAAAGCTATAACGTGTCAAGACTCCCAGTTTTAGCGTCTATGGCTAATTTTGGCTTAAATTCGAAAAAAAGACCGAGCAGTAACCGTCGTGATCTCTTCAACTTTCTCTAATTTGATGTTTCTAATGTCACTGATCCTCTTAGCCACATATTGGACGAGAACTGGTTCATTGCGCTGACCCCGATAAGGCTCGGGGGTCATATAGGGGGTGTCTGTTTCGATCATTAATTTGGTAAGGGGGATTTTCCGGATCAGGTCATCCCACTTTTGGCTGAAAGTGATCAGGCCGGTAAAAGAGATGAGTAGGCCGAGCTTAAAATATTTCCAGGCCAGATCCTCATCGCCGGAAAAACAATGGACGACACCCCAGGGACGATCAGCGGGTATAAGCTGGCCGTATTCCTGTTTAAAGTCTTGCAGGATAGTATAAAGGTCATCGTGCGCCTGACGACAATGGATAATCACGGGCAAATCTAGGCTGCGGGCCAAGAGGAGTTGCTGGGCAAAGACCTCTTGCTGTTTTTTCTTAACGGCCGACTGATCTTTGGCGGGATCAAGATGATAATAGTCAAGGCCGATCTCACCGATAGCGACGACTTTTTCGAAGCGGGCCAGTTTCTCATAACTGTCATAATCGAATTCCTCGGCGCGGGCGACAAAACCACCCGACTCACCTTCTTCTCCGGTGTCGACCCGCCCATCTTCAAGATGCACCGGGTGCAGACCAACGGCAGCGTAAACGCCTCGCTCATACTTATTAGCAAAACTTAAAGCCCGGTTAGAGGTCTTGATCTCGGTACCGACCAAGATCATCCAAGTACTGCTATCAAGCGAGCGACGGATCACCTCGTCGGCGTCATCGCGAAAAGCATTGAAATTGACGTGAGCGTGGGTATCAATAAACATAGGATATATTCGCTATTTAAAAAGCGCGCCGATCGCGCCTTTTTGGGGTGGAACATATATAATTGTAACATTTATCAGGCTAAAGTCAATTTTAATTGACAATATTTAAATTAAGTTATAAGTTTCATAATAATCAATCACCCAACAATAATTCCCGGAGAAAACCATGAAAGTACTTTCAAAATTAACCGTTAACAGCCCGATCCTTAAAAAAGAGGATTTGGAAGAAACAGCCAAAAGAGCCTGTCATTTACTGGGTTACAAAACCGGATTCTACTTAACTATTTTTGATCTCAAGACAAAAAAAGTAGTCGAATCCCTACGGATATTAGCGGCTGATCCGACCTGCCTGGAACACAGTATCTCCAAGATCCGTCTTTTCCAAGACTACTGCCCCCAAGGTACGTCCGTCACTAAACTCTGCCGCGGTATAGTCAGCTGCGGCGGTGCTCTTTGGTCTCTGGCCGGAAAATCGCAGAAAAAAGATGAAGCGATCTGCAGCTATCTGGCCTTACGTTTCAGCGCCGACCGGACACTCCAGGAGTGGCTGGATATCAGTCGCGAGGCCGATAAAAACCGGCTGTTCATAGAACTCGACCAGCACTTCATGCTGGACGGAGTCAATTCCGTTCGCTACGAGGAAATCAACACATTTTAAAAAATTTCCCTCAAAAAACCGTTTATCTCTGATAGACGGTTTTTTATTTATCGACCTGATAGCTTACAAATCTAACTCCTCCAATATCTGCTTCTGCTTCTTAGACAGCCCGGTGGGTATCCGGACGATAACTTTGACATAATGATCGCCCTGGCCGCGGCTGTGCAGACGGGTGATTCCCTTCTCTTTCAATTTGAAGATCGTGCCCGACTGGGTGCCTTCGGGGATTTTCAGCTTGAGCGGTCCATGGACAGTCTCAATGTCAATCTTGGCACCAAGCGCCGCCTCGCGAATACTGATCGTCTCTTCGCCGTGGACATCATAACCTTCGCGACGAAATAGCTTATGCGCTTGGATCTTAATGCGAAGATATAGATCACCTGCCGGAGATCCCTTCTGCCCCGCTTCACCTTGGCCGCTCAGACGGATAGACTCACCGTTATCGATTCCAGCCGGTATCTTGACTTTGATCTTGACAGTGTCCCGCTCCAAGCCGACACCGTTACACTTGGTACATTTCTGGCTAAATGTCTTACCCTCGCCGTTACAGGCCGGGCAAGTCGACTGCGTCTGGATGTTTCCTAAGATAGTGCGTTGGATACGGCTGACACGTCCGGATCCACCACAAGTTGGACAAGTCTCAATTTTCGAACCTGGTTCAGCGCCACCACCATGACAATGCCGACAAGTGATGTTCTTAGCGAATGATATTTCTTTCTCCATGCCAAAAACCGCGTCCTTAAAATCAAGGGCAACAGACATTTCTAGATCACGGCCCCGCGTCTGCCGCTTACCGCCTCGTCCACCCGCGCCACTAAAGCCAAAAATATCACCAAAACCGCCAAATAGATCACCTAGATCCTCAAAATCCATATTGAAGCCACCGCCGGGCTGACCATAACCGTAGCCACCGGCCTGCCCATTCTGAAAAGCCGATCCGAAACGGTCGTACTGCTCGCGCTTCTCGGGGTTACCTAAAACCTGATAGGCCTCATTGAGCTCTTTAAATTTCTCGGCGTCGCCGCCTTTATCCGGGTGATGCTCATGCGCCTTCTTGCGAAAGGCGCCCTTGATCTCATCCTGAGAAGCGCTTTTTGAAACGCCTAATACGTTATAATAATCTTTTGACATAATCAGATCCTGTTACGCTGACAGATTTCTGAATAGAAACGGGCCGAAGGTTGCGCTAATGAAATCGCTGCCACTCTCAACCAGAGAATTGGTGGGATCGAAGCAGACGGTCGTGTAGCCGTTATCAACGAAAGCACGGGGGCGGTCGCGGGTTTTTCCTTAAACTCCGCCCGGCCCGACGTCACAAACGCCAAGCCGGTCGGGGCGACCGACCGGCTGACCTCAATTGCGATCCTTAAACCGTGTCGATTGGTGATAAATGACTTTTCCATCAAGTTATTTTTTCTCTTCTACTTCCCCTTCGACGACATTATCGTCTTTCTTCTCTTCCGTTTTAGCTTCGCCCGTGCCCTCCGGTCCGGCTCCAGGCTGAGCGCCCGGCTGCGACTGATACATGGCGGCGCCGATGCGCTGAGCAATCGTATTTATTTCTTCTATCTTCTTCTTAATTTCTTCCAGATTACCGCCCTCTCTAGTCTTCTTGAACTCGGCATTCTTGTCTTCCAGTTCTTTCTTATCCTCCGGCTTCATCTTGTCGCCAGATTCCTTAAGCATCTTTTCCATAGTGAAGTTGACGGCATCAGCCTGATTCTTGATCTCCGCCTCTTCCTTAGCCTTCTTATCTTCCTCAGCATGCAGCTCCGCCTCCTTCTTCATCTTCTCAATCTCTTCCTTAGACAAGCCGGAGGAGGCAGTGATCGTGATCTTCTGCTGTTTATTTGTGGCCTTGTCAGTCGCCGAGACGTTCAAGATGCCGTTAGCGTCAAGGTCGAATTTAACCTCGACCTGGGGAATGCCGCGTGGGGCGGCCGGGATGCCGTCGAGAGTAAAATGGCCCAGTGTCTTATTGTCGCGCGCCATAGGCCGTTCGCCTTGGACGACGTGGATCTCCACAGCCGTCTGGCCATCGGCCGCGGTCGAAAAGACTTGCGACTTAGAAGTCGGGATGGTCGTATTTCTTTCAATAAGTGGAGTAGCAACGCCGCCGAGCGTCTCGATGCCGAGAGTCAGCGGGGTAACATCAAGCAGAAGAACATCTTTTACGTCACCTTGTAAGACGCCGGCCTGGACAGCTGCACCCAGCGCGACAACTTCATCCGGATTAACGCTCAGATTCGGCTCTTTCCTGAAAAACTCCTTCACTTTCTGCTGGACGAGCGGCATGCGCGTCATGCCGCCTACCATGATCACCTCATTTATATCGCTAAGCGAGAAACCAGAATCAGCGAGCGCCTTCTTGCAGGGCTCGACAGTACTCTCAACAAGGTCCATAACCAAACTTTCCAGCTTGGCGCGGCCGATCTTCATGACAAGATGCTTGGGGCCATTCGCGTCGGTGGTGATGAAAGGCTGATTTATTTCCGTTTCCTGGGCTGTGGACAGTTCAATCTTGGCCTTTTCCGCGGATTCCTTGATGCGCTGCAAAGCGAGCATGTCTTTAGAAAGGTCAATACCCTGATCCTTCTTAAACTCTTCCAGGATCCAATTCACGACGCGCTGATCAAAATCTTCACCGCCAAGATGGGTGTCGCCGTTAGTGGCTTTTACTTCCACGGTATCGGAGGAGATATCCAAAACGGAGACATCAAAAGTGCCGCCGCCCAAATCATAGACAGCAATCTTCTGCCCCTGCTTCTTGTCAAAGCCGTAAGCCAGGGCGGCCGCCGTCGGCTCGTTGATGATGCGCTTCACATCGAGGCCGGCGATAAGGCCGGCGTCTTTAGTCGCTTGGCGCTGCGAATCATTAAAATAAGCGGGGACGGTGATAATCGCCTCGGTGATCTTCTCACCAATCTTAGCTTCGGCATCAGCTTTGAGCTTACCTAGCACCATGGCAGAGATCTCCTGCGGGGTATATTCCTTATCGCCCATCTTCACTTTCACGCCCTCCCCGGCCTGAAGGATCTTATAAGGGGCATTCTTGAGATCGCGCTGCACTTCTTCCTCCGAGAAATGTCGGCCGATAAGCCGCTTGACCGCGTAGACGGTATTTTCCGGATTGATGACCGCCTGACGCTTGGCGGCCTGGCCGACAATACGCTCACCATTTTTAGAGATGGCCACGACCGACGGAGTCGTTCGATTACCTTCGATGTTCTCGATGATCTTCGGCGCACCACCTTCCATGATTGCCATGGCGGAATTGGTCGTACCGAGATCGATACCTAAAATTTTTGGCATATTCGTGATTAATTATAAAATTATTGGCTAATAGCCGGCCTGACGCGCCAATTAGTGGAGCGCGGGCCGGAAAATTAGCGAACAATCTATTTCTTAGTTTGGATCTTGATGGTCTTCGGCTTCAACTCGGCCGCCTTCGGAACGGTGATCTTTAGTATCCCTCCTTCCGAAACCGCGGCTGCCTGGTCGCCGTCAACTTTGGTCGGGAGCGGGATGGAGCGGTAGAAAGAACCGCGGCGGATCTCCTTGCGGTAATAATTTTTCTCTTCCACTTCGCTCTTTTTCTCGCTCTCGCCCTTGATCGTCAAAACGTTATTCTCAATGGAAATATCGACTTTCTCAGGATCGATGCCGCCGAGCTGAGTTTCGACGATAATATTATCTTTATCCTCGTACATGTCGACCGCCGGCGTATAGCCGAAACGTTCGCCCCGGATGGCTGGGAGCATGGACTCAAAATTCTTCTCCATGTCCTCGAACTCCGGAAAAAAGGGGGTCCATTTTATAAGGGACATATCTTTATCTCGCTTTCTCGTAAAACGCGGCCAGCTGCCGGTAGATACGGGAAGGCGTCTTAATTATTGATTTTTATTTAATACCTGGCCAGCCGGCCCACCGACTATCACTTTGGCCGGACGGATCACTTTGCCATTCAACTTATAACCGGGCATCACTTCCTTCTCGACCGTCTCGCCGCTTCCATCGATCGCTTCCATAGTATCGTGATCAAAAAGTTCGCCGACAGTATCAATCTCCTCCACGCCTCTAGACTCCAGGAGATCCTTGAACTGCTTGAGAACGTGACGGACGCCCTGGGCCCAGGCATTCTGACCCTCTGCTTCACTAAGGCCAGTTAGCGACAGTTTTAAATGGTCATAGACCGGCAAAATATCTTCCAAAAAACCACTGAGTGCATATTTAACAAACTCTTCCCTCTCCTTGACCTGCTGCTTGACCAGATTATGGTAGTCGGCCAAGGCGCGCTTATACTTATGCTCCCAAGATTCACCAGCGTTTTTTTTCTTTTCCAGATAATAATCAATCAGCGGCCTTATTGAATCCTTGATCTCGAAAGCGGATAAGTCCTCGGGATCGGCCCAGATGTGTTCGGTCATCTCGTCGCTCAGGACCTCTTTCCCGCCGGAACGCTCTGCCAGGTAATTCAGATAAATAAAGTGACGGGGCTCATGAAAATCAGGCGGATTGATCCCCTCGGCGAAACGAAGTGGCTCTAAGTTATCAATCTCGAGACCTGTCTCTGCCCTGACTTCTCGCTGAGCGGCCTCAGTGGCTTTTTCCCCCGGTTCGATGTGTCCGCCGGGAATCAGCCAGACATCGCCCCACTTCTTCGAATTCTTGACGAGGAATATTCGGCCCTGATCATCATAAATCAGGACGCCGACCACGGGTTCGGGATATTTCTTAACTGCTTCGCTCATAACTTATTCAAACTTATTCTTAATAAATCTAACAAGCGCCAGGTTGCGGCCGTAATCCATCCTCATCGGGCCTAAGATGCCGAAAATCCCGCTCTGCTGATTATCCCGATACTTAACGAGAACCGCGCTCAAGAAATTACCAAACGGATTTTTTGATCCAATGAGCACCTGTTCGCCGGCCGGAAGCTTCTCAAAATTATCATCGATCAATTCTTCTAAGCGGTCAATCACTCCTGATACATCAGAAACGATCTCCAACTGACGGAATTCCGGCTGAGCAAAGAGATTGGCAAGACCGGTGTAGTAAAGATCATTTTTATGGAAGGCCCAGAAGACGGCTTCGCGAGACATCTCGGCGATCGCTTTCGCGGTCTGCTTATAAGCCATCTCTTCGCGCTTGAAGAGCTGTTCGAGGAGTTTTTCTTCGGCCGATTTGAGAGACGACGTCTTTTTGTCCCATCGCCAGTCATCAAGTAGGAGTTCGTAAGCACTCTCGGTCGGAACGCGGCCGGCGGAGGTATGGGGCTGATAGATGTAATCTTCTTCCTCAAGCTCCATCATCTCGTTACGCACTGTGGCCGGCGAAATATCTAGTCCGTATTTTTCTACCAAGCCGCCCGAAGAGACCGGCTGGGCGGTTTTGATATGCTCTTTGACGATTGTTTCCAGGATAAATTTCTTCCGCTCGGAAATCATATTTTTATAGGTATTTCCATTATATAAAAAATTAGCACTCAAGTCAAGAGAGTGCTAATTATAGGAGACGGACGGCGAACCTTAATTTTACAGGCTTAATTTGAGCTTATTTTCCATAAATTCTTGATACTGCTCGCTATTTAGCAGCCGCTCGGCTTGGAAATCTACCTGGTAACGATAAACCAGCGAGTAATTACGGAGCGGATAATTATTGATAAGCGAATCGGTCGCCAGGTGCACGGCGCCGCCGAGCGTGAGGGCTAAAATAACGGTCACGGCTGTTTTATTCTTCCGAACCAGCCAGGCCACTAAGAGTAAACCCGGAATATACTCCCAAGCATGGAACCAACTGCGGACCAGGCCGCTCGCCAGAAATTGCCGTCCGTCCAAAAAATCAAAAATATTGAAACGTAGTCCAAAAACTAAAAAATATTCTAGAACGTGGTCGAGATCGATAAAAAATCCGCCCAGGATGCCAAACATTATGCCGAGCTCCGGCTTCTTGAAAGCACGGCCGACAACATAACCAACTGCAATCGCCAACGCGAAATGAATGAAGAGATGTATCGGCAAAGGGATATATTCCATATCGATGTACCTTTTTTAAAAAAATTATAGGGAAATATCGTCTGCCGGTTGCGAGTAATACCAACTGAAAATATCCCGGGCGATCGGCGTGGCCATGGTGTCGCCGCCGGTTCCCTCTTCGACCATGATGACCAGGACTATTTCCGGATCGTCAAAGGGGGCAAAACCGATAAACCAAGCATGCGGCTCTTTAGTCGTAGACCACTGGGCCGTTCCGGTCTTGCCGGCGATCTGGACCGGAAGAGCGTTAAGAGAACGGGCGCTTCCTGAGGTTACCGTCTGGCGCATACCCTCCCGAACTATTTCCAGATTGGCGACATCAATGAAGCCCCGGCGGATAACGGTCGGCATCACGGCGCGAATAACCAAATTATCCGAACCTAGAATCTTAGCCACAAAATGCGGCTGATAAAGTGTACCACCATTAGCGATGGCGGCCGTATAATTAGCCACTTGGAGCGGTGTGACCAGGACGTCTCCCTGGCCGATAGCGAAATGATAGGTGTCACCAATATACCACGGCTCGTTCTTGGCTTCTCTCTTCCACTCGGCCGTGGGTACAAAACCCGCTCGCTCATTGGGTAGATCAAGACCGCTCTTTTCGCCCAAGCCGAAAAGGTTAGCATACTTCACAAGCCCGTCTAGGCCCAAACCTTTAAAATCGCCATAGCCGCCACCAATATAATAATAGAAAGTGTTGACTGATTCAGCAATGGCCTTACGGACACTAGTCTGACCGTGCCCGCCCGCCCGCCAATCGGGGAAAAACCACTCGCCAATCCTGATACCGCCCGTACTTAGGAAGCTGGTCGAGGCGTTAATGATACCCTCTTGGAGAGCACCGGCGGAAAAGATAGGCTTGATTGTGGAACCGGAAGGGTATTCTCCGCTCACCGCCCGATTGAAAAGGGGGCGATCCGGATCATTAGCAAAACCACTGTAGTCAGTTTGGCTGATGCCGCGAGCGAATAGATTATTGTTATAGGCCGGCAAGCTGACTAGTGCCAAGATCTCGCCATTCTTAGGATTTAGGGCGATAATCGACGCTCGGCGCAGCTTGGCACGGTCCAAATGGATCCGAGCAATCTCTTCGATCTTCTGTTGTAGGTTATAATCCAGGGACAACTGCAGATTGACGCCGTCAATTGCTGCCTCTTCATTTATGATTTTCTTCTGACGGCCCAGAGCGTCCACTTCAATATTCTTCCGCCCCGGTCGACCCTTAAGTTCTTTCTCCCAAGAATATTCCAGACCGACCTTTCCGACATAATCGATTATCGAATAGTCCTGGCCGAAGGTGACCAATTCTTTCCCATCGATCTTACCAGTATAACCAAGAATATGGGACAGGCTACTCTCACCAAGGATGCTTGGGCTGGAACTTCCGGACGCGCTACCGGGCTGGAGATATTCGCGCCGAATCTTGGTCGATAAGAAAACTCCCGGCCATTCGTGTAGCTGCAGCTCAAGGAGCATGGCTTTCTCATAAGGGATATTATCAGCAGCAAAAAGCGGTTGGTAAGACTCTAGGGAACCGCGTTTCACCTTGGCAAGAGCCTCCTTAAATTGGTAAAAAAGCGGATCGTCCTCGCTCACGGCTAGACCGGAAACATTTTTTTCAGCAATGGCTAAAGTCGCTCCGTCCGCCGCCAGGATGCGGCTGATTTCACGGAGTAGTTCGTCGCGGACCAGTTCATCAGAGGGCAGATCAATCGGTTTGAAATACAAGACAAAGTTGGCGGTGTTACGGACCAGGGGCCGGAGGTCGCTCGTGTAGATAATCCCCCGCTTCGGCTCGATAATCTCGGCCCGCAGGCGGTTACCTTCCGACAAAAAACTGTAATAGTCATTTTTAGTCACCTGGAGCCAGAAACTGCGCGTGAGGAGCAGAGCGAAAGCCAAAAAGATCAGGGCCACGAAATATTTGAGTTTAGTGAAACGGAAAGACAGGCTGAGCATCTCTTTACGGCCGGTATCGGCCAAAAAAGAATCCTCGGTCCAATCGGTATAATAAACCGAATCCTTGAGGCCCCCAAAGCGCCCTTCCTGGACTAGAAAAGGGTCATTGCTCCTAGGACGCAGGGACTCAATTAAGCGATATTTCCTAACAAATTTGAAGATATTTGAGTTCATAATCCGAGAATGTCGTAAATAACATCTTATCGCGGATTAGAAGAAAGGGCAAGATATTATTTTAACTCTTTTTTAGTTTTTCTTCATTTAACTCTTGCTATAATTAAGAAAAATCATTGTTTTACTGAACAATAAACGTTAAAATATAGATAGTAAAAATATGCGCATCTTATTAATTGAAGATGACGGGGTTATCGCCCGCTCGCTTTCTCTAATGCTAAAAGAGGCTGCCTGCGCCATAGATACTGCTTTCGACGGCGAACGCGGCTATTTTTTAGCATCCACAAATCCCTACGATCTCATCATACTAGACTATAATCTACCTCTCTTAAACGGCCGAGAAGTTATTATAAAATTAAGAGAAGAAAAAATTAACACCCCAGTGCTAATGCTGACTGTCAATTGCGAGGTAAACGATAAGATCGACCTCTTGAATTTAGGAGCCGACGACTACTTGACCAAGCCATTTTCGCTTTCTGAACTGCTGGCCAGAATAAAGTCGGTAACGCGCCGGCCACCGACCCGCCAGGAAGACATACTAAATTGCGGTGAATTAACCATGACTCCCGACCGATACCTAGTTACAAAAGGCAAAAAACGTATTGATCTCTCCGGAAAAGAGTTTTCTCTCCTAGAATATTTAATCCAGAATCAGGGGCGCGTCCTTTCCCGACGTGAGATTATGGATCATGTCTGGGATGAAAACGCTAATCCTTTTTCCAACACGATTGAAGTCCATATTAAGAATCTTCGAAAAAAATTGGGCAGCGCGAGAAAAATGATTTTTACTTACCCTAACCGGGGATACAAGATTGATGTGCGACGATGAAAAAAAGGATTGTTGATATAATCCTGATTTTATTTTTTTGTATTTTTTTAGTACTTTCCAGGCGTGGCTATATTAAAACAGCGTCCTGGCTCCTAACTATTACATAAGTCCTACCGATGCTCTATTCCTTTTTTACTTGGGGAGCCGACTTGCCCACCGAGCTACTCACGACGGTTTTAGTAATCACAATGTCCGGAGCGCTAATCGGTCCGCATTTCGTACTGGCCAGAGCAGCCTCAATCAGCATTTTTTTGATCTTTTTAACATATCAGCAAAACAAAAATGTTGCTCCTGTTAACCAATATTGGAGACAAGAACCCCATGGGATAGGCGACGCCATCACTTACTCTGTCCTTTTACTGTTCATCGCGGCTATCGCACAATTTTTTTGTCATGAGCTGGAAAAATCCCTCCGTCGGGCACGTCTTAGTGAGGCGGCACTGCGCCGGGAGCGCGACCAATTAGAAATACGGATTGCCGAGAGAACCGAACAACTACGTCGTGCCAATCTGGAAAAAATAAATCAACTCTATCGCCTGGCCACTTTTGGCCAACTCTCTTCGGGAATATTCCATGATCTTTTAAATCCGCTGACGGCGATATCTCTTAATCTTGAACTGATCGAAGGAGACATAAAAAATAAAATAACATCAGCTAAAACAAATCTACGTCAGGCAATCCTCGCCGCCAATAAAATGGGAGGGCTAATTTCCGGCATTAGAAAACAACTTCAGGCTGATAACCGATCGGTGTCTTTCTTCATTAACGATGAGATTAAAGATATTACAGAAATATTAGCCTATAAAGCCAGACAGGCCGGAATAATCGTAGATATAGCAATACAAGAAAGGATTAAAATGAATGACTGTCCGGTAAAATTCAGCCAAATAATCATGAACCTAGTCGCAAATGCTATAGAGGCCAGCGTGGATACCGCTAATAGATCTAGTAATGGTAATAATGTAGTTAATATCAGCGCGATCGTCTGGCAGAAAAATAGTATAATTATTAAAGTAAAAGATAGCGGAGCTGGTATCTCACAAGAAAACATAGAGAAAATTTTTGAACCATTCTTTAGCACAAAAAATCACGACAAGGTCGCTTCGGGAATAAATAATTTAGGATTAGGCTTGGCCTCGGTTAAAGATATAGTTGAAAATCATTTCCAGGGCACAATTGATGTGACAAGCTTACTGGGCCACGGGAGTGAGTTTAGAGTCACACTACCGCTTAAGAAAACAGAAGATTAGATTAATCTTGTCTAGAAATGATATAATCCTCTTATGGCCACTTTTTCTCTTTCTATCATCATCCCCGTCTATAACGAAGACCAGATTGCGGCTTCCTTCCTGCCGTCTATTTTCGAGTTGCCACTCGATAAAGAGGTGATTGTGGTAAACGACGGCTCGACCGACAACACCACCGTCGTCCTGGAGAAACTGGCCCAGCGCTTCCCTTTCCGTCTGATCAATCAACCGACCAACCAGGGTAAGGGGGCGGCAGTCAAAAGGGGTTTAGAGGAAATAAATGGCGAATACTTCATCGTTTGCGATGCCGACGCCGAGTATGATCCACGTGATATCATCCGCCTGCTTGATGAAATTAAAAAAAGCGGTCAAAAAACCGCAGTCTACGGCTCCCGCTGGCTTGACTCTGATCATGGCGGCTGGCACTACCTAGTAAACCATTTTCTGACCGGCCTAACCAACCGGCTTTTTTCGAGCCGCCTGACCGATATGGAAACCTGCTTCAAGCTCATCCCGGCGTCCGCCCAGCAAGACCTGCGCCTGAGGGGCAAACGCTTCGAGATCGAGCCGGAAATCACCGCCCAACTGCTCAAGGCCGATTACAAAATACGCGAACTACCGATCAGCTATCGCCGCCGCAGTTATAAGGAAGGTAAAAAAATAAAGCCCCGCGACGGGCTTCTAGCCATCATTACTCTCTTTAGAGAAAGATTCTCCGCCTGAACTATTCTTCAAAGGCCGGAAGCTCCCCTGTTTGCCGCAGGCGCTCCAGTTCGGCAAGATAATGAAGAGCACTCGTGTTCTTCCGCTCCAGCTTCAGGGCTGTGTGCCAATCAGCCGCGGCTTTTTGATATTCTCCCAGGTTCCAATAGACGAGCCCACGCTCATTGTATATTCCGGGCAGGGTCTCTCCCTCGTCAAGGGAGCGACTCAGGTAGCCGAGCGCCTGCCTCCAGTAACTAGCTTCACCGCTCGCACCGTATAGGAAACCCAGAGAAACAAGAGCACGGGAATTATCCGGCTGTTCCTGAAGGATGAGACGATATATCTCCACGGCCAGATCCGGCTGCCCAGCTGCTTCTCCAAGAGCGGCCAAGTGGAAGCGGCCGTTATCTTCTGATTCCGCCGCTAGCTCCCGAAGGCGGGTGCGGAAGGCAAACGGTTCGATCTCATATTCTTCAATAATAAGTGGATCCGTCGCTTCTTTTTCCGCCAAGATGACCGTATAGCGATCGAAATAAACCAGGGCCCAAGCCGGGTCGCTCAGGATCGCGCGCAGGAAGCTCTGGGCCCAAGGTGTCGTGTCAGTATGGGAAAAATAGACAGTCTTCAGGCCATAACTCTGGCGATATTTCTCCCATTTCAGGCGATCCGTCTGCATCGGCCGATAAATATCCCGAAAAAAAGCGACGCTATAGGCTTCCGGCCGATTATCGACAAACACCCTTTCTTCCGGATAAAGCCAGAACGCCAGGGCGCTTCCCAGGTCATAATTGTTAAAGATGGGGCCACTGAGACCGCTGGCTTTAAAGAACTCGGCCGAATCGGCGCTGCCTTCAACGAGGTCCCAGCCGGCCGGCTGCTTGATAAAATGGTGGTAACGTCCCGCATCAAGCCGAAGATAGACCGCCGCTCCGATGATCGCGATGAGAAGAAAACCGGCTCCCGCCGCCCTAATCTGCCGCTTCCTGTCCTGATCGGCTAAGAACGGCACCCGATCGCCAAGATAACCCAGGGCGGAAAAATTGCGACTGGCAATTATCCAGCTCACGATCCCAAAAAGCGCCAAGTTGCGACTGGCAAATAAAGCTAAGGCGGTAAAAAATAGGGCCAGGAGCGCTTCAAACAGCCGAATTCTCTTCTTGACCAACCAATAGGCAACGAAACTGATTACTAAGATGACCAACCAGATGCGGAATAGGTCAAAATTAGGATTGCGCATCAGATTCTCCAAGAAAAAAACCGTCTTGTTCTCGGCAATCTCGTAACCATACTCCCTTAAGATGTTAAATGGATATAGTAGCCCGCGCCAAGTGTTCGGGTTGATAAGGCTCGCCAGGACGGCATAAAGCAGATAGCGGACCCACGGTGCCGCTCGGCGCCAGCCAGCAAGCCAGATTTCCCCGGCCCCGGAACCGCTCCAGAGGGCGCGCCATGACGGCTGTAGAAAAGATGCCGCTGCCTGAAAAGCGATAAGAGCTAAACCGATGAAAAAATAGATATGGATGTTTGCCCAGATCGCAAACAAAAAAATGAGCGGCCGGAGGCGGCGCAGGTCACCCTCCTCCTTAGCTCTCTCAATCAACGTCCAGGCGAGGATGATAAAAAGATAACTGAAAATTTCCGGCCGAATCTCCGTCCGCTGACTCAACATGAATATCGCCGGCCCGGCCAGAGCGGCCGCAAAATAGAAACCGGCCTGCTTAGTGGCCAAGCGAAAAGCCAGGCTAAAAATAGCTAGTAGACTCAGGATATTAAAAACGCTCAGCAGCTGAAAACCACCAACCAGATAGAGACCGAAGTAGATTACGCCGGCCAGCCAATGGTGATTTATGAAGCGAAAGTCTGGCTCGGTATAAGAATAAAAATTTCTAAATAGCAACCCCGTATCGTCCCAGATCTCCCGGCCGTTGGCCAGATGCCGCCCGAGATCAAGAGAAGTAAACTCTATCTGCTGGGAAAAAATAAGAACGACCAAGAGGAGTAATCCGGCAAATATGAAAGCGCGTTTAATTTTTTCAGAAGCAGTCCTAATAGATTTAAAATTTCCTGACGTCTACATCGACTCAGCTTAACGTCGCAATCCGAGGATGAGACTAAATATTATAAACAACACGAGATAATAAGCCGCTTGAATCAGGAATCTCGCCTAAGATATTATACGCATTTTTCTTACCATAGACAAGAAAAAACCTTATTTCTCTTCTAACAGTTTAAGGCCGGTGAGCGCTTTCTCATTGCCAGGATTAACTTCTAATTCGCGCCGCCATTCTTCCCCAGCTTCCGCCAGCTGATCCAAGCGGTAATAGGCCAGTCCTAGATTATAGTGAGCAAAACGCGCAGAGGGTTCTAAAAGAATCGCTCGCTGTAGAGTTAGAACGGCCCTGTCATAATCACCGCTGTCCAAATAGGCCACGCCCAGATTAGCTTGCGCCATCCAGGAGTGTGGCGATCCTTCAGCCGCAGCCAGCGCAAACGGCAGGACAGCGCGGAAATTCCGGCTATGACTGAAGGTTAAAACCGCGCAGAAGATCAAAACTATCGTCCCGACCGCCATATTTATCCTTTTACGTTCGAGATCTTTTATCCAATCGATCTCACCAAGAACGATGAGTAGCCCAAACAGAGGCAGATAAAAACGATGGCTGAAAAAAGCGTCGGCCGAAACGATAAACGGAAATATAAAGAAAGCTGCGAACCAGGTAAAGCCGAACCAAATATGACTCAACCGCCTCCGGCCGGAAAAGATGAGCGCCGCGATAACTATCGGCCAGACTAATAGACTGTATAGCCAACGCGTGTCCGAAAAAACATGCATAACACTCAGTCCGGCGGGAAAAATCGACAGATAGCTAACCTTGATAGCCATAAGTAGCGACGAAGGAAGGCCGCCGAAGACCGCCGCATACCTCAAACTCGCCCCCCCATCAAGCGCCAAGCTCCTCATCATGAGCCAGGTCACTATCACGGCTAACGAAGCGAGACTCACGAACCATTTATTTTCAGCTGGCAGCTCATCGCCCTTCCCGATTGTCAGCCAGTAGACAGCCACGATAATCGGCAAAAAAATTGCTATCTCTTTGGTCAGGAGGGCGAGACAGAAAAATCCCAGATAAGCTCCAAGCGCCGTCCAACTCCTATTTCGGCCATAAGCCCTTAAGCCGGCGAAAGCCGCCAGAACAAATATGGCGAGGAGAGTGTCATTCCGCCCTGGTATCCACGCCACCGCCTGCGCCAGAGCGGGCTGGACGGCGAAAAATAACGTCAGACATAAAGCCAGGCGTTTTCCGTCTAGAAGCTGTTGCAGGGAAAAATAAACCAAAGCGGCCGCAAAAAAATGAAAGATGACGTTCGTGAGGTGAAAAAAATAAACTGCGTAACCACCCAGGTGGACGTCCAGAAGATAGGTCAAATTAAGTAACGGCCGGTAATAAAGATTACTGGCCGAAAAAAAAGCATCCGAAGAAAAGATAAAACCGATATTTCTAAAACTGCTAAAAATTTCCGATCCCGACGCTAAGAGGCTGTCGTCAAGATTAGTATATTGGAAAAAAAGTGTTTGGAAATATATACCAAAAGTTAGAACAAAAATAAATAGAAAAGGCCGCCAGTACCAAAATCGTTTCTCCACTAAGTTATTTAACTCGCCTCCAGACATAAAAAATTATTATCGATATCGTCGAAAAATGTATGGATCCTCAGCGTGATCCCCCTCAGGACGTCTCACAAATAGAAGCAGGCTAGAAGTGGTGACTCGTCCTGGATCCACCCACTGCGGACCCAAATACTTTCCGTGCTCAAATTTAGAAATTGTCCCACCAACAAAATGATAATTATCTTCCAATTCTTTTTCCAAAAAATCGATAAACGCGGCAGATGTACTCGTGCCTGCCCATAAAGCACTGTTACCCAAAGGCAAGACTATCACCGGCGGCCGGCCAGTCCGTAAATCTTGGAGGACGAGCGCCTGATAGCGATCGCGCCAAGGAGTGTCCAAATATAAAGGCCAAGTAACATTTAAACGAGAAACTGATACCCGCCGGCTAAAATAGTAAATTTGCGGTTCGGCGCCGGCCACAAATATCCGCTCATCCGGACCGGTAATCTCTTTCACCTTTTCCGCCATCAGCATGGCCTCGGAAAAGTTATTATTGTGTCCATAAATAAATTTATTTAAACTAGCCGGATCAAGCCAAAACTGCCCACTGATAACAGCGCCGAAAATAACCCAAATAAAAGCTATTAGTCCTATAAGATAAACATCAACCCAAGCCTTATCAGCTATTTTTTCTCGGAAACCAGAAACGACACCGGCGACAATCAGGACCCAAAAAGGCATGAGAAGCAAGTAATAATGACCGATGCGGGTCGTCATGATAAATAATAGAGAAACTAAAAAAAGTGCCCACCATAAACCAATCAGCTTAAAACGAAAATAGAAACTCGCCAATGCAACTAGAGCGAGGGGCCAGAAAGCAAAAAGTATGATCAACCAATATTGAAAAAAGAATCTAGGGAAGTAGTTAAGAGTACTTTTAGCATAGCTGACATTAAAAACATAAATCTGTTGCCACATCTCAAAAAATGCACCATTAAAAATAAAATATGAAAATACTAAAAAGGCTGTTCCCAATCCGGCGGTCATAACCAGACCTGTCGATCGCGCTAGCCCCCTAACATCTCTTGATTCATACCAGTTTATGCCGAGCCAATATATTATCAGGAGGGCGACCGGCGGCAGGGCGATCGGTTTATATAAGATAGCTAACGCGGCCAAGCTGCCGGCGGCAAGATATGTCCACGGGGTTTCTGTCCGATGTCGAAAAGCAAAAAGCGCCAATAGCCCAGTTAACGGCACTAACATAAATTTTTCCGTATTGGCGGCTAGCGCGCCAAGACGCCAGTAAGACAAGAGCGGTGCGGCGACATAAAGCGCCGCCCAACCGGCCCGCGTACCGTATAGTCGCCTGGCAGTTACAGCTAATAAAAGACAGGACGTCAAGGTAAAGATAAATGCTAACAAACGAGGCGGCCAGATAGCGAATGGTCTGATGATGTGAGCGACAAGATAGGCATAGATAATCATCGGCGGCTTCTGGAGAAAAGAATAGTAATATGGGACTTCACCTCGTTCTATGAGCCAGGCCGAATATGCATATTCCCCCTCGTCGCCTTCCCAGGGCGCATTAAAAGAATTGTAATATAAGAGATAAGCCAAGAGAAGAAAAACGGCTATCAATATTAAGGAAAGATAATTTTTGGAAAAAAATTTCCTGAAGCCTTCGGACATCGCGATTAATTTGATACTAAAACCAATTGAAGGGTTTAGTGATGAACAGGACAATACAGCCAAATAAAAGGTTCCCTCCTAGATATGAATAAGACGCGAGATGCCGGAAATTACAAACAACAAGATAGCGAAGGCTAGAGCCGTAATACCGATCATGAAAGTCTTATCGCCGATCGGTAAATCTTGAAAAGTCCAGGCAAACCGACAACCACGATAATCTAAATGATAAACATAAAATTATTATAGCATATTTTGTAAAACTAGTTATATTTGACACATCACGAAACAATGTGCCATATTAGAGGTAATTAACTGTTTTGTACTTTTAAATGAGGTAATCACATGAATAACATACTTAGTCTCGGCGGCTGGCTGGTGCGCTTCATAGAGACTGCTAACAACTGGCAGGATCGTTGGCTTCAAAGCCGAATCAAGAACTATGCAGCTGACGTCCGCAGTCGTTACCCAGACCGCTTATATCTTCCAGAAAAGATATTGGCTCCCCTGATCGTCAGACGGGTCACCGGCACGGTGGCTAACCTGATCACGGTCATCCGGCTACTCTTGGCGATTATCATTTTCCTGCTCCTTCTGATCTCTTTCCCTCCCTCTCCGGGCATCACGGCTCTATCGCTGGGAATATTCATCTTGGCTGGATTGCTGGACCGCCTGGACGGACCGACCGCCCGGGCGCTTGATGAGATTAGCGAGTTTGGCAAGGTGGCCGATCCTTTCACGGACAAGGTACTCTTGGCCGCGCCGCTCGTTATCCTTGGCTACTTCTATCTGCCGGGCAACGTATATTGGGCGATAATATTTCTGGAAATTTTTCTCATATTTATCGCCAGCCTGAAGATAGCCGCCAGCCGACTCCCCTTCACCATGGCCACCCAGGCCAACATCTTCGGGAAAACAAAGCTGGTCTTTGAGCTGATTGCCGGAGGATTTCTCTTCCTCTGTCCCTTCCACGACGTGTTTGTTGAAATCAGCTGCTGGTTTTTCATGATATCTATCCCGCTGGCTGTCGGGAGTATCATCGTCTACCTGGCCAGCATCCGCCGGATAAAGAAATGAGAACTGTCGGATTACAAAACCCTCTTCATTACTAGAAGAGGGTTTTTTATCATAAAAAATTTATTAAATAATCAAGCTGCTTTCCCGCTAAGTTCAGGCGCATCCTTTATGATCTATACGGCAATCTGTATCTCCACGGAGAGGGCGGGACGCACTTAGAATGATAACCACGTAAAATTTGCTATTTTTTCATTAAATCTTTAATGGCATCCTCTACTCCCCCAACTGTTAAATCATGCATATGAATAATTTGACTGATCGCCTCAATTGTTCCAGAGTCGTCTCGATCTGGCCATTCTTTTTTAAAAACAGGATTAATCCAAACAACAGAATCTGATTTTTTATTTATAAAATTCAAACACTCTTCTCCGCCCATGCCAAATTTTTTTACTCTATCAGTATTCCCGCGTGGCGGCCAGCAATCCCACTCGAGTTCTGACCAAGACATTTCCGCATCCCCATAAATAATAACTTTTTTTCTTTTTTTGACAATTGATTTTATATCAATTAAAGAGTTTTCTTTGGCATACCTTGATGATAATAAATTTTTTTGATCTGGCTTCCAAGCATATCCATAAAGATTATTATGGAAAAGATATATTTCCAACTTAGTTAAACCTTCGACCATAGCTTCGGATAATTCTTTAACTAGTGGGCTCCACTTATCAACCGGACCGCCAACATCAATCAGTAAAACTATCTCTGGCTGTTTTTCTCTTTCTCTTTGATAATCAAAACGAAAATCACGACGGGCAAAGTTCCTTACCGTCCCGCTCAAATTAACATCTTTAGTTTTTACTTCTGACACATCAAGAATTACTCTACGGATATTACGAATAACTTCGCCCATACTTGCTCTATCAGGTCTCACTTCATAACGCATCCTACGATCAACTCTGCCCACACTTTTTTCTCTTTCTTGTATAATTTCTTTGTTAATTTTTTCACCTTCATTAATAATAGAATCTTGATAAACTCTTTCTGCATAAACAGATTTTCCCTTTCCGCCTCCAACTAAATATCCTTTCTCAACCATTTTCTGTTGATTATTTCGAGGTGCTTCTGGAATTTTTGAAGAATTACCTATTTGATTTTCCGTCTCCTTTCCTGAAGACCCTTTACCCATTCCAGAAAAATTTCCTTTATCTCCTTTCCCAGCGCCTGCCTCACCCATATTACCCTCGCCAGCCCCGGCCTTACCTTTATTCCCCTTGCCTTCACCCTCTTCCCCCTTGTCTCCTTGCCCGGCGCCCGCCTCGCCTATATTACCCTCGCCAGCTCCGGCTTTACCTTTATCTCCCTTACCTTCACCTTCTTTTCCTTTGTCTCCCTGCCCCGCGCCTGCCTCGCCCACATTACCCTCGCCAGCTCCGGCTTTACCTTTATCTCCCTTACCTTCACCTTCTTTTCCTTTGTCTCCTTTCCCGGCGCCATCCTTTCCTTTATCGCCTTGCCCAGCGCCATCCTTTCCTTTATCGCCTTGCCCCTCGCTAGGCACTCCTATCTTACCTTCGCCACTTTGTTCCTCCTGCTTATTTCCCCCACCCTGTTTTGACAGATCAGCTTTCCTTAAAATATCATTATGCTGGTCTTTTTTACCACCATGAAAATTTTCATTGCCGTCATGATCTTTATCATCTGACAAATCTAAATTTTCAGCTACTTCCTTAATATTTAATTGGTCTTTTATTTCTGGCTCGACCTCACTATTAAAGGGATCCTTCTCTTTAAATTCTTCTAGGTATTTTTCGTCTTCTTTTGGTAATTCACGATTGTAAATTTTAGCGGCTAATTCAAAATACTCATTAAAAACTTCGTGAAAGGCCGCTTCATCAGCTTTATTTTTTACTAAAGTAGTTTGCGCAAATAATCTAACTTTATTTAACAGCTCATTACTGCTTACTAATTCTTTTAACTGATTAGCATTAGCTTTTTTATCAATTACCTGGATAAACTGTAGCCATTCAGGGGTGGATACGCGCACTCCTTTCGCCCGCAATAAACCTAAAAAACCATCAAAAAGGCCTAATTCATCCTTGCCCACTAATGGTTTTTTTTCTGCCTCTTTTCCTTCTAAATATTCAATTACCTCTTTTAACGAAGCACCCTTAAACTGATGTAAATTTTTTTCCTCGGCAGGAACATATTCTAATTTATGAAACACATCTCTCATAATTAATATTGCTCATTTATTACCACCCGGCCATCCTTGGCCATACAAGCATCATAATCTTGCCCATTAAACTCAATTTTACCTTTTGTCATATCCTTGCTTTTGCTCCAAATACTTATAAATTTTTGACCAGCGGGTAAAACTTTGGTTTGCATATCAATAACTTTTTCAACTAATGTTATTTTATCTTCAGGAATTACATAATAACCGTCGCCCAGATATTCAATACCGGGAGTAACAATTTGAAAATTTCTAGTACATTTTTGGATATTATTCAAATCACCGTACATATCTTCTTTCACTTCCTCTTTAAAACATGGCGTGATAAAATTAATCCCTTCGTTTTGCAAATGAGCGTAAAATTGAGAAAAATTATCTTGTTGTTGAAATGAATTCAGCTGATCGCTTAAATGAAAAACCTTCTCGCCCTGTAACGCCTTATAAGCGTAATGTGTTAATTCACTTTCTTCACTTTCAATACTCTCCTCGGTTTTAAGATTAATTTTACCAATTTCCAACGCTTGATCTTCCTGATATTTTAACAAAATCTCTCGATGTGGAACGTCTTCGGGAATTTCGTTATCATATTCTTTAGTTAAAACCCTAATCCAAGCTAATAATTCAGGAGTAGAGGGTTTTTTTTGTATCTCTGAATTTTCATGATATTGGTAAAAAACAGAAATAGCGTAATCTAATAATTCTTTTCTTATATCAGGAAAATTCAAATTAACTATTTTAGCCATATCAGCTCGGCCGGGATAATCAATATAATGATATAAGCTCCGTCTACGAAATGATGCGGGAATTTTATCAGAATCTTCAGTGTTGGTTGTAATCACTATTCGTAAATTTTTCTTATTACCCTTAATGACTGTGCCCGTTTCGCCGACAGTGAAGGTTAGGTTTTCAATTTCATCTAAAATTCCGGTCATCAGTTCTTCGCGCCCTTTTTCAATTTCATCTATTAATAAATACACCTTTTTCCCCTTTCCCGACTGATAAATTGCTTCGCCCAGAGGGCCCAAATCAACGTAATTTATATAATCGAGGTCTTTCGCCGTTTCTCCGAGCTCGACAACGGCCTCCATTTTTAATTTAAAAGACTTATATTCCTCATCGGCTGCTGGTTTTATTTCTCCGTTGATTATCTTCTGTTTCCAGGCGGCTGCTTCATTTTTTATTTCTTCTGGAACTTGTGCTTGAGCTTGCGCATCACTCAATCTTCTTACATCATCAATACTATAAAGTAAATCTTGAGCTCTCATAGTATCTTTAACTCGAACATGAACAAGAGTCACGTCTTTCCCGTCTTGTAATTCTTGCCCAACTTCAGAATATGCCCATTGAGTTTTTCCGGTTCCTGGCTCTCCCTCTAAAATAACCGAATTACAATCTTCTGTTTCAGCTAAGATGTCCAGCACTTCTTTAACGGCCTGTAATTCCGCTGAAACAACATATGGCCTTTCCATTCTCTCATTAAGTTCAGATAACCCATGCCTTATTGTTTCTAACTTGTCTTTTTTTTCTGAAATTAAGGCAATCTTATTATCATTTCCTTCCGATTGCTCTCCGGCAAATTGCAATCTTTTTTCAAGGGAATCAATTTTTTCCAACAAAGAAAAAAGCGCGGATTTCAATACTTCCGGATTATCCACTTGCTCTATCTGCCGTCTTAAACCAAGGTTTTTTTCCATATAATTTTCAATTAATTTTTTCAATCTCTCCGATATCTTCTTCGAGCTTTTTAATTTCTTCGGATGCCTTATCCAGGGCCTGTTTCTTATAAGCCTGTAGAGCTACATTATTTGTAGTACTGGTGTTAATAATAATTGATTTTATATTAGAGTTTTTCATATTTTTTCTTTAATTTTATTATATTCCTAAACTATCACGAAATACTCGAAAAATCAACAAAACCGTGATAGCTCAATAACTTGGCAACACTGGGGGTATAATTAGGAACTCATACTAATCACGCGCCATATACGATTAATCCCTGCCCCAACTTTGAAACTTTTAGACATCAAAAAATAAGGTTTTAACCTTATTTTTATTTTAGTGCGGAGAAGGAGAAATCTTGTTAAAACGGTTCTACGCTCTTTTTAATATTTTAACTACTCCACTATTAGCATTTACTTCAACCAAATCTCCGTCTTTCAGAACTTTTGTAGAAATCTTAGTTCCTACAATACAAGGAATTTTAAGTTCACGAGAAATAATAGCAGCGTGGCAGGTTATTCCCCCATCATCCGTAACTATGCCAAATGCTTTTTTAAGTGCCGGCATTAGAATGGGATTGGTGTTAATAGAAACAATAATATCACCTTTATTAACTTTCCCAATCTCCGAGGCTATATTAACGATTTTAACCGTTCCTGACACAAGCCCCTTATACGAAGCCGTTCCTTTAATATCACAGGCTACATCAAATTTCGGCAAAAAATTTTCTATATCTTCAACATGATAATCAAGAAAAATCTTGCCCTCGTTTTCCAAATACATTAAACAATTATTCCTTCTATTTAATTGTTTAATTTCACTTGGGACAAACTCGTTTTGTAAAATTTCAGTGATTTCATTCGGCAATAAGAGCTCTACCTGATTAATTTCAGGACGAATGGTTAAAATGTGTTGCCAATAGCGATCTGCTATTCCGGCGATCATTTGAAAATAATGACTCTGCCCTCGTATTGGTTCAAATCGCTTAATAATTTTTTTAGCTCTCTCAATTTCAGCGCCCCTCTTTGATGTTTTAATAATATATTCAGCAGCGTCAAGGACGAAATAAGGGATAAGCGTACTAAAAAAGAAGACTTCCTGAAAAAAGTCTAAAAATTTACTATAGCGGATTGGGTCTTTAAGATCGGTTATCGAGATTAACCGATAATATTCAATTTCTTTGTCCGCTTCAATGTTTAATTTTTTAGCTGATTTGGCCCAATCTTCAATTATTTGATAATTATTCTGGTCTAAGAGAAATTTAACTAAATATTTTTTTACTTTACCGAACTCATTTCTTGAACGTAGATAATAAAGAGTGCCATCCTTAAAATAATATATCTGGTTGAGAAAACAGGTTCCTGTTTCTCGTTTTAATAACTCGTGATAAGGCTTGAACAAATTGGGCATTAAGAAAAAGGGCTGTTTTCGCTCTACAAAAATAAACCAGTCTTTATTCATTAACTTTTTAGTAAGGCGCTTCTCCGTCATATTTGCTGCTATTAGTTTCTCGGTAAACTTTTATCGATTCTATCTCCATATTCCTGAACAAGTTTTTTTATCTGTTCTTGATCTAAACTGTAATTAATATCTTTAATTCTTTTATTATTTGTAAAAGAAAAATTGAATTTTTTTCTCCTTTACTATCGGTTTTGATTTTAAAATAAAAGGATTCTGTAGAATCAAGAGTGCCGCCGATTTCATCATGGTCGGCAAGTCCTAAATTTTATGGCCATCTGAATCTTCTCGAACTAGAGCTTATTTTAGAAAGTACATCGGAATCGCGTTGTGCATTACTTACGGCAGAAGAATACGTGAACCAGATTTTAATCTATCCGTCATCCGTAAATATCTATTCACTAAAATTGCAATATAGGGGCTGTTTCCCTAGTATATTGCGGAGAAGGAGGGATTCGAACCCTCGATAGGAGAATAAACTCCTATAACAGGTTAGCAACCTGCCGCTTTCAGCCACTCAGCCACCTCTCCTCTTGCTTACCACTACTCAAAAATAGCGTAATCATTGAACAAATACCATAGTATCAATAGATGGTGACTTAGTCAATTATTAACATAAGTGGTCAAAATCCCTACCCCTAAGGCACCGGGCCTCTCTGTCCTGTCAAATTTATACTTCTATTTGTGCTTAAATACCAGGCCAATTCAAAACTATAAATTCCTATTTTAATAAATTTACTAGTACTATAGTAGTATAATAAAAAATATGCTATTATATTAGTATAATAAATTAACAATAAACTTATGAAAAAATAAAACTTTTCATAAAAACCAATATGGCCGAAATAACTGTTTCTGTTGCTAAAAATATCAAGAAGTTCAGGATAAAATTAAGTTTATCCCAAGACAAACTCTCTAAGCTCGCTGACGTAACCCTGCACACGATAACTAAGATCGAATCAGGCGCCACGCTCGCCCCCCGGGTGGACACTGTCAAAAAGATCGCCGACGCGCTTGGTTGCAAAGTCGATGATTTATTAAAATAAACCCAAATTCCCTAGCAAATAGTAAAAAGAGGCCTACGCCTCTTTTTTGGTTATCTAAGAAGCGCAAACTATGCCTGTTTTTTTATTTTTATGGTATAATTACTATATAAATCTAACTTGCCTTGCCAAACTAGAGCTTCGTAGCCTGAGGCTGATCGGCAAGGATAACCTCAAACACTATGGCCGATAACTCACCGGGTTATCTGAGATGGGAAATACCCGAATATCGTAAGCCAGACCGCGGCCGTAATTGGTATATCATTACGGGCATCTTGGCTTTCCTTTTCCTCTTTTTCTGTTTTTTCACGATCCGCGACTGGCGCTTGGTGTTTCTCGGCCTCAGCTCCAACTTCCTCTTCGCCCTGATCATAATGATCACGACCATCGTCATGATCATCAAGGACAACCAACCGCCACTCATGCTCCAGTTCGAACTTGGGCCAGAGGGGGTGAAGATCGGACCTAAATTATACGATTACGATCAATTCAAAAACTTTTCTGTCTTATATAAGCCGAAACAGAGTTTGAAAAACCTGTATCTGGAGTTTAATAGCGGCTTACGCCCTCGCTTATCTGTTCCGCTCCGACGTATGGACGCTCTTACCGTCCGCAATTTCCTGATCAAATACCTAGACGAAGACCTGGAGAGAACCGACCCGCCCCTCAGCGAACAGTTGACGAAAGCGCTGAAACTATAATAAGATAGGGTAGTCGGCCTTCGTCGTTCAACGGATAGGACGCAAGATTGCGGATCTTGAAATCCAGGTTCGATTCCTGGCGAGGGCACATCGTATGCTTAATCTCACTTCACCGATAACCGAACTGCATCGCGTAGGGAAAGCCACCGCTTCCCTGCTAAAAAAGCTGGGTCTGGAAAACATCCAAGACCTGCTTTTTTATTTGCCTTTCCGATACGATGATTTCAGCCAAACCGTGCCCATCGACGACCTCAAGCCAGACACTAGTGTCAATATCACAGGGATGATCGAGCTGATCAATAACAAGAAAAGTCCCCGGCGGCGCATGTATATAACGGAAGCGCTCGTCGCTGATGAAAGCGGGACGATTAAGGTAATCTGGTTCAACCAACCGTTCCTCGCCAGGAGCTACCGGGTCGGCGACCAGATCTCTCTGGCCGGCCGGGTCACGGAAAGCTACGGACAACTGACGATGCTTTCACCGGTCATAGAAAAAATATATTCCACGGGAGCGATCCACACTGTCGGCCTCGTCCCG
>Ga0265297_10002930_pt1 | contig 32590 bp, 30 predicted proteins | sample Munlanlwell13791_FD_192502 | JGI IMG/M metagenome (GOLD analysis project Ga0265297, IMG submission 192502) | Leachate microbial communities from a municipal landfill in Southern Ontario, Canada - Leachate well 137-91 | ecosystem: Engineered > Solid waste > Landfill > Unclassified | place...
CATTTGAAGCTCTAATTAAAAGAGATCCTGAACCACATGCTGGGTCATAGACTGTTTTACTAGCTTCTATTGCATTTCCGGCACCAATAATCTTAGCTATAATTCTACTTACTTCAGCGGGTGTATAAAACTGACCTTTGCTCTTACCACTTTCTGTAGCGAAATTCTTCATTAAATACTCATAAGCATCGCCGATAATATCATCGCCAGATGCTTTGTTTTTAGAAAAATTAAATGAAGTCTCAAAAATGGTGATTAAATTGGTTAGTTTTTCAACTTTTTCGTTACCCTTACCGATTTTTTTCTCATCATCAAAATCCGCTGAATTAACAATACCACTTAACTGGTTTACCTCAGCAAGTTTTGCAATGATTTTATTCATTTCTTCACCAATATTTGGTTTGTTTTTGCACGCAATTATATCGTCAAAACTACCACCTTGGGGAATGATCACATCTGGATAAGGTTCATCTTTAAATTTGTCTGTTACATATTTAATAAACAATAAGGTGAGTACATAGTTTTTGTATTCGCTAGCATCCATCCCACCTCTTAATTCATCACAACTTTTCCAAATTGCACTGTATAATTCACTCTTTTTAATCGCCATTTTTATTTGTCCTCGCCTTGTATTTTGTTATCAATAAATAACGTTTTTAATTTTCTCTTAATCTTTATTGTAGGTTCATACTTTTGATTTTCCCATCTATTTACAGTAACAACAGACACGTTTAACATATCTGCTAACTCGCTTTGAGAGATGAGCATAACTTCTCTAAGCTTCTTGATTTTTTCTGCGTATGCCATATGGAATACTCCTTTTAACATCTTATTAACACTATTATAACGTATTTTATAGAAATTAGAAATATCTACTTGATAAACAACAAAAACAAACATCTTTTTCTCAACAGCATAGTCAATTTTAAAGATCAAATATTAAAATCTTTATGTAGAAGAAGCCATAAATCTTACTGATGTCATAGCATTTTCTAAAAGATGAGTCGATTTCCCTCCTGGCGGAAATTGACGGATTTATTAACGTTCAATGTCTTGTTTAGTATAATTAATATACTATTCAATTCTGAAATCCTAGTGTTTAGATATTGTCTAACCGTATTTAAATCAATTGAACATTTTGAATAAGCAATCGTGTAAATGGTTAGGTAATCGTTAAAAGGTTAGATAGCAATAGAAAAATAGATTAGAAAAACTCTAAACTATACCCTGTTAAGTAGACAAAATAAATTGTGTAAAACCCAAAAACTTTACAGTTTTATTGTGTAATTCCTTATTTATTTACACCTAAAAAGTGTAGAACCTACAGAATTTACAGTATAATTGTTTAAAGTCAAATATCCTTACACAGAAACAATTTACAGGGAGTGATAGTTATGGCATTAAAATTATTTACAGATACTGAAGTTGAAATACTAAGAATCAATCAATACACCTATAACGTAACGAATAGATCAATTAAATTTACAACAGAGTTTAAACAATTATTTTACGATAAGATTCAAGAAGGATTACATCCCCGTAAAATTATTGAAGAGTTAGGATATGATATTAATATTTTAGGTATAAAAAGATCCTATGGAATCGCCTTACATATTAAAGAAGAACATAGAATAAATGGTGAATTTCATGAAGGAAGAATGACTTCTACTATTGAACAAAGATTATCTAAAAATGAAATCAGTCCGTCTAAAGCATTAATTCAAATGAATACTAGAGTTACATTTCTTGAACAGCAGATTGAATATTTAAAAAAAATTCTTCAGGAGGTCAAATGAAAAAAATCCCTTCTAAAGATATTTTTAAAACAATAGAAGAAACTCTTTTGTCCTATGATAATAAACTATCTATTTCTCTATTATGTAATATTGCTGGTGTTTCTCGAGCTGGATATTATAATTGGAAGAATAATGAAGAAATAAGATATTATAAAGAAATAAAGGATCAGGAAGACTTTAATATCATCCTAGAAGCTTATAACTATAGAGGATATGATAAAGGCGTAAAAGGGATATATATGAGGCTTTTAAAGATAAATAAGCCTATGAATCAAAAGAAAATCAGACGACTAATGCGAAAATTCAATCTTATTTGTCCGATTAGAAAAGCCAATCCTTCCAGAAGAATGGCTAAAGCGATTAAAACAAATAATTATGCCTCTAATCTTTTAAACAGACAATTTGAAGCATATGGTCCAAGAATGGTTTTATTAACCGATATTTCATATATTCCATATAATGGAGTATTTGCTTATTTATCGGTTATCATCGATGCTTTCACTAAGGAAGTATTATCATACCAATTGAGTGATTCCCTTCAGTTAGACTTCGTTCTTCTTACAGTTGATGAACTAATGAAGTATCATAAAGATGAGTTAAAAACTGATACATTAATCCATTCAGATCAAGGCTGTCATTATACTAGTCATAAGTTCATCAAAATCATCAAAGATTCTAATCTAAGGCAATCTATGTCAAGACGTGGTAATTGTTGGGATAATGCTCCACAAGAATCATTCTTCGGTCACATGAAAGATGAAGTGAAAGATAAAATATCTGCTTGTACCACATTCACACAAGTAAAAGAAATACTTGATGACTGGATCGATTATTATAACAACGATAGATGCGTTTGGAAGCTTAATAAACTTTCACCAAAAGAGTTCTATCAATCAATAAAAAATCAAAATGCGAATCCCCTAGGGGATTGTACTAATAAAGATAAATAACTTAATACATTACACAATTTAATTTGTACTTGACAAAGGGAGTACTTTACGTCAAAGGGTTAACAACTCATCAAGAAAATATCCAGATGAATTTTATAAAGAGACCTTAAATTCTACCAAATTCAAGAAAAATAGTGGAAATCATATATTTTCCAACAAAAAAAGGCTTGATATTGTCGTATCAAACCAATGCTTTTTATATGGTGCGGTCGATGGGATTTGAACCCACATGCCGTTAGGCACTACCCCCTCAAAGTAGCGCGTCTGCCAGTTTCGCCACGACCGCATATAATAACTTATATATAAATCATATAATGATAATTATTTTGGAGCAAGCGAGGGGAATCGAACCCCCAACAGTTGCTTGGGAAGCAACGGTTTTACCATTAAACTACACCTGCAAAAAAGCTGGTGCGGTTGATGGGATTTGAACCCACATGTCGTTAAACACTACCTCCTGAGGGTAGCGCGTCTGCCGTTCCGCCACAACCGCGGCGATTTATCCTTGATTATTATACCATATACCCCCCTATTTTATACAAGCATTTTCGCTTTTTTTTCTGTATTTCCGATAGTATTTGATTGACATTTCTGCGATAAGTGTTAATATTTTCTTGTGATAAAAAACAGATACAAAAATAATTATGTTTTAGTGATAAAATAGTCTTTTAAATATCATATTATTATGTTATATTTTTAATTGCATTAATTATGCTTTTTCCCAAAAAAGGGGGTATAGCCCAATTGAAAGACGATCGTCAACGACAGACACCTTATTTTACCAAATTAAAAGAGTACGGGCAAAGTGGCGTTACGCCCTTTGATGTTCCCGGTCACAAACTTGGCCGGATCAAAAATGATATGATGGATTATACCGGAATCAATACTTTTTTGCTTGATAGCAACGCCCCAATAGGACTTGACCAACTGGCAAAGCCCCTTGGTGTCATCAAGGATGCCGAAAAACTTGCGGCATATGCATTCCATGCTGACAAAGCCTATTTCCTAGTGGATGGCACCTCTGTGGGCATTATGTCCATGATTATGTCAAGTTGCCGTGCTTCCGAAAAAATCATCGTTCCCCGTAATGTTCATAAATCTGTTATCAATGGTTTAATTCTATCTGGTTCCACTCCGATTTTTGTTCATCCCGATATCGATTCTGATCTGGGTATCGCCAACGGTGTTCCTTTTCAAACTATGAAAAAAGCCATTGACGTCCATCCTGATGCTAAAGCCGTATTTGTAATCAATCCTACTTATTTTGGAATGACAAGCGACTTAAAAAAGATTGTCGAATACGCGCATGCCCATGGCATGCTTGTTCTTGTTGATGAAGCCCATGGAACTCAGTTCTATTTTTCCGATTTATTACCGATTTCTGCCATGGATGCCGGTGCTGACATGTCGACCACATCGATGCATAAAACCGGCGGTTCTTTAACCCAAAGTTCTATTCTATTAACCAAAGGCACTTGGGTTGATCAAATTCGTTTACGAACCACTATTAATATGTTACAAACTACTTCCCCTTCTTCTTTGCTAATCGCTAGCATGGATGTGGCTCGGAAAACTCTGTATTTTGAAGGCGAAGAACGAATTAAAAAATTAATCCATATGTCGCAAAAAGCCCGCGAACAAATTCGGACAATTCCCGGCATTGAAGTCATCGATAAAAAATATGTTCTCAGTCGTGGTGGAAACAATTTTGACGAAACCAAACTTGTTATCAAAGTCTCCGAGCTCGGAGTAACCGGTTTTGAAGCATATAAAGAACTGCGACGTAAATTTAACATCCAGTTAGAACTTGCTGAAACACATCTTATCTTAGCGATTCTTACCATTGGAACCACCAAAGATGATCTTGATCATCTCTATAATTCATTACGTGATCTTTCAAAACGTTATTATAAAATTCGCAAGAAAGTTCCCAAGATTAAGTTCAACTATCAATTCCCCGTCACTTATTCCCGGCCCCGTGATGCTTACCATGCGCCTAAACTTCAAGTTTTACTCGAGGAATCTGCCAATCAGATTTCTGGGGAGATGATAATGATTTATCCACCGGGAATTCCTATGGTCATTCCCGGAGAAATCATCAGCGAGGAAGTCTTGGAAGATTTGCAGTTTTATGTCAAAAACGGTTCAGTTATTCATAGTGAAATGGATAACGGATATGTAAAAGTTGTCGATAAAGACAATTGGCAAAAGTGGGAAGGTGAAGAAAGTGAAATTTAACAAGGTCGATTTATCGTTTCAAAGTTGCACCAGTGAGTATAAAACTGCCGATGTTGTTATTTTTTCTGTTCCCATGGATACTACTACTTCATTTCGTCCCGGAACCCGCTTTGCCGGTAACGCCATCCGCGTCGATTCCTTAGGTGTTGAATGGTATTCCCCATATCGGGATATGGATTTAAAAGCATATAGAACCTGTGATATTGGTGATCTCGACATCCCCGTTGGGAATGTTGAAGCCGCTTTGCAAGTTATCTATCGCGCCACAGCAAAAATGCTTAAAGATAATAAAAAACCGATGATGATTGGTGGCGAACATCTCGTCACTTACCCAGTTATTAAAGCAATGATAGAAAAATACCCCGATCTTCATATTATTCATTTTGATGCCCATACTGATCTTCGTGACGAGTTCTTAGGTCGTAAGTTATCTCACGCAACCGTTATCAGACGCTGTCATGAATTAGTTGGCGATGGTAAAATTTACCAGTTTGGAATTCGCAGCGGTGATTCCTCAGAATTTAAGTGGGCTGCCTGCGGACATACTATTTTACGTAAATTTGATTTTATTGGTTTAGACAAAGTAGTCGATAAATTAAAGGATAAACCGGTTTACATTTCAATTGACCTCGACGTCCTTGACCCATCCGTGTTCCCGGGTACCGGAACACCTGAAGCGGGAGGCATGACATATAAAGAATTGCTTCTTGCCTTTGATGAATTTGCCAAACTGACTAATTTAGTTGGTGCCGACATTGTTGAATTATCACCGATTCTTGATGCCTCCGGTGCCTCAACCGCTGTTGCCGCAAAAACCTTAAGAGAAATGGTACTATTGCTACATAAATAACATAAAAAGCGCCTTTCAAGGCGCTTTTTTATTGGTTTTGTATGACATTTAATAACGGATTATCTAAAGGATTTAAATCATCTTGATAAATTGCATCATATATTTCCGTTTTTCGTTTATCAATTTCATCGGCTGGCAAATTAAGTTTTAATACTTTTAATTCCGTTGGTCCAAACGTGAATCGGCCAAATAAAGCTCCTTTAAACTCCCCATCTATTAACAGATAGTATAATAACCCATGGTCTTTATCTTTAAACCGATTTTTTAGTTCGAGTTCCCGGCTCTTAACTAAAAAATCACTTCGGTGCAACATAATTACCGATGGCGGCATATCCAGAAGGTTATGACTTGTTAAATACTCATAGTCCACTTTTGACATATATTCTTTTGCGTTATTTAATTCTATCGCAACTACCATATCTTCTTCAATCAATTCCTCAATTGCTTGGCTTATTTCCGCTTTTGCTAGTTGATAGAATGATTTTGCCATCTCAAGACTAAAGGATACATGCATATATGCGAAGCGTAACAATACGATTTTCAAAGCTTCAATTCGGCTATAATGTTTGATATCGACTTCAGGATACTCGTTTTCAAAGGCATACCAATTTCGATCCCATTCCCGATCCCGTTGGTCCTCAAAGATTTTAAACGCTTGTTGCAAGCGATGGAGAATCGGCGTTAAATCCTTAACATATAAACCCGTCACCGCTTTTAGTTCATGAATGTTCATCGAACCTTCATGTTCCAAAAGATTGAGAATCTCATATTCTTGTTTGGTTATTTTTCCTAAATCCACACGATATAAACCGGCATATAGTTCCCATTCATCGGCATAAATATAACCAACTCCCCCTTTTTGGAATCGGCCCTTGACAATTTCCCGGCGGGACCGTTTTTTGTCGTTGTCCTGTAAATCATTAAAGCTAGCTCGATGGGCTAAAAGTGGAGGATCACCGGGACGAGTCCAATACAAAGTCGAAACCGGTGACATCATCCGAAATATCTTCGCATACGATTTTGGATTGGCTTTATTAATAAAATGTTGTCGTTCCATAAATAATGCCATGATGTTTGTTTTAGTAATCATCAATAATACCTTCTTTTATCGCTTCAATTCCATATAAATATGCTTATATATATATGAATACAGTACAAGTCACTGAAATTAGTGACGCCATGGAATAATGGAATCAAGTTTATCACGTTGGGCACTGCCAATCGGACAAAAATCATTTATCTTAGGACACGGATAATTTTCACATTCCGCACAAGTGTTAATATCTTTCATCTCTGCACATAAACTAATTTTACAACGAGCGCATAGTTTCGTCAGACGATAATCAGAATGACATCCATAACAGTTAATATCCTCAGGCTTTAAAATCACACTACCACTTGAGAACAGTTTTGCCGTTTTTGCACGCAACTCGTCGTCATTGTCGATTGTTGCTTTAAATGCAGGACACTCAAAACAGTTGAGTCCACAATAAGCTATTTGTTCCATAAAAACCTCCAAATTTTTATTTTTTATCTTTAGAATATTTTCACAATTAAAGTAATATTATCTGCATATGATTAGCGATGTGTTTCATATTTACTCTCACAGCAATCATTTCGTTTGTTCTTGTCCTTTCAACTGCGAACGGGCTAACAATTTGTCGATACCGAAAAACGCGTAAGACAAGCCAATATAGAAGATTATTATCACCGATACTGCTATCGCCACTCCGCCAACACCAATAATGTCCGGGTTAATAAAGAAATAGGGAAAACGCGAATAAAACTCACCATCAAAGTAAGTTCCGCCGAAAGCGGCATATACATTAGCATAGATAAAATAGAATAACGGGAACACTACCCACCAAAGCGGATCTGTTAATTTAAACAATCCTTTCAAATCAAAAATAAGATAATCTGCAAGCAAATATAAGGGTGTAAAATAATGCACTAAGATATTACCTAACCCAGTAGCGTATCTAGTCATACCTTGCTTGAGTATAACTGGTAAAAGCACAATATTAAAAATCAAAAACGTTAACAGGATGGCCATTGTTGTCCCGCCCTTAATGATAATCAAGGCACGATTGGTTAACGTTTTTCCCTGCCATTGTCGATAAACAATGATTCCCATCACAATTAAGCATAATATATTGCTTTGAATCGTGTAGTAAGAAACCGAAGATAACGGATCAGGATTTTTAGCAACCGTAATGATAATTCCCGTCAAACACAAAAGGCAAAAACCAATTCTTAAATATAGTGATAGTGGTTGTTTCTTCATAGGCATTCCTCAATTTATATTTTAATATCTATTGACGCTTTCTCCATTCCAACAATCGTTTCACAATTATTAAATTTAGCGAAGCGTTGCAAAGCTTGTTTAAAAGCACGATAAAACAATTTCGTCGGTTGCCAATTTTGTTCAAACCAAAGATTATGTACTTCCAGTTGATGGCTCTGTCGCTGATTAATTAATTCAATTCGGCCAACGAAGGTATTGCCATATAAAATCGGTAGCACATAGTAGCCATATTGACGCTTCGTTTTGATTGTATATATTTCCCAACTATATTCAAAATCAAATAGGATTTTGATCAGTTTACGATCCCACATGACATTATCTAAAGGCGCGATAAATTCAACTCGCTTTAATAGTTTATCCATTGTCATGACTTGATCAATTAGATATTCATCTTCAGCCAAGCAAAATAGCTTGTCTTTGATGCCTTCAACAGATACTTCAATTATTTGATTATCCCCTTTCAATTCAGAAAATACTTGATTGCGCATTGGCGTCTTCAGATTACCTATAAATAAGAAAGCATCCGAATGTCGATTCCAAAGCAATCCCACCGCTTTAATTCTTCGTAACACTTTCCATTTCAAGTAATCAATTTCCGAAGCAAATGGTTCTTTTGCTTCATACAAATGCTTGGGAATATAATGTTCTGACAATGCATAATATTTGAAGGTATGGTTTTTATGGTGAATGATAAGTTCACCAAAATAATAAAGCGCTTCTAAAGCTACTCTTGCCAGACTCGTATTACCCCAATACCAAGAAACTTTCTGGTCAAACACCAAATCTTTAGAGCAGACATAACCTTTGGCTTTAATCGTATTTATAACGGTGTCATGCACCAAGGCAATCGCTTCTTGACTGTGAATATCAGATTGAAAAAAAAGGCGAATCCGTTTAAAATACGGCCAATCTTCAATGGCGAATATTGAGAGATTCTTATCAAAATAATCAATTAAAGCCCGATCAGTATACAAAAGCTCTGCAAGCATTGATTTGGTAAACCCATTGATTCGTGACTGCAGAGTCAACTCTGCATTTTGACCACATATATCTATTGGATCAAATTGAACGCAACCTACCTGATGAATATAATCCATAATTCCTGACTTGCCATTAAAACGTTTTGCCCCTAAAAGTCCTTGCTTAAAAAGTATAAAATTTCTTGCTTGATTGAGTGATAAAATACGAGTATCCATAAAATCAATCCTCAGTGTTATTTATTTGCAAAAGCTTGTTTTAAAGCCGCTTGGCGAAGAACCATACATTCTTTTGTAACCGGACTGCGTTCAACAGCATCATAGCCATGAAATGTCCCTTTTGTTTCCACTAGTGTAACCGGAACACCGGCTGCGGTTAGCTTTTTATTAGCTAATACACCATCATCATGAAGACAATCATACTCTGCCGTCTCAATATATGTGGGTGGTAATCGATCAAAATTATCGTTCAAAAGCGGGTATGCATATTTCTCCAACCCGAAATAACCGTTTTTATAATAATGTTTTTCAATGAACTTAAATCGCTTGGTATTAAACATTGGAGTATCGGTATATAGTTTCCTTGACGGAGTATCAGCGGTTCCTTTATCAAGCGCTGGGTAGAGCATGAGATTAAAACAAGGCATCTTAGCATGTGCATCCCGTAGCATTAATGTTGTTCCTGCTGCGAGAGTCCCCCCAGCCGAGTCACCCCCAACCGCAATTCGCTTCGGATCAATCATAAAATCTATCGCCCGATCAGAAACAAATTTAAATGCATCAACACAATCATATAACGCTGTTGGAAAAGCATATTTTGGGGCTAAACGGTAGGGAAATAAAAAGATTTTACACCCGACTGATGCGGCAATTTTAGCACAATTGCGTTTATGAGCATAACCTGGCCCGTTGACAAACCCACCACCAGGAAAATATAGTAAGCATGGAAGAATCCCTTTGGCTTTTTTCGGAGTGAAAACCATCGTATTTATTATTTTTTGGTCTCTGGTAAAAATCGGCGTTTTAGTAATTTTGACGTTTTTATTTCCTGGAGCGATAAATAAAGTCAACCGTAGTCCAAAATCAAGCAATTTGAGGGCAAAAATATTCATCGGCATTACAAACGGTTTAAGCATCAAAAATTCTTTTCGAACATAGTATTTTAATTTCATGGGAAAACTTTCTGGTGGTTTCGCCACCGAAACAGATGAGCTTCATATTATTATACCTTGATTTTACTCACGTTGATAGAACATCTATAAAAATCATAATAAAAGCACGCCTAAAGCGTGCTTAAATTAAACACAATTAAGACTATGCAATGATTTTTAATGCCTTGCCAACTTTTTCAAAAGCAGCTATGGCAAAATCTAAATCATCTTTGGTGTGTCCGGCTGATAACATAACCCGTAGCCGACCTTTTCCAAGTGGAACAGTGGGAAATACGATTCCTGACACAAAAACGCCTTCAGCCATCAAACCCTTGGAAAACGCCATGGTTAAGGCTTCATTTCCTACCATTATCGGCGTAATTGGTGTCTCTGAATGTCCAATGTCAAAGCCTAATCGTTTCATAGCAGCTTTAAAATAACGACCATTGTCCCATAATCTCTTTGTGAATTCATCGGTTTCGGACAATAATTTAATTGACTCCGTCGCCCCAGCTACTGCAGCCGGTGGCAAAGCTGTAGAAAACAGTAAAGGCCGACCGCGATGCAATAACCACGTTTTGACATTTTGTTTGGAGGCAACATAACCACCGATACAGCCAATCGCTTTGGAAAGGGTACCGACAATAAAATCAATTTTCCCATTTAAATGGAAATGATCAACTGTTCCTCGACCACTTTCACCTAAAACGCCGCTTCCGTGAGCATCATCAACATAGATAAGTGCGAAATACTTTTCCGCTAGTTTTACGATTTCTGGTAGTGGTGCCAAATCGCCATCCATGGAAAACACTCCATCAGTGATAATCAATACATTACGGTATAACGAGCGTTTCTCAATAAGAACTCGTTCTAAATCAACCATGTCTTTATGTTTAAAAACGGCTTTATCAGCTTTCGATAGTTTGACACCATCGATGATAGAAGCGTGATTTAATTCATCTGAAATAATTAAATCACCCTTATCAGTTATCGCGGGAATCGTTCCGATATTACAATTTAACCCCGACTGAAATACCGTGACTGCTTCTTCCCGTTTAAACCGCGCTATTTCATTTTCTAGGTTTTCCAAGATATCTTGATTACCGACAATAGTTCTAACTGATCCTGCACCGACACCATACTTAGCGGTTGCTGCTTGAGCAGCAGCGATAACCCGAGGATGAGTAGCTAAGCCCAAATAATTATTAGCAGATAAATTGACCGTTCTTTTGTTGTTTAAATTAATAACATTGGCACAAGCCCCATAGTTGATTGGCAGCACCCGATAGACTCCATCGGTTTTTAATTGCTCGATTTTTTCATCGATATAGGCTAATTTATTCATCAATTTCATCTCCTGGAATTAAAACAATTTTTCCGGAGTTTCCGGAAGCCATGATTTCGCCGGCCTTGTTAATATCTTTCAATGGCATTACATGGGTGATGATATCGCCTAAATGTAATTTCCCCGACTCGACTAAAGCTTTTACCTGGTACCAAGTATCAAAAATACGCCTTCCGACAACGCCATATATTGAAATGCCACGGAAAATAATGTCATTAGAAAAATCAAGTTCGATATTTTTCGACGGCAACCCTAACATGGAGACACAACCGCCTAATTTAACATATTTAAACAGCAATTCAATTGCACCCTTATTGCCGGAAAATTCGCCAACAACGTCAACACCCTTGCCATTGGTTTCTTCTAATACGCGTTTTACGACATCCTCAGTAAGCGGATTGATAACCACATCAACGCCAATCTTTGCCGCTAAATTACGACGATACTCATTGACTTCAATCGCGATTACTTTAGATGCACCAAGCGCTTTTGCGACATCTGCACCCATCAGTCCAATCGGTCCACATCCGACAATCGCTACGGTTTTATCTTTAACCGGGAAATGGGCAATTGTGTGAACCGCATTTCCGAGTGGTTCTTGAACCGATAAAAATAAGGGATTAATATCTTTGGAATTCACAAAGCAATTTTGTTCTGGCATCTTCAAGTAACTTGCAAAACAGCCATCAATATCGACACCGATAATCCGTGTATTTTCACAAACATGGCCTTCACCGCGCAAACAGAATTCGCAAGTGCCACAGACAATATGCGTTTCAGCAGATACAATATCACCGATTTTAACTTTTGTTACTTTGGAGCCAATCTTGATAATTTCTCCTGAGAATTCATGGCCAACAGTAAGCGGTAATTTGAGTCTTTTTTTAGCCCAAGCATTATATTCGTAAATATGTGAATCCGTTCCGCAGAATGATGCTCTCATAATCTTGACAAGAACCTCATGTTCTGACAGTTCCGTAGAAATTGTTTTTTTAACCCAACTGAATCCAATTTCCGGCCGATCTTTGACAGCCGCCATCATTGTTATTGTTTTTGTATCATTTGACAATTCAGTCATAAGAATCCCTCCATTGTGAAGCGATTTAGGTAAAACGATAATAGCGCTTTCACTTTAAATATTATAACATAATATTATCTTGATGGCTGAGCTTTTTTTGGAAAACCGATAAATTTTAATAAGTAGTCTTGTTCTCCAATAAAAAGTCATCTTCGAAATAAAGATGACTGATTAATTGTAACAACATTTTTTTTATTCGTCCTTTGACATTTCATTTTGAACATGAACAACAAGTTGATTGAAAGGTATATTGATTTTATTTTTTTCGCAAAAAATCTTCATCTCCCGATTCAAATCACGAACAACTTGATACTTCTTGTGTTCCTCAACTCGCGCTAGAATTCGAATGATGACTGCCGAATCGGCAAGATTTTGAACGCCTTTATAAAAGGGACCTTCGATGATGTCTGGAATAGCTTTTTTTATTTTCGGTAATTCTTCATGAATCAGAGCTTCCAAAACCTCAAGATTAGTATCATAACTTACTGATAAATCACAAATGGCAGGATGTAAATTATTGGATGTATTTACCGCCCCACGGATTTCAGAGTTGTTGATGATTTTCACATCGCCGGAGATGTCCTCAAGTTTTGTTGTCCGAATCCCAATGGCGATTACTGATCCGCGAAAGCCATCGACTTCAATGATATCTCCAACCGAGAAGTCTTTTTCAAAAATGATAAACAAGCCACTGATTACATCTTCAATCAAACTTTGAGCGCCAAAACTTAATGCTAATCCTAAAATACCGGCACCAGCTAACAATGTTGGCGTTTCAACTCCCCAAGCCGAGAGAATCAAGAAAACCATTATCAATACTGCCGCATACTTGATTATGCTGTTGAGGATAATGCCTACGGTTTCTGATTTTTTATTAATTTTTGTCACGAATGCAATTACAAAACGCAACACTTTCGAGATAATCCACATGAAGAAGATTATCGTAGCGCTTTTCAAAATGGTAACATAATTATTCGATATAAAGGATATAAAATCAAAAAATTCGCCCAAGGTACTGGCAATAAAATTGGCAAAATCAGTTCCCGCAAAAATTATGGGGGATAAAACCGCTAGCAATATGCAAATCAAGATTATTGAGCTAACCACGATAGTACTAATCATTTGTTTTTTTGATTTAAATTTGAACTTCATTATAAATGCCTCCCAATATGTTTCATCATTCAGATCCATCACTTTCGCCTAAAATTGTGCTGTAAAAATAATAATTATTGTAAGTTTTTTCTGCCAAAATTCGAATAGTATAGGTCATTACTCCCGGAGTTGCAATCAAGATTGTTCCTAAATACTGACCCTCACCCATTGATTCGATATATAGTTCGCTAGTCGATAAGATAACCTCTTCACCAAATTCATTTACTTCAAAGATGACACAACGAATATTGGTAAATATCGCTTGGGGATCAGTCAACTGAAGAGCAATTTCCATCGATGTTCCAAAATTATCAAACGTAACTGTACTAGTATACATTGGTGCTGTCTCAATATCAATTTGTCGCACTTCTTGTGTCTCAATTTGTTGAGTATCCGGATTAAGGAAAGTCGCTTCCAACCGGATGTGATAAAGTGTCGCTTCAGTCAAATTATCAAAAACAATCTCTGTCGATGACCACTCGTTCTCACTGGCAGTATCAACCAGTGTAATCGTTTTTATGACACTTCCATTTTTGATTAACGACACTTGAAAAGCAATATTCTCAACCATACTGTAATCCGTGTAAATTGTCGCTAGGATTGTCGATGGGGTAGCATCATGGACATAAATAGAGCCATCAATTGCAATTGGGGTAGTAAACGTTCTTTCATGTAAGATAACCGTTTCTCCAGAGATAAGATCGGCTTCGAGAACAAGAAATACCATCATATTTCGATCATAGAGATTCTCAATCAACGTGTATGCTACTTCATCGAAAATATCGACAGTTGTATATTCTAATTGCAATGTTTCCCCCATGTTCATAACATCCTGATATTCAGAAGCGTAAATCGTAGCGTATTTAAGTCTAATAGCCGATATTTCTTGATAACTATCATTAACAACCGTATTGATCACATAGGTTAATAATCGATAGCCCCATTGATCGACGGATGTGTTAGCCAAAACAATATCCGCAATTCGGCCACCATATCCAAGTTGGGTCGCAATTGAGGTTTTTGCTAGGGTTGCTTCGCCATATCCGCTTTTAGCTTTAATCGAAACATCATAAACGATTCCGGGATCAAGATCAAATATGACTCCTGAATCTTCACCTAAACTCAATGACTGTTCAACGGTCTTTAACTGACTTGCAATAACAATTTTAAGTGACCCTTCGGAAATAGTACTATCCACATCTTGAACGTAGGTTTCATAATAAATTTGGTTTCCGAAGGCGCTGACTTCGATGAATTCGGCAACTGGAGGTGTGGGGGCAAAAACAACAGCCACAGCAACAACCGCGGTTACAGCAAACGATGACATCATTTTGATTATCATCCGTCGTCGTTGATCTTCTTGATTTTTTTTACGCCGTTTGGCGTGAAAAAGCATCATCATCACCCCCTTATTTCTTATTATATTATCATTAATTTTTTTCACAAACAATCATCCGAAGCATCTTTTTTAATATTTTTTACGATAATGGATTTTCATTAAAAACATAGATGATAAAATCACCTACCAAATATTCAGTTTCCAACGTGGAAGCATGTTCTATATAAACATCCGAAAGTTCAAACCAATACTTTCGAGCTGAATTCACCACCACAAAATACTGGTTGACATCTTCCTGATCAGTAAACCAAGTTGACGATGATTGATAGAATGCGGGTGTGACTCCGGTTGATGAAACAATTATGTTTCTGGCTTGCACCTGCGATCCTGAGATAACCGTAATTGACTGTGATTGCCAAAATTCAGCGTATCCATAAGTTAAATTGTTTGCCAATAAAAATTCGGATAATTCATAGGCCGTACCTTCGCGTCCATAGTCAACAGGCATTACGGCTATTTGCACCATTGAAGCCACCATTCCCAATCCTAGTAGAGGCAAAAATAATATTCCAAAACGATACCATTTCAGACGTCTAACAAAATACCATATTAAAACAAGTGAAGTTATAATACATGATGCTAAAAGTGGAATAAAACGCCAGTTAGCAGCGCCTAAAGATCCAAATATGAAGCCACCCAAAATCACTATCATTAAGACAAAATGATTAATAATGACAACTCTGATTATTCGATCTGCGATTTTACGATATAGAAACACTCCAAAAAAGGGAAATACGATTAAGAAAATCGCTAAAACAAAACGAATAATCGTCCAGATTATATCAAAAGAGAATGTAGTAAGTGTTTCTGAAAATGTTCCGCCAAATAAAGAAAACCAATGATTGATAAGTTTTAGACAATTAGTTCCCCATTCTGAAGCCAAACTGAATCCAGAATATCCATCCGCATAATATGCCCTTTGGCCATTTCTGAGCAACTCAAGAGTAACCAAGCCAAGAATGGTTACGCCAATTATGGATATAAACAATCCTAATGGACTGCGATTTTGCTTATCAAACAACGGTTTTTCAAGATCAAAGAAACAATCTAAAAATAATGACGCCGCCAGTGGAAACGCAAAAATTGCGACCATTTGCATGCCATCCAAAGCCGTCAAAAACACAAATAAGCACATAATTCCATAGATAATGTTTCGCTTTTTCTTGCTTTGTTCCGACCTTTCTAACAATCGCGCAACCAATCCGGCTCCAATCAAGAAGAACAAAACACCAAGGCTATAATATATGACATGACCCCAAAACATCTCTCGTAGTTTATCAGTCGACGATAATAACATCAAAGCTATCGCTGTAAAGGTTAAGTTCTCCGTCCAACCCACATGTAAAGACCAAAAAAAGAAAAGAAAAGCACTTATCAAACAAAAGGCAAAAAGCACCATACCGATAGTGTGTGTTGTCATCGACACTCCAAATATTGATATCCATGGCAACATCAATAACGATCCGCCAAAAGGAAGCATTGCGGCATAAGTAAAATCAGGATCAAAGATTCTTCCAGATAGATATGTGGCTTGCGCCCAGTAAATTGTATCCGTACAATCGGCATGAAAATACCCCGGACCAGGGAAAATAATATAGTATAATATCAACCCTGCAGCAAAGAGAAAAAGTCCTAAAGCCATAGCGAAAGCAATTCGATACCAAATCTTGACCTTCATGAAATCACTTCTCTTCGTGATAAGCTTTTTCAGTATTAACATTCCAGATATCTGATTTGTCAACGATGTTTTTTTGAATATGTCTGACTGCTTCAAACGCCGTAACCATAGAATGATCCATATTATTATAGCGGTGTTGACCATTTCGACCGATACAATACAAATTATGGAATCCGTTTAGATATGTTTGGACTTCACCAATTTGATTGTAGGAATCAAAATAAGCCGGATATGCCTTTTGAACTTGTTTTCGATAACCATCAAGAACCACCAATTTATCTGATATGATGCCAATCTGGATTAATTCTTCCGTTGCAAAAGCAATCGCTTCAGATTCCGACATGTTCCAAAATGCGTCATTTTCCTGACAGAAATATTCCAACCCAACCCATACCGTGTTGTCGGGGTCTTTAACCATATAAGGCGACCAATTATTAAATATTTGAATTCTTCCCAAACGAACTTTTGGATCTTGAACATATATCCAACAATCGGGGATAATGTTATTTATCGTTTTGATTTTAGTACCATTTTCTTTAGCCAATTTTGTCACTAAAAGTCCTACGGTCACAAAATCACGGTATGGTAGTCTCAATGCAATTTTTTGAATTGCATTGGGTACCACCGAGCCCATGCCAGCAATTAAATCTTTTATTGGCATTGACGAGATAAAAACATCACCTTCAATTCGGCAATCACCCGATTTCCCTTCATAGATCAAAGCATTTATATGATTGCCACTGGATTCTAATGTTTTTACTTTGGCATTAGTGACGATTCTACCACCCATTTTGATAAAATCTTGGGCTGCTGTTTCCCATAATTGTCCCGGGCCATATTTGGGATAAACAAATTCGTTGATTAATGAGGTTTCAACTTCTGCTTGCGGCTTCTTTTTTGAAAGAGCATTTTTTAGTACCGCCACAATCGAAATACCCTTCACGCGTTGAGCACCCCAGTCAGCAGATATTTCTTTAGGATGACGCCCCCATATTTTAGTTGTGTAGTCTTCAAAGAACATACTGTATAGAACCTTACCAAACCGATTAATATAAAAATTTTCCAATGACGTTTCTTTTTTCTTAAAAATGGTGGCTTTGATATAACTCATACCCGCCTTCACGGTTTGCCAAAACCCTAAGTTTTTAATTGTTTGGAGTGACATCGAGATGGGATAATCAAAGAATTTATTAGTATAAAAGATACGTGAAACTCGTTCTCTTACCAACATCACTCGATCGGTTGTCTCTGGATTTGGACCACCGACTGATAGCCGTCGCTTGCGTTTTAGTTGCAAATCATCATATGATAATGCCCCTTGTAAAGGCAAAATTTCATTCCACCATTGGTTTACTTCATCGATTTTAGAGAAAAATCGATGACCGCCAATATCCATACGATTGCCATTATGATTGATTGTTTGGGCAATCCCACCAAAAACGTCAGAAGCTTCTAAAATTGTTACCTCATAATCTCCTTGGTTTTTTAATAATTCGTATCCAGCGGTAATTCCCGCCGGTCCCGCTCCAATTATAATAATTTTCTTCATTTGTCAGCACCAACTTCCCGATGTCGGTGCTTGCCGTATAATATAATTCTTCTAGCAAAGTAATTATAAAATATAACAATAAACGCAACTATTAATCGAGCGATATACTTATTAATAGCCATGATAAATAGCAACATTAAACCTTCAGTTATGCCAAGACCGATAAGACCAATAATACCATATACCACAAATTCGGTTTTCGCATTGGAAACCGATGGCTTTTCAGGAAAAACGACTTTCTTGGATAAATAATAATTGACGCAAAGCCCAATCAAAAATCCGATTGCTGTTGCCCCAACAATTCCCCAATTGGAATTTCCTAGGATCAAACCTGCCAAAAAGAAAAACAAATAATCGAATAAAAAAGCGACACCACCAACAAACAGGTAGCGAAATATTTTAATGATCTCGTTTTGTGTAGGTGAATAAAATAATGCTCGCAAGTGAAAATGAAAAAGTAATTTAAATAGTTCCTTCAAGATGAGCCTCCCCAGAGTCAACTGTCAGCTTGCTAACTGGCTTATCTTAATTGATTAAGATATAGTAGTCATCATTAAAATAGATTGTACCATCACTTGCAAAAAGAATAAAGTGTTTATCAGTTTTTGCATTTAAATCCGTCATAAAAGCCTTTCTGCGGTCACAGAAAGGCAAGTATTTAATTCTTACTATGCATCATAAACCGATATCTTCGCGATAAAACAAACTCTCATTAGTGGCCGAAGCAATACTTTCATATGCTTTCTTTCGTGCCAATGCCAAAGTCGGTTCAGCGGCCACGACAATTAAAACTCTACCTCCAGAGTTGACGAAAATTCCATTTTTTAACTGGGTACCCATATGAAAACAGATGCCTTCTGAAATCTGAGGAATGGTTATCGCTTTTCCTTTTTCATAATCGTTAGGATAACCATCACTGGCTAAAACCACTCCAACCGCAAAATTGTGAGCGAAGCGCAATGATAGTGGTTCGTGATTTAATATTTTGAAAATCGTATCAACTAGTTTACTCTTCATCCGCACTAAAACAACTTCCGTTTCCGGATCACCAAACCGAGCATTGAATTCAATGACTTTGACTCCCGTTGGCGTTTTCATTAAACCACCATACAATATTCCCGTAAAAGGAATTCCTTCATCAACCATCGCTTTTGCAATCGGCTTCATGATTGTTTCCATAGCCAAGGTGATAGTTCCTCGGGAAATTGATGGCACAGGGCTATATGCTCCCATCCCGCCAGTATTTGGCCCTTTTCCACCGTTTCCGACTCGTTTATAGTCTTGTGCTACCGCCATTGGAACAACCGTGTTGCCATTAACAAAGGCCATCAAAGAGAATTCAATTCCCTGAAGGTATTCTTCAACAACTATGTACCTATGCTTTTTCAGCAGTGTTTGACAAGCAGTTCTTGCTTCAAGATGATTCATAGCAATAATAACACCTTTTCCCGCTGCTAACCCATCAGCTTTTATAACAATCGGCAGACATTGTTTGTCAATATAAACAATCGCTTTTTCATAGTCATCAAAAACTTGGTATGCCGCCGTGGGAATATCATAATTCTTCATCAAGTCTTTGGCAAACCGTTTTGACGACTCGATTTGGGCTGCTTTTTGGGTGGGTCCAAATGTCTTAAGACCGTTGCCGGAAAATAAATCAATAATCCCTTTGCTTAAAGGTTCTTCACCCCCAACAAGTGTTAAATCAATATCATGAGCAATTGCGAATCCAAGTAATGCTTGATGATCATTTATGTCTAAAGGAACACAAGAAGCGAGATGTTCCATTCCCCCATTACCGGGGACGGCAAAAATTATCGTTTTGGGGTCATCAGTATGTATTTTCCAAGCGATGGCATGTTCCCGACCGCCACCGCCGATAATTAATATCTTCATCAGTGTTTAAAATGGCGCATGAAGGTAAAAACCATCGCCACTCCTTTTTGGTTACACACATCAATGGAATCCTGATCCTTAATGGAACCCCCCGGTTGAATAATTGCTACAATTCCGTTTTCAATCGCTAAAGAAACCGTATCATTCATCGGAAAAAAAGCGTCGGATGCCATAACTGCTCCTTGGCATTGCTCTTTTGCTTGTTCAATGGCAATTTTTGCTGCCCCAACACGGTTCATTTGGCCAGCTCCGATACCAACGGTCATATTATCTTTGGTTAGGACAATTGCATTTGATTTAACATGTTTAACAATTTTATATGCAAATAATAACTGTTCCAATTGTGCTTCTGTTGGCTTTTTCTCAGTTGGAAATGTTAAACTTTCGTAAACACCGTCATCGGATGACTGCATTAAGACCCCCCCGCGGACCGTTGTTACTAAATGACTAGGTTTTGACTCGCCCATATCAAATTTTAATAACCTAATATTTTTCTTTTCCATTAAAACCTTCAATGCTGCCGGTTCAAAAGCCGGTGCCATAATTATTTCTAAAAATATTTTTGCCATTTGTTTGGCCATTGCTAATGTCACTTCACGATTTGAAGCAACAATACCGCCAAAAATCGAAATCGGATCTGCTTGATAAGCCTTTTGCCAAGCAATACCAATGTCGTTATCACTAGCTAATCCACATGGGTTCATATGCTTTAACGCGATGACAGTCGGATCAGTAAACTCTTTTAACAAACAAAGCGCTGCATTTCCATCTTGAATATTATTATATGACAGTTGTTTGCCATGCAGTTGTTGTGCCGTGACAATTGAAAATGGCACTTTCGCTTTCGTTTCATATAATGCCGCACTTTGATGCGGATTTTCTCCATACCGAAGAATGGCATTTAATGTATATGGTAATGATATTTTTTCTGGGTATTCCTCTTTTTGAAAATATCTACTAATCATAGCATCATATTCTGCCGTCAGCGAAAAAGCCTTTGCAGCTAGCCTTCTTCTGGTTGCTAAAGTCGTATCGTTTGTTGCTTGAATTTCATCAATGACCAAATCAAAATCAACCGGATTAGTAATAACGCAAACGCGATCATGGTTTTTTGCCGCTGATCTAATCATTGCAGGACCACCAATATCGATATTTTCAATAATTTCGGCTTCAGTGACGTTAATTTTGGTCATTGTTTCATAAAAAGGATACAGATTGACAACAACAATATCAATCCAGTCAATCTGTGCATCAAGTGCCTGTTTTTGATGCAGTTCACTATTTTTTTTACCCAATAAACCGCCATGGATTAACGGATGCAAAGTTTTAAGACGACCTTCAAAAATTTCTGGGAAACCAGTAATTGACTCAACAGTTCTGACTTGGCATCCAGCTTCTGTCAATAGCTTAAACGTCCCTCCGGTGGAAATAATTTCGTATCCTAATTCAATTAATTTTTTTGTGAACGGGATTATTCCTGTTTTATCATATACACTAATTAGTGCCCTTTTCATTGTTTTCCTCCTCAATAAGCTTCGTTATGACCTGGGGATAAAGTATATGTTCACATTTTTGAATAACCGCTCTTACGGCTTCCTCATCCATCCCCGGTTCAATATTTACTTCCGCTTGAGCAATAATCTTACCAGTATCAATACCAGAATCAATATAATGGATTGTAACACCCGTAGTCTTTGCATTATTGGCAATCGCTTGTCCAATTGCATCTTTGCCTGGATATAGTGGTAATAATGATGGGTGAATATTAAGGATTCGCTGAGGAAAAGCGTTTAGTAAAATGGACCCTACAATTCGCATATATCCCGCCAAAGCAATCCAATCGACTTGATATATTTTAAGAATTTTAAGAATTGCTTCCTCATATTCAACTATAGAGCGGTATGCTGTCCGTTCAATGACATATGAGGGAATCAAAAAGCGTTTGGCTCGGTATAAAACAAATGCATTTTTTTGATCGCATATCAACACCGATACTTCATATCTTTGTTTTTTTTCAACGATGGCTTCAAAATTCGACCCGTTGCCCGAAGCGAATACGGCAATCTTTACCATGTGATTTTTACTCCGGGAGTTGATGTTACCTTACCAATCACAACGGCTTTCTCTCCCATATCGTTCAAAATCTTTAATGATTGAAGAACATCATTTTGCTTAACAATAACTACCATACCAACCCCCATATTAAACACCTGGTACATTTCTCGTCTCGGTAGTTTTCCTATTTGTGCAAGCCAAGTAAAAATGGGCGGAAGCATGATTTTAGAAGCATCAATATCTACTCCTTGGTTTGATTTCAAAGCGCGAGGAATATTTTCATCAAAACCTCCACCCGTGATATGAGCAATTCCCTTTATATTAACTTGATTAATTAAGGTTAAGATTGCTTTAACATAGATTTTCGTAGGTCGCATTAGCGCATCAATCGGGATTTCCTTTAACAATTCATCATATTGATTAAGATCAATTTCGGGGTGTTCAGTTATTATTCGACGAACCAACGAATAACCATTAGAATGAATTCCATTTGACGGCAGTGCAATGATAACGTCATCGACCATTACATCATCCCCAGTGATTATTTTCGTTCTTTCTACTATACCAACACAAAACCCAGCCAAATCATAATATCCATTTTGGTATAAATCCGGCATTTCCGCTGTTTCACCACCAATTAGAGCGCAATGACCTTGCAAACAACCGTCATGAATTCCTTTGATGATGGCCTCAATATGATTGGGATCAGTTTTTCCTACGGCAATATAATCAAGAAAAAACAATGGTTCTGCCCCCGATGTGATGATATCGTTAACACTCATTGCCACTAAATCAATGCCAACGGTATCATGTCGATTATAATCCCTGGCCAAAATTAATTTAGTTCCTACCCCGTCCGTTCCGGAAACTAAAACCGGATCTGATATATTTAATGCCTTCAGTCCAAATAATCCCCCAAATGCACCAATATCACCGATGACACCATCACGATGGGTATCTTTAGTATATTTTTTGATTCGGCGAATCACTTCATAACCGCGGTCTAAGCCGACGCCGGCTTTCTCATATATTGTACTCATAAATGGCTCCTTTATTTTATTTCCTTATTGGCTTGAATTATTGGCTGATGAATCGGAATTGGGTAAAGACCATTGAAGCACGCCAAACAATATGCGTTTGGCTTTCGGCCAACCGCTTCAATTAAACCCGGAATTGATAAAAACGCTAATGAATCAGCATGAATATCATTAGTTACTTCTGCGACGTTTTTATGAGCGGAGATTAATTCTTCATAAGTTGAAAAATCGACGCCGTAAAAACACGGAAATTTTATTTCTGGTGCTGCAATTCTTACATGTATTTCTTTAGCACCGGCACTTTTCAAAAGACACACAAGTTGCTTAATTGTTGTCCCACGGACAATCGAGTCATCGATTAAAACCACTCGTTTACCAGAAACCACAGAACGAACAGCGGAAAGTTTTAATCCCACCGAGGCTTCTCGTAATGATTGGATTGGTTCAATAAATGTTCGATTTGCGGATTTGTTCTTGAGCATGCCCAGTTCAAATGGCAAATGCGATTCCTCGCTGTAACCAATAGCAGCACTCATTCCTGAATCAGGAACACCAATAACAATATCCGCATCAACAGGTGATTCTTTTGCCAAACGACGTCCGCATGCCTTACGAGCATAATAAACATTGATATTTTCTATTTGACTATCAGGACGAGCAAAGTAAATATATTCCATCATACACATTTGATGACTTTGTTCGCAGGCATAATACTCAGAATGTAAACCCTTTTTATCGATATGGATGATTTCTCCTGGCTGAACATCGCGAAAAAATTGGGCGTCAATGGCTTCTAATCCACAGGTTTCACTGGCGACAACATATGATCCATTTGGTAATATTCCGATCGATAACGGTCTTAACCCATGCTGATCCAAAACTGCATACATTTCGTTTTCAAGCAACAAGATAAATGCGAAAGCCCCTTCCAAAAACAATAAAGATGCTTTTAAACGTTCCATTAGTGTTCCTTTTTGTCGTTTTATCAAATGTGCCAATATTTCCGTGTCCGAAGTGGTTTGAAAAATACTTCCCTGTTGTTCTAAGGTTTCCTTTAACTGAGTAGCATTAACTATGTTGCCGTTATGACATAACCCTAAAGGGCCAGAAAGTGATTGAAACAGAAATGGTTGCACATTCATGATTCCCCCACCGCCAGCAGTTGAGTAACGAACATGACCGATTGCATGAATACCATTGATTTTTTCCAGATCGCCGGTGCGAAAAACCGTTTTTACTAGTCCTTCACCTTTTTTTTGGCGCATTGTTTTTCCATCAGAAGCAACAATACCACAACCCTCTTGACCGCGATGCTGTAAGGCATTAAGTCCAAAATAGGTCAGCGTTGTCGCATCAAGATGATTAAACACGCCAAAAACACCACATTCCTCATTTATCTTTTGTGAATCGGCTTCGATATCATCAAACATGTCAATTCTCCTTAATTGTTTTGATCCGAGACAGGATTTCGTAATAGGCTTCTTCAACACTGCCAAGATCACGACGAAAACGATCTTTATCCAACTTTTTCAGCGTTGTTTTGTCCCAAAACCGGCAAGTATCGGGAGATATTTCGTCAGCTAACATGATATTTCCTTGACTATCTTTACCAAATTCAATCTTGAAATCGACAAGTAAGATGCCAATCTGATCAAAAAATGCAAAAAGAATTTGGTTGATATCCGCCGTCATCTGTTTGATTTTCGCCAACTCTTCATAAGTAGCTAGTCCTAAAGCTACAGCATGATCCTCGTTAATCAACGGATCTTGGTATTCGTCATTTTTATAACTCATTTCAAAAATGTGATTGGGCGGGATGGTTCCCTCTGGAATTCCTAACCTTTTAGCCATGCTACCGGCTATTATATTGCGGACAATGACTTCAACTTTTATAATTGATACTTTCCAACATAATTGTTCGCGATCATCAAGTTTTTTTATGAAATGCGTTAAGATACCCTTTTTAGCCAATTCGGTAAATATTATCGATGTAAACTCGTTATTGATTATTCCTTTGTTGGGTATCGATGATTTTTTAATTCCATTAAAAGCTGTCGCATCATCCTTGTAATGAATGATACAATAATTGGGATCACTAGTGGTGTAGACTTTTTTTGCTTTACCTTCATAGACCATTTCACATTTATTAATCATCGTGATTTCTCTCCTTTTATGTATGCAATTGCATTTGTAAAAATCGCTTGACACTTATTACCACCGATGTTTTTGTAAAGATTATCGCCGTAACGTTCGGAATGTCCCATCTTTCCTAATATTCTCCCATCAGGACTCAGTATTCCTTCAATGGCATACACTGAACCGTTGGGATTAAATTGCGAGTCCATTGAAGGATTGCCATCAAAATCAACATATTGAGTCACAATTTGATGATTTTTTATCAAGTCAGCTATTACATCTGGATTTGCTACAAATCGTCCTTCCCCATGTGATACCGGAATTGTATGGATAGTTCCAACTCTAATATTACTAAACCAGGGATTATCGTTAGAAATTACTTTGGTTTGAACCATTTTGGCAACATGTCGGCCAATTACATTTTTTGCCAATGTGGGACTATTTTCAGTTACTGTTCCTAATTTTCCATATGGTAAAAGGCCACTTTTGATTAAGGCTTGAAACCCATTACAAATTCCTAAAATCAAACCATTTCGACTTTGAAGTCGTTTTATTGCCGCTGAAACATCAGGGTTAAGCAAAACCGCGGCTATAAATTTTCCCGAACCATCTGGTTCATCACCAGAACTGAATCCACCTGGAATGCATAGGAGATCACTTTCGTCTAATTCCTCACATATTTCTTGAATCGATTTAGTGATTGCTTGATTGTTTTGATTACGAAAGATTACCGTTTTTACCTGCGCTTTCGCGTCGATAAAAGCTTGTTTGGAATCAATCTCACAATTGGTACCAGGGAACACTATAATCAAAACCTGCGGCTGATAATCACTCTGTTGATAATGTTTTGGTATTCCAATGTTTTGGTCAAGCGCAGGAATCTTTATTGACGAAGCGATTTTGGTGGGATATATAGTTTCAAAAGTATCACAGTATGCAATAATTGCTTCTTCGATATGAATTTTACACTCACCCAAAATAATTGATGGTTCTGCGATAGTCTTGCCAAGCTTATTCCAACCCAAATAGTCTAGTTGTATCTTTGATTCAATAACAATCGACCCAATATTAGGCACAAACATGTTACTGATATGCTTTTGATCACTTATTTTGACACCAATCTTATTTCCAAAACTCATCTTGGCTACTGCTTCAATCCAACCACCAGCCTTGACCGCAAAAGCCGAAATTACTTCGTGTTTTACTATCAATGAATGTAACTGATTCCAAATGCTTGCCGTTGCTTCCGATAGAGGTATACCGTATTGATCAATTTGTGGTTCAAGAAGATAAATATAGCTTCCCACGGTTTTAAATTCCGGTGATATCACTTGCTCCGCGGACCCAATTGAGAGGGCAAAAGCAATTAATGTTGGTGGAACATGAATTGTTTCAAAAGTTCCACTCATGGAATCTTTCCCACCGATGGCAGGAACTTTATAATCAACTTGTGCTTGTAGTGCTCCCAGCAGTGCTTGGAAAACCTGTCCCCAGTTATGTGGATCATTTCCCAACTTACGAAAATACTCTTGTAATGAAAGTCTTGCGTTACGCCAATCCACGCCCACAGAAACACATTTCGCCAATGCTTCCACAACCGCCAAATATGCCCCGCGATAAGGTGAAGCAGTTAATGTTTCTGGATTAAAACCAACAGTCATGATGGTACAAGTATCGGTTTTACGATCCGTAATGGGGATTTTTTGAACTGAAGCATCGACTTCAGTTAGTTGGTATTTACCTCCATATGGGGATAAAACCGTTGTACAACCAATTGATGAGTCAAATTGCTCAATCATCCCTTTTTGGGAAGCAACCGGATATGAACTAAGATGCTTTAAAACCGATTGTTTTATGTCTTTTACAAGGATACTCTGATTATATTGTGAAACAGTGTCCTCAACATAAACACTTGTTTTTTGACGAACACCATTACTATCGAGAAATTTGCGACTTATGTCAACAACAATCAAGCCGTCTTTTTTCATCACCAATCGATTATTATCGGTAATCGTTGCCACTTGATGTATTGTCAAATTCTCTTGATCAATATATTTTGCTAAAAGTTCATAATGCTTTGGATCAATAACGATTGCCATTCGCTCTTGAGATTCCGATATTGCCAGTTCGGTCGCTGACAATCCTTGGTATTTAACGGGAACCTGATCTAAATCGATTTCGATGCTAGAAGCCAATTCCCCAATCGCTACCGCCACGCCACCAGCCCCGAAATCGTTACATTTTTTGATGATTTTAGCCACTTCGGGATGAGAAAAAAGTCGTTGGAGTTTCCGTTCAGTAGGAGCATTTCCTTTTTGAACTTCGCTTGAAGCGGTTGCCACTGACGCTTCGGTATGAGATCTTGATGACCCCGTTGCTCCACCAATGCCATCGCGTCCAGTCATTCCCCCAACTAAAATAACAATATCATTTAACTTAGGGGAAACACGGACGACATTTTCTCGTTTAGCAAGACCAACTACAGCTCCCACTTCCATTCTTTTAGCTACATACCCAGGGTGAAAGACTTCACGGACAAGCGTTGTGGCCAAGCCAATCTGATTACCATAAGAACTAAATCCTAGTGTAGCTTTTTTAGAAATGACCCGTTGCGGCAATTTACCTAAAAGTGTGCTTTCCATCGGTGCAAGAATGTCAGCCGCCCCAGAAATCCGAATTCCTTGATATACATAACTCCGCCCCGACAATGGATCGCGAATCGCCCCACCTAAACAAGTTGAAGCCCCGCCAAAGGGCTCAATTTCCGTCGGATGATTATGAGTTTCGTTTTTAAACATCACGAAATATTCTTCACCTTCAGCGGTAATTGCTATGCTACAAGCGTTGACTTCTTCTGATACTTCGACATCATCAGCTTGTCCATGATGTCGCAACCATTTAGCATAAATAGTTGCCAAATCCATAAGTGTCATCGGTTTTTTATCACGTTGTAAGTCTTTACGAATCGCTAAATAATTACCATATGCTTTTTTTATTGGCTGGTCATCATCATCGTTTTCAAAGGTAATGGTTTCTAAAAGTGTTTCAAAAGTTGTGTGTCGACAGTGATCAGACCAATATGTATCAATGACCCGAATTTCAGTTTCACTTGGATCACGATGTTCCGATTTAAAATACTTTTGAACCCATAGAAAATCTTGGATGGACATTGCTAATCCTTGTTTACCATGATATGATGTCATTTCTGTTTGTGTCCAATTGATAAATCCTTCAAGATATGTAACTGTTGGCTTTTTACAACTCATGAAAACAGTTGGGTTTTTATGCAAATCATATATACTCATTTCCACCGGATTAACAAGATAATTTTCTAGTCGCTTGATATCATTTGAAGATATCGGTGTAAAAGTAATCAGTTCTTTGGTATAAACAATGATATTCGGTTTTCCCAAAATGAGTTGAATACATTGCATTGCTGCATCAGCCTTTTGATCATACTGACCCGGCAAATATCCATATGCTAACGATCCATTTGTTAGCATGGGTACATCGTCAAACACCTGATCGGTTACCAATTCACCAAAAACCTTCCATTTCAAATCATTTATTTCAGTTGCAGTACATCCAAAAATTTCGTAGACACAAAACTTTTTAAATGATTGTAATTGGATTTTAAGATCAATGCCAATTTGGTTTCTAATCGCTATGGTTTCAACTTGAAATGGTTCTTTCTTTTCAACGAATATGCGTATTCCTTCCATGCTGTTCCTTCTTCCATCAGTTGTTTTCAAAATCAGATATTTATTGACAACACTTGTTCTTGCATGGACCTTTGATATTCCAATAACTTTCGTTGGATACTTTCGTCAGTTATTGCCAAAATTCGGCATGCAAGCAAAGCAGCATTTTTCGCTCCAGCTTCACCGATTGCCAAAGTCCCTACGGGTATTCCACCTGGCATTTGCACAATCGACAATAAAGAATCCAATCCATCAAGTTCTTTTGAACGGATGGGAACCCCTAAAACCGGAATAATTGTTTTTGCGGCTATCATTCCCGCCACGTGAGCGGCACCACCGGCCCCAGCAATGACGATTTTAATTCCTCTTTGGGGTATTTCATCAGCATACGCAAACATCTGATTTGGTGTTCGATGTGCTGAGATGACTTTCACTTCGTAAGGGATTTCGAAATTATCAAGCACTTCTTTAGCTTTTTCCATCGTCGGTAAATCTGATTTACTTCCCATAATAATCGCTACAACTGGTTTCATTTTTTTCCTCCTTAAAAAATAAAAATTGCGCAGACGAAAGAAGTGTCCGCGCAACGCGAAAAAGACTTCTCTCATAGTCTATGCATTTACGGCGCATAGGTAGATACTCTGGGACCATATTACCCACATTATATGAGAAAACTATTAAGTTAAAAATGCAAATAGGCATCTTGCGAATGCCTATTGATTACACCGTATTCTACCATCAACATTATGGTATTGTCAAAGACAATCGATAATTTCTAGTTAGAAAACGCTTACTTAAAAATTAGCCAAGGTAATTATCACATACTCATCCATTCAAGACTATCCGGTTGTTTTTGAAAAGCGATGCACTTATCAATATCTTTGGTGGAAATATACCCTTCCTTTGCCGCAACCTTGATTAGACAATTGAAATTCGTTAAGGAAATATTGGTGATGTTTGTTTCCAGTAACTTATCGTATCCTTTTTGCATTCCATATGTAAAAATCGACACAATCCCTAATACTTCAACATCTGCATCGCGAAGAACACTTACGATTTCACAGACACTTCCGGCTGTGGAAATTAAATCCTCAATGATTACGACCTTTGTTTTTGGAACAATTCGTCCTTCTATCTGATTATTTCTGCCATGATCTTTTGATGAGTTTCGCACGTATCCCATAGGCATTTTAAGAATATCGGCGACGATTGCCGCGTGTGCAATCCCTGCTGTTGCTGTACCAAAAACTGCTTCCGTAGCAGGGTAATTTTTTGTTATCAATGCCGCTAATCCTTTTTCTACTTGAGTACGAACATCTGGATAAGATAATATTAAACGATTATCACAATAAATCGGGCTTTTGATGCCACTCGCCCAAGTGAAAGGCACATTAGGTGATAAAAATACCGCCTTAATTTTTAGTAGTAATTTCGCAATTTCAGTTTCCACAGTTCATATCCTCCATAATCTGATGATATACCAAAAGCGGGTCTTTTGCTTTCGTGATACTACGACCAACAACAATATAGTCTGATCCAAGTTCATACGCCATTTTTGGTGTAGTAATCCGTTTTTGATCATCACTTTGTTGTTCTGACAGACGAATTCCTGGGGTAACTGTTATAAATTGTTCTCCACATATTTTATGAATCATTGGCACTTCTAATGGTGAGCAAACCACCCCATCAAGTCCTGCCTCTTTAGCAAGTTCAGCGTATTTTATTATGGCATTATTGATTGATGAAAAGACTAATAATTCCTGATGCAAAATCGTATCATCGATTGATGTCAGCACTGTAACAGCAATCAATTTAGCTTTTGATCCTGATCTTAGCAGACCTTGTTTAGCCGCTTTCATCATAGCTAAACCACCATTAGCATGAACATTAATCATATCAACCCCTAAGCGGCCAATATTATACATTGCTTTTTCTACTGTATTAGGAATATCATTGAGTTTTAAATCAAGAAAAACTGGAAATCCTTGTTGTTTCATATCCTTCACGATTTTTGGTCCTTCCTGGTAAAACAACTCCATTCCGATTTTTAATGAAGGTTTTTCATCAGGGAAATGTTTAATAAATTCCATAAATTGTTCTTTGTTTTCAAAATCACAAGCGATGATTACGGGTTTCATGTGCGCCTCCAATAAGATTTTCAATTGATGAAAAACCATATTTTTCCATTACACAAGGTAACCTTTCAATAATATTTTTACAGATACAAGGATCAACTAAATTAGCACTGCCAATTTCAACAGCAGTCGCTCCAGCCAAGATAAATTCTAATACATCTTCGCAACAATTTATTCCGCCAATACCGATAATGGGAATCTTTACTGCTTCATAGACCTGATATACCATTCGAAGGGCGATTGGCTTTATTGCTGGCCCGGATAATCCGCCGATTTTACGGGCCAAAACCGGTTTTTTGGTTTTTAAGTCAATTGCCATGCCAACTAATGTATTTATTAATGCTATCCCGTCGGCTCCTGCATTTTCAACCGCCTTTGCAATCGCAACGATGTTGGTCACGTTTGGACTAAGTTTTATTACAATTGGTCTTTTAGCAATCTTTTTGCATTGCCTAGTGATATTAGCTGCCATAATTTCGGAGGTTCCAAATGCCATGCCGCCATCTTTTACATTAGGACAACTGATATTAATTTCATATGCCCCGATATTGTCAACTTCATTGAGTTTTTTTATCACATCAAGATATTCATCAATGGTGCTTCCCGACACGTTAGCTATGACTTTTTTTTGATATATTGTCTTCATCTTGGGTAATTCGTAGGCTATCACATGATCAACACCTGGATTTTGTAAACCAATTGAGTTAAGCATGCCTGCCTGTGTTTCAGCTATTCGTGGGGTGGGATTACCCGTTCTTGGTTCTTTTGTAATAGCTTTTGTGACGATTGATCCAAGAATATTTATATCATAGTATTTTGTATATTCACCGCCAAATCCGAATGTGCCAGAAGCTGGGATAATCGGATTGTCCAAACTCATTCCCAAAAGATTTGTATGTAAATTTACCATATAATATCCTCGGTATTAAACACAGGTCCATCAACACAAACTCGTTTTATTCCTTGCGATGTCATTATACTACAACCCATACACGCTCCAAATCCACAACCCATGCGCTCTTCGAGTGACATTTGACCCCATTTTGAAATTGTTGCGATGGCTTGGAGCATTGATTTAGGACCAACAGCATAGTAATAACTCTCAATTATGTGATTCATTGCGGTAATAACGTTTCCCTGTGTTCCTAAAGTGCCATCATCA
>Ga0265297_10002931_pt1 | contig 32588 bp, 48 predicted proteins | sample Munlanlwell13791_FD_192502 | JGI IMG/M metagenome (GOLD analysis project Ga0265297, IMG submission 192502) | Leachate microbial communities from a municipal landfill in Southern Ontario, Canada - Leachate well 137-91 | ecosystem: Engineered > Solid waste > Landfill > Unclassified | place...
GGACCCGAGGGCCCTTCCGGGTGTAGATGCTGACCCGGAAAGGTCCTCCTCATTACTTGCCTGCGGGCTTATACACCCCGGCGGCCTTGCATCCCGAACACTTGCCGCGGTGAACGCACCGCGCGCAGGATGCGGGCCGGTCCCTCGGGGGGATCACTTGACCACCCCGGAGGAAACCAGCCACACGAAAACGATCACTGCAAGAAGCATGACGACGATCGCGCCGTCAATGACCTTCTTCACCCGTCCCTCCTTCGACCTGGGGCAGGGCTTTCGCCCTCACCACGCCCCGTTCGGTCCCTCTCGCCGGTTCCCCGGCGCTCGCCTGCCGTCCGATACCAGCCCGGTATTGTCCAGCCCCGGGCGGGCCGTGTTGTTACCGGCGCGACGCGCCGTCGATTAGTCTGTCTATAGCGGCCATCGCGAGGCCGAGGCTCGGGAAGCTGATCCCGAGGGCGCGAACGGTCCAGCCGCCCGACGCCTGCTTGTCCGCGCGAAGCCGTCGGTACGTCACCGCGCCCTCCGCCTGGAAGCCTCGAGGACCTCGCGGGGCGAGAAGCGAACGCACGAGCCGAACGTGTAGCTCGGCACCCGGTCGGGATGCTCGCGCGCGACCTGTGAGAGGGTGCTCGGGCTGATCCCGAGGCGCTTCGCCATCTCGGCGATGTCGACCAGCTCCCCGAAGTCGGCGGAGCTCATGGCCCTGATACGGCCCCGAAGGCTCGCGACCGTGTCCATCACCGAGACCGCCACCGACTCGATCGCCCCGAGGTCGTCAAGAAGCTCGCGCACGGCGGGGGTAAGGTCGGCCTGGGTTCCGTTCGACGCGCCGGAGGACTTCATGCGGTCACCTCCGCGCCTGCGCGCGTGATCATCTTCCTGATGAAGTCGACGCCGCGCTGGTAGACGAGCGTCGTCAGATTGACGTGCACTTCGCCGCCCGGCGTCGCCCATTTCTGTTCGATGACGCGGAAGTAGCCGCGATCCTGGAAGTCGCGATAGGGGAGGTTGTTTTCGTCGAGTACCCCGTTGACGCGCAGAAACGCGAAGAGCTTGTTTCTGCCCCACCCAGGGAGGTTCAACGCGGCCGCGACCTGGCGCATGGATATCGCCGTCTGGGACGAGGCGACCTGGTCGAAGAAGTCGGCCTTCGGTTTGAGCTCCGCGATCCTGGACCGCTGGGCGACGATGAGGTCGTTTGCCTTCTGGAGCGCCCGGGCGATGATCAGCTCGGGGGTGTTCCAGGCCTCCTCGACCTTGATGAGGTACTGACGCACCTCGCGGCCGCGATCGTTGTTCTCGACCATCGCGAGTTCCTTGGCCATAGAGAGGGAAAGGCGGTAATCGATGGTCGGCTTTCCTCCGGTATGCCCATCGTCGCCAATCCCCAAATTGGGGGATTGGGAAACAGCGTAGTCGGCCCCTTCGAGAAAGCCGTACTTCTCGATTCGGTCCTTGATCCAGGTCGCGAAGTCGCGCCCGATCTCGAGGGCACCGTGCAGGGTCCGCGCGTCGACGTACTGGCCGTTGGCGTCGTCTGTGATCAGCCGGGCGAACCCGGTCGACTCACCGGAATCCTGGAACGCGATGACGTTGTTCATCGTTCTCCTCCTGTCGTTTTCTTCTCCGCCGGGACCACGATCAGCCGGTCCTGCTCGTCGCGAAGGAAGTCGACCTTATCCCTAACCTTGAGCCCAAGGTCCTTAACCCAGAGAGGCGGGAGCGTTACGACGTAGCCGCGCTCGCCCTTCTGCTGGATGCTCCTGCTTGCTATCCGTATTGCGCTCACAAACCCCTCCAACTTTGCTTATTAGGTATGCTTCTCTCTTAATATGCACTTGATAACCAATTTTGTCAAGGGGAAATTGCACCCTATAAGCATCTTTTTTGACGATACTTTCAGTGATGGTTTTTTGGGAAATGGTAAAGAAAGAGATCCTCAAACAGAACACTACCCAGGAATGGGTAGCGGGAAAGGTGGGGATGGATCCAGGTGCTTTTCGTGCAGCCCTATCGAAAAAGCAAGAGCCGCGAGTTTTGAAGGCGTTAGCGCTTGCGGACGCCCTCAATGTGACTGTAGAATACCTCGCGACGGGGAATGATTCGTCACGGCACTACGAGGATATGCGCCTTCTCGCCCTCGCGCGGCGCCACCGGCAGGCCCTCGAGAACCTCGACCGACTCGACGAGCTTACCCTCGCGACGGTCAATACCCAGATCGAGGCCGTCGCCGGATCGTCGCCCGGGCGAGGCTTGGGGGCGGCAGAAGGGGAAGCGGCGTATGGGGAAACATAAAAAGCGCGAAAAACTCAAATATCATCTACTTCGACTTTCGGAATGGCCGAGTATGTTAATGAGTGGTAAAATCCACCAAGGAGGAATACATGAAAAAAATCTTGCTTTTCGCTCTTGTCTTTGCCGTTCTGTTTATGGGGTGTTCGTCTAGTGGTGGAGACGACTCCAGCAGTTATCAACTCCGAGTGGAAAATATGCTAACCGAAGGAGGGGCCCCTCGCGCTATCAATTATGGCGTAAAGTTCGGTCCTACAGAATTCGTAATGGCTATCCCAAGCGGCACAACAAGGTGTATTGCGGATCCGGAAAAGAAAAACGTTTCGACGACGGGGGCTCGATTATCGAGGTCACGATCCCGGTTGACGAGCTAGTTTCTCATGCCGAGGTATACGGGTTCACCGCCTCGAGCTCGGGGCGCCGGATGATCCGGCTGAAGATAGGCCGCCGGCGCACGGTCGGAACCTACGGGGAGACGCATACCGTCGAGGTCGATACCTGGAAGCCCGGGCAGAATGCCGGCGCCGGCGATCGCGCGCCGGCTCAGAGCGCGCCGTCCCGCTATAGTCGCCCCGCCCCTTCGGCGGCTGCTAGTTCCTCGCCATATACTACCACCGGGACGGCCGCATATCCGCCCCCGCCGCCTCCCCGCGCCTCGGCGCCGTATGCCGGCCGGCCGGCCGGCGGCGAGTGGCCGGCGCGCGCCGGAGCCCCCTCTGCGCCCCCGGCGGCCGCGAGTCAGCCAGATTTTCCGGACGATGACGACTTCCCCGACGAGGGCTTCCCGGACGGAAAAACCGACTTATTTTAGGACTTTCCTGCCCGGACGTCCGCGTAGACGCCCGGGCGGGGGAAAATCGATTTTAGACCCCCTCTCGCTTCGCTCAGAGGGGAAAACCAAAGGAGCTACAGAGCCATGAAAGCAGAAAAAAAGACGATCCCCGAGATCGCAATCGCCCTTACCGAGTCCGTCGCCGCGACCGACAAATTCCTGAACCTGCTTAGGAACGTCGGATCTTACTACTACCGCCGGAAAATCCACCTTTCGGACATCGAGCTTCAAAAACTCCTTGACGAAAACATCGTCAAGCAGCTGCAGGCGGCCCGGGATTACTTCCTGCTCTATGAATTCGTCGAGCAGCGCGGGCTCTCCGAGAAATTCAAGGAATTTCACGCCGCCGTCATGGCCGAGGCTGCGCTCCTCGTCAAGCAGTCCGAAAAGGGCCCGGACCAGGGAGCGCAGGGATGACCGTCATAGTAGGGTGATATGAATTTCCTTGATCTATTTTCAGGCATCGGCGGTTTTGCTCTCGGCGCTGAATGGGCGGGCATGAAGTTCGACGCGCATTATTTTTCGGAGGTTGACGATTATGCAATCAAAGTCTATACAAAACGATTCCCCGACGCGATCCCTCTCGGGTGGACCGACTTAAATGCCTCGGTAACTCGATAGTACCGCAGATTGCGGAAATGATTTTTACTTGTATCAAGGAGCTGTGAAAAATGAAAATGAAACTATTTACCTCATGCGGCCGAACCTATCGCCTCGTCGAGTGGTGGCCGTTCTACGATCCGTCGTGCTATGGATGCGCCTTCAATGGCCCGTCGAAAAGCTGCCCGCTCGACAACTGTTCGCAGAGCGACGGGATAAACCGCGTCTGGCGCGAGACGGTCGGATCCCGGATCCGGCGCACCTGGCGGAGGATCCGGGGCCGATGACAACGGACGAGATACTGCAGGCGCTTGCCGGCCTGGCGGACCGCAACCCGCTCGAGGCGCGCGATCAGCTTCCGGATGTAGTCCACCCCGCGCTGGTAGACGAGCGTGGTGAAGCTGACGTGGACCTCGCCGCCGCGAGACCACTTCTGCTCGATGACGCGGAAGAAGCCCATGTCCTGGAACTCACGGTAGGGGAGGTTGTCTTGCCCGAGGATCTTCTGATCGCGAAGGAACGCAAAGAGCTTGTTCCGTCCCCACCCGGGGATATTGAGCGCGGCCGCGACCTGGCGCATGGATACGGCGGTCTTGGATGATGCGACCTGGTCGAAGAACTCGGCCTTCGGCTTAAGCTCGGCGATCCGGCGCACCTGGTCAGGTATGAGGGTGTTCGCGGCCTGGAGGGCCCGTGCGAAGACGAGCTCGGGTGTGTTCCATGCCTTCTCGAGCTGAATGAGGTACTGACGCACCTCGCGGCCCTTGGTGTTGTTCTCGACCATGGCCAGCTCTTTCGCCATTGGGACAGAAAGAGCGTACTCGACCGCCGGGCGACCGCCGGTACTTTCACTCAAAAATGAGTAAAAGTCCTGCCCGTCCTTAAACCCGTAGGATTCAATTCGACGAGCTATCCAGTCATTGAACGCGGACTTCGATTCCAGAGCCGCATGAAGATCACGCGCATTGACGGACTGCTTCCCGTTGATCTCGGATACTACGATGAGAGAATTTGTCGGCACGCCATTCTGTCCTGCCTCCGAGGACATATTGTCCGCGATCTCTTTCGTCGTCATGCCGCGATCCCCCTTTTCCCCGATTGCGGGGTAAAGCACTTCTTGCTCGCCAAATCTGGCGAGCAAGCGGAGAGTGCGTTCGTCATGCCTCACCTCCGCCTTTCTTCGCCGAGGGGACCACGATGAGCCGGTCCGACTCGTCCCGTAAAACGTCAAGCATGTCGCCTGTCCTAGCACCAACGTCCTCTCTCCAGACGCGGGGAATCTCAAGGACGGCACCTCTTTCTCCAGCTTTTCTCAACTTGTAGCTGCCTATCCGTACTGTCATTTTTCTCCCTAAACACACTGTAATTGTGATGGTAGCACACTGTAATTGTGGTGTCAAGCTATTTTGTTTACTTTTCACAATAACACTTGCTTAACCTGCACCAAAGGTGTCAGGTTGAAGCAGTTGTTAGGATTCCTCGTACGCTTCTTCGGGAATATACCCGATTAAATCGTCAAGGTTTTTTGAGTTTTCAGTGCCATCGTCGATAATTTCTGCGGCTTTTCTAATACGCTGATTTTCCAGAACATGAATAGCCGCGATATCGTCGACATCAAGAGTTATTTGCCGAATCTCTCCTGTAGTCTCTGAAATGATATTTAAGCGGATTCTTTCCCTTTCCTGAAAACCAATCTCGATTCCCCACGGGTTTAACTTTTCCATCCTCTTTCTCCTTTCGCGGATTGTCCGCGTAGTCGCGTAGCGGGTACGCGGCTGTCCGTCGTCCTAACAATGTGATTATGGCGATACTTAGTAATTGTGATGGTAGCACACTGTAATCGTGGTGTCAAGCTATTTTGTTTACTTTTCACAATAACAATGTGATTATGGCGATACTTAAGAGATGGGTCTTGGTGAACGCATTCGGTTAAAGAGAGAGTCTCTTGGGTTAACGCAGGCGGAGCTTGGTGAAAAACTTGGCGTTGGTCCTAATCAGATAGGAGCTATCGAATCTGGTAGAACGGCTCCGTCATATAAGGTTTTTACCTCTTTGGCTCCAGTGCTCGGTGTTTCATTAGATTGGCTTGCCTATGGCGATTCTGGTACTGCGACTACTAAAATAAAATCTTATGAGCACGCAAAACTGGTTAGGCTCATCGATTCTATAGAGGAGACAGACATTGGAGTTCTTTTAGCAACCGCCGAAGCAATGCAGACTCGCAAGCTTAATATGGTTGCCGAAGCAATTCCCGAGTATAGGAAAACTGGAGGAAATTGAATAATTCGAACGTTATCTTGGTCGATTTTCGGTTTTTTTAAGGAGAAACATATGAGGAGATTCTTTTTTGGGGTTGTGTTGGTCGTCTCGGTTTTTATGGTTTCATCATGCACACGATATATTTATGCAAACAAAATAACCAGAAAATTCCATCTAGACGGAACCGAGTATGTTTTTTTACTCAAAGACATTTTTGGAAACTTCCAACGGTATAATGTTTACGTTGGTGATACAGGTAATGGAGGCCTTACGATCGAACAATACGGTTCTGATTTAACTGTAAAGCCGAAAACCATCAAGACGCTACAGAACGTATCTATTGGCACTATTGAGAGGAACAGCGATGGAATTGTATCTCTCGTCGTTAACGGGAAAAAATACTCGATCCGCGACGAGTAGCCCCAAGGGGTGCAAAATCGGGCGTGTTACCACGTTACCAACCGTGTGACCAATTCAGCCCGGTTGGCCCGGTTCGCGGCGCTCTTGCGCCTATGCGTTCTTCTATATAGTACCGCCTCTTGTGGCGGCAGTTCTGGCAGCGGCGGGGGTTCGATCCCAGTATTGCCCAGCTAATCGATCCCCGCAAGTTCTTTCACCACAAGGACTTGCGGGGTCAACTTTCCCGCCTGTTGCCAGAATGATACCAAATGGGTATCGTTGTATGGCTCGTTTCCGCGCTGACTTCACCATTTTCCCCCGCACCCTCTCCACTGGGCGCCGCGTCTGGTACTACCGGACCTACGACGGCGACGTCCGAACCGTTCCGCGCTCGACCGGGATCGAGGCGACGGGGCCAACCTCGCGCGCGCGCGCGATTAAGTACTGCACCGGGCTCCTCGTTGCCGGTACCCTGCTACACCCGAAGGAGGAGACCTTCGCACGATACGCCGAGGGTTGGTTCATTCTAGGCTCGTGTGCCTGGCTCGCCGATCGGATGGCCTCCGGGGCTCCGGGGAGACCCGCGATCGCGCGCGCGTACCTCGAAAGCCTCGAGATGCACCTCCGTCTCTACCTCGTGCCGTTCTTCGGGCCGGTGAAGATGGTCGACCTCAAGCCGTCGCGGGTGAAGGAATTCCGCCTCTGGATGCAGGGGAAGGGGCTCTCGAATAAGACGATCAACGGCGCGTGCGATACTCTGCGGATAATGACCGACTGGGCGCTCGCCGATGGGACGATCGCCGCGGACCCGTTCCGGGGCGTCCAACGGTTCTTCGTCGCCCCGTCCAAGCGCCGGGCCTACACCCTCGATGAGGTGCGCGCCGTCATGACGGCCGACTGGGAGAATCGCCTCGTGAGGCTCTTCTGCCTCGTTGGGGCGGCGACGGGGATGAGGTTCTCGGAGATTCGGGCGATCCGCCGGGAGACCCTCTCTCCGGACCATATCGACGTCCGCGACCAGTTCGCCCGGGATCGCCTCGCCCCAGTTAAGACTAAGGAGGCGCGTAAGGTACCGATCCCTCCCGCGCTCTACGCGATGCTCATCGATGCCCTAGACGCCGGGGCGAAGATCCCGAAGCGGTGGAACTCCCAGGATGAGGGGTTCGTCTTCACGATGCCGGGCTCCCCGACGCCGTTCGCGCCCTCCACGGTGACGAAGCAGCTCGAGCGCCGGAGCCCAAAGGCCCCCGGGCTCTGCTTCCACTCCCTCCGGCACTTTTTTAACACCTGGCTCATGGCCCAGAACGTCCCGCCCGCGAAGGTCCGGGCGGTCATGGGGCATTCCGAAGGCCGCGGCACGATGACGGCGGTCTATACGGACTGGAGGCCGGAGATGTTCCCCGAGGTGTACGCGGCGCAGGATGCGCTACTGGGCGAGCTCGGAGTCTAAAAAAACAGCCCCTTGATCTTGAGTATCACCGCGATCGTGATGAGCGCCCCGAGCCCTGCGAGGATCGCCCACGCCGTGTTCCGTTGGCCCTTGTACCGCTCCTTGTCGACTAGCGCGTCGGAGAGCTTCCGCCCCATTGCCTCGGCGTCCCGGACGTAGTCAACTATGGATCGGTTCGCCCGCGCGACCGCAACGGAGAGCTCCCGAGCCTCCTCGGCGTGACGCCGCGAGGTGACGGCATGGGCGGCGCTCTCCTCGGCGAGTGTAGTGAGGGCGGGGTCCACTGTCGCGGCCTGCGCGAGACCCGCGGCGAGGTGGTCGGCCTCCGACGCGACCGATGCGGCCCCCGAGGAGACCGTCGCGGCCCCGCTCGTCACGGCCGCCTGGGACTCGATGACGTCCCCCGTGTCGATCGTGCCCGGGACCGTCTGGCAGGAGGCGAGCGCGAGGACTGCGATCGCCAGTATCAGCGCGCGGGTCATGGGGTCAACCTCTGCCGGTACTCGTCCGGCTCATGCCCGAGCGCCCAGCGTGCCTCGGGGATATGGTCGGGACGCGTTGCGGGGCGCGTGAGAATTCGCACGTTCTTTCCCTTCCGTGCCCACGGGGGGAGGCGGGTTACGAGATCGATCGGGGTCTCGTAGTGGACCACGTTCTCGAATACGTCGACGGCGGAAGAATTGCCGAGCATGAGTCCGGGGCATCCGAAGGTGTTCGCTTTCTTGCCCATCTCGAGGCTCGAATAGGACGCGTACCAGCCGCCCTGCGAATAGCCGATGTACAACTCGACGGGATTCTCGCGAACGATCTTCTTGACCTCGAGCCAGCCAAGCAAGGCCCCGAGCGGAACGATTAGCCAGCGTCGACCGACCCTGGCCGGAAAGGGGATCGCCGCGAGTATGTTCCGTACCCAGTCTTCCGGCTCGGCCGTTTGCCTGAAATACATCGTCGTTCCAACGATTTTCCAGTCGACCTTCCAGCGCGTCTGGTTATATCCGCGCGATGCTGCGCATTCATTGAATCTGTCCAGCAGTTTTATCATTGATCCCCTCCAATCGAACTGAATCCACTTACTTCGACACGCGGCTCTTTCAACTGCGTGTCGAGCGCCGCATTGTAGAACCGCCCCTTGACCCCGTTATCTGCGACGTTCCCCGCGATGAAGGACGTCGTCACGCCGACCACACCGAGGATCGCCCCCGGGAAGATGGCCGCGATGGTCGCCGCCCTAGCGTCCGGGGCAGCCGCAAGCACCGCAAGCACCGAGAGCGTCACGATGGCGATCATGCAGATGACGTAGGCGTCGCCCTTTTTTACACGCATCCGGCCTCCATGTAAGCGGCGGCTATGATTCGCGCGACGTCCTGCTTGAACGCCACGAAAAGTGCAGGGTGTCGCGACCAGTAGAGCGGGCATTTTTTCCAGCCAACGATCTCTTCGTGCATGAATATCTGCGTGAGCGGGTCGAGGTTGAAGTCGATGCAATGTCGCGCCGCGCGGACCATCGCGGACTGGATCGTTGCGTCAGTGAACGCGCCGCCCGCGCCATGACACATCTCTATCCCGATGAGGCAGGAATTAGGACTTGTCCGGTCCGGGAACCGCGCATAGTCGCCGAGCATCTTCCGAGCGAGGTCGGTATAGATTTTCCCTGAGGCCGGGTCGATCCGCGAGGATCCGCAGTGGTACGCCTTCTCGGTCGTCGGAACGGTGAGGTACACGTCGCCGTTATGGTCGATGATCTCGTGGGCTGAGGCCGAGCGGTCGGGATCGTTGTCGGTGGAATCCTGCGTCTTGAGCGACTCGAAGAAGTCACGGCATGCGCGCGCGGACTGACCGTCGTTCTCGAGATAGTGCATTGCGATCCCCTTCTTCTCTCGAAGCGGATGTCCGGGGCGCGAGAAGTCGTTCGGGGTAAGGTATGCCTGGATCACTTTCATTTCCCACCATCCTTTGCGTAGAGGCTACGCGCGTAGTCGACAATCTCGTCGACCTTCTCCATGACGTCGGGGAGGAGTTTTGCTTGCGAGTCAACCCAGTCGGTCTGAGAAACGCACCGCGCGTGCCTGGTCCCATCTCCGAGAATCACCTCGTTAAAGTAGTGATCGTTCGTGTAGATCCTGGCGTTCTCGACGATCGCCTCGCCGATCATGTCGCGGAACACGTCGGCCCGCATCGAGAGAAACTGGCCCGAGAGGAACACCCTTTCGAGAATGCTTTTGATCGACTTGATCCCGTTCCCCGAGAAGACGATGTTCCCGAGCATCTGGTCGACAAACCGCGAGTCGTCGATCTGCATGAGCAAGGCCTCATCACACCCCGCGCACTTTACGAGCTGCAGGAAATCGGTCCGATACAGCTGCCGGATCGTACAGAGCTTCTCGATCATGTAGTCGGCGATCTGCTTCATGCGCGTGTCAGCCTCTCCGGCTGCACCGAACGAGAGCCCGACGTTCTTGTCGCCTAGTTTCGCGGTGATCTTGCCCTTCCCAAACTTCAGGAGAAGGAGCATAAAAATCGCTACGCCAGCGAGAGCTAAGATTCCGATGATGTACACCTTCTCCGTCATGATGTCTCCTTATTCGCCTAAGAAGTATTTACGCGCCTCTTCTAATTCAGAGGTGGTTGCCTTGGCCTGTTCCAACGCTTGCCTGGTTAACTCCCACTCCACTTGCAGATACAGGTCCGCTACGCCGGTCTTATCGGCCGGAACAGCGAAACCGATTTCACGCTTGTAGGCTGCGTTCGCGAACTCTCGCTCTTCGCCCTGATTCGTCTCCTCTTTGTCGTAGAAGGCGAGCAGGGTTACGATCACAAACGACTGTCCGTTCTGCTCTTTCTGGACAGTGCGTTGATGGATCAACGCGTATCCTTTCGCAAGAATGCGATCGGCTCCGGTTAATCTGTCTACGTACTTTCTCTTCTCCTCGAATAAAGCCATGACACCGCCCCCTCTTAAGATCTGATAAACCGAAACGTGAACGAAGAACCCGTCGCAACGAGCCTTGTTCTAATGGAGTTCGCATAAAACGAACAGGCGACGTTCGACGCCGCACTAGCGTACAGGGGAACCCAACTGACACCGTTGTAGATCTGAACTTGACGGGTGTTTCCGCCTCCCTCTGTACCATCCCAAGACCCCATGTAAAAACCTGCGGGCAGTGTTACCGGATTTCCGGTAGATACGGTGTACGACCCGTTCACGCCGAGCGAGGGCTTCATTATCGCGTTGCTCGCCATGCCTAGATCGGAATTGACCGTGAACACGACGCCGGTATCGACTGTGACACTTGCCCCGGTAAACTGAGCGTATTCAAGGTTTACGAGCGTATTCGCATAGACAGTATCTCCATCAAGCACCCGAGCAAACATAGAGGGTCTGTCCCACGAGGTGCCCAAAGAAACAAAGCGGATCACGCCTTCCCCCGACGTAAACGCAAAGTCCGCTCCCGCAACCGATCCGCTCAATCGATACGTCAGTCCGCCTACGGTAAGGAGAACAGAGCGCGCCGATGTCCGGTCTAACGAAACGGTCATTATTCGACCTTCTTGCAGAAGTCCGTCAACAACGATCTCCACCGGAGGATCGGAGGAAATGCCCGAAGCGTGAATACGTATAACCAAGTCTCCCGTCGTAGTCGACACGTCCACAGTCTGCGACGCTTCTACGAAGATATAGCGAGTAACCAAGTCACGCCGAAGAACATCGAAGCCAAGGCCATTCCCGTATCCGCTCGCCTTTAGCAGCGCGAGGAAGTCCCCAGGCTTAAAGTCGGTAGCAGGTGTCCACTCGTTAGGATACAGAGCCTTTGATGGGGTATCGATCATTTCGTTCTCCTTCTAATCGTCGTCCACATTTCTGTGAGTTCGTCAGTAGTCGTGGATCGCTTCCCTCCGAACTCCGCTTCCGCTGTCAATGCGTTGTTCTCTAACAGGTACTTCGCTCGGTTCAACGGCACGTCTTCTCGTTCCCATCGCTTCGAGATAACGTCGATGTAGTCGACGTAGATATCCACCGACGGCGTTACCCAGTGAAAGCGAATCTCGCTTAGCGCCGCTATGAAGTTTCGGTTTAATAAAGTGATCGCGTAATCCGTTTCATCCGTATCTCTGCGCATGGCTACCACGTAATTCGTTTCGTCGCTATCGCGCTTCAACGCCAACGCACATTCAGCGACGGACGTTTCGTAGTTCACGCTTAATCGCATCCAGTCGCCATCGAACGTCACCGGATACGACAGGCCGTCTCCGTTATTGTCGATAAGCCCTAGTATCATCTGAGTCCCAGCGGGAGCCTTCGCGTAGATCCGAATCGTTCTAGGTAACAGAATTGACGGATCGAAATGAAGGGCGGCGTATCCCGAAGCGGCCGCGCTTAACGCGCACTTTACCGAGGTCCTGCCGATGAGCGAAGCCGGAGATACACTCACGGTAGTTCCGCTCGCGAAGGATAGGTCGAACACGCCCTCGTCGGTACCTGAAAACAGGCGTTTCCATATCATCTTAGGACTGTAGAACAACGCGTACGTGCCAAATAGAAGTCCAGGAGAAGCGGCGCTGAGCTCCACCGGGATCGAGTTGACTGTCACGCGGCGCTGAGGTTGAGCAGTTCTTGCGAGTACGCCGCTCGCGAGCACCGCGCAGTCAGCGTTCGACGCGTAATAATCCAGATCGAGCCGTTCCTCGTACACGCCGTAGGTATCCTGTGACTCGGCGTCCTCGTACGTATCGACGTATTCTTTCCCCGAGCCTGTCGAAAGTTTTCTCCACAGCTTGAGCACGTTGACCATGTCGTCGAACGCGGTATCTATTTCGGGGGCCTGATAGTGGAAGCCTTCGTACATAGCTTGAACTGCGATGCTTCGCGTGTCGTATACCCGGAGATAGCGATCGACGGTGATGTCCCAGGCGTAAACGTCTTCCCCAGCCGAGCCGTTCGCCATGTCGACGATGTCGTCGACGATGTCGTATATAGCGGTGTCCTCGTATTCCATCGAGGTGATAGTGGTCGCGGGAAGCGTGAGATGAGCAGCGTCGATGGTAATGCCGACAGAAGCGGCCAGCGTCGCAAGGGACGTAAGAGCCGCCGTAAGCGTAGCACCGGTGAATGTGGTAGATGAGACGGCACGTTTCAAGCGCTCGCAATATCCCGAGCACTCGACAAGAACAAGGCCATCTTTTCCGCGATTGTCCGGAGGGTTCTTAACGTCGAAGCCTAGAATGTCTTCCCCGTTGTACACGACCGTGACCGGATTGCCTATAAAGAACGGCACGTCTAGACCTTCTGCGATGTTGAACTCTGCATTCACGACGCCGCCCATGCGCTCCATCTCGAACGACAACGCGAGCAGCGCGCCTCTCTCCGTGCCTACGGAAAGCGTCGTCACGATATCGCCGGTCTCGTTCTTAATAACCAACGAAAGAGGGTTCATACAAAGTACCTCTTTCTAAACGAGAACGAGAATGTCGCGTCCTGCTCTGCTCGAATCGTTAGCTCGTTTACGCCACGGCGCAGATTGAAGAACCCGGAACCGTCGGACGCGCTCGCGATCACGTCGAGTTGTGTTACTCCGTCGTCGTTCAGCAGGATAGCTGAGCCCTTGTCGTTGTCGATTCGCAGCGTAGAGAAACCGGACGCGCCGAACGAAGCAGAGTCGAAGCGAAGAATCGTGCCGACATCGATATCTTGAATCTCTACATAAGCGCACGCCGTTTCCACAGCAACGTCGACGATGAAAGGAGTGTCCGCGAATCCCGTGTTATCCAGAGGCACCACTACTGGAACGATCGCGGTGACTGCTTGCTCCGCTGTCGTTTCTGCCGTGGACTCCCAGTAAGGGATCAATTGAACGAAGACTATGCTAAGGCTGCCCGACCGCAGATAGCTACCGTCGTCCCACGTTACGGAGGGCTCGCTCATGTCGATTCTGGTTCGAAGGAAGTTTGTTTCGTCAACTAGATAAACAGCGTCTCGGGCGTACGCGAGGATATTGTTCAGGAAGATTCTCGCGGTTCCGTTATCGAGGAAAGAAAGATCCATGGAAAGCTGCATTGAGCTCGCGCCGGAGCGCGAGACGCCGACCTTGAGTGAACCGTCACCGTAACTGCGCTCTACGATGGTCGACTTCTTCGAATGTGCGAAGTCGCCTAAGCTCGCCGACTGCCTGAGCTGAACCGTCGCGCCTTCTCCGTTGATGGGGAACTTTGTTCCGTCTTCCAATTGCAGGGAGTAGCTAATCATCGGCGCACCTTCTTGGCTATTTTCCGCGAGAGTTTTTCGGCGAGAGCGTCGAGGTCAACGCCCTTTTCAATAACCGCGTTAGGGAAGGAGATCGTGTACTCCTGCCTTACGTCCCGACCAGCATCTTCGGCTATCCGTGCCGATAGCTCGGCCGGCACGATAACCGTTCCATCGGGAAGATCAACTAGTTCGCCGCCTTGCTCGTTGATCTGCGCGAGACCTCCGTCGTGTGTTCCGCCAGTGGCGTAACTCGGCACGTACTCTTGCTTCGATACGAGCGACGTCTGCTCTACGGCCATTCCGAACGTCGCGGCTGTCATTAGGCCAGCGACGATAGGGCCTGCGGGATAGCCGAGATCAGTGCTCGCGGACCACCAACCTGCGATGGCTTCTGCTGCGCTCATCCAAATATTGGCGATCTTGGACTCTTTCTCAGCGGTGAACTGTTTCTCCGCGATCTCGTTCTTTTTCTTTGCTGCTTCTTCTTCAAGCGCCTGCGTTTGTGCCTTATACTCTTCATCGGAAAGAAGCCCGTCTTCGTGCTTCTTATCGAGAGCCTCCTGCTCGCGTGCATACGCGTTTTCTACTTCGGCAAGCTCGTTCGTGAAGTACTGCGACACGATCTCTTGCGCTTGGCTGTATAAGCTGCTGGTCGCGGAAGTCATAAACTTCGCGAGACCCTTGAGCGTGACTTGTCCTTGCTTTACTTTTTCGATGTAGTCATGCAGAGCATAACTCGTTTCCTGCCACAGAGAAACGCCATCGATCTCTTCCTGAACCCTTCCGAGCTGCTGATAAAGAACGGCGAGTGCGTCAAGTCGCGCGGCCTCGTCTTCTTGGGTCGCGGTCTTTTGCGCCTCTAGCTTCTCGATCTTACCGAGAAGTTCAGATTCCTTTACCTTTCGTTCGTCGATGAGCTTGAATATGTCGTTCATCATGGCGCGATACGAGTCGCGCGCCGCGTCGTTTTCCTCTTTTTCTTTCTTAGCCCGTTCTGCCTTCAGTTCCGATAACCGATTGTTCATTATCACCAGAGCAGCGATCCGCTGTTTCTCTTCTTCGGCGTTTCCGCCCCTGATTTTTTCAACGGCCTCTATCTCACGCTCCAGCTTCTGTTCGGCCGTTATCGTGTCGTCAATGGCTTTCTTGACGCTCTCCATCGCGGTTTTATATCGATCGGCGGCGCTGGCCTCGAACGCGGCCTTGTTCTTCTCCCCTATGAGCGTATCGATTTCGGCGATCTTCTTCCCGATGGCTACAATCTCGGCTGAATACGTCGCCCTAGACTGAGCCGCCACAAGTTCGGCTCGAGCCGCCTTGAGCTGCGCGACGCTGAAGGAGTCAAGCTGTCCGGCGTACTTCCCAACGACCTCTGAGGCAGAGCGCACGCGGTTCGTATTCTCGGCGGTAGCCACAGATGCCGCTTTCGTGGCGTTCGCTTCGCGGACCTTCGAGGCGACCAGCGCTCCGGTAGCGGCGACCATTCCAACGGCGGCCGCGATACCGACCCACATGAGCGGATTCCCCACCGCAGTCGCTGCGTTGACGGCCATCTGCGCACCGAACAGGCCCCACTTCGCGGCGGCGACGATAGCGGTTCTGACTGCGAGCCCGGTGAAGACGGCCATGAGCGCGGTCGCTCCGACGGCCATGACGGTCTTCATAATGGTCCCTGCGTTCGCGACCACCGAGGCGAGGCCCGTTATCGCGTCGGTCACTAGCAGCACCATAGGAGCCATGGCGGATCCGAACGTCTCGCTCGCGTCGCCGACGGTCTCGTTCATTCGGGAAAGCGCGATCTTCGTGCTGCCAACCTGGCCAGTAAACGCGCCGTACTCGGCGTTGATGTACTCTATCGCGGCGCCGTTTTGTAGCTCTACTTCGGTGAACTGCTTGAGAGCGGGGATCGTCTGACCGAGCCTGCCAGCCGTGCCACTCAGCGTCTTGTTGAACATCTCGAACGCAGCGGACATCTCAATCCCTGTCGCGGACGCGTAAGCCGCCGCCGCGTTCAGCGTGTCCATGGTTTGCTGAACTGACTTACCCTGCGCTATGGACTCAGCGGCGAGCTGCTTTACCGTGTCGTCGCTTACCCCCGTTATCGTCTGGAGCTTCGAGGCCAGCTCGTTGAATGTCGATAGCGATCCTTCTAGGCCTCTGAACTCCAAAGCCACGCGCAGGCGGTCAGCACTGGCTTCTGCCTCGGCCCATGAATTCATTGATCCCATAATCGCGGAGACCCCAGCCTTAAGTGTCGCCATGGTCCCGGCGGTCGCGAGGAGGGAGCCGAGCTTATCCTCGAGGGAGATGGAAGCCTTCCCGAGCGCATCGGAGTCCTTGGCGGTCTCCTTGAACTCGGTACCTAGCTTATCGACTTCTTTACCGGCGGACACCATCGTCCCATTGATGGCTGATTCCGCGCGCTTCGCAGCGTTCGCAGCATCGTCGAAGCCCTGCTTCCACCCATCGACATCGAGTTCGAGTTGTCCTTTTGCCGATCCAGCGTCAAGCCCCGCCATTCTTCCTCCGCTTCATCTGATCGAACACGGTCTCCCCGCGTACTCCCTTCATCATCTCAAACACGGTTTTAGGCGCTTCATCTGGAACGCGCCGCCGTTCGGCCTGTAGCCCGCTCAGCCATTCTCTGAACCCTTGGCTAGTCGCAGAGGCCGCGCGAACGGCGATTGCGGTATCGATCATATAGTCGAGCCGCTCACGCCGCCTTCGTTCCCCCACCGCCTTGAAGTACACTTCCGGATTAGGGTACTCGGCCAGAGCTTGAGCCTCCGCGAGCGTCAACCCTGTTTCGCGCGTGACGCTCGCGAGCAGCTCAAGCTCTACTCTTTTTTTTTCATGCCCAGAAGCTCGTCGATCACGTATCGCTTGACATTCGCAACGGTCGTTCCGTCGAAGTTGGCGCTCCAGTAGCCCTCTTCGGTCCCATAGATAGCGGCGAGCTGTCGGTCGTAGTGGTTTGTCATTTCGCCGTATATCGCTTCGGCCTTGTTATGGCTGCTGTCGAACTCATCGTCCTCTCGGATCAGTCGGTCAAGTAGCTCTGCCGACTGCTGCGCGTTGAGCGGAGGGGCCGATAGTGTTCGCTCCATTCCGTCGAGCTGCACGAGCGCGACGTCGAGCGTTACGCGTTTCGCCTGAAACTTCATCATGATCTTCTGAGCTCCTTATCAAGTGAGCGGGTTGGTTACGATACGAGACGCCACGACCTCGTTGTGGTTGTGCGCCGCGTCCTCTACGACGTCTGCGCTGATGCTGAGAAGAACCTTATCGCCCGCGGCGAACGTCGAGGATGGGAAGGTGAGCGAAAGCACGGCTCCGGTAACGGAGGCCGAGGACGGCGCAACGAATACGTCGTCAACCGCCGCGATGATCTTGCTCTCGGTCAGAAGCGCGTTCAGCTCGGTCACGTTCTTGTCGAACGTAACGTCGAGCTCGGTCGCAGAGACCACCGACGCGCTCCGCACGACAGGGGCCGCGACATCGGGCCACACGATCGCGGGGACGTCGGAGTCGGTCGGATCACCCCAGTACCCGAACGCTCCGTTGTGCGTGGTCGATTCGCCGACCGCGAACGCGTGGAACGGTATCGTGATCTCGATGGCTACGGCGCGTTGCACGTCGGCTCCCCAGTTCGCGATGTTACCGGTGAGCGTCACGAACGCTTCGTAGAAGCAGAAGATGTCTTCGGGGGCGTCCGAAGCGAGCCCGTCTGCGGAACAGGCGGCTACCTTCACAGCGCCCGCTTCGTTGTCCCGCATGGACTGATACACCGAACGACCGAGCACCCCGAAATCGTCCGCAGCGGACGCGTGCCCCGCAGAGATGCCCGCCTGAAGAAGCGCGAGAGTCTTCGTCTTTACCTCGCCGAGCGTCGCGGAGATCACCATCACCGCTCCCGTGCGAACCTTGTCGGACGCCTTCGTTCCGTCCTGCTGGTACATGATGTCCTTGATGTCCTGATCGAGCTTCAGGGTCGTCTCGGCGGTCGTCTTGCCGAGGTCGAACCCCTTAAACCCGATCTTCACAACACCGAGAGGACCCGCGACGAGTTTGGAGCTACCGCCCCCGATTACGCCACCCAACATAGTCGACCTCCTATTTGATCGTTACTACAAAATTGACCGAGTGCAGCTGCTTCCCGTTTTCATCGTCTCCGATATACGTCGGTGTCTGTCTCGGCAATATCCGCCATGCCACCACTGCCGGGTACGTCACGCCGTCAAGCGTGACCTCCGGTAGCGTTATATGGAACTGCTTGCGAAGCAGGGCATATATTGAATCGATCGCTGCCTTCCCCGCGAGTTTGTCAAAGAAACGGGAGAGGCACTGGACCGAGTGATCCTCGCGGTCGAGATCGTCGCTCGACGTCCCCCCTGTGTCTCGGATCAGCGTGCACTCCTCGGGGCTAGCCTCGGTAAAGTCGTCGTATACGAGGACGAGTCCGGGGATCTCTGTTTCAAGAAATGCCGCGAGGTTATAGAGGTAGTTCATTTCGCGCGCTCCTTGAGGATCTCCGCGATCCCCTGCATGGCGAGCGGGCCGTCAGCCGCGATGTGTTTCTCGATCCACTTCGCGCCCGCGCTCCCGTCCTGCCTGGTGTACTTACCCCAGCCGCCTTTCCACTCGTGCATCTTTGCCGCGTAGGACGTGTTGTACACGACCGTGATGATGTTCGCGTTCGCCGAGTACGCGGTCGCGGGCGTCGGCTCTCCGCCTTCGCTCGGCGCAATCCCGATGAGCTTCGAACCGACGAACACCGAAGCTGAGCCCCGGAGAGTCCCGAACCGTATCGGCGGTTTGAGTGGCTCGTTCGGGGATCCCGTATTCATCCAGGTCATCATCTGCACGGCGGCCTGAGCGAGGGCGAAGCGTAGATCGGCCTCGCGCGTGGCCTCTACCGCCGCGAGCTGCTGGAGCATTGGCCCTACGTCGAACTTAAAGGTGAGGTTCATGTGGACACCTCCACGTGGGCGAGCCCGCGGGCGATGTCTTTGCCCTGGACCTTTGCATCGACGCCTGATACGGCGCTTCCCAAACGGGTGAGCGGCTTCACGTAGTCGCCCTCCTTGACCTCGGTTCCCCTCGGGAAGAAGTACAAATTCTCCCGGCGCCATGGCGTCCCGTCTGCCTTGTACATGAGCCGCTCGCTCTCTTCCCAGAAGCACCGAACGGTGACCGGCGTTCCTTTCGTCTCGACCCCTGTCTTTGGGTTCCTCGTGACGGGCGTTATCAGGGCGGTATCGGGGTACATCATGCCGCGCCTCCCTTCATGCCCATGCCGCCCATCTTTACCGCCCACTTGAACGTTACGTGCAGGGTGTGGAGGCAGTTCGGGTGGAACGGCGGCGAATCAACGAGCGGCGGAAAGTCAGGATCATTTCCCGATATTGAGTACACGACGCCCTCGTGCTCCTGGCACATAGGCGTCGTCGTGTTATGGTTCGAAACCACAACGAGGTCGGAACCTACATTCTCCGCGACGTCGAGCGTGGCGAGGGACTGGACCTCGTGGAACCGCGTTCGGGCAATGAGTTCGGCATAGTAATCCGGCGAGAAGTGCCGGCCGTTTACCTCGACGAGCTGGCCACTCATAACGGTATCCCGCCACGCCTTCGTCTCTGGCCTGGTCTCCATGAGCACATCGACGAATGAGGAGATATCGCCGTTTGCATAAGCCTTCCCGAGCGCGGAGTCGAGTACGCTTTCGTCGAGGAGGGTCTGCTGAGTCGCCCGCGTGAGTCGCGTGACGACGGCTTTCCCGTCAAGGATCGCCTTTCCCATTTCGGCAACCGCGTCCCGTCCGAGTTTGGCGGTGATAGCGGCGATGCTTTTCCGCGTCTCCACGCTCGCGATCACGTCGGCGGCATGGAATGTCATTCGTTCTGCTTTTGCCATGGTCTCTACGGCGTCGGCGATTTGATCGCGGTATTCGCTCGGGAGCGCGGATCGAGTCCACTTTTGGAGTGCGGCAAGCATGATGTTGTATTCACGATCAATGGTAGAGGCGACGGTGTCCCAGTATGCGGCCCCGGATTTCGGATTCCGCGTAACCTCATCGACGAGCCCGACAATGCGCCGCGTCGATTTTTCGATCACGGTCTTATACGAGCCGAAGGAGGAGGTAAAGCTTTTTTGGAACGAGGCGTCATTCTTCATCAGTCGCTCTCCCCAAGGTCGATCATTCCGCCACCGCCGATATAAACCCCGGCGCGTTTCAACGCCGCGAGTACTAGCTCGGGCTTCTGGAGCGTCCCGTATGATTCGCTCCACTTCGATGCGGAGACGCTTGTTACGCCTCCCGCTAGATTGGCCGCGCGCCCTTCGTACTCCGCTTGATGATCATGCAGGAAGTACGCGGCCTCCATTTGTGCTACTCGTACGTCCTGGCTGTCCGTTTCCGGAGAAAGCTCGAACGCCGCGTCATAGAGGAGCCAGTTGAACGCCGTAACGAGGAGGGCCTCTTTTTCCGCATTGACCAACGGTGCCCACCACGAGGCGCCGAAGCGCGTCGAGAAGTAGGCGTCAGCCTGTGCGATCGTTACCCATGAATCGATTCCGACGGTCATCTGGATCCCCCTTGCTCTAGGACGTGAACGACAGCTGCGCGCACTGCTCGTCGTCGCCGATGGCGGCACCGAACGCGGTCCAGTACGTGCGGAGCTCGTTGAGGCTCTCGATCTCCTGGCGTGACAGGCCCAGCTCCCGGAGATACACCGAGTTCTGAATCTTGTGACCGGGGAGGACGAGTACGCCCTTGTTCGCCGTGATGTTGGAGTTGAAGGTGTACCGGACCTCGATCGGCCAGTTGAGCATCGATCCCGCGCCGCCCGAGGTGATGACATCGCTCTGTCCAGCCTTCAGAGCCGCATTGATGCGGGCCTTGTGCTGGGGAGAGATGTACAGGAGCATGGGAGCGTTGGCGGTGTCGCCGTACCCCTTGTTCTTGCACGCGTTCCCGATCACGTACGCGCCCTGGTTCAGGGTCGCGATGTCGCGGTCGATCTGCTTGTCACTGGAAGTCCCCTGCCACGAGACGGTGTGTGCGGACGCGGCCGCATTGAGCAGGCCGTAGTGGACATTGCCCCACACGCCGTAGAGCTTCGCGCGGGTCGCGTCGAGAGCCTCGGCGAACGCGTAGAGCTTGTTGCCTTCGATCATCTCCCAGGTGATTGCGAGCCCGGCGCCATACTTCTTGATGTCCGCGACGACTTTGTCTCCGGAGAGGTGCCCGAACTTGACCTTTCCGCCCTCGGGAATCTCCTTGAAGGTGATCGCCTGCTCAACGTCGGTGATCTCCCAGGAGAGTTGGCCTTTCCTGAGCGGAATGCCCTTGAACGAGTCCTGCCACCCGAGGTCGAAGTTGTCGGCCTTCGTGGTAACGTCGAACACGTCCTTGGTGAGCTGGGGCAGGTCAGACGATCCGGCGAACGCCTGAACAGAGATGATGCCGCCTTCGCTCACGTCAGCAACGCCGTGGACGAAAGCCTGAATGGAGCGTCGAATGAACGCGTCCTGCTGGTCCGGCTTGAGCGGGACCTTGAACTTGGTATAGTCCTCGCCGGGATGGTTCCGGCGGTGACAGACGACATCGAAGACGCGCTCGGCGTCGAACTTCAATACTTTGACACCCATGGTTTTTTCTCCTTTGCCTTAGTCGGTCTCGGCGACGAGAGCGTACCGGCTGGTAGCTGCATCGTACTTGAGCGTGTCGTTGTTGGTTGGCGTGCCGGTGGGACCGTCGGCAAGGTCCGCAAAGGCAAGGTCCTCGAGATCGCTGACCTGCGACATGGTCACGGTCAGATTCGCGAGGTCGGTGATCTGCGAGAGGGTGATGGACTCGCCAGAGGCGATGCCCATCGCACCGTCGAACTCGATGTCGACGATCGTGTCGGCGGCGAGGGCTGCCTTCTTCGCGTACCCGATGGCCGGGTCGCTGGCGGTCTTCGTGACCTTGGCGGCGACGGCGTTATAGCGCACGATCTCGCCGGGTGCGAACGCAAGGTTGTCGGCGGCGGCCTTGGTAGCTTCGGCACTCTCGGCCTTGACGATGACGGTCCCAGCGATCCCCGAGGAGAGGTTCGAGATCCCCGCGAATCCGTTGAGCGATCCGCCCATGGTCGCGGCGGGAATGAACGCGTCCTTAAGGATCGCGCCCGACGGGGCGAATTCAACTTCCTTGTAGTTCCCCGTGGTGAGTTTGATACTCATGGTTTATCCTCCGATGGTTTCTTTGAGCGCGGCCTCGACGGGGTCATCTCCGCCCGCGTCTCCGGTCTTCGTGCTCGGCGTGTGTTTCTGTGCGGGATCCTCGACCCCGAACAGCCTGGCATGCTCCGCGTACTCCTTGGCCTCCGCCTCGAGGTGCGCCTTGAGCGCGGCGTCGTCGAGCTTCTCGAGCTTCGACGGATCGAACCGCTTGAGATAGAACTGCTTCTGCTTGTCCGTTGCGCCTTCCGGGATGAGCTTCTCAAAGCGCCCCTTCGCGGCCGCGACCTCCGTCGCGCGGACTGAATCGGCAAACTGTTTCTTGATGTTGGTGTTCTCGGTCTCGAGCTCGGTCACGCGCTTCTTTGCGTTCTCACCCTCCGTGAGCGTCACTCCGAATACGCGATCGTTCTTGAGGTCTTCGATCGTGAACAGCTGGTTCGGGTATACGGCGTGATCCCGAATGAAATCCTTTACTTCCTGGAACGTAGGCATGTGTGGTTCTCCCTCTCCGGGTTTCCCGGTCTTTTTATTTCCGTCCGGGTCTACGCCCGGCTCGAAGCACTGTAAGGTCGCGAGGCGCTGGGCGCCCGCAAACGCGGGGCTGTCCACCCGCGAGGATGAAAGGGCGAGGCCCGATACCTTCGCCACGTCGCCGACGAGGTCGCCTGATGCTTCGACGTCCGCCTCGATGGAGCAGACGTCCAGGTCTTCCCGGGCCTCCGGCATGAGCGCGACTGCGATCGCCTGTAGCTTGTCGCCGACAAGGCGGGTAAATGAGCCTACGATCTCCCCGAGCGGCTTGCGCCCGTCGTGGCTATTGTCCTTCCCGTGACGCTCGAAGAGCTTCGCTCCGGAGGCGGCCTCGGCGAGACGGCGGATCACGGCGCGGGGCCAGCGGAGGGTGAGGTTACCGGAACGGCCTACCTCGCGGGGGCGGCTCGTGCCTTCCTCCCCGATGCAGTAGACGGCGGCGTTCTTGCCCCGGACCTTCTCGCGGACGGAATCGGGAAGCGCAGCGAGCACCTCCTCGGGGCTGATCTTGGCGTTACTCGCCTGTATCTCAAGAAGCATTCCGGTTGCCTCCTTCCTTGATGGGGCTGAATATCTTTTCGATCGTTTGAGGTGATACGGTAGGGAACGAGGCGCTGGCGATCGCTATCGCGGACGCCTTCGGGAGAGATCCGTTTGAAACGGCCGTCGCCAGGCTATTGAGCGAGGCGATCTGTGCGCCGTTGAGCGCGGCCTGCTGGACGTCGGTCGGGGCGACTTCTCCCTGGATAACAGGTACCGCCGGGGCGTCGCCGGTGTCGGTGTCGTCCGCGTTGTCTCCTCCCGCCTTGTCGAGGTCGTCGAGGATGTCCTGGACGTCGTCGGCCGACTGCTGTGCGAGGGCCTTCTTGGTCTCGAGCGGGTCGATGCCAGGGATGAACGCGCGGTAGTCGTCGGCGCTGATGATCTTGTCGCCGTACGCGAGCGAGAGACCCCGGACCATCGACTCGAATCGGCCATAGTCGACCGACGGTATCGTGACGGTGAAGTCGCGGTTGACCGCGGCTATGTCGGTCCCGCCCGCGTCGATGTACATGGTCTGCGCCTTGACGATCAGCTCGTAGAGACCCTCAGCGATAAGGGTCCGCTCGCGGCTCGTGCCGTTGGAGATGGTCTGGTAGAGATCGTCAGCGGTGGCGCGGTTGCTCATAAGATCGGTATGCCCGAGCCAGTGGACAGGGACGGCGGTGACGGACGATATGGTCTTCGCGTCGGCGGCGAGCTCGCGCGCGAGGTTGTCGGTCGCGCCGGTCCCCGGGGTAGCGAACGTGAGAACCGCCTTCCCGATAAAACCCTGTCCGACTTTCCAGCCAGACTTCTGCAGGCTCTTAGTGAGCGCCGAAGTCTCGGAGTCGCTGTCGGTCTTCCAGGTGGGGGTGATGCGGGCGCCGTAGTAATTGGACCGCCTGAGGTCCTTGAGGGCGCGGTCGTACGACTCACACTCGGTGAGCACGAGGCCGACGCGGGTAGTCGGCTCATCCGAGTCGGTGCCGTCTCCGCCGGTCTTGATGATAACCGACCGCTCGGGGTCGAGGTCTTCCTCGTTGATTTTCGCAAGCTGGCCGTTCTGCACCTTACTCCCGAGGATGTCGATCGACGGGTACGCACCGGGGCGGCGGTTCAGCGAGAGCGCCACCTTCCCGGACATCTCGGCGAACATGACGAGGGAGAAGAATCGGGAGCCCGAGAGTCGCGAGTCCTTGAGGAATGTCTTGACCCATTGGGCGAAGACCTCGTCGTTCGTGGAGATGGAGACGCCCTCGCCCGCGATGAAGGCTACGCGGGTGTCGACTACGGTCCGTATCTGAGAGGAACCCCATTCTGCCTGGCCGTTATACTTGCGGTAGGTCTCGGCAACCTGTGCGGAGTACGAGCGGTACGTGTTGGAGGTTCCGGGAACGCCCGAGGAGACCGGCGACCACGTCAGGCCATCGACAATATCCATGTCCTGCTTCGAGCCCTCGGTCGCCTGTATTTTCTTACGCCTGAATATACTCATGCTCCCGTCTCCTAAAAGCTCGAAAGGACGCCGATCTCGCCCGAGCTCGTTTCTCCGGACGACGCGTGGTTGAAAAGCCCCGCCGCGGCGTCCCCTTGGTCATCGTGTCCGTAGTCCCTCGGGTCGTCGGTCAACGCCTCGAGCTCTGAGATAAAGGCATCGTTCCACGGACCCCGAACGAGACGGACGTTACCGGCCCGTGCATGAGTCGCGAACGGCTTCCAGCGTGTGAACTTGTCCGCGCGCGCCGGTACCGCGGTCACCGAGTACCCGGCAAGAGCGCGAATGTAGTCGGCGATCTCGGCGACTCCTGCCTGTCCCGGATCCTGCTCAAGGACGATCTCGGCCGCCTGCCCGTCTTGAGCGGCGGTCTTCTTGACCATCTCCTTGACCTCGTAGGGACCAGCGCGGAAGCGCACCACGTCGGTGACGTAGAAGAATCCGTCGAGACCGAAGCCGCCCTTGGCGCCGACGGTGTAGTCCGGATCGGGGCGCTTCTCGGTCTGCTCGCTCGCGGCGCGGTCCCAGTAGCGGAACGTCTGCTTGAGCACCACGGTGCCCGGCTCGACGATCGTGAAGTCCTTCCGGCGGAACAGGTCACCGGCCTTGGGGCGGGCATTCCAGTTGCCGTAGAGAAGGCGCTGCTGTTCGTACTCGGGGAGGGCAAGGAGGTTCGCGCGGTACTCGGGGTTCGCCGCGAGGAGCGCCTGGTTGTGCTCGAGGAGGGCCGGGATGAAGGTCACGCTCTTGGGCTGTATCTCATCGGGGGCGTAGGTTCCGGCGAAACGCTCAACGAGCTCCTCCCGGGAGTCGGCCCAGTGGATCTCGTTCTTAAGGCGGACCATCCAGCGGATGACTCCGGACCGCTCGGGGATCGGGAAGCCCGACTCGTCGTCGATCCACCAGGCGAGGAACCGGCGGAGGAAGGAGTCCGGGTCGGGGTTGCAGGTCGCCCGGACGTACGGAACGACGCCGCAGGTCGAGCGGTTGCGGGAGAGCATGTAGAAGAACTGGTACTCGGTGAAATGCTGGAGCTCGTCGTAGAGTTCGAGCGGGATCTGCGAGCCGTCCCAGGAGCGGACCGTCTCGTCGTACTGCAGGTGATGGAATTCTACTTTCGTGCCGGCCGGAAATCGGGCGCGGTAGGGGTTCTCGATGAAGTCGGCCCCGAGCTGGGCGTACATGGAGCGGGCCGTGTCCCACAGTCCGCCCTCAGTCGTGATCTGCGGCATGGAGCGGCGGAAGCACACGGCACCGAATCCGGGGATGTGGGTGTTCCGCAGGGGCTCCATGAGCAGGGCGAAGGTCTTCCCGCACCCCGCGGCGCCGCCGAATATGGCGATATCGGCGGAGGAGGCGAGGAAGTCTTCCTGGGGGCCGGCCTGCGGGCGGAGCTCTTTCATGCGCGCCACCGGTTATTCTCGGGAAGGTATACGTGGGTCTGCGAGGGGGTCTCGGTCTCGACGACCTGCGTGGTTTTCCAGCCGCGGTTCTGGAGGGCGAACTGCGCCCCGTAGGAGTTCGCGGTGTCGAGTTTCCCCTCGTACCGGTCCTCGATCATGAGCATCGCTGTGTTAATGGGTTCGGAAATTGGCTCGTTCGCCTTGGCGTGTTCCCACAACGACGTCCGGGACCGGTACCCCAGCGCCAGCGCCAGGCCACAGAAGGTCGCCTTCCGCTTCCCGGCGGTGCACTCTTCAAAGAACGCGTTGATCCGGTCCTCTACAGCGGCGACGTCGTTCGGGTCGTTGATCGGCGGCTTACCTACCGGGCGGTGCTCTACGGGCGGCTTCCCCTCGGCGTCCTCGGACTTACCGGCGGCGCGTGTGGTGCGCTTCTTGGTGGCGGCCGCTTTGCGTGGAGCTTTCTTGGACGTATTGGTAGCCCCGGACTTCCGCGGCGACGTCTTCTTGGTGGACGCGTTGTCCACGGCGCCTTTCTTTGTCGCTGGTTTCGAGGAGGTCTTCTTGGTCGCGGTCTTCTTCGCCTGCATCCCGGCCCCTTACCTCACCGCGCCCTGGAGTACCATCCACTTGCCGACACGAAGGGCGAGGCCTATCGCGCCGAAGACGCCTGAGCAGAGAAGGATAGCAACTATGATGAGTAGCCCGGCCGGCGCTATTCTCAAAGCGGGTCGGATGATGCTCGAGTATGATATGCGGGTATTACCCGTTTCGTTTGTCTTGGGGGTGTTCTCGTCCATGTCCCACTCCTGCGCTCTTTCGAGCGAGTGGGTATCGGCGAGTGGTCAGGCGTAGAAAGAGCGGGGAAGGGTGGTGTCCTTGCGATCGCTCTCAAGGACACCCTATCCCCTTTTTTTTATTCTGGCAATAGGAAAAGTTAGTAAATCGTCAGAGGTACCCGTGCTTCTCAAGCATCCGCGCTTTTACGTCCTCATGGGTTGGCATGAGCATATCCACCACTACATCTCGTCCGTTAGGACGCGCTTACTCGCATAGAGGTCGCGCAGTATCCCGCCGACGTCTATCCGCTCCACCTTCCCGGCCCGGTGCGCCTCGACGAACGCCCGCCACTCCTCCGGCGATTCCCCACAGTCGGGATCGTAGCAGCACCACGGGCACACGCCCGATGAGTACCACTTCCCGCCGCAGCTCGGACACACGCGCTCGCGCGCCGGGTCGTTGAGCGGTTCGATCTTCGCCGCCTTGATCGCGTCCGCGATCGCCTTGAGATCGGGAGGGTAGGCGGCCGGGAGCGAGAGCTTGAGCTGCCGCATGAGCCGGTCGAGATCCCCCGGCGCGATGTAGGCGAGCTCGTTCGCGATATCGTGCATCACGCCATCGGTCCGGAAGCCTCCGAAGTAGCTCACAAGCTCGCCCATGAACTCGTCAACCGTGCGCATTGACACCTCCTTTCGGCCATTGCACCAGGCCGGCCTTCCCCGCGGCCACCGGCGCCGCCTTTCGCTTCGTCGTGTTCCACGGGTCCGCGCTCGAGACGAACTTCGCGACACCCTTACGCATGAACGCGGCGAACGAGCGGTACGGGTAATCGGCGACCGAATGATCCGGGCTCTTGAGTAAGGCGAGGTACGTCTCGAGCGCCTCGCGTATCTCGTCCATCGAGAACTGCGAAACGGTCGCGAGGCAGTCGCGGATGTCATTCGGCCGGAACTGGAGCACCGTGTACCGCTCCGCAGGGGCCGCCCCGAGTAAGTTCCAGAGGTTCCGAGCTTCCTCGATGAGCTTCGATCCGCCATGAGCAGGTAGAGCCGAAGGCCGACCAAAAAACCCCGGAGCCTCTTCCGTATTCGTATTAGCATTAGCATTTACATTTACATTTACATTAGCATTTACATTAGCATTAGCTTCAGGTTCGGTTTCCTCTTGGTTCCGGTTCGGTTCCGGTTCGGTTTCCTCTTGGTTCTGTTTCGGCTTCCTTCCTCCGTGCTTCCCGTTGATGTATCGCTTGTTATTCGCGTCGATCTGCGGCTTGATGAGCACGAAGACCGCCTTCTCGACGCCCGATAGGGTGGGCACAGTCCCATCGAGAGCGTACTCGCAGATGGCGCGAAGGGACTTCGCGATGGACTCGTCCGAGAGCTCCGAGAGTGACTCGTAGAAGCTGCGGTAGAACACGAAAGACTCGCGGCTGATCTCGTTCATGCTGTCACCGCCTTCGCCGCCTCGTACCACACGACCTTCCCGACGTGGTGCGCGTAGCGGTGCTCCTCGGTGGCGCCGCGCGAGTCCTCCCAGTCAGCGAGGAAGAATACGGCGGCCGCAACGTCAATTAGCGCGTAGCAGACGTGCATATAATCATCCCACGCGAGCCCATCGGGGAGGCACGTCGGCGAAATTACCTTATGCCCCTCGGCCCGTATCTTAACGGCCGCGCGCTGAAACTTATCCCAGTAGTCCGGGTCACCGGTGATCTTTCCCGCGATGTAGACCTTCACGTCAGTCCTCCACGATCTCGTACCCGAGCTTCCCGGCCCTCCGCCTGGCTCGCTCGTGCCGCCCCCGAAGGTGCGGGTATTTTGCGAGGAATGCCTCCCACCCCGCGTGATGCTGTAGCTCATGTTCTTCCGGTAGCAGAGCGACCCAGTTCCACCCCGCCTCGATGTCCGGCTTGTCGGCCCCGCGTGAAACGAGGTGGGCCCGCTGGATGTCCCCAGGCCGGCCGCTCGCCTCGCTTAGGAGGTGCCGCTCGCGCCACTCCATCTCGCCCACGTCGTCAAGCGGGTCCTCCTCGAGTCCGCCGCGCCAGGCGATCCACTGGGTCATGATGCCCCGGACCTCGGCCTCCGTGGTGTCTGGAAGATGGCACAACGTCGCTAGGTGGATCATGAGCCCCTCGATGAAATATGCCGCCGTCGTTGTCGTGCACTCGGGGTCGTCCTTCGAGATATGAATCGGCCGAAGGTTGCCCGTGATCCGGCTCGGCGTCTTCATCGCGTAGGCGTCGAGTAGGGCCAAGTAAAGGTCGTACAGCTCCTCGGCCGTCCCGCGGCGATGCCCTTCGCTATCGCTCCGGAAGATGGCGTCGATAAGCACCCACGCCGCCTTGAGCTGGTCGAACGACCGCTTCCGCTCGGCGATCTCGAAGGACGAGTCGAACACCGACGCCTCGCCGTCCCGCCCCTTGGCGATCATTCGTCGAAAGAGCGCCGCGTCCCCCGGGTTCACTGGGCGGACCTTGAACCAGTCGACGCCGCCTTGCTTGAGATTGATCGGCGACGAGAATTTCATGCCACGCCCCAGGTCGTGCTGATCCCGACGGTGATCGGGGCGGGGATGAGCGGCGCCCGCTTTCCATTCGCCCCGACGCGCGGGACCTCGACCTTGATCGGACGGGCCGGGCGCGGGATCGAGCCCGAGAACCGATCGACCTGCTCGGGCGTCGCCTCCTCGACGAAATAGCCATCGATCCAGAGAGGGAACGGGTTAGCCCGGAGCGCGTTCGCGGCGACGTAGTAGGGGATGTCGTTCTCGCGCGTGAACTGCCGAATAGATTCGTAGAACTGCCCGTTGACCATAATCGCCTTCATGCCTCACCTCCCTCCTGCCGGCGACTCTCACGATCCGCCCTGGTCCTCCGCGACTTCCGCCGGCGAACCCATTCGAGGAACGCCTGCTTCGCGCAGTACCCGATGAACTTCTCCTCGTCGACAAACGGAAGGCACTCGGCCACCTGCTCGTCGGAGAGCGAAAAAACGATCCGTTTTGCCATAGCCATCTCCTAACACCACCCAGGCCCCGAACGTTGGAGCGCTGTACAGCCCTGCGGGTTATAGGGCGTTTTTCAAATGGGTCTACCCGCGCTCCGTACTCGCGCGATATACCATCCCGCCGGCTCGTCCCTTTTTACCCCCGCGGCGCCCTGTCGATGCGCGGCAATCGCGAGGTCCTGGTCTCCGAGTATCCGGAGGTTCTCCTCGTAAATCCGCCCGGTAAGGATGAGCGAGTCTAGCGGGCACCACGGGTTATACTCGCCCCACTTGGCGACACGCTCGGCCCGGTACCGCTCGTTGATCTGGCAGAGCCCAATCGATATTCCGTCGTCTCCCACTGCGTCGGGGCGGTAGCTCGACTCCGCGAAGGCGATGCCCCGGAGCACCTCCTCCGGGCACCCGGTGAGGGCGGCGGCGATCTGGTAGATCGTCAGCTCATCCTCACCGGGCACCGCCGGCGCGGCGGTTGGTACTTCACGCGCGGAGGGCAGAAGGACGAGCACGGAGAGAAGAAGCACGAAAAGCGTCGCTCTCATCATGGCCTTCCCCCTACGCCTGCGCGGTGATCCGTGGGATCATGCGATCGCCGCCGATCCCCCGCTGATATGCCGAGGCACGACGGGCGACGGGGTAGGGCGGTCTCCAGAAGATCATCTCGAGCTGACGCGGCCCCCGCGTCGCCTTCCAGTCCTTGAGCACCTTCCCTAACCCGTCCCGCTCGCTCGTCATGCTCTCGCCCCTAGAAAGGAATGTCGTCCGGGAAGTCGGCCGGCCCGCCGTCGGCCTCCGGATTGTACGGTTCAGCGTCCGCCTGCTGCGCTTGCGCCGCGGGCTGTCGTGCCGTATACCCGCCCTGCGATCCCTGGGCCGCTGGTGATCCCTGCCCCGGCTGGGCGCCCTGCCCGCCGCCGAGGAGCTGCACGTTCCCCGCGAGGATGTAGACCTTCTGGCGCGACTGCCCGTCCTGCTCCCATCGGTTCTGGCGAAGCGCGCCATCGATGGCGACCTGCTTCCCCTTTACGAGGTATGCGTTGAGGGACTCTGCCAAGCGGCCCCAGAGTTCCACGTCGTAGAAGTCCGCCTCCTCGACCCACTGCTCGCCGTTCTTACGGCGCCGATTCACCGCGATCGCGAACTTCGCGACTGCCGCCCCGCCGGAGGTATACTTGAGCTCTGCATCGCGGGTGAGCCGTCCGATCTGTAGTACGTGATTGACGTCAACCATAATTTCCTTCCTCCTCTCCTCTTCCGCGACGAGCCCGTAGGCTCGTTTCGTCGCGCTTTCAGCGACTCATCAGGCGGCTATGCGAGCACGGGGAGTTTCGCCTCCTTGATGATCTCGCTCTCCGCAAGGTACGAGTGGATCGTCTGGATCGCGTTATACCTCCACGATCCGCCCTCGGCGTCGAAGAGGGCAACCTTTGGCACGTCACCGTCATTCGCGCGAAGGCGCAGAATGAACCGCGCGGCCGGTTGGGGAATGTCGCGGAAGGTACGATACGGCCTAAGCTCGTAGATCCCCTTCGTTACCGCTCCTTCGGTGAGCGCTCCCGCAACTCCCTTTTTTACGGTCACGGCCTGCGAGAGGCCAGTGTCCACGCCTGTGATCTCGTCCTGGGCGACGACCTTGCTCACGAGTCCGATGATCGAGTCGAGGTCGTCCGACTGCTCGAAAAGAGCCCGCGCCTTGATGATGAAGGCCTCCTGGTCAATGAAATTGTCGAACGGGAACACGGGGAGCTTCTGGTCGAGGACGGCGCGGTAGTAGACCGTTCTTCCGAGGTCGTCGTACTTGCACTTCTCAACAAGCTCGACGGTCGCGTGGTCGACGATCCTCACCATGCAGTCGGCAAGAATAGATCCGTCCGGGTTCGCCTCAATGTATCGAAGGAGTCCGACGAGGGTGTTCCCCGTGAGAGGCTCGGGGCGCGGGATGTACTGGATCGGCGTGAAGTCGCGGCGCGCGAAGGTTCTCCCGCCGACCTCGATGGTCTTGTTTTTGTCCTCGAGTTCCGCGATTGCCTCTACCGCTGATTTGTCCATCATTTCCCTTCTCCTGCCGCCGCAGGGAACGGCCGTACGTTCTGGTCCATGCCGGGTAGCGCCTGCTGTTTACCCTGCGCCGTCGTGAAGGCCTCGACCTTAGTACCGTCGGACGAGAACACGATTGTCGCCTCGTTCGGTTTAAGCGGTGCGAGCCTGCTCGTTACTTCGACCTTAGTCGCCGCCATCTCCCGATTCTTCGATGGCTTGACCGAAACCTTGATGGTGATACTCCTCACCTTGTCCGGCTCGGTGTTACCGTCGGCCACGTTGTCGATCAGCTTCTCGAACTCTTCGGTGAAGAGGTCTAGGACCGCCCCGCCGTTGATCGTCTCCAGGGTGACGACCCTTTCATTTACCGTCATCTATCCTCCTTCTCCCCGTAGGGCTTACGCCGTCTTCTCGATCACCTTGAAGATGATCCGATTCTCGGTCATGTACTCGCGGAGCGCGAAGAGCGCGGCGCGGGTCCCGGTGAACTCCATGACGTAGGTGAGGCGCTCG
>Ga0265297_10002932_pt1 | contig 32585 bp, 46 predicted proteins | sample Munlanlwell13791_FD_192502 | JGI IMG/M metagenome (GOLD analysis project Ga0265297, IMG submission 192502) | Leachate microbial communities from a municipal landfill in Southern Ontario, Canada - Leachate well 137-91 | ecosystem: Engineered > Solid waste > Landfill > Unclassified | place...
TGATCACATTAAACCCTTTGCATTTTATCCAGAATTACGATTTGCAATAGATAATGGCCGTACGCTTTGTGAAGATTGTCATAGAAAAACAAATACTTATGGTGAAAAAGCTAAAAAATATAAAAACTACAACTATTTGGTTTTGGTTGAAAAAACATAAAATTAATAGAAGGGGGTTTACTGGTCATAAAAATCAAATTGAAGCAGCACATAAAAGAAAAGGTAAATTTAGTGCTTGGAATAAAGGGACAAAAGGAAAAATGCCGATTCCTTGGAATAAGGGAAAAGGAAATGGTTTTTATATTGATAAATCTGGTTATAAATGGGTAAGAAATAATGAATATAAAATGTTTAATAAATGTGGATTTGTTGCTGAACATAGATTGATTATGTCAAGAATTCTTAAAAGAACATTAAAAAGAAATGAATTAGTTCATCATAAGAATAAGAATAGACAAGATAATAGACCTAAAAATCTTATTCTTATAAAAATTGGTGAACCCAATGCTCACAAAGTTTGTTGCCCTAATTGTAATTTTAATTGGTTAATTAAATAGGAAGTGCTGTTCCATTTTTGAATCTTAATCAGTAAAATAATAATTGGTCACATTAATAAAATTCTTTTCTGCTTCTTTTAAAAGAACAAAGTCACAAATTGATTATGGTATCCATAGTCGGCGGAAAGGGATTAAAAAAATAAACCTATGATCAGCAATGTAAAAAAAGGAAATTATTATAAAGCAAAAACAAAGAAGTATTTTATTAAACTTGGTTATCAAACCGAATACATTGAAAAATTACAAGGAATTAAAACTCCCCACGGAATACTTTATATCAAAAAAGATTTATTTTTTTCAGATGGCCTTTCAATCAGCAAAGATGGAAAGATAATTTTTTGGCAAAGTAAACTTGGCCGGAAGAATATTGCTGATGCTGTGCATAAGTATAAAGGATTTTGCGTATGCGCTAAAAAGGTTGTTGTAATATGGGAAAAAAGGGCAAGAGATCCCGAGTTAATATGGGTTGAATAATTGACAATAAAAATTAAAGGATTAAAATTAAGTATATGGAAAAGTTTAATGAAGAAATACATTATTTTTTAATAGCAAGAAAATTCGGAGAAATAATTTATAGAATGGAAACGATAGATGTTGACGATATAAAAGAATGTATAAAAACAATGAAGGAAGAAGTAGAATCATATAATAAATTAAAAATTCCTGTTGAGGAAAAAAAAATTAAAGATGTATCTACTGCCACAGAAATAGATAAAGCACAAGGTGAAATATAAAAATTAACTAATTAACTTAAATTAATTTATGGCAACATTGAAAACAGAATATAAAGCAATATCTCCATTTAAACATTGTAGAAAAGAAGATGTTATTATTGAGATATTAGAAGTAGAAGAATCAAAAAGAAAAACAAGTATTGCCGCGCTTGATTGGGCAATAGAAAGTTTTCAGAATATGATCAATAAGAATACAGAACAAATGAATGAAGTAAAAGCAGAGAGAGAAAAACTTTTAATAGCAGTTGAAAAAGTAAAGATACCGGAGAAAACAAAAGAAGAAATTGAGCAAGAACAAAAGGTTAAAGAAAATAAAGAATTTATAAACAGCAAATTAACTAAATAATATGAAAGTATTGAAGACAAATAAATTATTTTTAGCAATGCTTTATTCTGCTTTAAGAAATTTAAAAACAGATCAATTCAACAACGATAATGAAATGGTCCAATACAGGGATAAAATAAAACCAATATTTGAAAACTTATTGGTTGATTATTGTAAACTTTGGGAAGGAGTTAAAAATATCAATTCAAGAATAAATTTAAAAGAAGTGTCGGAAGCAGAAATTAAGAATTTTAATTTAGAACATACTTATAAATTCGCCAAATTAGACGAGCTTAGTAAAAAAGAAAATATTGAATTAGAATTGGAAGATTCTGATTTTAACTTATTATTTGATTTTTTCAGTAAGTTGGGTAAGACAATTTTTAAAGACCCCGATGAATATCTTGAATTTAAAGATTCTTTTAATGAAACAAATAGTCAACCAAAGACTAAAAAATAATTATGGATATAACTTTAATAAAACCTTATTCTAAAAATGCCAAGAAGCACGATAAAAGGCAGATTGATTTAGTGGCCAATAGTATTAAGCGTTTTGGTTTTGTCCAAGCGATAGTTATTGATCGTAATAATGAAATAGTAATTGGCCATTGTAGATTTTTGGCGGCAAAACAATTAGGATTAAAAGATGTGCCGGTAATCAGTGTAGAAAATTTGACTGATGATCAAGTAAAAGCACTCCGGCTTGCTGACAATAAATTGAATGAATCTGCGTGGGATATGGGACTGGTGGTTGAGGACTTAAAAGGATTAGATACGGAGTTATTAGATTTAACAGGGTTTTCAAGAGATTTGATAATTGAGGGCAACGAGCAAGACGATATAATACCCGATAACGCCCCTGTGGTCGCTAAATTGGGCGATGTGTGGGTTTTAGGCAGGCATAGAGTGATGTGCGGTGATTCTACTAAAAAAGAGGATGTAGCGAGGCTAATGGGCGATAAGAAGGCGGATATGGTGTTTACTGACCCACCGTATGGAGTAGATTATGAAGGAAAAACTAAGGATAAATTAAAAATACAGAACGATATTACAACAGATGTGTTTGCAAAAGTTTTACCAAACTATATTGATTTTACAAAAGAGGGCGCAAGTTTTTATGTCTGTTGCCCGCCGGGCAACAATTTCAAAGATTTCTTTTTACCATTTGAAGAAGTTTGTCATTTATCGGCAACAATAATATGGGCAAAGAATAGTTTAGTAATGGGACACAGAGATTACCATTATCAGCACGAGCCTATTTTATATGGGTGGAATAAAAACGGAACACATAATTTTTATGGGGATAGAACTAACACGACAATTTGGCAAATAGATAGACCAACTGCAAGTAAATTACACCCAACAATGAAGCCGATTGCATTGATTGAAAAGGCAGTAATGAATAGTAGCAAAAGCGAAGATATTATTCTTGATTTATTTCTCGGCTCAGGTTCAACCCTAATCGCTTGTGAAAAAACTGGAAGAATCTGTTATGGTATGGAACTTGACCCTAAATATGTGGATGTGATTGTTCAACGATATTGCGATTATACTAATAATTATAAGATATTAAAAAATGGTAAAGAATTTATATGGGGGAAGAAATAAAAACAGAAGAAAAAGCACCGGAGATTATTGAAGAAAAACCATTAAATGATGGTAAAAATATAGGAGTAGAAAGAAACGAGAAGGGACAATTATTACCCGGTAGTATTCTTAATCCGGCAGGGAAACCAAAAGGATTAAGAAGTTTTACCACAAAGGTTAGAGATGCCCTTGAGAAGATAGCAGAAGGGAAGGATTATACTTATGAAGAAGCTTTTATTAAAGCGATATTGAAGAAAGGAATTATAGATCAAGACCCTCAAATTATAAGATTGATTTGGAATTATCTTGATGGACTACCAAGAATGCCGATTGATTTTAATGACGAAACACCAAGGACAGAAAATAGATTATTAGATTTATTAAAAGATTCAGATGGACCAACAAAACAACAATTTGGAGATTTGCTCAAAAAACTTATCCCTGACAACAGAACAGGTGAAGAAGTCAATGGAGATATTAAATAGTTTAAGCGAGAAAGAGATCAGGGAATATTTATACAAGCAAGATTTATGTTATTTAATAGATCAGGAAATTTACGCTCATTATAATCCGGCGAAGAAAGGAAATTGGAGATTAGGAAAACTGCATCAAGAATGGAATGAACTTTTAAAGAATCAAGGCATAGTGATAGAAGCGCCGCGCGATCATCTAAAATCTTTCTTTTTCTGTGAAGCATATCCATTAGAGAAATGCGAACAAGATGATGATATGACTGTTTTAATCATAGGAAGCAGCACAGGGTTGGCCAATAAGCGATTAGACCATATCAAGAAGTTTGCCTCACTCCCGCGCTGGAAACATTTACTTAAAAATGCCGATATTGACAGCAGAAAGCAAGTAAGATTTAGCAATGGCGCAGAAATAGAAACAACAGGATTCGGCGGTAAGGTAAGAAGCGGACATTATAAATTGATTATTCTTGATGATCCTATTGACAGTCAAGTAATTTATTCGGAAGATTGGAATAAAAAAACAAGAGAGAGATTGGCTACAGAAATTTTACCGATGGCCGAACCTGATACCCAAATAATCATAGATGGGACAATTCAAAAAGACGGTGATTTATATTCAGTAGATTGGGGAAGTTTGAAAAAAGATATTGTATGGGTAAAGAGAGTTTATGATGCCATAGTCAGCGAAGAAAAACATTTGACATTATATCCGGAGAAATGGACTTGGGAAAAGTTAATGGCCAAGATGCAAGAGATAGTAGTTTTAACCGGAGATGATAAATTCTTTTTGAAGGAATACCGGAATATGAAAGTTGATTTGATTGGCGAGATTGTAAAGAGTGAAGAAATAATGGGATATGATATTTTACCGGAAGGACAATATAAAGCTTTATGGGGTTGGGATTTGGCAGTTGGAAAGAAACCGGACAAGGGAGATTATACCGCCGGAATACATTTGAAACTTAATAAAAGCAATGGAAACATTTTTATAGATAAGATTGTCAGAAAGAGAATTGATTTTGATGGAAGGTTAAAAGAAATAGTGGCCGGGTATCAATTATTCCCTGAAACAATCAGAGTGGCCGTTGAAGAAGTCGCCTTTCAATATGACAGTGTCCAGACCTTAAAGAAAAAAACAAATATGCCTATAATGGGAGTTAAGACAACCAAGAATAAGATTGAGAAGTTTAATGAAATGTTAAAACCATTATTCGGCAATAGGAAAGTATTTATTAAAAATGGAATTGAGAACAGACAAGAATTTATAAGTGAGTTAACTTCATTGCCGCGCGGAAAACACGACGATTGCGCTGACTCCCTTTGTTTGGCGCTTCACGGCATTGAAAAAGTAGCTGAACCAAATATGCGATAAATTATGTTTAGATATTCAACAGAAAAAACAATTACAATAAATAAAAAGGTTTATAACCCCGGAGATATTATTATCAGCAAAACAATCTTGGAAGATACAGATTTAATAAACCTTGATGAAGAACAAAAAATTATAAGAATGGACAGAGACCCCGTAAAGGGAATGGTTGATATAATATTCGTCAGATATAATTTAAAAGAGATTGAAGATAAAGCGATTGAATGCATAAAACAAAATACCGACTACCCGAATTATCAGATAATTGATTTTGATAATTTTAAAACAAAACAAGGATTAAGCAAACTATGGAATAAGTTAATAGAAAAATCAAAGGCGGATTATATTTGCCTTTTAAACACAGATGCTTTCGTAACCACTGGTTGGTTAACTGAAATGATGAAAGCTTTCAATGATCCTATGGTTGCCGCAGTCGGACCAAGCGGAGATAATGTCGGAGGTATCCAAAGAAGGGTTGGAACAAAACAAGAGAGTATGCAATATCTGGATAAATTTGTTGAGTTAAGACAATTATCCGGATTTTGTTTTTTAATCAAGAAATCATTATTTAAAAAGGTTGGAGAGTTCCCGGAGAGTGTCCCATTTTATGGCGGCGAAAGTTCTTGGTGCATTATGGCCCGGCGCAAAGGTTATAAACTGATGTGGGCGCAAGGATCATTCGTTCAACATCTATGCGGACAAAGCGTAAAGAAAGCCGGTAAGTGGGAATCTATGCGCAATGAAGGAATAAAACTTTATGCCCAATGGATTCAAAAAACATCTCCGGTATTATTTACAACATATAACCGATTGGAATATACTAAAAAATCTTTAAAAGCATTATTGGAATCAGGTTGCGAAAATATAATAGTGATTGATAATTATTCAACAGATGGGACAAGAGAATGGTTACAGAAATTAAATGACAAAAGATTGACATTAATTTTTAATGATAAGAACGAAGGAGTGGCCGGGGCAATGAATAAGTTTTTTAAAATTACAGAAGTGGAAGAATTTGTCGGTAAGGTTGATAATGATACAATCGTCCCGAAAGATTGGTTCGCTGATTTAACAGCGATTAACCTTTTATATTCCATAGATATAATTCAGGCCAAGCATAAAATACTTAACAGCAATTTTAAAACTTTTGATGAATGGGCAAAGAAAATGAAAAGTGTCAAAACTATTTTTGACGGGAATATTTATTATTCAAGTTATGTCGGAGGATCAGGAATATCTATTAGAAGAGAAGCCATAGACAAAGAGATAGAAAAATCAGAATGGGTATTGGGTGGTTGGACACAATACCAAGTCAAGAAAGATGAATTGAAAAAAGCATTTTACGACAAAGTATATGTGGATTTACTTGATATGAAAGCAGACAATGAAATTGATACCGGAAAATATAAAACTTATTATGAAGAAACAAGACGAGTAATCAAAGATGTTAAAGAGATAAAGAGTGAAGATTATAACTTTAAACATTTTACAAGCATAGAAACATTAGACGCGATAATTTCAAGGATTGATAAAAAATTCGCTTATTTAAGATATGGAGATGGGGAACTTTTATGTATGGACGGGTGGCCGGGAAGAAAAGATTATCAATTAAACAGCCCTGAACTTCAAAGAGAGTTAAGAGAATCTATCATAGATGATCCGGATTATTTAATTTCTTCAATGGCCGGTATTAAAAATGAACCGGGAATGAAACCCGGATTATTTGCGCGGTTTGAATATGATAATAAACTTCAAAAGATATTAGCCGACATTACAGACAAGAGAGAATTTTATTCTCCGATAGCATTGCATTATTTATTGGTTTTTTACCCGGATAAGTTTAAAAATTTAATAGATGAGTTAAAAAATAAGAAAGTCGGGTTTGTCGGTAATTCTGATATGAAGGGAATGGTTAAAATACTTGGCGCTAAAGAATTCATTTGCGTGCCAAAGATTCAAGCATATCAAAAAATAAATAAGTATTACCCGAAAATTTTAGAGATGGCGAAGAATGTAGATATAATTTGTTTATCAGCCGGAATAGCGGCAACAGTTATTCAGAAAAGATTATGGATACAATCAAAGGTATCAACGATAGATTTAGGAAGCGTGTCAGATGCCTTGCTTAAAAAAAATATCACAAATAAAGCGTGGATTAATATCGCCAAAGTTGAAATAGATTTTAAAGCTTTAAGATTTACAGGGGAAAGAGTTATCCCTATAAAAATGGAAGAGCCGAGATTAAAACTTATTTTAAATCAGCATTTGGCAAGATATGTATTCGCATTTGAACATTGTATTGGTAAGAAAGTTTTAGATGCCGCTTGCGGAACAGGATATGGATCACAATTTATCAAAGCATCTCTCGGGGTTGACAATTCAAAAGAAACCATAAAATATGCAAAAGATAATTACCCCGGTCCGAAGTTTGAAGTTTGCGATTTAAACAAAGAATTTCCAAAAGGAGAGTTTGATATCATAACAAGTTTTGAAACAATAGAACATTTGGATAATCCCGATTTCTTTTTAGAGAATGTAAAGAAGTCCTGTAAGAAATTAATATTTTCAATTCCACTCGGTGATGACTCACGGCCATTTCATAAAATAGCATATACTGATAAATCCGCGCGAGAATTTATGGAAAAATATTTTAATCACATTGAATGGTTTGAACAAGAAAAGACAGGAGAATATTGGATTAAAAGTAAAGCTAATAAGTGCGGATACTTAATTGGGATAGCAGAAAATTTATGATGATAAATAGTTTTGTCATAGTGGCAAGCCGTAAATACCCGATAGAATTTTGTTTAAAGGCGATTGATAATGCTGATATTCCGCGCGAAGATTTATATTTACTTTTATATTTGGATACCAAAGACAAATATCTGATTAATTATTGCAAAGTTTGGTTGGACAAACAAAAAGACAAATGGTTTTCAAAAGAGATGATCATAACGAATCAGTTGCCGGTGATTGCGAAAGAGTTGGAAGAATATCCGAATAAATGGCAAAGGATAATTGATAATATGGAACAGATCCGATTACATACAAGTTTCAGCGATATAGTTTTTATGGTTGAAGACGATACCATAATTCCAAAGACAGCTTTTACCAAATTATACGATAAAATTCAGAAAGACCCGAATATCGGGTGTATACAGGGGGTAGAAGCCCTGCGTGGTCAAAGTAATGGCCCTTGTGGCGCGTGGTTTATGCAAATGAGTGATAATGGCAGCCTTGAGTATAAAATCGGATTACAGGCCTTAAAAGACGGAATTCAGGAGATAGATGGGGGGGGATATTATTGCTGGGCATTCAGGCAAGAAGCAATGAAAAAAATTAAATTAAGATATGATTTGAATGGTTGGCTTGGTCCTGATTTATTAACTTGGTTTGATATTAAAAATGCCGGATATAAAACTTTAATTGATTGGTCTGTTTGGTGCGGCCATTTGGATTATGAAGGAAAAGATTTAATAATCAGAACTCCTCAATATAGCAGAAATTTTATGTATGATTTCAGGGGAGTTGATAATCGTTATCCTAAAATGGATTTTAACTATAAACTTTATGATTAAAATTTGTAAGAATTGTAATAATGAATTTGAAACAGAAAGGAATGGTAAAAAATACTGTTCCAATAATTGCATTAAGAGAAACTGGGACAAGAAACATAAAGATTACTACAAAAATTATTATCTGACCCATAAAGAAAAAGAACTTGGTTATTACAGGGAAAGAAAATCTAAATATAAAAAGCTTCATCATAACTATTATCAAGACAAAAGAGAAGTTATTTTATTGACAAAATAGATAAATAGGTGTAAAATAAAGGATATTATTAAAACTTAATAAAAAATCATTAAAACAGCGCTACTATTAAAACAAGTTGGCGTTTTTTAATTTTTAAATTAAATATGTTTTTAAATAAATTATTCAACAATTTTAAAAAGAAAGGTTGGTCAGGATTATTGATGATGCCGATGAACGGGACTAATGAATGGACTGAAACAAAACATTTACAATCTATCAATAAGTCGGTTTATGTTTTTTCCTGTGTAAGAAAAATAGCGGAGAAAATCGCAGGCATAGAATTTAAACTTTATAAAATAAAAAATAGCAAGGGAGAACTAATGGAAATTTTAGATCACCCATTGCTTGACCTTTTAGAAAATCCAAATCCATTTTTTGACCGGGATAAACTTATAATGTTAAAACAGATGAATCAGGAATTAACCGGAGATGCTTATTGGTATAAAATAATGGTTGGTAACCAAGTAAAAGAATTATGGCCATTAAGAAGCGATTGGGTTAAGATCGTCCCGGATTCAACAAATTATATTAAAAAGTATATTTACAGAATACCCGGCGGATTGAAGGATCAAGAATTTTTACCGGAAGAAATTATTCATTTTTGCTATCCATCTCCATTAACAGAATTTGAAAACAGAACCGGACTTTCTCCGATAACTCCGGCTCAAAATAGAATTGATACAGAAGAATTTGCCACCAAATATAACAGGGATTTCTTTTTGAATAATGGCCGCCCTGATGGAGTATTGCAAACAGATGGGACTTTAAGCGAAGATCAATATGAGAGAATGCGCGAAATGTGGAGTAAAAAATATAAAGGGGTTGGAAAAAATTCTCAACTGGCATTTTTAGAAGGCGGTTTGAAATATACGCAAATCGCTTTTAACCAAACAGATATGGATTACATTAATGGATTAAAAGCGACAAGAGATGATATTTTAACTGTGTTCGGAGTTCCTAAAACTATTGTGGCTGTTACTGATGATGTAAATTTGGCAAATGCTGAAAGTGGGGTTAGAGTATTTTTGAGCGAAACAATGAAACCTAAATTTAAATCTTTTGTGGCTACTTTAAATAAATATCTTGTCCCTTATTTTGGCAAAGATTTATGGTTGGATTGTGTTGATCCATCTCCAGAGAACAGGGATCAAATTTTAAAAGAATATCAAAATGGTTCAGATAATGGTTGGTTGACTCCGAATGAAATTAGAATATTAGAAGGATTACCGCCGATTGATGGCGGAGATGATCCATTAGCATTTCAAAGATTGGAAACTTTTGCCTTAGGGTTTAATCGGTTTAATAAAAAAACTTTATTATTGGGACAACCGGTAATAAGTAAAGATTATTTATCAGGCAAGGGAGATTTAAAAAGAGAACTTGAAATTAAAGAATTGGAAACTAAACTCCAAAAACAATATAAAGTTAAGATGGAAAAAGATTTAATAAAAACAAAAGAATTGGAAACTATCCGTAGGACAAACATTTGGAATAAATATAATGAAAAAGTTAAAGAACATAAAGTAATTACATTAAAAGAACTTAGAAGATTTTTTGAAGGTCAACAAAATAGAATTGACCGAGCAATAAATAAAGATTTTAGTGATAGGAAGAAAGGAAAGAATCTTGAAAGACATATTAAAGCAATAATGAATAATTTTGATTGGGATAATGAAAATCATATTTTAATGGCAATGTTGGAAAGCGCGGCCGGTATAGTTGCTTTAAAGACCGGACAAGAAGCTTTAAAAGATGTCGGCGCAAAAGTATCATTTGTCTTGACATCAGAAATTAAACATTGGATAGAACATAAATCAAAATTAGATGCTAATTTTATAAATGCCACTACTGAAAAGAAACTTTTAAATCAATTTAACGAAGCGATCCAAGCCGGAGAAAATATAACCCAGATAAAAGACAGAGTAAAAAATGTTTTTGATATTAGAAAGGAAGGTGAAGCGCGCAGGATCGCGCGGACTGAAACTCACGGGATAATGAACTATGCCACAAATCAGGCCTATAAAGAAACCGATGTGGTTGTGGGGAAAGAATGGATATCTGTTCCTGTCGGAAATTTTAGACCAGAACATTTTGCTATTGATGGACAAATAGTTAGAACGGATGAAAAATTTTTGGTTGATGGAGAATTACTTGATTTTCCGGGTGATCCAAGTGGAAGTGCTGAAAATACAATAAATTGCCGGTGCGGAATGGCACCAAAAGTAATAATAGATTAATAATTAATTTAAATAAATATGTTAAAAAAAAGTTTTACAATAGATATTATCAAGTCAAATGATGAAGAAAGGTCAATAGAATTTACTTTCTCAACAGGTGATATTGATAGGGGTGGGGAAAGGATAGATCAGGAAAGTTGGAATTTAAAAAATTTTAAAAAGAATCCTGTTGTTTTATTCTCCCACGACAGCAGAAATATAGCGGTTGGTAAGATTCCAAAAATCGGTTTAGATGAAAAGGGAAATTTATCAGGTAAAATTCTATTCGCTACCGAGGAAGGAGTTGGAACTTATGGAGATTTGATAAAGACACTTTATAATCTTTATAAAAATGGTTTTATGTCCGCTGTATCTGTTGGATTTACGGCCGGCGAAGTTGTGGAAGATAAGAAAGGAATTATATTGAAGAATAACGAACTCTTGGAAGTATCCTTGGTATCTATTCCGGCTAATCAAATGGCACTAGCAAAACAAAAAGGAATTGATTTAACCGCCATTGAAGAATTAGATGAAACAGAAGAAACGGAAGAAACAAAAGAGAAAGAAGAAGTTAAAAAAGAACCGGAAGAAAAAATTAAAAAATTCATTTTAAATATTGATAGAGAGAAAAAAGAAATGACTATTACTGATGAAGAAGGGAAAATTCACGAAGTTGAAGTTGTAAAAAATATTATTGATTTAATTTTTATTGAAAAGGTCGTGCCTGAAAGCTCTGATAAAGAGCAAAAAGAAAAATCATCTAAGACAAAAATTAGAGATATTAACAAAGCGATCCGAAAGCTCCTCATTGAGAAGCAAAAGGAACGCAGTAAATAACTTTAATTAACTAAACTTATATTAACTATGTTTAATTTAAAAGAACTTTTATTGAAAGAAGTTAAAGATATCACTACCGATGAAAAATCTTTTATGACTTCTCATTGCGATGAGATGACAGAAGAAGAAATTAAAAAATTCGGTATTGAAGAAAAAGATTTTGATGAGAATGCCTTGGGCAAACTTATCAATTTGAAAGTTGAGCAAGGGATCCAAGAAGCTATTTCTAAAATGGTTGATGCAAAGAGAGGTAAAATTCTCAATGAAAAAACCGAAGAAAATAGCAAATGGAGCAAAAATACCAAAGAGTGGTGTTTAGCCCTTGTCAATCAAGATACTGAAAAAATGAAAGCGATGACCACTTCAAGCTCTGATACTGCAAAAGCCGGTTATACTATCCCGACTGAATTGTATCAAGAAGTCATCAGATTGATTGCTGATGAGTATGGAGTTGCGAGAAAAGAAATGTTTTATTTACCTTTTACCGGCGCTGGAAATTCAAGGGACATTTCAACCTTGGCCAGTTCTGTCAGTTTAGCTTGGACCGATGAAGCGGTAAAGAAAACATCCACTCAACCTGTATTCGCGAAAGTAACTCAAACCTTGAAAAAACTTGCTTGTATTATTCCAATGACTGAAGAATTATTGGAAGATTCCGCTATTGATTTACCGGGATTGATTTCTAACTTGGTTGCTGAAAAAATAGCACAAGAAGAAGATGAGCAATTTTTCAATGGAACCGGCGCTCCTTGGACCGGTATTTGTAACAATGATTCAGTAACTGCTGTTACTATGGCCGCCGCAAGTGGGTTTGAAGATATTACCGCTGATAATTTGTTAGATATGCAAGATGCCGCGCTTAGTGGATCATATAATGGCTCGAAGTATTATTTACACAGAACAATCTTGTCTTATGTCCGCAAATTAAAAGCCGCTACTGGCGAGTATATTTTCCAAGCTCCCGGCGCTGGACTCCCCGGCACAATTTGGGGACAACTTTATGTCTTGGTTGAAGGTATGCCTAAGAAAACCGACAACGCCGCCAATAAAGGGTTTGTCATTTATGGCAATTTGAAAAAATATGCCATAATCGGAGATAAAGGATCATTGAGAGTCAAGATTCTTACCGAAGGAACTATCACCGATACCGATGGACAAACTGCCATTAATTTGGCCGAACAAGATATGATTGCTTGGAGATTCGTTGAGAGAGTAGGTTATATTTTACCGATTCCGACTGCGATTGTTAAATTGAAGACCAATACCACAATTTCCTAAGTGTAATATACGGGAGGGGACAGTAATAAAAATTGTCCCCTCACCGGAGAATAATTAAAATAAAATATTTATATGCAAAAAGAATATCAAAATAAACAGATGACAAGTGAAAGAGAAAAAACAGTTAACTTTTATGACCCGACTGTTAATGCTTATCGGGAGATCCCCGAAAGTTTAGCGAAAAAATACATTGAGAATTTAGAAGAACTTAAAAAACAATTAACCAAATAATATTTAACAATTAAACTTTATTACTATGATTAAATTAGGCGAGAAATTAACATTTAAAAGAAAGTGGACAATAGAAAAATTTAATTCTCAAAAAGATTTTGAAATGGGAAAATCTTTTGAAAAGAATGAGATTAAACATAATTGTCTGCTAAATGAAGGCATTAATGAATTGTTTACCATTTTATGTTCTGCCGCAAGTGGGACAAAATTTGATAACACAAATGCTTATTTGGGGGTTGGAGATGAAGGAACTACTCCGGCCGCTCCTGCTCAAACAGGTTTATTAGCCGCAACAAATAAGTTTTATAAAGCAATGGATTTGACATATCCAACTTATGGCACGGCTCAAAAAGCAACTTGGAGATCCACCTTCGCCGCATTAGAAGCAAATTATGCTTGGAAAGAATTTACTGTTATCAATGGTGCTGATGATACTCATACGAATTTAAACAGATTAGTCAGCGACCAAGGAACTAAAACCTCAGGTCAAGTTTGGCAACTGACTTTTGAGATTTCCATTTCTTAGTTTAAAATCAAATGAAATAGTTTGAAAATCTGATTTTAATATTTTTAGATTATGACAACAGCATTCAAAAAAATAGTTAATCGTTTTAATACAACGATAAAAGCGGCAAGCAGTATTAATAATACTGATGACCCTGTTGTATTTAATATAACAAGTGCCACCGGTATTCCGGCTGTGCCTTTTTATTTTACTGTTGAAAAATCAAATGATAATTCTATTTTTGAAAGAATGGTTGCGACTAATGTTTCCGGAGATCAAATCACAGCTACGCGCGCGCAAGACGGATCAACCAAACAAACTTTCAGCGCCGGAGATTTGGTCCAGATAAGAGTCATTGCCGCGCATTTAGATGATATAACTGTCGCGATTAATGCAGTAGAAAGCGGAAAAGCGGATGTCGGACAAATAATGTATATCGGTTCTACTGCCGTTCCTATCAATCAAGGCAGTAGCACACTTAACTTGGCAGGTATTGGAACTTTTGATTGCGGAGCGATAACTTCAAGCGGAGTTAGCACTTTTAATTCTTTTTTACAACCTTTAATCAGCGAGGTAAATAATACACAACGCAAGATAACTTGCTCGCTTACGACCGCCGAAGGAGATATGGGAGTGGCAGGCACTTATATTGTATCAATTGGGTATGCCGATACTGGCGCACCTTATGCTTGCAGATATGGCACTTATACACTAAACCTTTGCAAATATCAATCAGGAACTTGGCAAGCTAAATGGACACTTTTAGGAACTCTATCTGCTTACAACCCAACGATTGCTTGTGTGGAAACTTCAAACACTTCAACTCAATTAACTTTAACAATCGGAGTAACCCCTGTCGCTGGACATACAGTTGGAAATTATTCTGTCTTAAAAGTAGGAGGAAATACTGGGACACTAAACCCAGTGTGGGCTATCGCTAACGCATAATAATATGGAAGACATAAAACAATACGCAGATTTAGGGGTAACAGCAGTAATATGTATAACTTTTATTTTTGGTGCTGTTAAAGTATTTTGCTATTGGCTGGATAAAAAGAAAACCAATGGAGGTAATTTTGATAAGAAGATTTATGAAGAACTTGCTCTGATGAATGGAAACCATTTGCATACATTGCAAAAAACTATCGTGGAGAATAATAATGATTTGATTAAAACAATAAATAGCAATGATATGAAGATGATTGAGATTCTTGGTGAGATTAAGGGTTTACTTTCAAAATAAATTATGTTTGATAAAATACAATATGATAAATCTTTATTTGATGGATTAGAACAATGGGAAAAAGGACTGGCAGATACCGGGACTGGTTCAGATTATATTCAAGGATTACTGGCTCAAATTGGATTAAACGATTCAGGGGCTGGATCAGACATTGAAAATTTATTAGTTTATTTTGGGTTAGGAGATGTCGGAAGTGGATCTGAATTATTATCTCTTTTAAATAGTATAGCGATTTCTGACAGTGGTTCAGCCGGAGAAGCAATGAGTTTATTGATTGCTTTGGCCTTATCAGATTCATCAATAAGTAATGAAGCACTGGGAATTTTGGCGCAAATATCTTTAAGTGATTCAGGGGCAGGGGTTGATATAATTTATCAATTATTAGCGCAGATAGATTTGACAGATTCAGGGGCCGGCGCGGAAGCAATGAGTTTATTGATACAGATCCTTTTAAATGACTTGGGGAATGGTGGAGAAACATTATCTCTCGCAGTAAATATTCTTTTAAATGATACAGGGTCAGGGTTAGAATCAGAAAATATTTTAGTGGCAATGGCTTTAAGTGATTCGGGAATCGGCATAGATATAATTAAATTATTAGCAATTTTAATAAACAAAAGTGATTCGGGAATAGGAATTGACACGCTCAACATACTTGCTAAAATTATAGTAGCAGATTCAGGAATTGGAACAGAAACTTATAGCAGTTATACCACTTTAAATGTTAAAGACAGTGGAATTGGATTGGAAACGGCTAAACTTTTGGTATCAATAGCATTAAGTGATAGTTCTTTATCAACAGAAGCAATGTCAATTATTGCAAATTTAACTTTAAATGATCCGGGATTAGGGGTTGATATAATTGAATTATTTAAAAAGATAGATCCTTATACAAAAAAAACTTCTCCATATACAAAAATGCCTAAAAATATTTAAATAAATAAATTTTAAGATATGCCAAAAGGATATTGCACAAAAAATGATATTGAAAGGTATATGTTAGTTGATATAGACAGTTCTTTTAATACTCAAATCAATGACTGGATCGGAGTGGTTGAAAATATGATTGATAATTTTACTGGCCGAAAATTTATTGCCGATACAACATATTCTAAAAAGATTTATGACGGAGATGGAACAGACATATTATTAATTGATGATTTTGTCGCTTTACAAAAAATAGAAATGGGTGATCCGGCAGATGTTAAAGATTTAATACCGGCTACTGATTATCATACTTATCCGAATAATAAACTTCCGCAATACAAGATTATTTATGATAGTATTTTCTCATTAGATGAACAGAATATAGATGTTTATGCGAAATGGGGTTATTCGGTTGCTTGCCCAGCTGATATTAAATTAGCGGCCACTATATTGGCAAGTTTAATAATTGAAAATGCTTGGGAATCACAAGACGAAACAGAGAATGAATCAATCGGGACTTATTCAATCACTTATAATAAAAGCAGTAATAATGATGACAAGTTTAATCAGGCAATGAATATTTTAAAATATTATAGAAAAATAAATTTTTAAAATGTCAATAGAAAATTTTTATACAACTGCATTCACTACAAATAGATTAAAGACTGACCAAACCGCATATCAATCAAAATTAACCGGTAAATATTGTCATATCCAACAAGAAGGCGGATCGCCGATTGAATTACAAGAAGGAGCATTTTATTCAATGTATAATATGTGGTGCGCGATTATGGACATAGATATTGGTGATCAGGTAGTTATTGGGACTGATACTTATCAAGTGAAAGAGGTTAAAACTTTTAATATGGGTGGCAACCCACATATGGAAATTTTATTAGCATTAGGTTTATAATATGTCTTTTACAGTAAAGATTCAGGGAATACAAGCAATTAAACAAGCATATTTACAAATACCGCAGATAATGAATAGTGAAATGAAAGATGCTTTAATTAAAAGCGCGTCATTGGTTGAAGATAGCGCAAAACATAAAGTGCCATTTAAGGAAGGAATTTTGATGACTTCAATAATGCGGCCGCGTGATCCCGGTATCGGAGAAAGGCAAGTCAGGGTTGGAAGTAATTTAGATTATGCAATGGCACAACACGAAAATTTACATTATAAACATAGAAGGGGAGAAGCAAAATATTTAGAAAAAGCTTTAAAAGAAAATGAATCAAATATAAGAAGAATATTTGACAAAATGATTTCAAATATAATTAAGAGATTAAAGAATTTATAATGTTGGAAAATTATACAAATCTTAAAGCAGTAATAATCAGTAAATTAACAGCATTAACAATCGGTGGGGTTACTGTTTTTAAAGGAGTTTATACTACGAATGAAACCAAGCCGGTCGGTTATCCTTGCGCTTGCGTGATAGAAACAGTCGGAGAAGGTATCCAATTAGATACCGCACGCAATGAGAGAGTGTTGCAATTTAAAATTAAATTAGCCCAAGAATTAGGCATTAAAACTCCGGCGCAGGCAAGCACTATCAGATTAACCATAACCGATAAAGTAATGAAAATGTTTGATGAAGATCCTCAACTTGTTGATAGTGGCGCAGATAGTGTTGTCCGGGTAAATATTGCACCGATTGATTTTGATGAAATAACAAAAGATAGACCAATTTTTGAAAGCACATTTTTAATCAATTGTACAATAATAGTAAACAGCTACTAATATGAAATTTAAAAATATAAGTGATAAAGATTTATCAATAGAATTTAAAGGCATTGTTAAAAGTGGCGAGATAGTAGAATTGCCTGATAATTTTAATAATTCCAATTTTATTAAAGTCGTAGAAAAAAAATTAGAAAAAGATAATCAATTAAATAAATAAATTTATGAGTCAATATTTAGGAGATAAACAATACATTGCTTTTAAAGTTGAAGCGGTAGAAAATACTCCGGTTAAACCGAATATTTTCGTTCCGTTAATTGCCGAAACAATAGAAACAAATCTTAACCGGGATAAAGATAACCAAATGTCCGGAGTAGATTTTTCCAGAGATTTATTAGATGGCAGAAGAACACACGAAGGACCATTTGAAGTTTATGCCGATCCTGATACATTGGGTCATCTTTTAAATATGCTTTACAAGAAAGGGACTACAACCGGAGATGCCTCAAATGGATATACTCACCCATTTACCGCCGAAGATCCTGACAGTTATACCATAGAAGTCGGAAAAGGACTTTATGCTAAAAGATTTTATGGAGTTAAAGCCGATAAGTTGAGATTGGAATTTGACGGAAACAAAATGAAAGCTATTACCACGATTAAAGCGGCCGGTCAATGGAGTGTCGGAACTCTTGATGGCGCATTATCCGGCGCAGTAACAGAACTTTATTTGAAACAAAACTACGATGTTAAGCCAAATGAAGGTCTTATTGTTGGAGATGTGATTGTTGTCGGCGGAGTAGATGTAACTTTAACAAGCGTAAATGCTGATGGGTTAAGAGTTGGTTTTGGTTCAATTTCAATTACCGCCGCAGATGGTGATCCGGTATATCTTAAAAGACAAGATTATTCTCACGCAACATTATCAGCGCCATTTTTAGAAGGTAATTGTTTGGTTGGTGTTGGGGTTAATGAAACTGCATCAACAATCGCCGCTGCCACTCGCGCGGCCGCCACTCCGACAGAAGGATTTGTGATTGAATTTAGTAATAATCTTTTAGCACAACAAGCAACTGGAAAGAGTGATCCGATTAAAATTGTTCCGCAAACCAAAGAAATTGGAGTAACATTTAAAAAACTTTTTGAAAATACTGTTCAACTTCAAAAGTATATGGATTTGACAAAGCAAGCGATGACAATTATTGATACCGGAAAGTATATCAAGACAGATCATACCACTCACGAAAAATTAACCATAAAACTTTATAATGTAAAACTTAATTCAAATAAAAATCCGATTAAAGTCGGAGAATACATTTATGATGAACAGGATTTTAAAGCTTTATACGATGCCACAGCAACAAAAGCAGTAGATATAACATTAGTAAATAAAAGCGCGGCAACAGTAATGTAATTAATTAAAATATTTAAATTTATGGACAGAGAAACAAAAATAGTAACTTCGCCCAGTGGCCACAAAGTAGAATTAAAAACTTATATTACCGGCCGAGAGTTGGAAGCAATAGAAAATGTTTTATACAATGGTATTAAAACATCTGCTATTATTGACAATGAATTAAACAAGAAAGCAAGTGTTAAGTTGGATACAGAGAATTTTTTAATTGAGCAAACCCATAAAACAATAGAAATGGTTATTGTTTCTATTGATGAACAAAAAGAAAATATTGTTGAAAGAACGCTTGATTTAAAAAAAGATGATTATATTTTTATAATTGCTGAAATAGAGAAGGTTACTAATGATAAAGTTGAAAAAAAAAAGCTATAAGCAGATTAAATATAGCAACGATTTGTTATGAAATGAACTGGGATTATAATACTTATATTGATCAACCTGTTTGGTTTATCAAAATAATTATTGATTTAATTTCAAATAAATATAAAAAATAATGGCAGATCAAAAATTACAAATAATAATAGATGCGCAAGATAGAGCATCGGAAAAACTTGATAATGTAAGGGGCAAGTTAGAGAATATGCAGAAAACCTTAAAATCAATAGGGGTGGCCGCTACTGCAATGGGTGGGGCTGTTGTTGGATTTGTTGGTTTATCGGTTAAGGCTGCCACAGAAGCTCAGGCATCTTGGGCCAAAGTATCGCATCAAGTAGATTTAGCTGGACTTTCAAATAAAGAAACAATGGAATCTATTATAGAATTCTCTGATGCGCAACAAAAATTAACCGGCACGAGTGGAGAATTTATCGGAGAACTTGTTGGAAAATATTTACCATCAATAGGAGATCTTAATGAAGCAACAAGGATGACAAAAACAGCTCTTGATATGGAAGCAGCTGGTTATATGGATGCAGAAGCGGCAATGAAAATATTATCAATAGCAAAAGTTGGAGATATAGAAATGCTTAAAAGATATTTACCGGCGCTAAGAGAGGTTAATCAAGAAACATTAAATTCAATGAGTGCCGCTGAAAAATATGAACTTGCAATGAAAATGTTATCAGATACTGTCGGAGGAACAGCAGAGGTAATGGGTCAAACATTAGAAGGAAAATTAAAAGTGCTTAAAGAAACTTTTGGTGATTTACAAGAAACTATTGGAGAAAAAATTATTCCTATTCTTTTAAAATTACTTGAAAAAATTATCCCTATTATAGATAAAATGATGGTATGGATAGATGAAAATCCAAAACTTGCTGAAAAAATAATTATGGTGGTATCTGCAATAGGTGGATTATTGGTTGTTTTAGGGCCGTTGCTTATTATGTTACCCGGAATTGTAACCGCTTTTACTTTATTAACTGGTCCAGTTGGATTGGTAATTGCAGGAATTACCGCATTGAGTATAGGAATAACTGCTGTAATTAAGAATTGGGATAAATTAGTAAATGTATTTTCTAAAAGTAAAGATTTTGTTATTAATATAGTTGATAAAGTTAAAAGTATTCCAGAAAAAGCAGGAAAAATATTGGGATTTGAAAATGGTGGAATTGTTCCCGGAAGAATTGGTCAGCCAACATTAGCATTGGTTCACGGAGGAGAATCTATAATGCCACCGGGAAAATCTAACGGAAATATTTTTAATTTTGATTTTAGCGGATCAAATGTTTCTGACACGGAAGGATTAAAAAAATACATAATCAATGCTATTAATAGGACATCTCAATTAGCATTATTAAGTGGTAAATAAAAAAATATTATGGCTGTCTCAGTCAAATTTGATTCCACGGAAATAGTGGACACAACTTATACCGCTGAATTCTGCAAGCACGAATCAGCGACAGAAAGGATTTTAAATAAGCTTGAATTAGCCAGAGAAGATGGAAGTATTTTAATTTCTGATCATAGGGGAGAGAAACTTATTAATTGCGCCGGAGTATTGTTCGCCTCAACTGAATTACTTTTAGAATCAGCGATAGATACTTTCAAAGAATTATTTTCAAGACAAGAAAAAAATCTTGATATTTTACGACCAGCGGCCGGAACTACAAGAAGATATGTCGCAACCTGCATTAGTCACGATTTCAATCGTGAATATTTTCATTTAAAATTCGTCCCTTGGTCTGCAACATTTTTAGTTTTAAGCGGAGAAGGAAAGGACACAGCATTGACTATCCCTCTTAATGTGCATAATATCGTAACTACAACACCGGCAACTCATACTGTTGATTTATTAGGAAGTAAACCGCCAAAACCAACAATTCTTTTAGAACCCGGAACAACTTATACATTGCCAAAAGGACTTCAATTTGAGAATGTTGATACCGGAGAAATATTAATAGTTACCGGAACAGTAAGTATGGATGCTGGTCAAGATTTAATTATTTATTGCAATGAAAAGAAAGTAATGAGCAATTTAAATACCGGCGCAAGCCCTATACCGGAAGTTAATTTTTATGGAAATTTTCCAACTTTTAAAATAGGAACAAATACTTTTAAATTGACTGTTGGCGGAATAGTTAATCAACAAAATTATATTGCGGCCGGAAGTGTTGCAACCGGATATGTTTTAAATGGAACTGCTAAATATCGTGCGCAAAGTTTTGAAGTGCCAAATACAGACGGAACTTTTAAAGGAATATCATTGCCTTTGGATAAGACAGGATCACCGGGGACAATAACTTGGAGGATAGAAACTGATAATGCCGGAAAACCATCAGGGACAATAGCGGCCGGAGGTGCGGCAACCGGGACAATTACGGCCGGGCAAGTTGGCGCTACTTATTCTTGGATAGATGATTATGCCGCGGCAATTTATTCTTTAACTGCAAATACTAAATATTGGTTGGTAGTTTATGCCGCCGGAGTAGATGTTGATAATAATTATGATATTGGTTTAGATCCGAATAAAGGTTATATTAAAGGTAAGGCATTTGCCAGTGATGATTCAGGGTCAACTTGGACCGAAGATACCGGATATGATATGTATTTTAAAATTTTATTCGGCGGAGAACCTGAAAATTCAGCAATGAATATGACTCTTTCGTATTACAAAACTTATCTATGACAAAAAAACAAATAATAATAAAAGTTTTTAAAAATACTGGGACATTTGTTACTTTATGGGAAGATGGAGATTTTAAAGAATTTGAAAAATCTACTAATGGTGGACTTGGAGAATGTATAATAACATTGGCGCGCAAGTTTGATTATTCAGGAGATGACCTTCAATTAGATAATAGAATTGAAATTTTTGTTAGCGATAAAGATACTGTAAATTTAACAAAAGGCAGCAATGATTCTGCTAAAAAAATTTATAGCGGTTATATTTCTCAAATTGAAAGGGGAGTGGAAGGAAAGAGAGAAAATATTATTGTCAGAGTTTTAGGATATTATACTAAATTGGCAATGGATATTTTTAAAAGTGGCGCAACTACAAGTATTGATTTGGCTACGACTGATCCATCTGATATGATTATGGCAATCATTGATAGATATCGCGCGGAAACAGTATCTCCGCAAATAAATTATAGAACAGATGATATTCAAGACACATCAACAACACCGGGATATACTTTTAAAATGATGACTTATAAAGAAGCAGTTGATAAAGTTATTTCAATGACTCCGGCAAATTGGTTTTGGTATATTGATGTTGATGGATATTTTTATTTGAAACCGGCCGCAACAACTCCAACTCATAAATTTATTTTCGGTCGGCATTTTACTTCTATGCAGGCCGATATTTCAATGGAGAAAATAAGAAATACTGTTTTAATTTGGAATGGAGTAACCGGGGTCGGAGAAATTTATAAACTTCATACAGATGTTAATTCTGTAACTGATTATGGAAGACGGGTTGAAAAAATGTTTAATTATAATTCTGACGATGAAGCAACACTTGACATTATCGCTGATAAATTTATTGCCGAGAATAAAGACCCTGAAATAGTTTTGACTTGTAAAATTTTAGATAACAATTTAAACTCTCTTGATAAAGGTTATGACATTGAAAGTATTGAGCCGGGAGATACTTGTTTTTTTGAAGGATTTGATGGAGAATTTAAAAATATCTTGCGCGAGAATATGTTAATAACAAATGTAAGATATACACCGGAAGAAGTTACAATAACTGTAAAGGTAAGAGATTCAAGTTTTATCGGTTGGAATAAAGTTTTAACGCAAAGAATTGATGATAACGAAGGACAAGATGCGCCAAGCGCTTATACTACATAATTGCGATTTTAGGGGGGTGTATAGTAAAACATAGGATTCCCCACATATTGACTTAATCAACGCCACAGAGCAAATTTTGATAACAAACAGGGGGCTAAATAAACTTATATATATGAACTCATTGCAATTAAGAGAATTAATAAAAATTAAGTTACCATTTGAAACAAATCCGGTATCGCAATTTTTTGGAGAAAATCCGGTATTTTATGGGCAATGGAATATGTCCGGACATAACGGAATAGATTTTGATAAAAATTTAGGAACTCCGATTTGGGCGGTTTGCGATGGAATAATTTTTGAAGCGCATCTTGATGAAGTTGGCTACGGAAATTATGTCGGTCAATATTCTGATCCTATCAGTTGGGATAATAATAAAATAAAACTTGATGTAGTTTACGGCCATCAACAAAAAGTTAATGTTGTTATTGGACAAAAAGTTAAGAAGGGAGATATAATCGGTTGGGTGGATTCAACTGGGATTAGCACTGGCGATCATCTTCATTTGGGAGTGCGCGTAAGAAATAAAGATAATCAAGTTTTAGATTATAATAATGGTTATCTCGGATACATAGATCCATACCCATTATTTGAAGATAAAATTTCTTGGACCGTATATAAAAAATGGAAACAAAAAATGAAAATGGAAATACCGGAATATGAAAATTTACCAGTTGAAAATAAATACGGACAGGATATAATTGATTATGAAATGTTTAAAATTCTCCCGTGGACGAGTTGGGCGTGGCTTTTATTAAGAGTAAAAAGATTTCCGACTTATAAAGAATTAATCGCTTTGACAATTGGACACTGGGGATATGAAGAAGTTTTTAAAAATAAAATTGGAGATTGGTGGACATATTATACCAAGTCAGAATATAATCAAAGAATTAAAAATAAGTTAGGTTTATAATTTAAAGGGGGGACGATGTCAAAATGGCATCACAAATTTCGTTCTTTCAAAAGAAATCGCAAACATAGGATAATAAAAACTTCCCATCATTTAATCCCAAAATCCAGAGGAGGCCACAACGATAAGCAAAATTTGCTTAATCTGTGGAGCGATAAGCACCACCTCTTTCACGAACTATTCGGGAATATGACTTTGTCAGAAATAATTATTCTTTTACAGCGAATTGAAAGTGCGAAAAAAAATCAAGGGAGTTAATCCTCCCTTGAATAAAAAATTTAATTAATTTAATTTTTTAAATTTATGATTACACCAGAAGAAAAGAAACTTTTAATAAGTGTATTATTGAGATTTGCCCGTGCTTTTGGTTGTGGCGCGGCCGGAACAATGGCATCTATCGCAATAGCAACTCCAATTACTACTTGGCACGAATTAGGAATTTGGTTGAATGCTTTGGCGATTGCCGGCATAGTTGGTGGATTTACCGGACTTTTTATGGCCATAGATAAAGGATGTAGGGGTTAAAAAGTTATCAACAGGTTGGGCGTGGACAAAAAAAATACAAGTTTTATAATTTTATTTATGGACAGAAAACAAAATTATTTTAATCAGCAAGCAATTAGCCGTAATTATTCAGAGGTTTTTAAAAGTAATTTTTTGAACCTTGTCCAGATAATTATGGCTTTTGCCTATTAATAAAAAAATATGAAAACATTTAAACACGAAAACTTTTTGAGAACAGAAAAAGAACCGACGATTAAAGAAGCTTTGGATCACAATTTCGTATGTGGTTTGTGGTGGGGAATGATTTTTGAAGCCGTCGCAATAGTTATTTGGGATTTAATTTTAAAAACTATTTAATAAGTTTAACCTGTGCATAAACTATTTGGACATTATTTTAATAAGGTGTAGAATATAAAGTATGAACACAAATCGCAAGGAAAATTTTACTAAATCAGCGGAGAGCCAAACTATCTATGGGTTTTTGCGAACCTGTGTTCAATAGTTTTGGCTCTTTCGCATTTATAAAATAAAAATATTATGGCACAACGAAGAATGTTTAGTAAGTCAATTACAAATTCAAGTAGCTTTTTAATGATGTCTCAGTCAGCTCAAAATTTATACTTCCATTTTGGAATGAATGCTGATGACGACGGATTTTGCGAACACTTTACTGTTATGAGAATGACAGAAAGTAAACCAGATGATTTAAGAGTTTTACAAGCAAGGGGATTTGTCCAAATTTTTGATGATAAAGTTTTAGTAATCCTTAACTGGAAAGAGAATAATTATATTCAAAAAGACAGATATACTCCCAGTAAGTATTTAGAAGTTTATAAGAAGGAAATTAAGCTTTTAGAAGATGGACAGACAGTGGACAACAAAGGAGTAACCGAATGTATACAAAATGTATACAAAATGGATACTCAGGTTAGGTTAGGTAAGGTTTGGTTAGGTAAGGATATAAATATGTCTAAATTAAATATACTATTTGAATTTTGGAATGAACAGAAAATCATTAATCATAAAGTTTTTACAGATAAGATTAAGACCAAGATTAACTCCGCGCTGAAAGATTACAGTTTGGAAGATATTAAAATTGCGATAGTAAAATATAAAACAGTTTTAGAAGGGGATCAGTATTACTGGAACCATAAGTGGACTTTACCGGATTTCCTTTCGCGCGGATTAACAAGATTTATAGATACTCCGATTGAAGGATTTAAAAAATTTACGCCGGCAGAAAAAGAAAAAAAGAAAAAAGTTTATTATAATGGCAATCCGGTAGTGGAAAAAAATGGCAAAAGATATGTGATAGTTGATGGGCAATGGTTAGAATTTGACGGAGAGGAAAAAGATTTAATCACTAAATTTGAATGAAAAAGTTATCCACTTTTGAGTATGGACTAATTAATTATTTAAGGATATAATTTAACTTGTATAAACCAATATGAAAACAAATCAATCATTAAAAATAAAGGCCGAAAAACTTAATAAACAACCGCGATTTAATCGTTGCGGATTTTTTAATTAAAAAAATGAAATTAAACTACGAATTAATCATTAGAGATATAGAACTTAATATTGTTTTTTCAAGTGTCGCTACCACCAGAAAAGGTTTAGATGAAATCACAAACGATGCCGACAGATACATTTCACAGTTAGAAGAAGATAATAAACATATAGCACCTTGGAATAGTGATCGCAAAACTATTCTAAATACCGGCGATAATTTACCACCACAATAAAATTTAATCAATTTAAACATTAAAAATTTATGACAGAAGAAATAAAAGCAGAACCAACATTTTGGAAAGATTATCAAAATCTTTATCTTTCAGCTCAAAGATTGGAAAAGAAAGAAGACAATCCATTTTATCACTCAAAATATGTTCAACTAAAAGATGTCTTGGCAGAAGCAAAAAGATTGTGTATAGAGAATAACTTTATATTTTTTCAAGTGCCAAAAATTTCAGATGATATTACAACAGAAGAAATTACAACAAAACAAGTAGGATCGGAAAAAATTATTATAGAGAAAAATTTAAAATTTGTTCAAATCCTTGAAACTACACTTCAACACATTTCAGGAAAAGAAATTGTGGCTCAAATTAATTTACCAGTTAAAGATTCTAACGATCCGCAGAAATTAGGCGGCGCTTTAACTTATATGCGCAGATATTCTCTAACATCAATTTTAGGGCTTGAAGAAGAAGATCAAGATGGCAATGACAATGCCGGACAAGAAGTAAGAGAAGTGCCGATTGAAGAAGGAAATTATAAACCACGACCGGCCGGAACAGGAATTAAAAAAACTTGCCCAGTTTGTCAGAAACAACATACCGGACCATATCCCAAATGTATAGATTGCTGGAAGGCAGAACAGAAACCGGGTAAAACTAAAAAGGTTGTGAATACAGACCAACCACCTTTCCCGGAAGAAAATTAATTCAACATAAAATAAAAATATTATGGAAAATTTAGATTTAGAACCAATCAAAAAAGATATAGAAAACTTTATTTATTCAAATCAAGAAGTATCAATTACTTCAAATGATGAATATCTAAAAGCCGGAGATATGTTAAAATGGGTAAAAAATAAAATTGATAAAGTTGAAGAACAGAGAAAAAATTGGACAAAACCATTAGACGAAGCAAAAAAAAGAATAATGGAAGATGTTAAAAAAGTTATTCAACCATTAGAAAACTTTTCAGAATTAGTAAGATTAAAAATGACTGAATTCTATTGTGAAGAAAAGAAAAGAAAAGATAAAGAACAAGCAGAAATAGATGCCAATGCACTTAAAGATTTAAAAGAAAAAGGACAAAGTGAAGTAGAAGTGGCAGTGGTTAATGATTTAAAAACTCAAAAGGGAGAGATGTCAACGACTACAATGAAAAAAGTTTGGAAGTTTGAAATTATAGATGAAACTAAAATACCACGCGAATATTTAGAAGTGGACGAAGTTAAAATTAGATCAGCAGTTAAAGGTGGAATAAGAGAAATTGAAGGAATAAAAATTTATCAAGACGAGCAATTATCAATAAGATAATATGGACATAAATAAAGTCATCATAATCGGAAGAGTCGCACAAGAACCAATTTTTAGAGATAGCCGGGTAATCTTTACTGTGGCAACAAATAAATTTTGGATAGATAAAGACACCGGTGAAAAGAAAAACAGGGTAGAATATCATAATTGTATTGCTTGGCATAAACTTGTTGATATAATAAAAATGGTTGAAAAGGGAAGATTGATTTATGTTGAGGGCCATATTGAAACAAATATTTACGAAAAAGATGGACAAACAATTAAAAATAAACAAGTAGTCGCAGAAATAATTCAATTTCTTTCTAAAAATTATGAAAACGAAAATAAGAGAGATGATAATTTATTGCCTTGAAAACTTTCCTGAAACAAGGAATTCAGATATTGCTTTAACATTAAAAGTTTGGCAATACTTTACAGATAAAGTTGTATGGTCAGAAAAAACAAATTCTCATTGGGTCCAGATTAAAGATTTATTTGACTTACCGAGAGAAGATCATATTAAAAGGGTTAGGGCATCACTGAATGCTGTTGGAATGTTTATGCCAACAGATCCGAAAGTTATTGAGGCGAGAAATAAAAGTAAGAAACAATGGCGCGAAGAGTTAGGATATAAAAATTATAAATCACCTTATAAAGATTAATTATTAAAAATTATGGACAAAGATTTATTAAAAATACCGGCCAGTATTGATAAAGTAGAAACAATGGCCGACAAGACATTAAAACTTTTAGTTTATACTTCAAGAGAATTAACCCCGGAAGATGAAACTAAAATAATGAGGTTTAGAAATCAAGAAGGTTATATGATTTTTAGCCCGGAAGATTTTAACATAGAAGATATTGAAGATTTGCCGGAAGAAAAACCTGAATTTAAAAATCAGAAAACACCATCTGAAAGATTAAGAAATGTTCTATTTGTATTTTACACCCAAACGCACGAATGGAAGGAAGATCAAGAGCATAGAAAGAAATTTGATATTTGGCGCGCGGACCAAATGGAAAAGTTTATTAACCTTATTAAATCAAAGTTAAAGCAATGAATAAAAATGGAAAAAATATAAAATGTAAAACTTGTAATAAACTTTTTTATATTTCTGAAAGTAGGTTTGAAATTAAAAAATATTGTTCAAAGGAATGCGCTAAAAAAGATAATTATGGTTTTAAACCAAGAAATAAAAAATGTGTAATTTGTGGTAATGATTTTATTATAGACAACCAATTAAGACTTCAAGATAAAACTTGTTCTTTTGAATGTCATAATAAATTAAACAAACAATTACAGATTATAAGAAATAAAAAAGAAATTAACAGAATTTGTAAAATATGTGGCAAGGAATTTATAGGAAAAAAATGGTATATCGGTAAAAATATTTGTAAAGAATGTAGATTTAAAAAATTATCAAAAGATAGAAAAGGAAAAAATAATCCTGCTTATACATTTGGTCTAAGAATAAATGCTAATTATTCTGGTAAACATTTAAGGGCTTGTAAAAAATATAGAAAAGCATTTTTAGAAAAATATGGATATTTATTTTGTGAATATTGTAAAATAAATCAAGCATTAAAATTTGAGGTTCATCATATTGTTTGGGCGTCAGAAGCACCTAAACATCCGCAACTACATAATCCAAAAAATTTAATTCTTTTATGTATTAAATGTCATAATCAATTTCATAAACATAAAGAAATGAGATTAAAATTAGTAGAAGAAAGGGGATTAAAGGAATTATTTAGTAAGGGCTCAAAAGTTCCTGTGAGATTATTTACAAAGACGAATGCCAAAGAAAAATTGGATACAAGAATATAATTATCTTAATAATAAATATAAATAATTATTTTATAATCTGCCACTTAAGTTCTTAACCTTTATAATTTGACTGAGTAATATTTTATAAGAACAAATGTTTAAGGTTATTTGTAAAGGATAGTGGCAGTAATAAGTTAATTATAAAAATAAAACAACTATGATTAAAAAACTTCTCGTCATCAAATCAAAATCACTTGAACAACAACTTAAAGAGTTCGGCGTTGTGAACTATCTTGATTTAGAAAAAGTCAAAGATGTAATAGAAACGCCAAAGAAGGATTACTATATTGAAAATGTTTCTGACGGTTCTGATATGCTTGGCAAGAGCCCTGATGATTGCAACAAGATATTCAAAGAACAAGGTCGCAGAGGATTAACAATTTATGAAGGATTGGCTCTCTTGCGAGATAATCCTGATATTCTAAAAGACCATTACATAGATTTGTCGGGTTCTCGCTATGGCTCCGGCAGCGTGCCTTCTCTTGACCTCTTTGACTTCAGGCCTGAGCTGAGCTTCAGCAATTCTGGCATTGCGAATTCCCGCTTTGGTTCTGCTTCTTGCGGGAGTAAACTTGGTTCTAGGGACTTGGAAACTCTGGAAACTTTACCAAATATTTTAATTATAAACGGAATTAAATATGAAAAAATCTCTTAAACAATTACTTAATAAAAAAAAGTGGTATCATATCTACAAAAATATCACCGAAGCAAACTTTCCCAGACCTAAAAAGATAGAAACCAAAAACCCGCAGATTATCAAACTGGAAAAAACAATGACATCGCAGGAATGCTTAGATTTAATTAAGTCAAAAGGATGTCGTCCTGCCAACATTTGGGAACTTTTGGAATATGTTAATACTCACGAACTTGAAAAAGATAGTTGTTTAATTGCTTTCGGCAGTCAATGGGTTGACTCTGACGGTTACTACCGCGTGCCGGACGTCCGCCGCTTCTCGGATGGCGACTTCAGGTTCGACCTCGGCAACTTTGAGAACGACTGGGACGACGACCCCTGTCTTCTTGTCTTCTGCGACTCAAAGCCCTCTGAACCTTTGACTCTTAAAGATAGCACTTTGGAAACTCGGGTAGATTTAAAAAGAGAAGTCAAAAAAGTAATCGCTATATGTAATAATATTTTAGAAACTTTATGAAAACATTCCAAACCACCGAAGAGATAATCGTTAATAAAAGCGATTATAGCAGTTATAATCATCCTTTGCCTGATCCTGAATTAGATAAGATTGTTGATAAATTAAATAAAACAAGACCTGATTGTAAGAAATGCGAACACGAACATAATAATTATACTGGCACTAATGATAATAACTGGCATTGGAAAACAATCGGGCAAGGCGAAGGGATACAGAAAGTCAAAATGAGTAGATTGGGGAGTAAAATGATTAGATTAGAGTGGTTGATTGTGCTTATTAGTGGATTGATTTGTATAAGTTGTTGGTTTGCTTGGGCAAAAACAGCACAGGATATTAAAGCGTGGCAAAATAATCTCCCTGCTGTTGTGCCTGCCATTGAAACTAAAGTATGCGAAGTAAAAAAGGGAATATTTACCGCATATTCACCCGAAGAAAGGCAGACCGACTCAGATCCGAATATAAATGCCTCCGGACACAGGGTTCAATTAGGCGATATTGCCTGCCCTGCTATTTATTCATTCGGGACAAAGATTGAAGTGCTGGGAAAGGTTTATGTTTGTAGGGACAGAATGGCGGAAAGATATCGCAATTCAACAGACCCATTATATTTTGATATTTTTATGTTTGATGAAAATTCTGCCAAAATGTGGGGCAGGCAAGAATTAAATTATACGATAGTGAAATAATATGAGTAATCAAGTATATTATCAACAAGGTGGCGGAGATGAACAATATACTCCAAGATATGGAGTGGAAGTTTTATTACCACATATTCAACATTTGAAAGATAAAATTATTTGGTGTCCATTTGATAAAGAAGATAGTGAATTTGTAAATGTTTTAAAAGAAAATGGATTTAAAGTAGTATATTCTCATATTTCAACTGGACAAGATTTTTTAATTTATGAACCCGAAAAATGGGATATAATAATTAGCAATCCTCCTTACAAAAATAAAAGAATATTTTGGGAAAGATGTTTAGATTTAAAAAAACCATTTGCTTTACTACTCCCACTAAATATCCTTTCCGATAGCGTGATAAATACCACAATGAGAGAGAGAGAGTTTCAGTTGCTGATACCGAGTAGAAGAATGAGATTTTTTAATAAATTAACAGGAGAAACAGGAAATCAACCAACATTTAAGGCATCTTATTTTGGGGTAAATATTTTCAAACAGCAAATAATTTTACAAGATATGAATTTAAAATAATTAAATAGGTATGAAAAGAATTTTTAACTATAAGACAATGTCTTACTCATATCCAGATGGAAGTGGTGTGCAAACTGTTGAACTTTTAATAAGGAAAAATTTATTAATAGAAAAAGTAATATACGATGGTTTAGAAGGAAAAAGAAATTATGAAAAAGAAAAAATTGAAGTAGATAAATGGTTTGATGATTATAAAAAATTAAGCTTAATTAACTAAACATTATAAATATTATGGGTATAACAAAACAAGAAGTTTTAAACAATTTAGAACAGGTAAAAAGTTTTGTTCAAGAAATTGAAGAAAACAAAACTGAGAAGAAGAAAATTAAAATACAGATTAAGAACCGTTTTACAGGAAGTATGCTTTTTGAAAGTGAAAAAGAAACTATCAAGGAGGCAGTGATTGAGGCAAAAAATAGTGGAGCCGATTTGAGTGGAGCCAATTTGTATGGAGCCAATTTGTATGGAGCCAATTTGTATGAAGCCGATTTGTATGAAGCCGATTTGTATGAAGCCGATTTGAG
>Ga0265297_10002933_pt1 | contig 32580 bp, 43 predicted proteins | sample Munlanlwell13791_FD_192502 | JGI IMG/M metagenome (GOLD analysis project Ga0265297, IMG submission 192502) | Leachate microbial communities from a municipal landfill in Southern Ontario, Canada - Leachate well 137-91 | ecosystem: Engineered > Solid waste > Landfill > Unclassified | place...
AAAAGGCTTCCAGGGTGTTGTAAAACGCCATGGTTTCCATGGTTTTAGAAAAACTCATGGCAATAAAGATCAAGAGAGAATGGGGGGGTCAGTCGGTCCGAAGGGTCCAGCCCATGTTTTTAAAGGAATGAAAATGGGAGGAAGAATGGGTGGCAAAAGAATTACCACAACTAATTTGGAAATTGTTGGGCTAGATGAAGAAAATAATACTTTGTTAATTAAAGGTGCCGTTCCGGGAGCAATAAATGGTTTTGTGATGATTACTGGAGTTGGCGAATTAAAAGTAAATTTAAAGAATGTAAATACCGAAGCGGTCTTAGAAAATGTTGAAGAGCTTAAGGAAGAATCTAAGATTGAAACAGGAAAAAAGGAGGAAGTAAAAATTGAAGAAGTAGAAGTAAAAATTAAAGAAGTAAAAGAAGAAGCAAAAACCGAAGAAGTTAAGGTTGAAGAAACTAAGGTTGAAGAAACTAAGGTTGAAGAAAATAAGGCTGAAGAAGCCAAGCTTGAAGAAGTTAAAACAAACGAATAAAATTTATAATTTGTAATTATTATATGTCATTAAAGATAAAAGTTTATAACCAATCAGCTGAAGCACTTAAAGATTTAGAATTATCTTCTAAAGTTTTTGGCGTTAAACCAAATAATGAATTATTGCACCAAGCGATTGTTGCTCAAATGGCCAATAGCCGACAGGTTTTAGCTCATACCAAAGGACGAGCCGAAGTTTCTGGCGGTGGTAAAAAGCCCTGGAAGCAAAAAGGAACAGGACGGGCTCGTTCTGGATCAAGTAGAAGTCCGATTTGGATTGGTGGTGGAGTTACTTTTGGTCCGACCAAAGATCGCAACTTTAAACAAAAAATAAATCAGAAGATGAAACAAAAAGCGATTTTTATGGCTCTTAGTGATAAATTAGAGTCTTCCGCTTTAGTAATTTTAGATAGTTTAGAATTTGCTGAATATAAAACCAAAAAATTTAATGAAATGCTAAGCGGTTTAGAAAAGAAAGTTCTAAATAATGATAGACGAAATATTTTGGTCATTAATGATTCTAAAGAAGAAAAAGCAAAATATTCTGGACGTAATTTAAAGGGAGTAAAAATAATTAATTTAGAAAATATTAATATTGTTGATTTGTTGAATTATAAAAACTTATTATTAACGGAAAAGGCCATCGAGGCTTTTACAAAACGTTATAATAAATAAAGAAAAATATGGCTTTATTTGGAAATAAAAAAACTAGCGCTACTGATTCTAAGCTTAAAGATGCTGTTAAGGCTCCGGCTAAGACTGTTCTTAAAGAAGCTAAAAAAGAAGAGGCTAGTATGAAAGATTTGTATTCAGAAACTGCTAAAGTTTCTAAATCGAAAACTGGTGTTAAAAGTGTCGGCACCGCTTCTAAACATGCTAAAAGCTATCGTATTTTAGTTAAACCACTTGTTACTGAAAAGGCAACTCATTTAGCATCTGATAATAAATACGTTTTTGTAGTTGATAAAAAGAGCAATAAAATTGAAATAGCGAAGGCAATTAGCGCAACCTATGGTGTTGTCCCTAGTGATGTTAATTTAATTAACATGAAAGGGAAGCGTGTCTCAAGAGGAAAAATCCGTGGTCAAAGAAAAGATTGGAAGAAGGCGATTGTTACTCTGAAAAAAGGAGATTCCATTAAGATTTATGAAGGTGTTTAATTTTTAATTTGTAAATTGTTATTGAAACATATGGGTATCAAAAAAGTAAAAGCAAATACACCGGGAAGACGTGAGGCAACTTTTGACGATTTTAAAGATATCACTAAAAAAACTCCGGAAAAAAGATTGGTGAAAATCAGAAAAAGACGTGGTGGTAGAAATTCACAGGGTAAAATTACTATTCGCCACAGAGGCGGTGGAGCCAAGCGTTATATGCGTTTAATTGATTTTAAGCGTGATAAATATGATATTCCCGCAACCGTTGCTACAATTGAATATGACCCAAACCGTGGTGCACGTTTAGCGTTATTAAATTATGCTGATGGAGAAAAAAGATATATCATTGCTCCAGTTGGAATGGCTGTTGGAGATGTTGTTATGAGCTCCCTTAATTTAATTGAAATAAAGACTGGTAATGCCTTAACTCTCCAATATATCCCAGCCGGAATGGCTGTATCTTGTGTCGAACTTGAACCGGGGGCTGGCGCGAAAATTGCTCGAGGAGCTGGTAATGTTGTTTATGTCATGGGCGTTGAAGCAAAATATGCTCAGCTTAAAATGCCATCTGGCGAAATAAGACAAGTTAAAAAAACCTGCCTTTGTACAGTCGGTCAAGCTTCCAATCCTGATAAGAGACATATTTCTTTAGGAAAAGCTGGTCGTAGTCGTCATTTGGGAATTAGACCAACCGTTCGTGGAACAGCGATGAATCCAGTTGATCATCCACATGGTGGTGGTGAAGGTAAACAATCAATCGGTTTGAAACACCCGAAGACGATGTGGGGCAAACCGGCGCTTGGTGTTAAGACAAGAAAAAAGAGACACTCCGATCGCTTAATTATTAAGAGAAGATCCAAGAGAAAATAAGATAATTATAAATATAACCAATATGTCCAGAAGTTTAAAAAAAGGACCATACGTCAATCTTAGAATAATCAATAAAATAAAGAACCTTAAAGTTGAAGATAAAACAATTATTAAGGTTTGGGACAGAGCTTGTACGGTTACTCCGGAAATGGTTGGGTTTACTATTGGTGTTCATAATGGCAAGCAACACATCCCGGTTTATATTGTGGAGAACATGGTTGGCCATCGTCTTGGTGAATTTTCACCGACTAAGAAGTTTTTAGGACATGGTGGTAAGATGGCTAAGACACAGGCTCAAGCTAAAAAATAATTTAATTTTATATGGAAGTAAAAGCTAGTTTAAAACATTTAAGAATGTCGCCGAGGAAAGTTCGCTTGGTTATTGATGTTATTCGAAAAATGCCGGTCGAAGCGGCCTTAAATCAACTTAAATTTATTAACAAGTTGGCGACTGATCCGATTGCTAAGTTAATTAAGTCTGCGGTTGCTAACGGAGAAAATTCTTATAATTTAGAAAAATCAAATTTATATATTAAAACAATCACTTCTGATGAAGGCGTAATGTTGAAACGTTGGATGCCAAGAGCACATGGTCGGGCAACCTCAATCCGAAAACGTGGTTGTCATATTAATGTTGTTTTGGCGGAAATTAAAGAAAGCGGCAAGAAGGAGAAAAAGGTTACCAAGATTGCTGAACCGGTTAAATTAGAAAAGTTGGCGAAAGAGGGAGAAAAAACAACCGCTAAAATTAGTGCCAAGGTTGAAAAAGAAAAAGGAAAGAAAGCGGCTGGTGAAAAGACTAAGATGTTTCGCCGCAAAGCCGGTTAATAAATTCATAATTTGTAATTGAAATAATATGGGTAAAAAAGTAAATCCTAAAATTCTACGCATGGGTATCACTAAGACTTGGCATTCGGTCTGGTTTGAACGTGGTGAAAAATACATTAAAAATGTTAGACAAGACATTTTAATTAGAAAACAACTAATTAAAGAATTTAAAGAAGCGGGAATTGATAAGGTAGAAATTATCCGTGGCATTAATAAAATTGAAATTAATGTTTCAACGGCTAAGCCGGGGCTTATTATCGGACGTGGTGGAAATGGCGCGGAAGAATTAAAGAAAAGGTTACATGATAATTATCTAAAGAATTTTCGCATGGGCGAAATTAGTTTAAATATTAAAGAAGCCAGTCGTCCAAATTTAAGTGCTCAGATTGTTGTTCAAGGTATGATTTTAGAAATTGAAAAAAGAATGCCTTTTAGAAAAGTAATGAAACAAACAATTGCCAAGATTGAAAGAGCTGGTGCGCTTGGCGCCAAAACAGTTATCAGCGGTCGTTTAAACGGCGCAGAAATTGCTAGAACGGAAAAATTAGTTTGGGGGAAAGTACCGTTACAAACTTTACGCGCGGATATTGACTATGCTCGTGGTGTTGCTCGAACTACCTATGGAGCGATTGGAATTAAAGTCTGGATTTATAAAGGAGAAGTGTTTGAAAAAGATAAAATGGCCAAGGGGGAAGTAATCGAGAACTAATAAATATATTTTTTGAGTATACAAATGTATGTTAATGCCAAAGAAAACTAAATGGAGAAAAGATCAGAAAAGACGACGGGGCGGAGTAGCCAGCCGTAATTTAAATATCAGTTTTGGTAGCTATGGTTTAAAGAGTTTAACGCCTTGTTGGGTTACTTCAAGACAAATTGAAGCTGCTCGTCGCGTGATGACTAAATATGTTAAAAAAGGCGGAAAAATTTGGATTAGAATTTTCCCTGATAAGCCAGTTACTGCTCATGGCGGAGAAATTCCGATGGGTAAAGGTAAGGGTGCCGTTGACTATTATGTCGCGATTATAAAACCGGGAATGGTAATATTTGAAATGGAAGGAATTGATAAAGAAACTGCCAAGAAAGCGATGGAATCAGCCGTTCACAAGTTACCGATTAAATGTCAATTTATTAGCAAAGAGTAAATAATTATATGGATTTTAAAGAATTAACTACAAAAGATCAGACAGAATTGCAGAAGTTATTAGATTTAAATCGCGAAAAGTTGCGTGATTTACGTTTTAAAAATTCTAATAAGCAATTAAAAAATATTCGAGAAATTAGAGTTGTTAAAGAATTAATTGCTCAGATTTTAACATTAATCAATAGAACAAAATAATATGAACGAGTCCAAAGTTCAAAAAATAGAAAAAAAAGAAACGATTAGCCGGAAATTTAATGGTGTTGTTGTTAGTGATAAATCCGACAAGACGATCGTCGTTAAAGTCGAAACTGTTAAAGTTCATCCTAAATATCGAAAAAGATATACGGTTAGTCGAAAATATAAAGTTCATGATGAAAAAAATGAATTTAAGGTCGGCGATAAGGTTGTTTTTGTTGAATGTCGTCCACTTAGCCGCGATAAGAGATGGCGAGTTATTAAATAATATATTATATGATTCAAGTACAAACATATTTAAAAGTTGCTGATAATTCTGGTGCTAAAGAAGTAATGTGCATCAGAGTGCTCGGAGGGACTAGACGCCGTTATGCTGGTGTTGGCGATATTATAATTGCCGCTGTTAAAAGCGCAACTCCTCATGCGGCAATTAAAAAAGGTGATGTTATTAAAGCCGTCGTTGTCAGAACTCATAAAGAAATTAGACGAGTTGATGGATCATATTTGCGTTTTGATGATAACGCTTGTGTTGTAATTAATGATCTTGTTAAAAAAGATCCGAAGGGAAGCCGTATTTTTGGTCCGGTTGCCAGAGAAATAAGACGTGCCGGTTTTACAAAAATTGCGTCTTTAGCTCCTGAAGTTTTATAAAAAATAGTCAGCGAAATAATATGAATATAAAAAAGAATGATAAAGTCCAAATCTTGGCCGGAAAAGACAAGGGAAAAACCGGAAAAGTTTTGCAAATTTTACAAAAAGAAAATAGGCTGAGTATTGAGGGTTTAAATTTATTAATTAAACATCTTCGTCCTCAACGTCAAGGAGAAAAGGGACAAAGAATTGAATTTCCGGCTTTTATCAATGCTTCTAACGTTTCTCTTGTTTGCTCAAAGTGCGGACGAATGACGAGAGTAGGCCATAAAATAGTTAAAACCGAAGGAAAGAAAGATAAGAAATTCCGAGTTTGTAAAAAGTGTCAGGAGACCATTGAGTAATTTACAGGGTATAAATAAATTTTATATGAGATTAAAAGAAAAATATCAAAAACAAATAGTGCCAAAAATGGAAGAAAAGTTTGGTTTTAAAAACGAGATGTTAGTCCCTCGTTTAACCAAGGTTGTTCTTAATGTTGGTTTTGGACGCCACTCTAAAGAGAAAGAATTTATGGCCAGCGTGGAAAAAGGTTTGACAAAAATCAGCGGACAAAAGCCAATTTTAACTAAGTCGAAGAAATCTATTTCTGCTTTTAAGATTAGAGAAGGATTAATTATTGGCGCTAAAGTTACTTTAAGAGGCCAAAGAATGTATGATTTTGTTGATAAGTTAGTTAATATAACCTTTCCTCGTGTTCGAGATTTCCGTGGTATTAATGAAAAGACTATGGATCAGAAAGGAAATTTGACTGTTGGTTTTAAGGAGCACGTCAGTTTTCCGGAAATTAGAGTTGAAGAAATTGATAATATTTTTGGGCTAGAGGTTTGTTTGACTAACTCAGCCAAGGACCGGGAGTCCGGTTTAGAATTATTCCGAATGTTAGGATTTCCTTTTAAAAAAGAAAGCAAATAATTTAAATATATATGGCAAGAACTGCATTAATTGTTAAGGCAAAAAGAAAACCAAAATTTTCTACTCGTAAAATAAATCGTTGCTGGCGTTGTGGCCGCGGACGCGGGTTTATGGGTGACTTTGAGTTATGTCGTATTTGTTTTCGAGAATTAGCTGATAACGGCGATTTACCAGGAATTAAAAAATCCAGTTGGTAATCGATAATTAGAAATTTAAGTTTAATTTAAAAATATGATGGATCCCATCGCAGACATGTTCACAAGAATTAGAAATGCTTCCGCCGTTAAAAAATCGGAGATTGTTTTGCCTATGAGCAAATTGAAATACGAAGTGGCTAAGATTTTGGAAGCTGAGGGCTGGGTTAAAAAAGCCAGTATTATTCCGGGTGGCCTTAACGGTCAGCATAATAGTTTTGACGAACTAAAAATTGATTTAAAATATCGTAAGAATGGTAAGCCGCAAATTGCTTCTATTCAAAGGGTTTCTAGACCAGGTCTAAAAATTTATGTTTCCAAAAATGAAATTCCAACAGTTTTAAATAATTTTGGCATGGCTATTATTTCTACTTCCAGCGGGATGATGACTGGTGACGAAGCGAAAAAGAAGCATGTTGGAGGAGAAGTTATTGGCGAAGTTTATTAATTATTATTTTTTCGCGCAAGCGGAAGCTTAAATATCTATATATGTCACGTTTAGGAAAATTACCAATTAAATTAAGTCCCGGAGTAGCAGTTACAATCACCAAGGCCGAAATGACGTTTAAAGGGCCAAAAGGGGAATTGCGAGTTGCTTCAAACCCGGTTGTCGAGGTAAAGATTGAAGGCGATGAAATAATTGTTAAGCCTTATGATATGGCCGAAAAGAATGCGAGCGCGATGTGGGGATTAATTTGGAGCTTAACTCGTAATGCTGTTATTGGTGTCAGTGAGGGATTTGTGAAGAAATTAGAAATTAATGGAGTTGGTTATAAAGCGGCCTCTGTTAACGGTCAGCTTAATATGAGTCTTGGTTTTTCTCATCCGATTGAGTTTAAATTACCGGCTGGTATTAGCGCTTCTGTCGAAGGCAACACTATTTCTTTAAGCGGAGCCGATAAACAATTAGTTGGAGAAACGGCAGCGCAAATTAGAAAACTTCGTAAGCCAGAACCGTATAAAGGAAAGGGAATTAAATATTCCGACGAAGTTATTAGAAGAAAAGCGGGTAAGTCAGCCGCGAAAGGTAAATAATTTGTAAATTAGAAGATTAATTATATGGATAAAAATAAGGAAAAACAAGTAAGAGCCATTCGCCGTCATTCGCGTGTTCGGGCTAAAATTGAGGGAACTCAAAGTATCCCACGCTTAAGTGTTTTCCGTTCGAACAAAGGGATGGTTTTACAATTAATTGATGACTCACTTTCTAAAACCTTAGCTAGTGCTGAAACGAAAGAAATCAAGAAATTTGATAATAAAACTGATTTAGGCAAAGAACTAGGAAAATTAATTGCGGAAAAAGCCAAGGCCCATAAAATTGTTAAAGTTGTTTTTGATCGCGGTGCTTATAAATATCATGGTCGTGTTAAAGCCGTAGCCGAAGGTGCACGTGAGGCAGGTTTAGAATTTTAATTTGTAATATATTTAATCAAGTTGATATATGTCTGAAGATAAAAACATAAAAACGAGTGAGCCAAAAACTCCTACTTCAAATGACGGAGCGGCTAATGTTGTTGCCAAGTCTCTTTACGGTGGGGGAGAAAAAAGGTCTGGAGGAGGAAGACCACCAAGACGCGGTGATAGAAGAGATGAGAAAAAAGACGATATGGAACAACGGATTCTCGAAGTTGCTCGGGTTACTCGTGTTATGGCTGGAGGAAAGAGAATGAATTTTAGAGCCTGTGTTGCTATTGGTGATAAAAAAGGAAATGTTGGCGTTGGTCTTGGAAAAGGCGCAGATGTAACTATGGCGGTTAATAAGGCGGTTAATAAAGCCAAAAAAACGATGGTTAACGTTCCAATAGTTAACGAAACCATTCCTCATGAAATTTTTAATAAGATGGGTGCGGCTAAAATTATGCTTAAACCAGCCAAGAAAGGACGTGGTGTTATTTCTGGCGGAGTAACGCGGGTGATTTTAGAATTAGCTGGAGTTAAAAATATTACTAGCAAAGCACTTGGTTCTAATAATAAGGTCAATAATGCCCGTTGTACTATTGAGGCTCTTGGTTTATTACATAAGAACGAAAAAAAATCAGAGAAGAAAGCGGAGCCTGAAGAGAAACAAAAATAGTAAATAAATTAAATAATTGTGAAATCACGAAATTAATCATATGTTATCACTTAATACGATTAAAAAGGCGAAAGGAAGCGCCAAAAAGAATAAACGGGTAGGGCGTGGAAATGCTTCTGGCCATGGTACTTATAGTACTCGCGGACAGAAAGGTCAAAAATCACGATCAGGCGTTACTGGCTTGAAACGTTTAGGGATGAAAAAACAATTATTACAAATTCCTAAATCCAGAGGGTTTAAGTCTTTACAGCCGAAAAATCAAGTTGTTAGTGTTAAAGCGATTAATGCCAGTTTTAAAGATAATGAAATTGTTAATAAAGCATCTTTATTTGAAAAGAAACTAATATCTTCACTTGATTTGCCGGTTAAAATTTTAGGTAAGGAAAAATTGACAGTGAAAGTTAAATTTGAGAAGATTAAAATGAGCGAGAGCTTAAAAAGTCAGGTTTAATCTATTTTTATGTTTGATAAACTACTCCAAATCTGGAAGGCTAGGGATTTAAGAAACAATATTCTTTTTGTTTTAGGGATGTTGGTCATTTTTCGTTTAGCAGCACATATTCCAATTCCTGGAGTTAATGCCGTTGCTTTAAAAAATCTTTTTGCTTCCAACCAGATTCTTGGTTTAATGAATTTATTCTCCGGTGGTGGAATGGAAAATTTTTCAATCGTCATGATGGGGGTCGCTCCTTATATTACTTCTTCAATTATTTTCCAGCTTTTAGGAATGATTGTTCCGAGTGTTGAAGAAATGCAAAAAGAAGAGTCGGGCCGACAAAAAATTAATATGTGGACAAGATGGCTTACTGTTCCTCTTGGTGTTGTTCAATCTTACGGAATGATTACTCTACTTCGACGCGGATCAGCTGGTATTCTTGGTAATATCAGCACCTTCGATTTTGCGGTTATGCTTGTAACTATTACTGCCGGTACAGTTTTCTTGATGTGGTTAGGAGAATTAATTTCTGAGAAAAATGTTGGCAATGGTATTTCTTTGCTTATTTTTGCTGGGATTGTCGCCTCATTACCAAAAATGGTTCAGCAAGTTTTTGTAACTTTTGATCAGACTCAGCTTTTTATGCTGATTGGCTTTGTTGTTATCGCTTTAATCACCGTTATCGGAGTAGTCATTATCAATGAAGGACAACGCAATATTCCAGTCCAGTATGCTCGTCAAGTCAGAGGAAATAGAACTTTTGGCGGATCAAGCACTCATTTACCGTTACGCGTTAATATGGCTGGTGTTATCCCGATTATTTTTGCCATTTCCGTTGTTTTGTTTCCGTCTATGATTGCCCAATTCTTAATTCATGCGAAAACCGCCTGGATTGCTGGAGCGGCCAATTGGACGATTAATTTGTTTAATAATCAATTATTTTACGGTATTGCTTATTTTATTCTTGTTTTTGCTTTTACTTATTTTTATACGGAAGTTATTTTTCATCCTGTCCAGATTGCGGAGAATTTGCAAAAACAGGGCGGATTTATTCCAGGGATTAGACCGGGGAAAAATACTAGCGATTATTTATCTCACACTACACATAAAATTATCTTAGTTGGCGCTCTCTTCTTAGGCTTAATTGCTGTTTTGCCTTTATTCATGCGTTATTTTACCGGTGTTCAAGCTTTCGCGATTGGTGGAACCAGTCTTTTAATCGTTGTTTCAGTGGTTATTGAAACGGTAAAACAAGTTGAAGCACAGCTGACAATGCGCGAATATGACGGTTTATAAAATTAACTATTTGAGAAGATAGAGAAAATCGGCTTTATTGCCGATTTTTTTTATGTTATAATGTTATAGTAATTAAATTTAAGCCAATAATCCTATGGATTTAAAAGACGTTACCAGTAAGTTAAAAGACCAAACCAATTATCGGGTTGAACAGCGTTTGGCGACAATGATGAGAACCAATCCTCGTTATAAAAATCTGGATGCGGAAAATAGAGAACTTATTTTAAAATTAATTGAAGAAGAAAAAGAAAAAGCGCGGCACGGAATCAAAACTTCGGGCTATACGATTAGGCAGAAAATGTATAATTTATATCGTAATCGTCTTAAACTTGGTCTAACCTATAATGACTTAGATCAGATTAGAGACTTGTTGGAAAGCTTTAAAGAATAAATATGGCTAACATAAAAGACTTACCGGGAGCCGGTAATAATTTTAGGGTTTCACATGTTGCTGGTAATTTTACTAAGAGATTTGCTGGAGCTGTTAAATACGGTTCTTCTTTGCGCAATTTAGCTGACAATAAAGAGTCAATTTTAAAGGTTGTTAAAAAGAATGAGGGGGTTATTAGATTAGGGAAGTTTGATCGGCTTAGGCGGCTTAAGGCTTTAAAAGAAGTAAAAAAACTGGAAGGAGTAAATTTATCCAAAGATGATAAAAGAGAAATTAAATTACTTTTTAAACATTTGGGGGAAAGAAAAAAAAGCGAAAAAGTTGAATCAGTTAGCAAAATTAATAAAGCGGAAATTGCTCGAGCTGATGATGATACAGCGGCGGTAATTCCTCATGCCAGGGTTAGTCGCGATGCTAACGGCAACTTAAGTTTTAATGAGATAAGAAAAAGCAGTTTTAGCGGAGGGGCTTCTAAAAAATTACTAAATAGATCAGAGACTAGGGCAGCGGCAGCTCGCGCTTCTATTAATTACGACAGAATGACTAAAATTACTGGAGCGAGCGGACGCAACCTGCAAAAAGATGCTTTTGCTAAACTTCATGCGGTTGATCCGACTAAGGCGTCTTCCATGGCTAAAGAAGGAAATATTAAAACTAATCGTTCTATGGATATAAATACTCATCCTGGCGTGAATCTGGGACAAGGGGGTCGAGGAAGTGGTATTAATTTAGCGCTTTAATTTAAAATTAAATTTTAAGATATGTTTATGATTTTTAGTTTTATTTCTATTTTAAAATGATAATAAAGAATTAAAATGATTTATATAAAAAAAAGTAATGAAATTATGGTGATAAGAGAGGGGGGGAAGCGCCTATCTTCAATTTTAAATCGGCTGATTAAAGAAATTCATCCGGGCGTGGAGACTCAATATTTAGAAGATTTGGCAAACAAATTAATTAAAGAAGAAGGCGCCTTGCCGGCGTTTAAGAACTATCCGATGGGCGGAGGCATATTTTTCCCATCTTCGCTTTGTGTTTCAATAAATAATGAGGTTGTTCATGGTGCTTCGCTTCCTAGTCGAGTTATTAAAAACGGGGATATTGTTGACTTAGATATTGGGATGGAATGGCCTGTTACTTTTGAATTAAGAGAGAAATTAAAATTGCCGACCAATCCTTATTCTAAAAATGGTGGGTTTTTTACTGATATGTGCGCGACTGTCGGTGCGGGAGCGATAAACCAAGAGGCGAAAAAATTATTGAAAGTTTCGCATGAATGTTTGGAGAAGGCACTTAAGCAGGTAAAAGCAGGGAATAGAATTAATGATATTGCACGAGCAGTTGAAGGGCATGCCGATAAATATGGCTACGGGGTCGTCCGTGATTTAGTTGGGCATGGTGTCGGATATTTTGCGCACGAAAAGCCGGATGTTTTTAATTTTGAAATTTCGGAAAATTCGCCGGAGAATATTGTTTTGCGGGAGGGGATGATTATTGCGATTGAACCAATGATTAACGCGGGAACTTGGAAAATAAAAATGGCTAAGAATAATTATACGGTTTTAACAGCAGACAACTCTTTATCGGCTCATTTTGAACATACGGTTTTAGTAAAAAAAGACGGCTGTGAAATATTAACGAAATAAAACTCATGATAAATTATTTGGGCATTGATTGGGGAGAAAAAAGAATCGGCTTAGCGACGGCTGACGACGAGCTTAATTTATCCTTGCCTTTTAAGACGGTTTTTAATTTAACCGAGGTTTTAAACGTAATTAAAGAGGAGGGAATAGATGTTGTCGTTATCGGCGCGCCGAGAAAAATGAATGGGGAGATGGCTAATAACCCGGCTTGGCTTCGTTTTGTTGAACAATTAAAAATACAAACTGATAAGAAGATTGAATTATGCGATGAAAGGCTCAGTTCTTTAGCGGCCGATGCTTTGGGTGGAAAAGACAAGGAAACGGCCAGTCGAGACGAAAAAGCAGCCGCTATTATTTTACAGAGTTATCTTGATAAACAATAGACACATTTATTCTAAAGACACGTTTATTCTAAGATGAAAATAATATTTTTTCGCGTCAGACATATTCTAAATATATTTTCATTCGCTTAGGGCTTTTTCTGGGGCAAAAAAATTAATAATAATTAATTTTTTGCTTTACGAAAAAGCATGCGCTCATCAAAAATATATTTAGAATATACCCAAGGCATTTAATAAATCATGAGTGAAACACAAAATACATTGGCAATTATTTTAGATCGGCACGACTACAAGGAGGCCGATTCTTTAGTTATACTTTATACGCTTGAATTTGGGAAACTTAATTTGATTGCGCGAGGGACGAAAAAAATCACTTCAAAATTAGCTGGACATATTGAGCCATTTAATCTAGTAAAATTAATGATTGTTCCAGGCAAGGGGCTTGATTATCTGGGGAGTGCTGTCTCACAAAATTCATTTTTAAAAATAAAAGAAGACTTTAATAAATTGTATTTTGCTGGGAAGGCGGTCTCTTGTTTTAATCGTTTGGTTAAAGAGGGAGAGGCAGATTCGGCTCTTTTTAATTTATTGCGTAATTTTTTTGAGGTTTTAAATGATTTTGGCGGTAATGATTTTAGCAAGGAGATAGGAGAAATATTTTTTTCTTTTTTTGTGTTTAAATTATTATCCGAACTAGGCTATCAGCCAGAACTATTTAAGTGTCTTGAATGTGGAAAAAAGATAGTAGAAGGAGTTAACGGTTTTAATTTACAGCAGGGAGGGGTAGTCTGCGAGGAGTGCTTTAAAAATACAAAAAGTGAAACGGGCATCGAACTCTTTACAATATCTGATAATTGTATTAGATTACTTCGATACCTAACGAACAATGATTTTAACTCAGTTTTTAGGCTAAAAATAAACAAAAAACTGATAAAAGAATTATCCGTCCTAACACTTAATTATTTGAATTTTAGGAACTAGAATATCTTTTTTGAACCAAAAATAGTCAATACTAGGGGCTATTTTTTTCTTGCCTAAAATAATAATATAAGGTAAAATTAAGGAGTAAATATTGGTAAAATTAATCTTTTACTTAAATTTTTTTTATATTTAATTCAGATTTTATGGCAAGAATAAAAATAACTCAAGCTAAAGAACAAGCACAGGGCGTTGTTAATTTGGCTGGCTGGGTCAGAAACTTGCGAGCTCATAAAGGGCTTGTTTTTATTGATTTAAGGGATATTTCCGGGCAAATGCAACTTGTAATTACCGAAAGCTGTCAAGATTTCATTGAAGCACAGAAACTAACGCTAGAGAGCGTTATTGAAATTTCTGGAACGCTACAAGAGAAACCAGCAAAAAAAGGTGATTTAAGCGGAATTAAGGATTTTGAAGTATCGGTTGAGAATTTAAATATATTATCCTTAGCTCAGGAAGGTTTGCCGATTCCTGTTTTAACTAAAGCCGATAATGAAGCAGATATTGATTTACGTTTTGATTATCGTTGGTTGGATTTACGTCAGGAGGAAAAACAATTAATTTTTAAAGTTTGGAGCAAATTAGAGGAAGGTTTTCGCGAAGAATTTTCAAGACAAGAATTTACGCAAATTTATACCCCTTGTTTGATGAGTACTGCCTCAGAAACTGGTTCGGATGTTTTTGAAGTAAAATATTTCGATAAAAAAGCCTACCTTTCTCAATCCCCGCAATTCTATAAACAAATGGCCATCGCTTCGGGGTTAGAAAGAGTTTTTATGGTTGGCCCAGTTTTTAGAGCAGAGAAATCTTTTACCAATAGACATGTTACAGAATTCACCGGCTGGGACTTTGAATTTGCTTATATTAATTCTCATCAGGATATCATGGACATGGAAGAAAAATTATTAGTTTCCGGATTTAAAAAAGTTAAAGACGGTTTAGCCCTAGAAATAGATGTTCCAGGTACACCTTTCCCACGTTTTACTTTAGTGGAAGTCAAAGAAAAATTGAAAGCCAAGGGAGTTATTAGTGAAAAAGAAAATGATTTATCGCCGGAAGAAGAAAGGGAAATCTGTAAAATAATTAAGGAAGAGTTAAACCATGATTTTATTTTCGTTACCGATTATCCGGCTGACGGACGTGCTTTTTATCATATGCGTTATCCGAAAACAAACACAACAATGAGTTTTGATTTATTGTATCGTGGTGTTGAGGTAACAACTGGCGCACAAAGAGAACACCGGGTTGATATTTTAGAAAAACAGGCGCTCGAGAAAGGAATGAAACTTGAAGAATTAAAGGATTATATTAATTTTTTCCGTTTTGGCTGTCCGCCGCATGGCGGGGTTGGAATTGGTCCGGCGCGTTTAGTGATGAAACTCCTATCCCTTGATAATGTAAAAGAGGCTTGTTTCTTACCGCGCGATGTTAAAAGGTTAACCCCTTAGTTATATATGAAAATCATTCAAATTAAACAACTTTATCGCGATACCGGCGCCAGCCTTAATAAAAAAATTAAGGTTGCCGGCTGGGTTAGAACGGCACGAAGTTCTAAAGAATTCGGCTTTATTGAACTTAACGACGGTTCATTTTTTAAAAGCCTACAAATTATTTTTGAAGCTAATTTGGAAAATTTTAAAGAATTGGAGAATATTAATATTGGTTCGTCTTTAGAAATCGATGGAGTTCTTGTCGAATCCCCAGCTGCCGGGCAAGCCTTTGAGTTAAAAGCCGATAAGATTAATATTTTAAATTTAGCCGCCACTGATTATCCGCTCCAAAAAAAGAAGCATAGTTTTGAATTTTTGCGCGAAATTGCTCATCTTCGAGGAAGAAGTAATACTTTTTCCGCCGTTTACCGCTTGCGCTCTGTTTTAAGTTTTGCGATTAATAAATTTTTTCAAGAAGAAGGTTTTGCGCTTGTCCATACGCCGATAATTTCAACGAGTGACTGTGAAGGAGCGGGAGAAATGTTTCAAGTAACCATGCTCGATTTAAAAAACGCCCCAAAAGATGAGAAGGGAGAAATAGATTATCGTGAAGATTTTTTTGGCAAGAAAGCCGGGTTAACTGTTAGTGGTCAGCTTAACGCCGAAGCCCTGGTTATGGGTTTAAACAAAGTCTATACTTTCGGACCGACTTTTAGAGCGGAAAATTCCAATACGACCCGCCACGCCTCTGAATTCTGGATGATGGAACCGGAAATGGCTTTTGCTGATTTAAATGATGATATGGCGCTTGCGGAAAAAATGTTAAAATATTTAATTTCTTATATTTTAAAAGAATTACCGGAAGAAATGGAATTCTTTAATAAATTTATTGATGAAGGGATAAAAGAACGTTTAGACAATATTTTATCGGCTGACTTTGGAAGAGTTACTTATAGCGAAGCGATTGAGATATTAGAGAAGTCCGGCGAGAAATTTATTTATCCCGTTAAATGGGGGATTGATTTACAAACAGAGCATGAAAGATATCTGACCGATAAAGTTTATCAGAAACCAGTTTTCGTAACTGATTATCCCAAAGATATTAAGGCTTTCTATATGCGCCTTAATGACGATAAAAAAACGGTCGCCGCGATGGATTTGCTTGTTCCGGGAATTGGGGAAATTATTGGCGGAAGCCAAAGAGAGGAACGTTTGGAGTTTTTAGAAAAAAGGATGGAAGAAATGGGGCTTAATCCGGAAGACTATAGCTGGTATTTGGATTTGCGAAAATATGGCTCAGTTAAACATGCCGGCTTTGGGCTTGGTTTTGAAAGATTGATTATGTATGTAAGCGGGATGGCTAATATTCGTGATGTCATTCCTTTTCCGCGTACGCCAAAGAATGCGGAGTTCTAGAGTTGCTTTATGTTGAATTCGCTTCCAATGAGCTTTATTACTTTATTTATAATTTTACCTTTACCGGCGCTTTTAATAATTTCTATTATTTTAGCGATTCGGGATGGTAATAATAATTATATGAACAACAAGCATAACGCCAAATACGCTTTTTATTATCTTCTTTCACTTGTTTCTTTGATTTTCATGGCTCTTTCGGTTGGAATGATTGCTTTTGGAATTATTAATAAATCAGTTGCCGATGCCTTAACTCTAAATAGTTATAATTCTTGGGATAGTCAATTGAAATTTGCAATTTCCGCGCTATTCATTGCCGCGCCGATTTTCTACTTAGTTTCTCGCTTAATCAATCGAGGCCTTCGTAAGGGTGAGTTAGAAAAAGAATCGGGAATTCGTCGTTGGTTAACTTATTTTATTATTTTAGTTTCTTGCTTAATTATTCTCGGAGTTTTTATAGGGGTAATTAATAATTTCTTATCCGGAGAATTAACTCTTCGCTTTATTCTCAAGGCGTTAGCTATGTTTGTTATTGCCGGCGCCTCCTTTTCTTTTTATTTCTATGACATCAAGCGAGAAAGTCCTGATAAGCCGGACAAGATTGTAAAAATTTTTTTCATTGGTACCCTTGTTTTAGTTATTGCCGCTTTTGTCGCGGCTTGGTTCTTTGTTGAATCGCCGAGGATGGCACGTGAACGTCGTTTAGATCAAGCTTTAGTGCAAAATATTTACAATATTGAAAATACGGTTAATAGTTATTATGAACGGAATGAGAAATTACCGCTTAATTTAGAGGAGTTAATTGCTGACGAGCATATTTATATTAATGCTGATTTATTGTCCGACCCAGAAACTAAAGAGCCGATTGTTTATAATAAACTAAGCGACCGTGAGTTTGAATTATGCGCCACCTTTCGAACAAGTTCTTACGATGATAAGGCAAATAGAACATCTTATATTGGCACGGATATGGATAATAAAAACCATTTTATTGGTTATCAATGTTTGAGTGGTAATTTATATGCGGTTAAGGCATTAGAGGCAGAAAAAGCGGCTCTTAAAACTCCAGCGTTAGAAACAAAATAATAATTATGATTGAGTTTACCATGGACAAATTTTCCGGACCGCTTGGCTTGCTTCTTTCGATGATTGAGGGCGAGGAAATGGATATTACGGAAGTTAATCTGGCTAAAATCGCTGATGAATACGTTAATTATATCAGGGCGACCGAGAATATCGACCCGGAAGAAATGGCTGATTTTTTAGTTGTTGCTGCTAAGCTGCTCTTTATTAAGTCAAAAGCGCTTCTTCCTTATTTATATTCGGAAGAAGTAAAAGAAGATGTTGACGATCTAGAAAAGCAGCTGAAGATGTACAAAGAATTTGTTGCGGCGAGTTTAAAAATTAAAAACATTATTGCCGATAAGAATTTTTTATTTTTGCCACCCTTAATTAAAAATAGACGCCAACACTTTAATCTCCCAGTTTTCTCCGCACCGCAAAAAGTAAATACTAAGGTATTACATGATGAATATGTGAGAATAATTATGGCGCTTGAGAAAAAGAAGGAGGAGAAGTTGCCAGAAAGAACTTTGGAAGCAAAGATAAATATCGAAGATAAGATTTTAGCGATTAAAAAAATGTTGCTTGATCGAATTCGGGTCAGTTTTTCCAAACTACTTAATTCGTCAACAACAAGGACAGAGGTAATCGTTAATTTTTTAGCCGCTCTAGAATTGGCCAAGCAAAATGAATTAATTTTCGAGCAAGATGAACTATTTAGTGAAATTCATATTAGACGGCAAGTTTAAATTTTAAAATTATGTCCATAAAATCACAATTAGAATCTCTTTTATTTGTTGCCATTAAACCGCTTAGTTCTAAAGAGCTGGCTTCTTTGCTAAATCTTAAAACCAAAGAAATAGAGAACGTTCTTGATGAGCTCTTAAATGACTATCAAAATAACGATCGTGGCCTAAGCTTGATTAAAAATAATAGTCAGTATCAGTTGACTTCAGCGGCGGAAAACGCGACGCTTGTTCAAGAATTTTTGAAAAGTGAAACGAGTGGGGAACTTTCTCAGCCAAGTCTCGAAGCCTTAACAATTATTGCTTATCGCGGTCCGATTTCTAAAATCGAGTTGGAAAGAATTAGAGGAATAAATTGTTCTTTAATTATTCGTAATTTGTTAATGCGTGGTTTAATTGAAGAAAAGTTTGAAAAAACAAAGAATGGAAACTACTATACGGTGACTCATGATTTTATTAGATTTCTTGGGTTAAACAGTATCACTAATTTACCTGATTTTGAAAAACTAAATCAAATGGAAACAATCAATCAGGTCTTGGCGGAAGAAATTAATTAATTTAGTAGTTTAATTGTTAATAATCCGATGAATTTGACTTGGTTGCTTAACTTAATAATAGTTTTAATTTTTCCGCAGGCCCATTTTCCGGCGATGATAAATACTGATACGGGGATAATTACTACTCGGCCGGAGATATTACAAGGGATTGTTTCGGCGGATAAGGGGGTAGTTTTTTCGCCTAAGAATCGAGTTTTTCTTTATAATAAAAAAGCCGATGAAGTTCAGGCGATTGCCAGTATCACTAAATTAATGACGGCCCTTGTTTTTTTGGAGAATAATCCAGGCTGGGAAAATATTTATAAGATTAGTGAAACAGATAAAGTTGAGGGAGGAATACTTAATTTATTTCTCGGTGAGAGAGTAAAGGTTCGTGATCTTTTTTATACGAGCTTAGTCGCCTCAGATAATGGGGCAACAATCGCCTTGGTTCATTCGACTGGTTTAAGCGAGGCTGAGTTTGTTGATAAGATGAATGAAAAGGCGGAGAAATTGGGCTTAAGAAAAACTAAATTTGTTGATCCGATTGGACTAAGCGATAGAAACGTTTCTACGGCACGCGAAGTTGCTTTATTGGCGCAAGAGGCCTTGCTTAATAAAGAAATAAGTCAGGCCACAAAAGAGAAAGAATATCAGTTTGAAACATTAGGCGGAAGAAATAAACAAATTGAATCGACTGATTATTTATTATTTGATTCGGCGGAAAATGAATTTACCGTTTTAGGCGGGAAGACTGGCTATACCGATCAAGCGGGATATTGTTTTGTTGGCAAATTTAAAAATCAAGACGGTCGAGAACTGATTTCCGTTGTTCTAAACAGTAGTGGGAAGAATGAACGTTTTAAAGAAAGTAAAAATTTAATTAATTTAATTTTTAAAAATTATCTTTGGCAATAAGCAATAAAATCGTTTTTAAATTATGTCATATCTTAATAATCTTTATTTCCGTTTTCGCAACTTTTTTTCCAATCGCTTTCCGCAGATTTATTTTTTGTGTAACAAACGTAAATCAGTTATTAAGTTTTTTATCGTCGGATCGTCGGCGGGAGCGACTGACTTGTTTTTCCTTTTCTTGTTTTATGGTTATTTAAAATGGGAAATTGTTTTTTCAACCAGTCTTGCGTTTATCTTGTCTTTCTTGGTCAGTTTTACTTTACAGAAACTTTGGACTTTTAGAAATTATAATCATAAACAAACCTGGACCCAGCTCGCACTTTATCTTTTAAATGCTTTTGTCGGTCTAAGTGTTAACGGTTTTCTAATGCACGCCTTAGTCAATAAATTCAATATTTGGTATCTACTAGCGCAGATTATTGTTAATGTATTTATTGGTGTCTATAATTTTATAATCTTTAAGTTTATTATTTTTAAATCATGCGAAAATGAAAATAACAGCCAGCAAAAAACAATTGGGGAGAGCACCGGAAATTTGGCTTAGAGAAGCCGGCTATACCTTTATTCCCGAAAGAGAAGACGGCGAGATGAGTTTTGCTCGTCGTTTGACGCGTGATTTCTATCCGCGTTTTCATATTTATTTTAAAGAAACGATAAATTCATCAGGTGAAGCAGCTATTACCTTCAATCTTCATTTAGATCAAAAGAGGCCGGGTTATGCGGGGGTAAATCGTCATAACGCCGAATATGACGGCGAGCTTGTTGAAAAAGAAGCAGCGCGCTTACAAAATTTAATTATTCCAGGGTTTTTCGTTTAATTATTATATATGTCTCAAAGCGAAGAGATAAAATCAAAGCTTGATATTGTCGAAGTAATTCGAGAATATGTTCCGGTCAAGGCGGTCGGAGCAAATTTTCAAGCGCTTTGCCCTTTTCATAACGAGAAATCGCCGTCTTTTGTTATTTCTCCAGAAAAACAAATTTGGCATTGTTTCGGTTGTGGCAAGGGTGGGGATGTTTTTGCTTTTATAATGGAAAAAGAAGGTTTTGGTTTCATGGAAACGCTGCGTCTCTTGGCACCAAAAGCGGGAGTAGTTTTGACGAATGAAAATCCAGAACAACATTCCAAGCGTAATCGAATTTTAGATATATTAGAATTAGCTGGAAAATATTATGCTCATGTTTTAAAAACTAATGTTGGAACGGACGCGAAAAATTATCTTTTAGGTCGTAATCTTGACGCGGAGACAATTGAGGAATGGGGGCTGGGCTATAGTCCTGATTCTTGGGATTCGTTGGACAGTTTTTTAAAACAAAGACCTCTTCTCGGCAAGAAATATACTGATGAAGAAATTTTAGCGGCGGGATTAATTATTAGGAAAGACAAAGCTTCTCAGGACGGCAGAAATTATTATGATCGTTTTCGTGATCGAATTATGTTTCCGATTTGGGACGTGAATAATAATTTAATTGCTTTTACGGCGCGTATTAATCCCAAGAAGGAAGCAACGGAAAAAATGGGCAAGTATATTAATAGTCCGCAAGGGGAAGTCTATGATAAAAGTAGGGTCTTATTTGCCCTAAATAAGGCCAAGAATGAGATTAAGAAGGAAGACCTAGCAATCATCGTTGAAGGCCAAATGGACGTCATTTCTTGCCATCAGCACGGCTTTAAAAACGTGGTTGCTTCTTCCGGAACGGCCTTAACCTTAGAACAGGTTAATTTAATTAAACGATATACTAATAATGTTGCGCTTGCCTTTGATATGGACATGGCCGGACAGATGGCGGCTGACCGGGGAATTAAAGAGGTCTTAGCACAGGGGCTTAGTTTGAAAGTGATTGTTTTACCCTATGGTAAAGACCCCGATGATTGTCTAAGGAATAATCCAGATGATTTTAAAACAGCCGTGACCAATGCTTTGCCGATGCTGGAATATTATTTTAACAAAGAAAGTGCCGGGCTTGATTTAAGTAAACTAGACAACAAGATTAGTTTGCGTCTGAAGATGTTTAAAATGATCGATTTAGTTCCTGATAAATCGGAACAGGGTTATTGGCTTAAAAAGATTAGTGAAGAACTTGATTTTGCTGAGACTGATGTGCGCGAAGAATTTGTGCGGTGGAAGGGTTTACAGAAAGAAGTTATTAATGTTAAAGAACAAAAAGCCGTACCGCTTCTTCAACCACTTGGTCGAGAAGAACTGCTCGCCGAACTATTATTAGCTCTTTTAATTAAATTTCCGAACTTTATCGACTATAGTATAAATAATCTTGAGCCGGAGTTTATTCCGAATTTAGAAAAAAGTGAGTTTTACAAGAACTTAATTATATATTATAATAAATCCGCTTCTTTGGATTATGAGGGTTTGCGAAATAGCCTTCTGGAGAACGGATCAGATCTTGAAAAATTACTTGATAAGCTCGTATTATTGGGAGAAAAAGATTTTTATGACTTTGAAGAAGCAGAGGCAAAAACAGAAATAATTAAGATAATTCTTGATTTAAAGAAATATGGGTTTCAAGCGGAGATTAAGAAGTTGGAAAAACTGATTGCTCTTGCAGAAAAAAATCAGAACAATGAAGATATTAATAGTTTGATGGATGAATTAAAGATCGTTACCGACAAATTAAAAGAATTCAATTTAAATTAGAATTAATTATTATTAGACATATGGCTAAGAAACAGCCTAAAAAAATAAAAAAAACTATGCCGATTAAGAAAAGCGCTCAGACGAAAAAGAAAACTAGCCCTAAGCTTGTCGCAAAAAATACCAAGAAGCCTATAAAAAAGGCTAAGCCTCTTAAAGCACTCAAAAAACCGGTTAAATTAATAGCAAAAAATCAGAAAAAAACCGCGAAAAAACAGGTCAAAAAAGTGATGCCTTCGCGACCGGTAAAAGTTAAGAAACAAGAGGCGCCACGAGAGGTTATTAAACCAAGCGAGGAGGCAATGAAGAAAATTATTGACAAAGGACGCTTACGAGGCTTTGTAACAGAGACAGAATTATTATATTTATTTCCAGAAATTGAGGAATATGTTTATGAGTATGATATTTTTCTTGGTGATTTACAAAAAAACGGCGTAAGAATTGCCGAAGATTCGGGACGTATTTTAGATACAGCCGAAAAAAGAACGCCAGAGCCGGTTCTAACCGGTCGAGCGGCGGCTCAACAAGCGGCGATGAATGTTGATTTATCAAAATTAAGTGCCGACTCTATTCAGATGTATTTAAAGGAAATCGGTAAGGTCCCGCTTTTAACTGGTGCCGAAGAAGTTGAACTCGCGAAGCGAAAAGAAAAAGGTGATAAGGAAGCAGAAAAGAAAATCATTGAAGCTAATTTAAGACTGGTTGTTTCGATTGCGAAAAAATTTGCTGGAGCAAAGGGGATGAGCCTATTGGATTTAATTCAAGAAGGAAATATCGGTTTATTCCGCGCAGTTGAAAAATTTGAGTACCGCAAAGGCTATAAGTTTTCGACTTATGCGACTTGGTGGATACGCCAAGCAATTACGCGTGCTCTCGCCGATCAATCAAGAACAATTCGTATCCCGGTTCATATGGTTGAGACAATTAATAAATTCCAACAAGTTCAAAGAAACTTAATTCAAGAATTAGGAAGAGAACCGATGGCCGATGAAATTGCTGCGGAAATGGGTGAAGAAATTGAAAAGGTCCGCTATATCATGAAAATTTCTCAAGATACGATATCTCTTGAAACGACAATCGGCGATGACGAAGAAGATTCAACTTTAGAAGACTTTATTGAAGACGTTAAAAATGTAACTCCGGACCGTGCCGCCGCTTTGCAATTATTAAAAGATTACGTTAAAAATATTGTCGCGCAACTTTCGCCGCGTGAACAAAAAATCTTAGAGATGCGTTTCGGGCTTGTTGACGGCGTTGCTCATACCTTAGAAGAAGTTGGGCAAGAATTTGAAGTTACTCGTGAACGTATCCGACAAATTGAATCTAAGGCCTTAGAAAAGATTAGGAAGTTTAAGGGATTAGAGAAGTTGAGGGATTATTAATCTTTTAGATATGAGAAAAGAGATAATCAATGATTTAATGAAGATAGCTGTTAAAGAGTCAATGATATCCGCCAGAAAAGGGAATCGTCCTTTTGGGGCAGTATTAGCGGGTAAGGCAGGAAAAATTATTGTTAAAGCTCATAACACAATCAAGACGAATCTTGATATAACAGCTCACGCCGAAATAAATTTATTGAAAAAGGCTTTTAAAAAATTAAAGACGGTTGATTTATCAAAATATGTGATAGTAGTTAATGCCGAGCCATGTGCTATGTGCGCCACCGCTTGTATTAAAGCGGGGATCAAAGAGTTTTATTATGGCGCGCCGAGAGGAAAAAATAGCAATCCAGATATTAGTTTAGAGGAAGTGATTCAAAAGTCAAAAGGAAAAATTATTTATAATAAATCTTTTACTCCTTCCGGATAAACATTATTATTTTTTGCTTCATCAATATCAAGCCAAATAACTTTTCCATCGTCTGGGCTATCTAAAATTTTAAATTCTTCTTGATTATATAAAGAGGAATTTTTAAATTCTGTCGAGTAGATAAAGCATATCTCGTGATATGGTTCGTCGTTATAAGTAAAAATATTTTCAATTACGGTAAGCAATTTACAATTTATAATTTCCGCTTCCAACTCTTCTTTAATTTCCCGATGCAAGGCTTCTAGGGAAGTTTCGCCGAATTCAATACCACCGCCGATAAGGCGAAAGAAATGTTCGTCTTTTGATTTGTCATAACCCGGCGAAACTAAAATGCGGTTTTTATTTTTTATAATAGCAACCGATAAACCCCTAATTTGCTCTCGTAATGCTCCCATATATTTATAGCTATTTTTAATTACCCCCTTATTTTACCAAAAATTAGCTATAAATCATAATATTGACTCATTTTAAAGTTATTGACATAATCAGGGTATTTGCTAGAATATAGATATAAAATGTTTTTTAAACATTTTTGTTTTTTAGAACAATTTAATATTCCCGGGTACCTGCCTGCCGGCAGGCAGGGCGCAGCGATTTGTATGATATGTATTATGTTTATGCAATTCAAAGCCTAGTTGACTATAGAATTTATGTAGGACTAAGCAACGATTATAATAGAAGAATTCATGAACATAACCTTGGTTATACAAAATCAACTAAGCCATATATTCCGTGGGTGTTAATTTATCAAGAACAGTGCGAGACAAGAGTAAGTGCTAGAGTTAGAGAAAAATATTTAAAAAGTGGTTGCGGAAAAGAGTTTTTAAAAACTAAATATTCCCGGGTAGCGCAGCGGTAGCGCAGTTGGCTGTTAACCAATTGGTCGTCGGTTCGAATCCGACCCCGGGAGCATAGAAAAGACGAGAGTAAAATCTCGTTTTTTCTTTTGTTTACCGAGTGATTTCTCGTTTTTGCGAGGTGACATTTTTAACCCCAAAATTGCCACCTGTGACGCTATAGTGCCGTAAATCAAAAACCTGTGGCGTTTCTAATACCTTAATCGCGTCTCTTAAGGTATGTTGACCGAGATGCGCATATCTCATAGTCGTTCTAATGTCTGAGTGTCCCATTAATTCCTTTATAGCGGTCATGGAGACCCCTTTCTCGGCTAATCGGGAGGCAAATGTATGTCTGAGCTTATGCCAACCAATTTGGCGCAAATTTGCCTTATCACAAATTGCATGAATACTTGTCCGAGAGCATTCCGGTCGAAATCTTAATCCGTCCGGGCCTTTCAAGACAAAACCCTCTTTAGGCGACATGGCGATTAGGTGATCATATAAATCTTGTGTCATCGGGATATAGCGAATCTTATTGCTTTTAGTTGACCCTAATACTCCGACCGAGAAATTATCTTTGACCATTATTTGCTTCTTCTCTAAATTTACACTCGTCCAGTTTAAAGCCATGAGTTCGCCGATACGCATTCCAGTATGCAAGGCGAGAAGAATTGCGGTCTTATATGGCTCGGAAGAGGCATCTAAAAGTCTTTGCGCCTCCTCTCCGCTTAAGTAATCAAATTCTTCCGGGTCGCAACGCAGAGGACGAATCATCGGCATTTTATCAAGCTCGCCCCATTCTATAGCAGTCCTTAGGCATTTAGCTAGTGTGCCCACCTGACCGTTAATAGTTTTAGGCTTTAACCTTTTTAACTGTTGTGCCTTAAATTCTTCAATATCGAGACTACTTATTTCGTCTAATCTTTTATTACCAAAGAATGGCAATAGGCATGATCTTAAATAAGTCGTTTTATTCTTAATCTCGGACGGCTTATTATTTATCTTCACGTATGAGTCGAGCCATTTAACAGCGAATTCTTTTAAGAGCAGACAGCGCGGTTTTTCTTTAGGGATTAATTCTTCGCCACGAGATATCCGTTGTCTAAGAATTGCCTCAAATGTTTTCGCTCCGGCAAGAGTATTGGCCGGACAAGGCAGGCGATATCTTTTTGCTTGATAGCTAAAGTCCACCCACCATTTATTGTATCTTCTTATTGCGCTCATAATTTATCAGTGCGAAATTGACTTAATACAATTCTTTTCCAAATACTCTAAAACATCCGACCGCTTAAAACGAACATTATGGCCGAGTTTATAAAACGGAATTAGCCGGCAACTGATTAGGCGATAGACCGAAGTCTTGGAAATACTAAGCAGTTTTGCTAGTTGATCCGTGGTCAGGAATTCAGTTGTATTTAAATCAATTAACATTAAATTATTAAGGAGCAATATAGAAGCGCGGGGGTTCGCGTCAGTCAATATTACTCTAGCATGGGTTATTTAGGGCTGTCTAATTTGAAAAGCTGATAATTTATCAAGCCGTAATAGCTTTTAAAGGTTTTTTCGTAGGTCGGAGTGAGTGAGTTTAGCTTTAAAAAATTATTAACTTCATGGGCGGAATGGAAAATCATCGGCTTATCTAAGTTGCGAGAACGGAAATATTTTTTATTGTTGAAATATCTTTTGTCGGTTAAATCTTTGCCGATATATTTAGAAATATACCAGCCGATATTTGTTCCAGGTCTAATCTTTTTAATTTTAATAAATCCGTGGCTCCATAAATCGGCGATTACTTTTTGATCGACATAATCCAGATTAAGTAAAAGATGATAATGAACCGCGCCACGTTTTTGAAATTCCGGAACGGCTAGATATTTCAAGGTTGGCTTAACTCGGCTAAGTTTTCTAATGAAGGCTTTAAATTTTTCGTTACAATTTTGCAGATCCGTTTCATTATCTCTAAAAGTCAGAGTTAGGAATTTAGTCATATCAGGGTTAGAATTAATAAGCCATTTAATATTTCGTCTTGTGCGATAGACGGCATATTCGTTTAATTTATCTGGCTCCGATTTTGGCTTATTAATTTTATTAATAATCCTTTTCTTCTTTTTCTTGCGTTTGTCAATTCTAATTCCGACCGAGTTTTTATAAACCTCAATATCATTTCCCGTTATTATCCATTTCATCTTGTATTCCATATACTTTTGCTAAGTCAGCTTCAGCTTGACGGTATGAGGCTAATTTTCTTTTCAAAAGCTCCATGTCATCAGTGCTATCGCAAGGTGTATTTTCTCGGATAGCCGTTTCTAGCTTTAGGATTCGTTCTTTAAGCCAGGAATGATAAGCATGATCTTTGAATATTTGTTTAGGCGTGTAAAACATAGTCGTGTTCTTAAGTGTGCATATAATCAAGTTAAGAGGGGCACAATCTGCCGAGGCTGGTGGCCGTTCCTCCGGCCGAGCCGGACCAGAATCGGCCACCAGCCAACCTCTGGCAGATTTGGCTATATGCTGTTAATTAATTGTTTGGCACGTTGACCTTTGTTCCGTGCTATTCTGAGAATAGAGCAATAAAAAAACACCAAAAAGAGAATTTTTGGTGAATGTTTTGTGAAAGTTTATATCAAAAAATCGGCCTTTTTAGCCGACTTTCTAAGTTATTAACATTCACTGTCTATTTTATTGATTTATTGAATTCAGGGTGGTATTTAAAAGGCATGGCTTTTGTTGATGTTTTTTGGTTATTTTGTGATTTTTGTATAAGACATAAAATATATTTCGATTCTTTTGCTATCCTTCCGTTGATATCTTTAATCTCTTGTCTAAATACTCTGAAATCAATCTCGTCCGCAGGTTTTTTGCCGAGATTTTTTATCCAACCGTTATAATCATGAAATGTTTTAGCTCCGTTTTGGTTGTTATAGAAGAACCATATAATTAAAGCTCTTTGGCCGTCCACTGGAATCTCATCGTTTAGATATTTAATAATTATTTGGCCACTATTATCATTGCGCGTAATTACTATTTTCTCTTTAGCTGTTTTTGTTTCTTGGCTTTCCGATTTATCATTTATAAAATCCGATGTTGGATTTACAAGCCAAATAACCTTTCTTACTAGATTGGAATTTCTCAATTTGATAATTATTTTTTCTCGCCATCCCTGTTCTATGAGTTTGAAGTATAGAAATCTGGCAAAAATGAAAAATAAAACAGCTACCCCCAGAAGAATAAGGGCTATATGCCACATTGATTTGCTTGCCTCGCTAAGAGCTGAGGCGAATGCTGGATCTGCCATATTAAGTAAATATAAAATGTTATTTGGTTATTGTCAACTTAAATCAAAGTAATCTATTAAAGATAAATCACTCCTCAAATATTGGTATCATTTTTGATTTTTTAAAGTATTTGTGCTATTTTTAATGTATAAATATATATATATGGCAAAACAATTTAAGACAAAAAGGAAAATGGAAGCTTTAACTGTTCAGAGACTTATTAATGAAGTTTTAATAACCCAATTAACAATTCCTTCACGTCAAATAGTTAACGATACAACTTTTAGTAAGTTTTCTGGATCTAAAAGACCAGACTTATTGATTTCCGAATTTGAATTTAATGGTGATAATGATGATCAGTTTATAAATAATCTAGTAGCATATGCTGAAGTGAAGGATAATTGCTCTGTAAACGATAAAGATTGGAAAGATGCCATGCGACAGGGGGTGGAGAAATCAAAAAAACTAAATTTACCGTATTTTATTATTACTAATTGCAAGACATCAGTCTTTTATAATGCCAAGAATATAAAAGAAATAACTTTGAATAATAACCCAATTCGTGAATTTCAAACAATTGATATTCTAAGATTAATTAAAAACAGACTAAAAAAGGATCCAGAGATAGACAATATTCAGACTAATGTTGATTCAATATCTACAATATCAGAAGCAATATTTAATAAAAAGTTATGGGAATTAGCATCAATATATAGAGGAATAAATTTTAAAAATAATATTGAAAAAATAGATTTTACAATTGGCTTTGTGTCGTTAGAATTTTTTGAAGAGAAAGCCTTCTTAGACAACACAAGAGATGAAAATAAAATTTATTGGTCTGATTGCAAAGATGAAAAATCAGAAAAACTTGTGGCAAACTTAACTGCCTATATAAGCAGGCTTGAAAAAGAGGAATTAAAATTTAAAGAATTTGAGAATTTAATGGAGACGGTTCGTATAGCTATAGCAGGTGAGGGTGGTAAAAAACCGTTAGTAGATATCGAAAATACCTTAGAAATATATAATGTTATTGATTCTATGAAGCCATTACACGGCACTGGTTTTGATCTTTTTGGCGCTGTCTACGAAATGTTTGCTTCATCAAAAGAGAAAAAAGAATTTGGAGAATATTTTACAAGAAGACATTACGCTCATATTTTTTCAAAAATTCTTTTAAAAGATGAAATCTATTTTAACGAAAATAAACCCTTTACAGTTCTTGACCCAGCTTGTGGGACTGGAGGGTTTTTAACTGAAAGTTTTAAAGTTTTAAAAAATAATTATGAAATGACGAAGACTTTTGATAGAAGGGCGAAAAAATTTCTTGAAAAAAATTGTTTTCATGGGGTGGATATAAGAGAGGAAAATATATCACGTACAAAACTTAACATGTTTTTAGTTGGAGATGGTCATACCAATATGCGAGATGGTAATTCTTTAAAAGACAATTTTCAAAATAACAAATTTGATTATATTATTACGAACCCACCATATGGTAATGGAGTTTTAAAGGCTGAAACTAGTAGTATTTCAACAACTAGAAATGAGCTTGCTTTTTTTGCAAAAATTATAAAATTATTAAAAACTGGGGGGCGTGCATGCATAATAATTCCTGATGGTGTTTTAGAAAATCCAACTTACCAGTTGTTTAGAAGGGAAATTTTAGAAAAGTGTGAAATTGAATCAATTATTTCTTTACCGAAGTTTGCTTTCGCCCCGTATACAAAAGAAAAAACATATGCATTATTTTTATCAAAAAGAAGCGATGTTATAACAAAAATGCAGAGTAAAAAAATCTGGATGTATATAATTGATAATGACGGGCTTGCTAATTCAGATAAAAGATTTCCCACTAAACTTAGGAACAATAGAAATGGATGGAAACATGATGAAATATCCGGATGGGTTAGTACTGATGGTGAGGAAATGCCGGGTATTTTAGAAGAAAGGTGGCTTAAGTTTGACGATGAAAATAATATAACCGAATGGATAGATGAAAAAGGAATAAAAAGAAGGGAAAGAAAAGGTGGATTTATTGATATTAATAAAATTAAAGATGATCGATATATGACTCTGCTCCCGGAGTATTATTTGCGTCCCTATGAACCGAGTTATATTACTGAAGCAGATTTAGAAATAGAATTTCAAAATATAAAAAATGAAATAAAAAATATATTTCAATGAAACTAAATAAATTATTTAAAATTAACCAAGGTCATCAGATAACTGACTTCGAAATATATTCATCAGCAGGGGACATTCCAATTTATACGGGGGATAATGATATAAAGGGATATTGGGATAAAAGTATAGTACAGCACGAGGACTTGCCTTGTATTTCGTATCCAACAAAAGCTTTTGCTGGCAATGTTTTTATTCAAAATAAAATGTTCGATGCAAATAATACTGCAGTGCTTATACCTAGAGAAGAATGGAAAAATAAAATAAATCTAGAATGGTTTAAATATTGCTTACCAAGATTTTTTTATGAAGCGATGACTAGTAAAGAGGGCGTTAGTTATTTGAATAAAGATATAGTTAAAAATTTAGAAATTAGTCTACCAGAAAAAAAAGAACAAGATTTAGAGATAAAATATTATTATAAATTGGAAAAAACAAAAAACTTACTTTACGGCATGCTAAAAAAATATGATAAGTTACTTTCTAAAGATTTAGTTATTAGCAATAAAGAAAATACCATACCGTTAAATAAGATATTTAGTTATGTTAGTCGAAACGATGTATTAAGCGAAGAGGGGGTATATAAAAATAATCCTATTGACAGAGCTAGCGGTATTATAAAAGTTTTAAGTGGTGGAACAGATGAAATAGATTATGGAGAAATTGCGATAAATACACCAGACATCCATTTTATTAAAGATCGACAGATATTGCATTTAGTTACTAGAGGAAAAGCCGGTAGGTTAACATACTTGCCCAAAGGAACATATGCAACTAACACAAATGCGTTTATTTTATATCTGAAAGAGGAGGAATTAAGTAATTTAGGCATTCATAGCGAAAAGGATGAAGAAATTTTTCTTAAATTTTTGAAATTGTATCTTGAACCTAAATTTATTGAGCTGTCATCATTCGCGGATGTAGCTGTTTTTCCTCTAACTGAAATAATGAATAACATGGTTATTCCTAAATTTACATTTAATGAATCAATAAAAAACATTGTAAATAGGTTTGATGATATTTTGCGTGGATATAATTATATAAAAAATATTTATAACAGATTATTAGATTTGACAACTAAAAATATACAAAAATAAATTTTATGTCTATCCCAAAATTTCAAGAAACATTTATACCGATACTTACGATTTTAAATGATGCTAAAATGATTTCCACTAGTGAACTAAAACGCAACGTTTTTGACAAATATTATAAAAATTTATCCGGAGTACTTGAAGAAAAAACTAAAAGTGGCGATTTACTAATATTTAATCGTATTGCTTGGGGTAAGGCATATTTAAAACAGGCCGGCTTATTAAGTCAACCGGAAAGAGCTGTTGTGCAAATAACTGACAAGGGGCGAATGGCGTTAGAGAAAGGAGGATTAAGTTTAAAAGACCTGTTTAAAGATAAGGAGTTCGTTGCAAATCGTAATGCCTATAAGGTTAATAAGGAAGCCGAAGAGGCTGTAAGCGATGAAACGCCACAAGATTTAATTGATAAAGGATTTCACTCTATTGAGAATCAAGTAAAAACAGATTTGCTGTCAAAATTAAAAGAAAGTGATCCATATAATTTTGAAAAAATTGTTTTGAAGCTTCTAGAAAAAATGGGGTATGGAGATTTCATTGAAACCCCAAAATCTGGAGATGGAGGTATAGATGGGATTATTAATGAAGATAAACTAGGATTAGATAAAATATATATTCAAGCTAAGCGTTATTCTGACGGAAATAAGGTGAGAGAGCCAGAAATCAGAAATTTTATAGGAGCTATAAATAGAGATACAAATAAAGGTGTTTTTGTCACAACTTCAGTATTTGACGAGAAAGCTATTAAAAAAGCAAGTGACGCTAATCAGAAGATTATTTTAATAGACGGTCATAATTTAGTCGATTTAATGTATAAATATAATATTGGCGTTCAGATAAAAGATTTTTATGAAATTAAAGAACTAGATGGAGATTTCTTTGAAGAAGTTTAAATATTAGTTCAGCTATTCTAAATTTAAAAAAAATTGGTTTTTAATATCAAATAATTTAAGTATGAGCTTACAGGCATTTCATAAAAAATTTGGTT
>Ga0265297_10002934_pt1 | contig 32579 bp, 24 predicted proteins | sample Munlanlwell13791_FD_192502 | JGI IMG/M metagenome (GOLD analysis project Ga0265297, IMG submission 192502) | Leachate microbial communities from a municipal landfill in Southern Ontario, Canada - Leachate well 137-91 | ecosystem: Engineered > Solid waste > Landfill > Unclassified | place...
GACGAGCACAAGATGCCGGCGGCGGGTGTCACGCCTATAGCCAAGCACGCCAGGGCAATAAATCAAGTCTCTCCCTATGGTTTCAGGCCGCCGTGCCGGTGGCTTCGCTGAAGTGTGAACTCCAGCGGGGGCGGCTCGGGTTGGAGTTCACGCTTCAGCGTGCGGCTGTTTTTTGGGGGGTGGGCGGCTCGGGTTGGGGATCTTGGGGACCGATCCCGATCCGGCAGCCCAGGGGACGCCCGTGAAACCAGTCAGTCCAGCCGCTTGTGGAAGCCGGCGATGGCCAGGGCGAGGATGGCGGCGCCGCTGGCGGCGAGGGCCGCGGCCTGCGGCCAGAGCTCGTGCCAGCCAGAGCCCTTGAGGAAGATGCCGCGCACCGCCACCAGGTAGTGGTTCAGGGGGATCAGTTCCGCCACGACGCGGATGGCGGCCGGCATGTTCGCCACCGGGAAGATGAAGCCGGAAAGCAGGGTGAAGGGCAGCATGACGAAGAAGACGGCGAAGAGCATCGCCTGCTGCTGGGTGCGCACCAGGGTCGAGATCAGCAGCCCCAGGCCGAGGGTGGTCAGCAGGAACAGCCCGGAAAAGAGGTAGAGCAGCGGCAGGCTGCCCCGGAGCGGGACGTGGAAGACGAAGTGGATGACGAGCAGCGCCAGGGTGACCTCCACGAAGCCGATGGCGGCGAAGGGCAGCAGCTTCCCCGCGATCAATTCCCCGGAACGCAGGGGGGTGACGATGATCTGCTCCATGGTCCCCTCCTCCCGCTCCTTGACCAGGGCCATGCTGCTGACAATCATGGTGGTGACCAGCAGCAGCACGCCCATGATCGAAGGCACCATGTACCAGGTCGAGGTCAGGTCGGGGTTGTACCAGGCGCGCGCTTCCACGGCCACCGCCGGGAGGCGCAGGCCGGTGCGCCGCTCCAGGCCAGAGGTCGTAACATTCACCAGGCCAAGTGAATAAAGGCGGCAGGCGCGCTGGAGGAAGTTCAGGCCATGCACCGCGAAGTTGCTGTCGGCGCCGTCCACCAGCGCCTGGACGGTGGCGGGGCGGCCGGCCTCGAGGTCGCGGCCGAAGCCGGCGGGAATGGCCACGACCAGGCCGGAGCTGCCGGCCACCAGCCGTTCGCCGTCGGCGGCTTCCGGCCCGGCCAGGACGGTGGCCTGGAAATAGCCGGGGGCGGCGAGGGTGCGGATGAATTCGCGGCTGTGGAAGCTGTGGTCGGCGTCGCGCACCCCGAGGGTGACTTCGCGCACGTCGGTGGTCGCGGCAAAGCCCATGACCAGGAGCTGGGCCAGCGGCGCGACGATCAGGATCTGGAGCAGCCGCCGGTCACGGCGGATCTGGATGATCTCCTTGCGGAGGATGCAGCGGATGCGGTTCATGTTTCCTTCCGGGTCAGGGCCACGGCCGCGGCCGAAAAGAGGAGGCCGAGCAGGAGCATGGCGAGCAGGTCGGGCCAGAGTGCGGAGAACGGCGCGGCCTTGAGGATGATGGCGCGCAGGGCGGCGGTGAAATGGCGCGGGACCACGGCCAGGCTGAGCCATTGGATGGCGCGGGGCATGTTGGCGATGGGGAAGATCAGGCCGGAGAGGATGAGCGCCGGCAGCAGGGTGGTGAGGATGGCGATCTGGAAGGCCATGTGCTGGGAGCGGGTCACGGAAGAAATCAGCACCCCCATGCTCAGCGCGGCGTAGAGGAAGAGCAGCGTCGCCAGGGCGAGGAGCAGCCAGGAGCCCTGCACCGCGACGCCGAAGAGCAGCCGGCCGAGGAGCAGGATCATCCCCATGGTCGCCAGGCAGACCACCACATAGGGGAGCGTCTTGCCGAGGACCAGCTCGACGGGGCGCACCGGCGAGACCATGAGCTGCTCCATCGTCTCCCGCTCCTTTTCGCGGACGATGGACAGCGCGGTGGCCACGACCGCCGCCAGCATCAGCAGCATGGCGACCAGCCCGGGCACCAGGAACTTGGCGCTGCTGAGTTCGGGGTTGAACCACAGCCGCGGCTCGGGCTGGACCACCGGCAGGGCTGGCGGCAGGCCGGCCTGCCGCAGGGCCGCGGCGCGAAGTTGCTGCGTGGTGCGGTCCGCCATCATTTCCAGGTAGCCGATCGCCGTGGTGGCGGTGTTGGCGTCGGCGGCGTCAACCAGCGCCTGGAGGTGGACGGTTTCGCCGCGCGCCAGCCGTTGCGCATAGCCCCGGGGGATGGCCAGGACGGCGCGGACCTGGCCGTGGGCGAGCAGTTCCTCCGCCTCGGCGCGGCGGGCCAGTTCGGCGCGGCGGTCGAAATAGGGGTTCTGGAAGAGGCTGTCGAGGAGCTGCCGGCTGGCCGGCGTCCGGTCTTCGTCCAGGACGCCGATGGCGATGTGCTTGACGTCGAACGAGAGCGCATAGCCGTAGAGCGCCAGCAACATGGCCGGGACGAGCAGGAGCTGGCCGAGGGTCAGCGGATCCCGGGCGATCTGGCGGAACTCCTTCTTGAAGATGGCATAAAAGCGGCGGAACATGCGGGCCTCGTCAATCCCAATCCCCAACCGGGGCGTTTTTGTCCACGAATTTCACGAATGGGCACGGATTCATTACAGGGCGAAAACATTCATTATCATATTTGGTTTGAGAATGTTGTGCATGACATTTATAATCCGTGGCCGGTGGTGGAATTCGTGGACGCGTTTTTCGGAATGCCATCATGGCGGCGGCGGCGGAGTTTCGGCGGCGGCCAGGCGGATGAAGGCGTCTTCCAGGCCTGGCCGGATGGCGGTCACCACCGCGCCGGCAATGCCGCCGCCGCGCAGGCGCGTTTCCAGCCCCGCCGCGGTGCAGGCGCCGGGGCGGCAGTAGAGGTGGAGGCGGGCGCCGAAGAAGGCGCTGGCGACCAGCCCCGCGATGCCGGCGAGCGCCTCGCGCACGCCGCGGAAGGTGGGCACGGCCAGCTCGAACAGCTCATCGCGGACGGCATCGCGCTTGAGCGCCGCCGGCGTGTCCAGCGCGATCAGCCGGCCGGCATTGATGAAGCCGATGCGGCCGCAGAACTCCGCCTCGTCCATGAAATGAGTGGTGACGAGGACGGTGACGCCTTCGCCCGCAAGCTGCTGGATCAGGGCCCAGAACTGCCGGCGCGAGATCGGGTCAATGCCGCTGGTCGGTTCGTCGAGGAAGAGGATTGGCGGCTCGTGGAGGATGGCCGCCGCCAGCGCCAGCCGCTGCTGGTGCGCGCCGGAGAGGGTGCCGGTGAGGTGTGTTTCCAGCCCCTCCAGGCCAGTCAGCGCCGCCACCGCGCCGAGCCGCCGGCGCAGGCGTTCGCCGGCGAGGCCGTAGACGCCGCCGAAGAACGCCAGGTTCTCCCGCACCGTCAAGTCCCGGTAGAGGTTGAATTTCTGCGACATGTAGCCGAGGTTCTGCCGCACCTTTTCCGGCTCGCGGTTGATGTCGAAGCCGCCGACCGTCGCCCGCCCCGCCGTGGAGGCGAGCAGGCCGCAGAGCATGCGGATGGTGGTGGACTTGCCGGCGCCGTTGGGGCCGAGGAAGCCGAAAATCTCGCCGCGGCGGACGCTGAAGCTGACCCCGGCCACCGCCGTGAAGTGGCCGAACCGCTTGGTCAGCCCCTCGGCCGCCACCGGCGTGTCCGCGGCGGCGGCAACGTTTGCCAGAGGCGGCTTTGCCAAGGCCGTCGCCCCCCCGCGGCCCAATTCGGCAATTGAAAATCGGCAATTGAAAATCCCCTTCATGGCCGCGGCTTCCCCTCCGCCTCGCCATCCAGCCGGCCGCGGGCGTGGTCGAGGGCGGCGCGGGCCAGCCGCCAGTCGGCCCGGGCGGCGATGACCTCGAAGCCGGCGTCGGTGAGCTGGGCATGGGCGTCGAGCAGTTCCGCGTGGCGGGTCAGGCCGTTCTCCCAGAGGTCATTGGCCGCCTGGAGGTTGCGCTTGGCGCTGGCTTGGCTGCGTTCGGCGACCCGGAGGCGCGCCGCGGCATCCTGGAGGTTGATCCGCGCCTCGCGGATTTCGAGGCGGACCTGGTCGGTTTCCTGCTCGACGCGCAGCCGGGCCTGTTCCGCCCGCGCCGCCGCCTCGCGGACCTTTGCCTTGCGCAGCCCCCAGTCCCAGATGTTCCAGGTCACGGCCAGGCCGACATAGGCATTGTCGTCCCAGCGGTCCTCCGGCGGGACGTTGAGCAGGTTGGGGCGGGCCTGTTCGTAGCGGGCCACGAAACTGAGCTGCGGCCACAGCTCCGCCTTCTGCGCCGCCACCTGCTTGGCGGCGGCCGCCGCCTCCAGCCGGCGTGCTTCCAGGTCGGCGCGGGCGGCGCCCTCCTCCCCGTCCGCCGCGGCGGCTGCATCCACTTCGGCGGCAATGGGGATCGCGGACTCCGCCAGTTCCTGGCCGGTCAGGAAGGCGATGCGGGCACGGGCCAGGGCGACGCGGCGCTTCGCCTCTTCGAGCTGGAGCTGCGTCCGGCTCGCCTGCACCTCGGCGGAAAGCAGGTCGTTGTCGGTGGCGGTGCCGGCGGCAAAGCGGTTCCGCATGTCGGCGAAGTGCGCCTCCATCCGGGCCACCGCGGCGGTGAAGGCGTTCACGGAGTGGAACGCCTTGGACCAGTTCCAGTAGGCGGTGAGCGCCTGCAACCGCAGGTCCGCCGCCGCCGCGCGGCGGAATTCGCGCGCCGCGGCCAAGCCCAGTCCCGCCGCCTCTTTCTGGCTCCGGATCCGGCCGCCGGTGTAGAGGGGCTGGGCCAGGGTGACGGCCGCGCCGGCGCGGTCGTCAATTGCGGGCGTGGCCGGGCCGGGACCGAACGCCATGTCCTGAAGCCCCTCATAATGCCCGGCCTGGGCCTGGAAATCCAGCGCGGGCAGGCCGGCGGCGCGGGCCTGGTCGCGGCGGGCGGTGGCGGCGGCGGTGTCCTGGTCGGCGGCCTGGAGCTGCCGGCTGTAGGCCAGGGTTTGCGCCACAATCACATCCGGCGCAACGATTACCGGCGGCGGCGTTGCGGACTCCGCGGCGGCGCCGGCGACGGCGGCGCTGGCGAGGAGCCCGGCGGCGGCGGCAATGGCGGCGAGGAAGCCGGCCAGCGGTCGGCAAAACCGGCCCTGCCGCGGAATGATGCATACCGGACGGAAAGGGATCGCGCAGGTCATGATGGCGCTCCGTGATGGTGAGAAGTGGTGGCTGGCGCCGGCCCGGCGCCAGCGTCGGCGCCGAGCAGGGCGATGAAGGCGTCTTCGAGCGACGGTTCGGCCGGCTCCGCCGCGGCGGGGCCGAGGCCGGCGGCATCGAGGCGCGCAACAATCCGCCGGAGTTCCGCCGCCCCCTGGTCCGACCAGAAGCGGAGGCCGCCGCCGGTGAGCACCAGCCGCGCCGCCGGCCACTCCTGGCGCAACGCCTGGCAGGCGGCCTCGGGGCGCGGGCAGCGGATCGTCCAGACGGCGCCGGGCATCCGCGCCTTCACCTCCTCCGGCGTCCCGGTCATCACCAGCCGGCCATGGTGCATGAGGCTGATGCGGTGGCAGCGTTCCGCCTCGTCCAGGTAGGGAGTGGTCATGAAAATGGTCACCCCTTGTTCGAGGATGCTGCTGAGGATGTTCCAGAATTCGCCGCGGGAGACGGGATCGACGCCGGTGGAGGGCTCGTCGAGGAAGATCAGTTCCGGGGTGTGGATGAGGGTGCAGGCGAGGGCGAGCTTCTTCTTCATGCCGCCGGAGAGCGCCTGGGCGAGGCGGCGGCGGAAGGGGGTCAGGCGGGTGAAGGCGAGCAGCTCGTCGCGGCGTTGGCGGAAGCCGCGGACGCCGTGGATGTCGGCGAAGAACTCGAGGTTTTCGTCCACGCTCAGGTCGCCGTAGAGGGTGAAGTTCTGGGAGAGGTAGCCGATGCGGCGCTTGATGGCTTCCGGCTGGCGGTGGAGGTCAAAGCCGAGGACCTGGCCGCTGCCGGCGTCGGGGTGGAGGATGCCGCAGAGCAGGCGGATGGCGGTGCTCTTGCCGGCACCATCGGGGCCGACGAGGGCGAACATTTCGCCGCGGCGGACTTCCAGGTCCAGGCCGTCCACGGCACGGGCGCCGGCGAAGCCGCGGCCGAGCCCGCGGGTCTCAATGGCGATGGCGGGTTGGGGATTGGGCTGGGTCATGGTGGCGGTTGGCACACGGACACACACGGACGAACAGGGACGAACACGGACGGGGCGGCAGTCTACGGGATGGCCAGGGCCGGCGGTTCTTCCAGATAGCCGTCGGCGGGCATGCCGGGCTTGAAGACGCCCTCCGGGTTGGGCAGGGTGATCTTGACCCGGTAGACGAGCTTGGCGCGTTCTTCGGGGGTCTGGACGTTGCGCGGGGTGAACTCCGCCTCCGCCGCGACAAAGGTCACCGTGCCGCGGTAGGGCGTGGCGTCGCCGTCAATCCGGATCCAGGCCGGCTGGCCGAGCTTGACCTTGCCCAGGCGGGTTTCCGGGATGTAGACCGAAAGCCAGACTTCGTCGAGCAGCGACAGGGTGAGCAGCGGCGCCCCCGGCGTCACATATTCCCCCTCCTCGCGGTTGCGGGTGGTGACGAAGCCGGTGGCCGGAATGGCGACGGTGCAGTCCGCCACCGCCTTTTCCATCTGGGCCCGGCGCGCCTTGGCCTGGTCGAGCTGGGCCTGGGCCATGCGGATTTCCTCCTGGCGGTTGCCGCGCACCAGCCGGGCCAGGGCCTGGCCGGCGGCGTCCGTGGCGGCGGCGGTGCGGTCGGCGAGGGCCTGGGCGTCGTCGAGCTGCTTCTGGGTGGCCGTCCGCGTCGCGAACAGCCGCTGCATCCGGGCGAGGTCGGTCTGGGCGGCCTTGGCGGCGGCCTGGGCTTCGGCGAGGAGGGCGCGGGCGCGGCGGATGTCCTCGTCGCGGGCGCCGGCCAGGGCCAGGTCGAGCTGGGCCTGGGCCTGCGCGACGGCGGCGCGGAGTTCGTCGCGCCTCAGTTCGTAGTCCGCGGCGTCGAGGCGGGCGGCCAGCCCCCCTTTCTGCACCGTCATCCCCTCCCGCGGCGGCAGGGTGAGGATGCGGCCGGCGACCTGGGCGGAGACCTGCACCTGGGTGCATTCGATGGTGCCGGAGCCGTCCGGCTTCACGCCCTGGGGCGCGCAGCCGGCGGCGAGCAGCAGGCCGGCGGCGACGACCGGCAGGAGAAGATTGCTGGGGCGGCGGAAGTTCATGGGCGATTCTCCATTCCTTTACGGTTCAGGGAAGTCCGGCCTGGGCTGCTGGCTTGGCGGAGGCCTTGGCGGCTTGGCGGTGGCCGCGGCCGGCCAGGCCGGCCATGAGCAAATCGAGGATCGCGTCGCGGCGGGCGGTGGCGGAGGGCACCCGCACCGGGGCCGGGAGTTGCAGGTGCGGGGCGATCTTGTTGAGGTGCAGGTTGAAGAGGCAGAGCCCGAGGATGTCCCACCAGGCCGGCAGCGGCGGCAGCGCACGGAGTTCGCCGGCGGCCATGCCTTCCGCCAAAATGGCCAGGGGCGCCGGCAGCGGCGTTTCCCGGAGCAGTTCGCTGACCGTCCGGCCAAAGCGGTCGGGGGGCAGGCTGAGGATCACGGGCATCAGGCGCAGCCGTTGGGGCTGGCTGGAGTAGTAGGAAAAGATGCCGTCCACGAGATAGCCGAGGCGGTCGCGGGCGTCGGAGAACGGCCGGCGCCCCTGGCCCAAATGCTCGAGGAAATCGCGCAGGACCAGGCGGATGACTTCGGTGAACAGCGTCTCCTTGTCCTCGAAATAGTAGTAGATCAAGGCGCTGTTGACGCCGGCGGCCTGGCCGACGAGGCGGGTGGTGGCGCCCTTGAGGCCGTGGTCGGCAAAGACGCCGACGGCGGCTTCGAGGATGCGCTGGCGCTGGGCTGAATCGTGGCGGGCCATGTGTGTGTGTGGGGGGGTGGGGCGGGGCCGGGTGGTGGGCGGGTCTTGGCCGCCCGGTTTAATCATGCAATTAAAATAGTCGCTTAACCGCCGCCGTCAAGCCGGCGGGCGAAGAAAAACGGGGGGGAAAGGAGGAGGCGCGGTGGACACGGACAAACAGGGACGGACACAGACGGACACGGACGAACACGGACGGGGCGGACAGGGGCGGGTGGCGCGCCCGGGCGGGTGGGGCGGGGTTGATGGCTGGTGGGGGACCGCTACATTGCCAAGTGAAAGCCGCCGCCCACCATCACCCGGGAACAAGACCATGCGCAACAAGCAGATGATGCGGATCGTCCACTTCGTCGAGGAGATGAAGCGAAAACGTTATCCCAATGCGGAACGGTTCGCCAAGCGCCTGGCCGAGCTGGATCTCGCGGAGAACCAGCCGCTGGCCGCCGGCGCGAAGACCGTCCAGCGCGACATCATGTTCCTGCGCAACCAGATGCAGGCGCCGCTGGCGTACTGCCCGACGCACAAGGGCTACTACCTGGCCGACCCCGACTGGACCCTGCCCTCGCTGAGCCTGTCGCGGGGGGAGCTGTTCACCGCCCTGTTCTGCAACCGCGTCAGCGAACCGTTCCTGCCCGCCCCGGTGCAGCAGGAGCTGGACGAGGTGCAAAGCATCCAGCTTGCCGCCGGCGAGCCCGGCGGGATCAACTTGGGGATCCTCGAATCGGTCGTGGTCGCCACCGGGGCCACCGTGCCGCTCGACCCGCCCCTCGCCGCCACGATCCTGCAAGGCTGGAAGGAGGGGCGGACGCTGCGGGTGACCTACAGCCGCGGCTCCGACGATCAGGTCTGCGAGCGGGAGCTGGACATCCATGCGCTCTTCCTCGCCGCCGGTGCCTGGTACGCCCGGGCCTACTGCCACCTGCGCCAGGGGATGCGCTCCTTCGCCCTGCACCGGATCGGCGCCGCCACGCTGCTGGATCGGCGCTTCGAGCGTTCCGCGGCCGTAGTCGAGGAGGTGAAGCGGGGGCGGGTCTTCAACTACGGCTTCCACCAAGGCATCCGTGTCCGGGTCGCGGCGTCCCGGGCCCGCTATTTCCAGGAGCGGACCTGGTTCCCCGGCCAGGCGGTGCGGCCGCTGGCGGACGGGGCGCTGGAGGTCACCTATCCGGCCGTGCCCGAGCCGCTGTTCCTGCAATGGGCGCTCTCCTTCACGGGTGCCGTCACCGTGCTGGAACCGGCCGCGGCCCGCGAGGCTGTCCGCGCCGCGGCCGCCAGCCTGCTGGCCGTCCATGCGGCGGCGGGGGAGTGAAAAATCCTTCCCTGAAAAGCGGAGCTGGCGGCCAGGGATTCCCGGAGGAGGAAAGCGGCGGCGGCGTCGCGGGTGTGGAGGCAAAGTTCGACTGGGGCGGCGGCAGGATCGGCGGGCGCCTGGAGCCAGGCGGCGAGGTGGCCGCCCTCGTCCAGCGGCATGGTGGCCAGGGCGCGGAGGCGGCGGCAGCCGAGGTCGCGGGCGAACTCCGCCAGCTCGGCCAGCCCGGCCAGCGACGCGGCGGCGGGGATGAGGATGCCATCGGGGCGGGAGTCGGGATCGGCGTCGGGGCGGAGCCAGAATTCCGCCAAGGCCAGCCCTGGCAGCCCCAGGGGGCGGCGATGGAAGGGGCGGGGCTGGCCCTGGCGGGTCTGCCAGAGCCGGTGGAGTTCGTGGGGGGTGAGGAGGAGCAGTTCCTCGCCGCCGGGCTGGAGGTCGGCGCGGGTCAAGGGGGTTGGCTGGATCAGGAGGGTGCGGCCCTGGCCTTGGACTGTCCACGGCCCGGCGGCCAGCGGCGGCAAGGTGGCGAGGCGGAAGATGGTGAACCGGCGGTCGCCCGGGTTGGCGCCGGGGGCGGTTTGGCGGCCGAGGTCGAGGCGGAGCCAGGGGGCGTAGAGTTCGCCGAACGCCGCCTGGCAGTTGCGGAGTCCGCAGCCGCCGTGGTGGGGGCCGCCGGCGAGGATGAATTCCGGCAGCGGCGGGGCGGGTTCCAAGGCGGGCTGGGGGGCGGAGATGGCGTGGGCCAGGGCGGCCCACAAGGCCTGGCCGTCCGGCCGCTGTCCGGCCGCCGGCGGCCGCCGCTGGCAGCCGGCGGCACGCAGGCAGAGATAGCGGGGGGCGGTGGCGGTCTGGCGGAAGAGCCGGTCATAGAGCCAGACGCCGTCGGCCTTGAAATACCAGAGGGTGATGGCCCGGTCGCCGGCGGCAGTGCGGTGGCGGAGGCGGAGGCATTCGCCCCACTCCGCCCCCTGCCCCTGGAGCTGGGGGGCATCGCCGTTGTTGCCGGCGGGGTTCGCTGCCGGTGGCGGTTCCGCCGGGGCGCCCCGCAGTTCGCGCAACAGGGTCTCCGCGGCCGGTTCGTGGCTGGCCACCGCCAGGTCGGTGCCGGCCAGGGCGGCGGCGAGGCGGGGCAGCAGGCGGGGGCGCTCCATTGCGGAGTCCGCAAAGAGGAAGGTTTCGCAGCAGGCGGCGAAATGGCGCAGCGGGCTCCAGTCGCTGCCGGCGCCGGGATAGTAGAGCAGGCGGCGGGTGTCCCCGAGCACAGGATTCATGGCGTCACCTCCAGTCGCGTGAATCATGTTCCCTCGCGGCCCGGCACGAGTCCCCTTTCCGGGCCATCTTCCTTCACCACGCCATTATAGACCCGTCCCCCGGACAAAATGTGTCAGGGGTGCGAATTTTTTTGTGACGCGCCCGGGGAAGGCTCAGCCGGGCTGGTTCACCACGACGGCTCGGCGGGCACAAAGCCCGGTCGAAGGCCAGCTTCCGAGTACTCGCTCAGGTCAGGCTTGGCCGGGGCGTTCCGGTTCCGGTTCCGGCCCGGGCCCAGGTTCGGGCGGGGCGGATTCGGCGGGCGCCGTGTCGAGGTTCAGCTCGTGGAGGATGGAGAAGACGCGGTCGCCGCGTTCCCCCGATTCGTCGAGGTGGAAATGGAGGATCGGGGTGTACTTGATCTTGATGGAGTGGGCGATGCCGCTTTGGAGGTGCTTGCGCTGGTCGGCGAGCACGGCCAGGGCGCGCTGCTTCTGTTCGGGGGTGCCCATGACGCTGACGTAGACATGGGCCTCCTTGAGGTCGGGCGAAGTCTTGACGGCGGTGACGGTGGTCAGGGCGGGGAGGAAGCCGCGGAGGTCACGCTCCAGGAACTCGCCGAGGAGCTGCTGGAGCATGGCGTTGACGCGCAGCATGCGATCGACCTTCATGCCCGTCTCCTTGAGTTGGGGCCCTGCCGGGGGGGTCAGAGGGTGGCCGCGACCTTCTCGACGGTGAAGACCTCGATGGCGTCGCCCACCTCGAAGTCCTCGAAATTGTCGAGGCGGATGCCGCATTCCAGGCCGCTCTTGACCTCCTTGGCGTCCTCCTTGAAGCGGCGGAGGGAGGCGATGCGGCCCTTGTAGATGACGTCCTGGCCGCGGGTGACGATGGCGTTGGCGCCGACGCGGACGGCGCCTTCGCTGACGCGGCAGCCGCAGATCTTGCCGGCGCCCTTGGAGAGGACGATGACCTGGATGATCTCGGCCTTGCCGACGCGGGTTTCGCGGCTTTCCGGGGCGAGCCGGCCGAGGAGGATGGCCTCGACGTCGTCGAGCATCTCGTAGATGATGCCGTAGAGGCGGATTTCGACCTTCTCGCGGCGGGCGAGGGCCTGGACGCCGGGCATGGCGCGGACATTGAAGCCGAGGATCGTGGCCTTGGAGGTGGAGGCGAGGAGGACGTCGTTCTCGGTGATCTCGCCGACGTTGCCGGCAATGAGGTTGAGGGTGATCTTCGCGGACTTGATCTTGGCGAAGCTGCCCTGGATGGCCTCGAGGGAGCCGCGGACGTCGGTCTTGAGGATGACCTTGAGTTCGGTCCGGGTGGTCTCCTGCATTTTGGAGAACAGCTCTTCGACGGTGGTGGCGGCGCGGCTGACGTTGAGGGTCTGGCGCGCCTCCGCGATCCGCTGTTCGGCGATGGCGCGGGCCTCCTTCTCGTCGGCGTAGACTTCGATCAGGTCGCCGGCATCGGGGACGCCGGAAAGCCCCATGACCTTGACGGGGGTGCTGGGGCCGGCCTGCTTGACACGCTTGCCGTGGTAGTCGATCATGGCCTTGATGCGGCCGAAGCACTTGCCGCAGACGATGACGTCGCCGACATGGAGGGTGCCGTTGCGCACGAGCAGGTTGGCGGTCGGCCCCATGCCGGTTTCGAGCTGGGCCTCGATGACCAGCCCCTTGGCGGGGATGTCCGGATTGCCCTTGAGTTCCAGCATTTCCGCCTCAAGCAGGATGCGCTCCAGGAGATCCTCGATCCCTTGGCGGGTGATGGCGGAAACGGGGACGATGCCGACGTCGCCGCCCCACTCCTCGCAGGTGACGCCCTGCTGCTGCATGCCGAGCTTGACGTGGTCGGGGTTGGCGCCAGGCAGGTCCATCTTGTTCATGGCGACAAGCATGGGGACCTTGGCGGCCTGGGCATGCTGGATCGCCTCGATCGTCTGGGGCATGAGGCCGTCGTCGGCGGCGACCACGAGGATGACGATGTCGGTGGCGCTGGCGCCGCGGGCGCGCATGGCGGTGAAGGCCTCGTGTCCCGGGGTGTCGATCATGGTGATCTGCTGGCCGTTCCACTCGACCACGCTGGCGCCGATGGACTGGGTGATGCCGCCCGCCTCGCCACCGGCGACGTTGGTCTTGCGGATGGCGTCCTGGAGAGAGGTCTTGCCATGGTCGACATGGCCCAGGAAGGCGACGACCGGGGGGCGGGGGACGGTGTTCTCGGCCTCGGCTTCGGCCTCGGCCTCGGCGGCGGCCAATTCGCGGCGGGGCTTGGCCTGGGCGCCGCGGCGTTCGCGGATGAAGGTGATGCCGTGGCGTTGGCAGATCTTCTCGATGACGTCGATCTCCACCAAGTTGTTGATGGTGGCGAAGACGTTCATCATCATCAGTTCGCCGATCAGCTCATTGGGCTTGCGGCAGATCGCCTCCGCCAGCTCGCGCACGGTCACGGGCACCTTGAAATGCAGCTCCTTCGGCGGTTGCTTGGCGGCCTCGGCGGCCGGCTTGGCGGGCGGCTTGGCGGGCGGTTTGGCGGCCGCGGCGGCCTCGGCGGCGGGGGCCTCGGGCGCGGCCGGGGCGGGGGCGGCCTTGGCCTTGCGTTCGGCAAAGACCATGTCGCGGACCAGCGCCGCCAGGTCGTCCGCCAACGAGCTGGCATGGCTCTTGACCCCATGGCCCTCCCGCTCCAGGAGGTCCATCAGTTCCTTGTTGGTCAAGCCCAGCTCGCGGGCCAAATCGTATACGCGTATTTTGCTCATAGTCCTGTGAAAGTCTCCAGCCATGCGTTGCCACCCGCGCCCGCCGTCGCCGCCGCCTCACGGTCAACTGCCGGTCTGCTGGCGGGCAATTGCCAGCAATTCGGCGGCGCGCTCGGGGGTGATGCCATCAATGGCCGCCAAGTCGTCCGCCTCCGCCGCCAGGATCCCCTCCAAGGTCAGGAAGCCGTTCTTGACCAGGATTGCGGCCGTCTCGGCGCCAATGCCGGGGATGCGGGCCAGCGCCTCCGTGGCGCGCTGCACCTTGTCTTCGAAGCCGAGTTCCTCCGGCGCCTTCGCCTCGACGCGGTTGATGTCGATGCGCCAGCCGGTGAGCCGGGCTGCCAGGCGGGCGTTCTGCCCGCGTTTGCCGATGGCCAGGGAAAGCTGGTCCTCGGGCACGGTCACCTCGACCGTCTTCGTTTCCTGGTCGATCTTGACGGAACCGACCTTGGCCGGCTGCAAGGCGTTGCCCACAAAGGCCGCCACATTGTCGTTCCAGGGGATGATGTCAATCTTTTCGCCGGCCAGTTCGCGGACGATGTTCTTGACGCGGGTGCCGCGGATGCCGACGCAGGCGCCGACGGGGTCGACCCGGGGGTCGCTCCCCTCCACCGCCATTTTCGTGCGGTAGCCGGGCTCGCGGGCAATGGCGCGGATGGTGACGAGCCCCTCGCTGATCTCCGAGACTTCCCGCTCGAAGAGGGCGCGCACGAAATCCGGATGGGAGCGGGAGACCTCGAGGCAGGGGCCGGGCTTGTCGGCATTGACGCCGGTCAGCAGGGCGGCGATGTGGTCGCCGGGGGCATAGTCCTCGCCGGGGATGCGGTCGCCGTGGCGCATGATCCCCTCGGTGCGCTGGAAATCGATGTAGACGTCGCCCCGCTCGATCTTGCGGACGATGCCGGTGAGCAGGGTGCCGATCTTCTCGCGGAACTCGTCGGCGATCTGCAGCTTCTCCGCCTGGCGCAGCCGCTGCATGATGGCCTGCTTGGCGGTCTGGGCGACGATGCGGCCGAGGAGGGAGGGGGGGATCTCCCATTCCACCTCGTCGCCGGGCTTGGCGTCGGGGAAGCGGCGCAAGGCGTCCTTGAGGGGCACCTGCTCGTCGGCATTGGCCACCTGCTCCACGACGGTCTTGCGGGTGGAGGCGGCGATGTCGCCCGACTTGGGATTGATCTTGACGTGGAGTTCGCGCTCGGTGCCCAGGGCCTTGCGGGCGGATGCCACGATCGCTTCTTCGATGAGCGCCACCAGCGTCTCGCGGGAGAGCCCGCGCTCGCTTTCCAAGTACTCCAGCATCGCCAGCATCTCGTTGTTCATCGTCGCACCACCGTCCTGCTTGAACCCAAATTCCGATTTTCGAGTGCCACTTTTCGAATTGGAGCGCGGGATTTCGGAATTCGGCTTGAATTCATTGCCCGGCCCCGGCCCGAGGGCCACCGGGGCCAGAAAGTCGGAAGGCGCGTTGACCGCGCCTGCTGCCGACCGGCTTCGCCAAGCCCTTTTCTTCGCGTTTGGCACTATAACGGCAACCCGGCAGTTTACAACCTTCGCGCCCATTGGCGGTGAAGGCGCGCCCTTCGCGGGGGCATCCTCTTCCCGGCCCGCTCAGCCGGCGGCGAGGGCGCGGGCCTGCCGCAGCAGGCTGGTGAGCATCGGGGGGGTGATGGTGCCGGTGCCGGCGTAGTCGGTCTGGATGCCGAGCAGGGTGTAGAGCTTGGAGTTCTTCAGGGCCGCGTCGGCGGCGCCGGGCTGGGGGTTCGGGAGCGGCTCGTAGCCCCCGGCGGCGGTGCGGGCGAGGACGACGGCGGCGGGGATGCGGTTGGGGTTGAGGCATTCCATCTGGCTGAAGGCGACGAGGCCGTCAATGGTCTCGACGTCGCGGTAGGCCTTCTCGAAGTCACCCCATTCGGGCTTGGCGAGGAGTTCGTCGAGGCGGCGGTTGAGTTGTTTGCACTTTTCGCAGCCGGCTTTGCCGAACACGGTGATGCGGAAGGGTTTGCTGGCGGTTTCGGACATGGTGGCGGGCCTCCGGTTGCAGTTCGGGATGGCGGTTGAAAATGGCAAGGGGGGAGAAGGGCGGAGTTGGGCCGGGCGGGGTTGGGGGTGGCCGCCGCCCGGCCGGAGCGGCTGAGGTGGGGTCAGGCGGTGACCAGATCGGCGTTGGCGTTGCCGGCGGCGGCTTCGGCGGGGGTGAGCAGCTCGGCGGCCGTGGCGACGGCGTAGTCGCCTTGGTGGCGGGCGACCAGTTCGCCGTAGCGCTTGGACTTGTTCCAGTTCTGGATCTTGCTGAAGTAGCCGACGACGCGGGTTTCGCCGACCACGTTGTCGGAGCCGCAGTGGGGGCAGGTCTCGGCCAGGCCGCGGGTGGTGCGGTGGCAGCCGTTGCAGTAGGTGAACTCGGGGGAGACCGTGAGCTGGGCCGCCTGGGTGCGGAACAGGGTTTCCTTGACCAGGGTGGCGATCGAGCCCGCCGATGGCTGCTCCTCGCCGACGAAGGCGTGGATGATGGCGCCGGATTCGATCATGCTGTGGAACATGCTCTGCTTGCGGATGCGCTCGACCAGGTTGACGGGGGCGGCGGCGCTGAGGTGGATCGAGTTGGTGTAGTAGGCCACGTCGGGGCTGCCGCCCTTGTAGACGCGGCTGGCCTCCGCCGCGAAGAAGGTGAGGTCGGTCTTGGCGAGGCGGCGGGCGGCGGATTCGGCGGGGGATTCCTCCAGGGAGAACTTGAGGTTGTGCTTCTTGGAGAGCTTCTTGACCCGCAGGTACATGTGGGCCATGACCTTGAGCCCGTCCGCCAGCGCCCGCTCGCTCTCATGCAGCTCCTCGCCGGCGATGAACTGGAGGGCGTCGTTGAGGCCGATGAGGCCGATGATGTAGGTGCATTTCTCCAGGTCGATGTAGGGCTTGCCGTCGCAGGCGGGGCGGCCGATCTGGTAGAGGGGGCGGCCGGGGCCGCTGATCATGACGGCGGTCTTTGCCTTCTTCTGGAGATGGGCCTCGACGGCGACGTCCATCATCCGGTCGATCTCCGCGCAGAGCCCGTCGAGGGTGGCCTTGCCATTGCGGGCGGCGCGGTAGGCGCACTGGGGGAGGTTGATGGTGACGTTCTGGAAGCCGCAGAAGCGCATCGCCTCGGGATGCTGGAGCATGTGGTTGTCGGTGATCGTGGTGCGCAGGCGGCAGCAGGCGGAGAGGGTCACTTCGTCGCGGTCGAAGATGAAATAGGTGGAGCCGTTCTTGCTGGCGAGGTCGCAGGCGGCAAGGAAGATCCCGTGCTGCTCCGGATCCTGGAAGGTCTCGTCGCTGACGTGGAAGTCGCACTTGGGGAACTCGAAGACGCGGCCGTTGCGGTCGCCCTCCTTCCAGACCTCGAGCAGGGCGCGGCAGAACTCCTGGGCCTCCTTCTTGTAGTCGCCGTAGGTGACGATCTTCTCGCCACGCGCCGCCAGTTCCTGCGCGACCTGCGGGTCGGGGACCATGCCGTGGCCGGGGTCGGCGACCTCGCGCAGGACGAGGCGCTCGCGGCCGTCGGCCTCGCGGAGGTAGAGGTTCATCAGGGGGTTGCCGCTGGCGTCCTGGTCGTCGCGGATCTGCTCGACGAGTTCGGCCTGGGTGCCGTCGGCGCGGCGGAGCAGGTAGTGGCCGCCGGGGCCGATGGCGGGGACCTTGGCGAGGTATTGGGGGACGCCGGTGTGGATGTTGAAGTCGAGGAAGAGGGTCTGGCCGCCGCGGGAGAAGGCGTTCTGGGAGCCGTTGAAGATCAGCTCCTGGGCGATCTGCTTGAGGTGCGTCGCGTCCATGCCGACGAGATAGGGGGCGTAGAAGATGTTGATGTAGGCGATGCCAAGGGCGCCGGCGTAGTTGGCCTGCATCGAGGCGAGGAAGGTGTTGAGGTGGCCGGTGAGCACGGAGGCGCTGCGGGCGGGCTTGGACTCGGTGTTGAGGTTGAGCAGGTTGCGCAGCCCGTACTTCTTCACGTACTCGATGGAATGGGAGGAGCAGTAGACGCGGTGGGGGTAGCCGAGGTCGTGGAGGTGGATCGCGCCGGTGTCGTGGGCATGCTTGACCTCGGGGGAGAAGATGGTGTCGAGCGCCCACTGCTTGAGGATGAGTTCGGCCAGGCCGAGGTTCACCGCCTCGGGGTTGTTGTTGACGATGTTGGAGTTCTCCGTGGACTTGGTGAACATCAGGCTTTCCACGAAGGTGCGGGAGACGCTGTAGAGCGAGAGGTCGCGGAGCTGGGCGTGCAGGCCGCGGGCGGCCAGCTCGTTGTTGACCATTTCGCGGATCAGGGTGGTGTTGAGCGTCTTCAGGTCGCCGGTGATGACGTGGTTCTCGACCGCCTTGGCGATGTCGCTGGCCATTTCCGGCAGGAGGTCGGTCTCCTTGAGCAGGGCCTTGACGATGCGCTGGCGGTCCCAGGGCTGGGTGAGGTTGGCGGAGGCGGACTCGACCAGCAGCAGGCTGGCGTCGGTGAGGTCAACGCTCTTCTTGCCGCCGGCCTCGGGGTCGCGCACCAGGATGCGCTGGCGGGCGAGGTCGCGCTGTTTGCGGTAGCGCTTGTAGGCGGCGGCGGCTTCGGCGTCGCCCTCCTCCATGAGGACGATCTCGACCAGGTCCTGGAGGTCTTCGATGTTGGGGATGCGCCGCCCCTCCCGGTCCGGCTGGACATAGTACTCGCAGAGCGGATTGTCGAGCTGGGCGAGCACCCGGTCGGCAATGACCACGGCCAGTTCCGGCTTGGCGTCCTGGCCGGAGCGGCGGGCCACGGCCTCGGCGGCCTTGAGGATGGCGGCCTCGATTTTCTCGCGCCGGAACGGCACGGTCATCCCGTTGCGCTTGCGGAAGCCGTCGAATCTCACTGTTTCCTGACCCACGTTCATGTTTTCCTGCCTCCTTCGTTGATCCAGCCACGGAATTGGCACTGGAACCACTATATCTTGTGGCCTCGCAAAATCCAAACACTACCGGTAGTGGTTTTCCCTAATCCCTTGCGGCCATGGCGCAAAAAAAAGTTTGGCGGCGGCAACCCGGTGGAAGGAAAGCGATTGCAACCGCTTGACAAACACAACCCGTTTAAAATCAAAATGTTGCGTTTCGCGGGCGGCGGCCGGCCCGGCCCGGGCGGCCGGCGGCGCAGCCCCGCCCCCCGCCGGGCGGCGGCCGGGCGGGGCTTGGGGAGGGGCCGGCGGGCGGCCCTCAGGCGCCGGCGGCCTGGGCTTGGCGGCCGGCGAAGTAGCCCAGGAAGAGGGCGAGTTCGCGGCGGAGTTCGGCGCGGGGGATGATGCGGTCGATCAAGCCGCGCTCCACCAGGAATTCGGCGGTCTGGAAGCCGGGTGGCAGTTCGCTCTGGGTCGTCTGCTTGATGACCCGCGGGCCGGCGAAGCCGATGAGGGCGCCCGGCTCGGCGAGGTGGATGTCGCCCAAGGTGGCGAAGGAGGCCATGACGCCGGCGGTGGTCGGATGGGTCATGACGACGATGTAGGGCCGGCCGGCGGCCATGTGCCGGGCCAAGGCGCCGGAGGTCTTGGCCATCTGCATCAGGCTGAGCATCCCTTCATACATGCGGGCGCCGCCGGAGGCGGTGACGACCACCAGGGGCAGCCCCTCGCGGGTGGCGAGTTCGGTGAGGCGCGTCACCTTTTCGCCGACCACCGAGCCCATGCTGGCGCCAAGGAAGCGGAAGTCCATGACGCCGAGGGCGAGGGGGCGGGCGTCGAGGGTGGCGGTGCCGGTGACGACGGCGTCCGTGAGGCCGGTCTTGATCTGGGAGCCGCGGATCTTGTCCGGATAGGTCTTGCCGTCGGCGAACTGGAGCGGGTCGGCGGAGGCCAGGCCGGCGTCGGTTTCCCGGAAGCTGCCCGGGTCGGTGAGCAGGGCGATCCGTTCCGCGGCGGTCATGGGGTAATGGTAGCCGCAATGGGGGCAGACCTGGAGGCTTTCCTCCAGCTTGGTGCGGTAGATGACTTGGCTGCACCCCTTGCACTTGAGCCAGAGGCCGGCGGGGATTTCCTTCTTGGTCGGGGGGGTGACAATCGCGTATTTGGGTTTTTTGAAAAATGTCATCTGGGTCGTTACCCTCTGGCTGCGGTGAGAATGCCGATTTCGCGGGCGCCGGCGGCGAGCAACGGCCCGGCCGCGGCGGCCAAGGTGGCGCCGGTGGTCATCACGTCATCCACCAGCAGCACCCGTTTCCGGAGAACCTCCGCCCCTGGCTTCAGGCGGAACACGCCTTCCATGTTTTTTTGGCGTTCCAAGAAATGTAGTTTTGCCTGCTGCTTTGTCGAATGCTGCCGCCGGAGCAGCTTTTGGTGCGGGCAGCCCAGGCCGGCCGCGACCGCCCGCGCCAGGAGTTCCGCCTGGTTGTAGCCGCGCCGCCATTCGCGGAGCCAGTGGAGCGGCACCGGCGCCACGACGTCGGGCATCCCGGCGCCATGCTGGCCCCAGGCTTCCGCCATCAGCCGGCCGAACCATGGCGCGAACTCCGGGCAATCCCGGTACTTGAACCGGTGGATGCCCTGCCGCGCCAAGCCGTGGAAGCGGAACACGGAAACCGCCTGGCGCCAGGGCCGCGGGCCGCCGGCCTGGAGGCACTCCCCGCAGAGCGCCAACGCCGTGTCCAAGGGCCCGCCGCAGCCAGGGCAGCGCGGGATCCCGATCCAGGCCAGCTCCGCGCCGCAGCCCCGGCAGACCCCCGCGCCCTCCGCCGCCGGCTGCCGGCGGCAGAAGAGGCAGACGGGCGGCAGCACCAGGTTGCGGAGTCCGCCAAACCAGGGGAAAAGGAAGTTCCTCGGCATGGGGCACCCCCGCTATTTTTCGCCCTCCCCCTTTTGCCGCGCCGCAAGCTGCGCCTTCAATTCCTTGAGCTGGGCGGCCAGCTTGTCGATCCGGTGGAGGTTGAACAAGTCGCGGATGAATTCGCGTTCCGGCACGGCCGGCGACCCGATCACGCGCGACCCCGGCGGCAAATCCTTGGGCACGCCGGACTGGGCGAGGATCTGCGTCCCGTCCCCAATCTCGGCATGGCCGGCAATCCCCGCCTGGGCCCAGAGCACGCAGCCGCGGCCAAGCTTGGAGCTGCCAGCAATCCCCGCCTGCGCCACCACGAACGACAGCTCCCCGACCACCACGTTGTGCGCGATCTGCACCAGGTTGTCGATCTTCACCCCGCGCCGGATCCAGGTCTTGCCGAACCGGGCCCGGTCAATCGCCACGTTGGCGCCAATCTCCACGTCGTCGTCAATCTGGACAATGCCGACTTGCGGGATTTTGGCGTGCAAGCCGCCGGTGAGGTTGGGGACGTAGCCAAAGCCGTCGCTGCCGATGGTCGTGCCGCTGTGGACGATGACCCGGCTGCCGAGCCGGCAGCGTTCGCGCACCGTCACGTTCGGGTGCAGCAGGCAGTCGTCCCCGACCGTCGCATCCTGGCCGATGTAGCAGAGCGCCCCCACCACCGTGCGTTCGCCGATGACGGCGCCGGCCTCGATGACCGCGTTGGGGCCAACATGGGCGCTCGCCGGCACCTTGGCCAGCGGATGGACCACCGCCCGCGGATGGATCCCCGGATCGAAGGCGGGCGGCGGCGGCGCGAACAGCTCCACCACCTTCATGAAGGCGGCGGACGGGTCGGCGCAGAAGATCCAGCCCCGGCCGGCGGGCGGCGGCGGCGTGAACGACTCCGGCACCAGCACCACCCCCGCCCGCGACGGCAGCACCCGCGCCGCGTATTTCTCGTTGCCGAGGAAGGAGACCTCGCCGGGCCCCGCCTCGTCCAGGGAGGCGACGCCGGTGATGGCCAGCCCCGCCGGCCCGGCGAGCCGGCCGCCAATCCGTTCGGCCAATTCCTGCGACGTCCGTTGCTGCATGTTGCGCGCCCTCCTGCTCCTGCCATCAAACCGTCAGGGGAAAGCCGTCACCGGCTGGCCGCCGGCGCTTCGGGCAGGGGGATGACCCCCTGCTCCTTGCGCTCCTTGAGGATCTCCTCCACCGGCCGGGCCTCCTTCTCGCGGCCCCGGTTCAGCTCCGCCAGCAACGTCCGCGTGATGTCCTGGCGGTCATCATGGTAGACGACGGCCGGAATGAAGTTGCGGGTCAGCCCCGAGACGTCGAACAAGGCCTCGTAGCGCCCCTTCCGCGCCTGGGTGCGGACGAACTCGCTGATCTCGCGCACAATCTCGTTGCGCAGCTCCAAGTATTTCCGGTTCAGCTCCTTGTCCTTGCTTTGGAAGAAGTCGCGCAGCTCCCGCTCCTTCTGGCGGATCCGCCCCTCCAGGTCCTGGGCGTCGTTGCGCGCCTGCAGCCGCGCCTCGTCGCTCAGGGCGATGTTGATGGCCTTCTCCTTGAGTTCCGCCAGCTCCTTGCGCTCCTTCTCAAGCTGGGCGACCCCTTCGGCGACGCTCCCCTCGTAAAGCTGCTTCTGCCGCTTGAACGACGCGTCGAACTGGGCCGTCTTGTAATAGCCCTGGAACAGCAGCTCCATGTCGACATAGGCGACCTTGCCCGGAATGGCCGGCTCGGACACCGGAGCTGGGGCGGGCGCAGCCGCGGGGGCGGCTACGGCTGGCGCGGCCTTGGCCGGCGGAACGGCCGGGGCGGCCGGAGCGGAAACCGGGGTCTGCGCCGGAGCGCGGCCGGCGGCCAGCAGCAGCAGGGCGGCCAGCAACGGAAGGGAAAGGAAACGGCTCATGGGGCAAACTCCTGTCGAAACTGGAAACTGGAAACTGGAAACTCGGCAATCGGCAATTTGGGGAAACTCTCTGCGCTCTCCGCGCCTCGGCGGTGAAAATTGAACCTTGAATTCGCCCCCGCTCAGCTTTTCGGCGGCGTGGCGGCGGCGACCTCGGCGCGCAGCATCTCGACCACGCTCTGGAACTTGGGGATGTTCTCCGGCTCGAGCGCCATCAGCGTCTGGTGCGCGTCCAGCACCGTGCCGGCAATGGCGGACATGTCGGAGACTTGGGCGGCCGCCTGGCACAGGGTCTGCCAGTTGACCTCCGCCACCGGCGCCTCGGCGAACTTGAACAGGCGCGAGACGCCGAGCCCGTCCAGCAGCTTGCGGTTGGCGGGGCCGACGTTGACAAAGACCACCTCGCAGCGGCCACGGGCCTCCAGCCCGATCATCGCCAACACCCCCATGAACGTGCTGTCCAACGCCGTGCATTCGGAGAAGTCGAGGATCAGCCGGCGCAGCCCCGCCTTCAGCCGGCGCAGCACGTAGTCGCGGAGATGCTGGGCGATCTTGAAGGTCGCCCGGCCGCTCACCTGCACCTGGCAGAGATCCCCTTGCGCGGCAACAAGAATTTGTGCTTCCTGGTTCATGGCTGATCCCAATGGCCCCAAACGGGCCAAGATGTAGCTGCAATCTCTCCGCGCCAAACGTCTCCCGGCGGCGCGCCGCGGAAAATTGCCGGGGCCGGGACGGAAACCCGGCAAAAGCCATACTTTAGCATCCCCGCCCCGTTTCGCACCCACCGGCGACGGGGGCCGGAACTCATTCCAGCACGGCCTTGATCCGGCGGACGCCGCGGCTGGAGCTTTCCTCCTTCTGGATCTTGAAGGCGCCAAGGGCGCCGGTGCGCTCGGCGTGGGGCCCGCCGCAGATCTCCATGCTGAAATCACCGATGGCGTAGACCTTGACCCGCTCGCCATACTTGTCGCCGAACAGGCCAATGGCGCCGCGCTCGCGGGCCGCAGCGACCGGCAGCTCCTCGCAGACCACGGGCAGGTCGCGCCGGATCTGCTCGTTGACGATCCGTTCCACCGCGGCAAGCTGCTCCGGCGTCAGCTTCTCCGGATGCGTGAAGTCGAAGCGGAGCCGGTCGGCGGTGATGTTGGAGCCGGCCTGGGCCACGTGCCCGCCGAGCACCTGGCGCAGCGCCTGGTGCAGCAGGTGGGTGGCGGTGTGCAGCAACGCGGCCTTGTCCGAATGGTCGGCCAGCCCGCCCTTGAACTTCTGCTCGGCGCCGGCGCGGGAGAGCTCCTGGTGCTTCTGGTAGGCCGCCTTGAACCCCTCCGCGTCCACCGTGAACCCCTGTTCCTTCGCCATGTCCACGGTCAGCTCCAGGGGGAAGCCGTAGGTCTCGTAGAGGAAGAAGGCGTTCTTGCCGCTGATGACCTTGTTCACGACATGCGCCGGAATCCGCCCGACCAGCCGGTTGAACTCCTTGATCCCGTTCTCCAAGGTCCGCCCGAATTGCTCCTCCTCGCGCGCCAGCTCCTCGCGGATGGCCGCGGCCTGGGCAACGACTTCGGAATAGACGGGGCCATACTCCGCGATCACCACGTCGGCCACCTGGGCCGTGAAACTTTGGCCGATCCCGAGCTGCCGCGCCTCACGGATGGCGCGGCGGATCAGCCGGCGCAGGACATACCCTTGGTCAACGTTGCCCGGCTTGACGCCGTCGGCGATCAGGAAGCTCGCGGCGCGCAGGTGCTCGGCCACGATCCGGGCGCCGCGGCTCCCATGGTTGGCGGCGGGATTGCCGGCCAGCGCCGCGATCTTCGCGAAAATGCCGGCGAACAGCTCGGTCTCGTAGGCGCTGCGCTTGCCTTGCAGGAAGGCGGTGACCCGCTCCACCCCCATGCCGGTGTCCACGTTCGGCTTGGCCAGCGGCTCGTAGCGGCCATCGGCGGTCTTGTTGTACTGCATGAACACGTCGTTCCAGATCTCGACCCACTTGCCGCAGCCGCAGACCGGGCCGCACTCCGGGCCGCAGTCGGGGCGGTCCAGCGGCAGGAACATCTCGGTGTCGGGGCCGCAGGGGCCGGTCTGGCCGGCGGGCCCCCACCAGTTGTCCTTCTTCCCGAGGAAGCAGACGTTCCGCTCGGGGATGCCCAGCTCCATCCAGATCGCGGCCGCCTCGGTGTCGCGCGGCGCGTCGGCGTCGCCGGCGAAGCAGGTGACCTTGATCTGCCCCGGGGTGAAGCCGAGCACGCGGGTGAGGAACTCGAAGCTGAAGGCGATGGCCTCCCGCTTGAAATAGTCGCCGAACGACCAGTTGCCGAGCATCTCGAAGAAGGTCAGGTGGAACGGGTCGCCCACCTCGTCGATGTCCCCGGTGCGCAGGCACTTCTGGTAGTTGGCCAGCCGCTTGCCGGCGGGATGGGTCTCCCCAAGGATGAACGGCACCAACGGATGCATGCCGGCGGTGGTGAAGAGGCAGGTGGGGTCGTTCTCGGGCACCAGCGGGGCGCTCTTGATCTCCACGTGCCCCTTGCTCTTGAAGAACTCGATGTAGGCGCGGCGCAGTTCGGAGGCGGTCTTGATCATGGCTCGGCCGTGGTCACGGGGTCAAAATGGAAAAAACGGGAAAGATAATGTAGCCGCTGCCCCCGGCAACACCAATCCCGCCGCCGCTGCGCCGCGGCCCCGGGGCCGGCGTTTTTTTTCGGCGGCGGCCTTGAAGCCCGCCAAGTCGGCGGTATATACTGTCCCTTTTGCTTCCGGCGGCCCCGCCCAGGCCGCAACCGATGGAATGGCGGAATGGCAAGCTTCAGCCCACCTTCTTCACGATCATGACGGCACGGCGGAAAACCTGGGGACTGCCGGCGGCGGGCCTGCTGCTCCTGCTCGCGTTGGCCCTGGCCGGGCACCACGCCCTCCGGCGGCGCGGCCACGCCGGCGGCTGGCATCTGGCCACCCCGCCCGCCGCCACCCTCGCCCTTGGCGGCGGCGCCCTCCTGCTGCTCGGCGGCGGCCTTGGCCTCGCCCTCGGGCTCCGGCTTCAGAAAAAGGCGCTGGCTTCGCTGCGGGCCGAGCTGGCGACGGATCAGCGCCGGGAAGCCCGGCTCCAGATGCACAACCGCATCCTGGTGGGACTCAGCCGCCATCCGGCGGTCACCACCGGCAACCTGCCGGCGGCCTTCACGGTCGTCGCCGAGACCGCCGTCACCGCCCTCCAATCCACCCAGGCCAGTGTCTGGCTGCTCGACCCCGCCCGCGAGACCCTCGGCCGCCAGACCTTGTACCGCGAGCACGACACCGGTCCGCCCGCCCCCGCCCCGCCAATCGCCGCCAAGGAATTCCCCGACTATTTCAAGCTTCTGCACACGGAGCGGAACATCCTCGCCACCACCCTCGCCGGGGCGGAATCCCCCCCAGGGGGCGCCGGCCGCCAGGGAATCCAGGCCGCCATGGACGCCCCGATCCGCGTGGGCAGCACCCTCGCCGGCATGCTCCGCGTCGAGCAGGACGCCCCGCGGAACTGGAGCGTCGAGGACCAGGCCTTCGCCAGCGCCCTCGCCGACTTCGCCGCCCTCGCCATCGAGGCCAGCCGCCGCCGCGCCGCCGTCGCCGCCCGCCAACACACGGAGGAGAAATACCAGGCCATCTTTGACACCATCAAGGACGGCATCATCGTCCTCGACCCCCAAACCTTCCTGCCGGTGGACGCCAACCCCGCCCTGCTGGCCCTCTACGGCTACAGCCGCGCCGAATTCCTCACCCTCACCCCCGAGGCCCGCAGCGCCGGCACGCCACCCTACACCGGCGACAACCTCCGCCAGCACTGCCGCGACTTCCTCGCCGGCGCCGGCGCCCAGGAACAGTTCGAGTGGCTGGCCCGGGCCAAGGGCGGCCACACCTTCTGGATCGAAGTCACCCTGCGCCTGGCCAGCCTCGACGGCCAGCCCCGCCTGCTCGGCGTCGTCCGCGACATCACCCGCCGCAAGCACACCGAAGAACAGCTCCGGCTGAGCGAGGAGCAGTTCCGCAACCTCTTCAACGGCATGCTCAACGGCCTCGCCCTGGCCGAGATCGTCACCGACGCCGCCGACGAACCGGCCGACTTCCGCTACCTGGACGTCAACCCCGCCTTCGCGCAAATGCTCCAGGCCAGCCGGGAAGAGTGCCGCGGCCAGTCGCTCTTCAGCCTCCTGCGCCGCCTCGAAATCCACTCCCCCGCCCTCCCCCATCCCTGGGAGGAGGAGCTGCGCCGCCTGGCCCGCCACCGCCAGGGCGGCACCTACCTCGCCTTCCTCCCCGAAGCCAACCTCTGGTGGCAACTCGTCCTCTACAGCCCCCGCCCCGGCCAGATCGCCGCCATCTGCGAAAACGTCACCGCCCAGCACCAGGCCCAGTTGAACCTGGAACGGATCCAGCACACCATTGACCACATTTCCGACGGCGCCGTCTGGATGGACCGGGCCGGCCGCTACCAGTACGCCAACCACGCCGCCGGCGACCTGCTCGGCTACCCCCGCGAGGCGTTCCTCGCCAAGAGCGTGGCCGAGATCGACCCCCACCTCACCCCCGAAAACTGGGCCCGGCTCTGGAAACAGGCCAAGGCCGAAAAGCTCATCCGCGCCGAAGCCGCCTATCGCCACCACGACGGCCACCTCCTCCCCGTCCGCGTCACCCTCCACCACATGGACTTCCTCGGCCAGGAATACCTCTTTGCCTTCTACACCGACCTCCGCCAGCAGCGGCGGCTCGCCGAGGCCGAACAGGCCAGCCGCGCCAAAAGCGAATTCCTCGCCAACATGAGCCACGAAATCCGCACCCCCATGAACGGCGTCATCGGCATGACCGGCCTCCTCCTCGACACCGACCTCTCCCCCACCCAACGGCAATACGCCGAGACCATCCGCAACAGTGGCGAAGCCCTCCTCGCCCTGACCAACCACATCCTCGACTTCTCCAAGATCGAGGCGGGCAAACTGGAACTGGAGCAAAGCCCCTTCGAACCGCGCGCCATCCTGGAGGAGACCTGCGACCTGCTGGCGGTCGCCGCCCATGAAAAAGGGCTGGCCCTGATCAACCTGGTGGAGCCGGACCTGCCGGAAACCCTCCACGGCGACTCCGGCCGCCTCCGCCAGATCCTGACCAACCTCGTCGGCAACGCCGTCAAGTTCACCCCGGAAGGGCAGGTCGCCCTCCACACCCGCGTGGAAAGGCGCGACGGCCCCCGGACCATCCTCCGCTTCACCGTCAGCGACACCGGCATCGGCATCCCCGCCAACCGCCTCGCCACCCTCTTCACCGCCTTCACCCAGATCGACGCCTCCACCACCCGCCGCTACGGCGGCAGCGGCCTCGGCCTCACCATCTCCCGGCGGCTGGTCCAGCTCATGGGCGGCGAGATCCACGTCACCAGCGACCTCGGCCGGGGCTCCACCTTCACCTTCACCGCCACCTTCGACACCCCCACCGCCCAACCGCCACCCCCCGCCTGGACCGCCGGCCTGGCCGGCAAACGCATCCTGGTGGCCGACCCCAACCCCGGCAACCGCCTCATGCTCGAATGCCTCCTCCGCCCCTGGCACTGCACCTTCACCGGCGCCGCCAGCCTGGAAGATTTCGCGGCCCGGGCGGACGCCGCCGCCGCCGCCGGCCACCCCTTCGACCTCGCCATCCTCGACAGCCGCCTCGCCCTGGGACTGGCGGGAACCACGCCCCACCCGCCCCTCAACGGCCTCCGCGCCGTCATGCTCGCCCCCATTGGCGAACACGGCAGCCTCGCCCTGGCCCAGAAACTCGGCTTCGCCGGCTGCCTCACCAAGCCCCTCAAGCAAAGCCATCTCCTGGCCTGCCTCCGCCGCCGCTTCAGCCTCGCCCCCGAAGCCCTGCTGGACACACCGCCCCCCGCCCCGGAACCCAAGCCCGGAAAACCGCGCCGCGCCCCCGGCCGCATCCTCATCGCCGAAGACAACGGCATCAACCAACAGGTGCTCCTCGCCATCCTCGACAAGCACGGCTACCGCGGCGACGCCGTCGCCAACGGCCGGGAAGCCGTCAACTCCCTCGCCGCCATCCCCTACACCCTCGTGCTCATGGACTGCCAAATGCCCGAAATGGACGGCTACGAGGCCGCCCGCCTCATCCGCGCCCCCAACTCCCCCGTGCTCAACCCCGACATCCCCATCATCGCCCTCACCGCCCATGCCCTCAAGGGTGACCGCGACCGCTGCCTCGCCGCCGGCATGTCCGACTACCTCGCCAAGCCGGTCAAGCCCGCCGACCTCATCGCCACCCTGGAACGCTGGCTGGATCGCCTGTAGCCCTTGAAGGAGCCGCTTCCCGGCCCTGGCGGAACCGGAGCCTTTCCGCGAAACGCGATCGCTATCGGCATCGGGATTGTTCCCGCCTCCTGTCCCCAAGGCGCCCGGCGAACCCACCCCTGGCCGCTGCCTCGCCACCCTGCCGCCACCCGCGCCGGCGTGCTTGGCTGAGCACGGATCGGAGTGTGGCCTTTATGTGGCCTTTTCGAGCTTCGGAACATAAAGAAAAACGGCACCGCATGGGGTTCCATGAAGTGCCGTTTGAGCTTGAAATGGTGGCAAGGGCCGGAGTCGAACCGGCGACACAAGGATTTTCAGTCCTCTGCTCTACCAACTGAGCTACCCCGCCACCGGAAGACCGGTGGAGTTGGTGCGCCCGGAGGGACTTGAACCCCCAACCTTCTGGTCCGTAGCCAGACGCTCTATCCAATTGAGCTACGGGCGCCACCGAGATGCCCAGCGCCGTTCAACACAGTGCGGACAACGAGGATGAACTGTAGCATCGCTTCCCGTTTTTGCAATCGGCCCCGCCGCCTCTTTTTCGGCCCCGGTCAGGGAAGGCTTTGCCCAAATCCACGCTTGGCCGGAGCGGCGGCATAGGCCGGCCCGGCCTCGGGCAGGACCGTCTCCCGCAGGTGCTGGATGCGCTTGCCGTCGCTCGGATGGGTGGAGAGATAGTGGTCGAGGGGCGTGCCGCTTTTCCCTTGGGAGAAGCGCTGCCAGAAATCGAGCGCCGCCCGCGGGTCATAGCCGGCTTTGGCCATGAGCATGACCCCGATCTTGTCCGCCGCGTATTCCTGTTCCCGGCTGAACGGCAGCACCACGCCGAGGGTGGAGACGCCGGCATAGGCGAGCAGCCATTTCTGCTGCGTCTCCGCCGGCATGTGCCGGGCCGAGAGCGCCGCCTCCAGCACGGCAGCACCGACCGCGACGCCCATCTGCTGGGTCATCCGCTCGCCGCCATGGCGGGCAATGGCGTGCCCCACCTCGTGGCCGACCACCGCGGCCAGTTCGGCGTCGTTGCGCATGGCCTTGAACAACCCTTCGTAGACCGCCACCTTGCCGCCGGGCAGGCAAAAGGCGTTTGCCTCCGGCGACGCCAGCACCTTGAACTCCCACTGGAAGTCCGGGCGCCCCGCCACCTGGGCAATGCCCCGCCCAACCCGCTCCAGCGCGGCAACCTTCCTTTTGTCCGCCGAGACTTTTTCCTTGGCCAGGATCTCCTGCCAGCTTTTCAGGCCGAGGGCGTTCTCCTCCGCGACGGAAGTCAGGAAGAGCTGCCGCCGGCCGGTGTACGGCTCCGCCGCCGTCTGGCACCCCACGCTTGCCCACAACGCCATGCCCAGCAGCAGGCTGGCACCGAACCGCCGAATCAACCGTCGCATCGCGCACCTCCAAACTGGCCGAAACCAAACCTCTCCCGGCACGCCGGAGCGTGTCCTCAGTTCGTCCATGATAGGATAACCGGCCCCGCCGCCCGCGCAACTGCCGTCCGGGCACGCGCTGACGAATGAGCCATTGGACTCATACCTGCACTTTCAATCCCACCTTGGATGTTTGCGGCCGGGAGCGGCAATTTCACCTCCTGTCCACGGCTCGACTTTGGCCGGCGGGCGGCTACGTTCCCTCCCCCACCCCATTCCCTGGAACCGCCTTCGCCATGACCGCCACCACCCCGCCACCGCCCCCAACCGCCTCCATTGTCGTCCCCACCTACCGGGAGGCGGCAAACCTGCCCGAACTGGTCGAACGCATCGCCGCCGCCATGGCCGGCGCCGGACTGCCCTACGAACTGATCATCGTGGATGACGCCAGCGGCGACGGCACCGCCGCCGTCGTGCGCCGCGCCGCGGCGGCCGGGCATCCGGTGCGCCTGCTGGAACGGACGACGGAACGCGGCCTCAGCTCCGCCGTGGCCGCCGGCTTCCGGGCGGCCCGCGGCGACGTCCTCGTCTGCCTCGACGCCGACCTGAGCCATCCCCCCGAGCGCATCCCCGACCTGCTCCGGGAAGTGCGGGAGCGCGGCGCGGAGTTCGCCATCGGCAGCCGCTACGTGCCGGGCGGCAGCACGGCGGAGGCCTGGGGGCCGTTCCGCCGCCTGAACAGCCGCGCCGCCACCCTCCTCGCCCGCCCCTTCACCCGCGCCCGCGACCCCATGGCCGGCTTCTTCGCCCTGCCCCGGCGCGTCTTTGCGGCGGCCTCCCCCTGGCTGGATCCGGTGGGCTACAAGATCGGCCTGGAACTGCTGGTCAAGGGCAACTGCCGCCGGGTCGTTGAAGTGCCCATCCACTTCGCCGAGCGCCAGCGCGGCCAGAGCAAGCTCTCCCTGCGGGAACAGCTCAACTACCTGCGCCACCTCTACAAGCTCGCCCGCTTCCGGCTCCGCCACCGCCGGCCGCGCTGACGCCGCCCCCGCCCCGGGCCGGGCACCCCCATTCGACTTTCGGCGGCCGGCCATTACCTTCCCCTTTTCTGCCCCCCACGTAGGATCAGCCTTCCCATGCCCGACAAACCCACCCCCGCCGCCCCCCGACCCACCACCGGCCCCCTCCTCTTCGGCGACCGGCCGCTGCCGCACGACCCGGACGCCGAAATGGCCGTCCTCGGCAGCATGCTGCTCGACCCCAAGGACGCCATCCCCACCGCCGCCGCCAAGCTCAGCTTCCCCAACAGCTTCTTCAACCCCGCCCACCAGACCATCTTCAACACCCTGGCCAAGCTCCGGGACACCAAGATCGGCGACTGCATCGACCTGCTCGCCACCGCCAACGCCCTGAAGAGCGAAGGCGCCCTGGAAAAGGTCGGCGACCGCGCCTACCTCGCCCACCTCATGAGCATGGTCCCCTCCGCCGCCAACGTCGAACTCTACGCCCAGATCGTCTACGACCACGCCCTGCTCCGCCGGCTCATCCAGACCGGCGCCGACATCGCCGCCCGCGCCTTCGACCCCCAGGAGGACGTCCGCGTCCTCATCGACCAGGTCGAGGCCGAGATCATGACCCTCACCCGCCTCGGAGACAGCTCCGACATGGCGCCAGTCAAGAAATACATCACCGCCGCCATCACCCAGATCGAGAAAACCCTCAGCGACGACCCCGACGCCGGCGGCCTCAAGACTGGCTTCGGCAAGTTCGACGAAATGACCAACGGCCTCAAGCCCGGCGACATGGTCGTGCTCGCCGCCCGCCCCTCCATCGGCAAGACTGCCCTCGCCCTCAACGTCGCCGCCAACGTCGCCCTCGGTCCCGAAGGCCAGGCCGTCGGCGTCTTCAGCCTGGAAATGAGCGCCGAACAGCTCGTCATGCGCCTGCTCTGCAGCATCGCCCGGATCAGCCAGGGCGAACTGCGCAACAGCAAACTCGCCGGCAGCCGCTGGGAAGATCTGGTCGCCGCCGCCGACAAGCTCAAGAAGTCGCGCCTCTTCATTGACGACACCGGCGGCATCGACATCCTCGCCCTGCGCGAGAAGGCGCGCCGGCTCAAGCACAAGCACGGCCTCGACCTGCTGATCATTGACTATCTCCAGCTCATCCGCCCCGTCGGCGGCAACCGCAACGCCTCCCGCGAAAACGATGTCTCCCAAATCTCCGGCAACATCAAGTCCCTCGCCAAGGAGCTGGGCATCCCCATCATCATCCTCGCCCAGCTCAACCGCCAGGCCGAACTCTCCGGCCAGAAGCCCAAGCTCTCCCACCTCCGCGAATCCGGCGCCATCGAGCAGGACGCCGACATCGTCCTGCTTCTCCACCGCAACCGCGACACCGACGCCAACGTCGACCCCAGCAAGGACACCCGCGAGGCGGAACTGATCTTCGCCAAGCACCGCAACGGCGAGACCGGCATCATCCCCCTTGTCTTCACCCCCAAGCACACCCGCTTCGAAGTCGCCTCCCGCATCGCCGACAGCGACGTCCCCCGCGACCGCGACCTCTGACGCCTCGCGAAACCGGGCCGCCGCAATTGCATTTTGCGCGGCACGGATCATCCTTCCTCCCCGCCGGCAGCATGCAACCGTCCCAAATTCCGCCGTCCAATTCGCAAATCGGCACTCGGAAATCGCAATTCAAGACACCGGCCCGGAGGGGTGGCTGAGCGGTTTAAGGCAGAGGTCTTGAAAACCTCCGTGGGCCTTGTGCCCGCCGCGGGTTCGAGCGCCCGAGCGCAGCGCGGGCACGGGCCGGCCGCCAGGCCGGCAGCGGGCAACGCGAGCGGCAGCGCCCGAGCGCAGCGCGGGCACGGGCCGGCCGCCAGGCCGGCAGCGGGCAACGCGAGCGGCAGCGCCCGAGCGCAGCGCGGGCACGGGCCGGCCGCCAGGCCGGCAGCGGGCAACGCGAGCGGCAGCGCCCGAGCGCAGCGCGGGCACGGGCCGGCCGCCAGGCCGGCAGCG
>Ga0265297_10002935_pt1 | contig 32567 bp, 28 predicted proteins | sample Munlanlwell13791_FD_192502 | JGI IMG/M metagenome (GOLD analysis project Ga0265297, IMG submission 192502) | Leachate microbial communities from a municipal landfill in Southern Ontario, Canada - Leachate well 137-91 | ecosystem: Engineered > Solid waste > Landfill > Unclassified | place...
GCCACTTTTTTCATTACTTTCGAGTTGCCTTCAATGACCAAGAAGGAGCTGGAGAGCGCTGTCGGCTTCGAGGCGAGAAAATACATTCCCTTGCCTTTGTCCGAAGTGGTTCTGGACTGGCAAGTGCTTAACAAGGACTTAAAAGAAGAGACGACCAAGATTTTAATGATGGCCATTCCCAAGGTTCTGGTTGAGCACTACAAGCATATCGCCGAGCAGTCGGGGCTGGAGCTGGTTGCTCTGGAAGCGGAAGCAGTGGCCCTGAAAAGAGCTTTGGTCAAGGATGCTGACCCGGCCACTTGTCTTGTGGAGATGGGATTTCAAAGCACCAACGTCACTGTCGTTGACAACGGCTTCATCAAAACGAGCTTTAGTTTTGACATTGCCGGGAAAGACCTGACCCTGACTTTGGCCGAGACCCTGGGCTTGGATTTCGGAGTGGCGGAGAAATTGAAGGTTAAAAACGGCTTGTCTTCGGACAATAACGAAGCGGCGACGGTTTTGGCTTCGGTTTTGACCCTGATTATTGAAAAGGTTAAAAAAGTGGTCAGGGATTTTCAGGCCAAGGAAAACAAAAAAGTGGAGCGGCTGCTTTTAAGCGGGGGAACGGCCAATCTGGTCGGCATTGTCGACTATTTCAGGGAAATGTTTGACCATGCGGAGTTCGGAGGCCTGAGCATCAATTTGGGGGAGCCCTTTAAAGACCTTGCTTATCCGTCAATTATTGATAAGAGGATTAAGAAATCAAATCCGGTTTTTGCCATTGCCTTGGGAGAGGCCTTGAAAAAATTTGAGAAATAAGGGAAAATATATAAATAAAGTATGGCCATTGAAATTAAAGACAAAGAAGGGGAGACGTCAGCTATCGGGAACATCGTGTTCGCCGTTAGTGTTTTGATTCTTCTCGCTGTCGCGGGCGGCCTTGCTTATCTGCAGTTTGTGGTTTTGCCCAAGGACGCAATCAGGATGGCCGAGCTGAATAATGCTTTGTCCGCCCAAAAATCGGAAGAACTGAGGCAGCTCGAAGCCCAGGCCTATGCGATAGAAAATCTGGTCAGCGACTACAAAATTCTTTTTGAGAACCGTCCCAAGGCGTCAAATTTCTTCGATAATTTCGAAACCTGGGCTCATCCCCAGATATCTTATTCCGGTCTTTCTTTAAATTCCGACACCCGCACCGCCACCATGAAGGGCGCTGTCAGCGACTTCAAGCCGATAATCCAGCAAATCAAGATTTTCAGAAGCCAGGCCCTGATTGAAAGCTTTCAGATTTCCAATGTCAAGCTGGCCAGCGACGGGGGAGTCAATTTCGACCTCTCCATTACGCTGAAGCCGGAATTATTCAAATAATTATGAAATATAAAAAACCACAGCCAGTATTTATTCTTTCTTTCCTTTTTCTTATTGCCGCCGTCGCCATCGGCTATTATCTGTTTTTACCCAACTACAAGAAGTTCAATGAACAGAAAAGCGAGATGGTCCGAATAAGCGATGCTATCAAGATGAAGAATGATTACGAAAGCAAAATAAATGAAATAGGCCAGAAGCTTAAAGACATCGACTGGGAGGGGAAAAAGGAAAAAATAGAAATCAATTTTGACGCCACGCCGTTTTTCCTGCCCAAGACAGAGATATTTTTCAGGGACATGGTTTCCAGCAGCGGGATGAGTTTTGCCAGCATCACTTTCAGCTCTCCGGCCCTGGCCAAAGGGACGTCTCAACAGCAAAGCCAGGCAGAGAGCAGCGATTCAGCCAAGGGAACCAAGGAGTTCAAGCCCGAAGCCACTGCCCAGACCCAAAGTGCCGGCGCTTTTTCCAGTCTCAAGGGGCCGGTCAACAAGGTGCCGTTTACCTTAAACGTCAGCGGCAGCTACCAGGCATTGAAAAGCCTGCTTAAAGATTTTGAGAAGCAAGCGTTCTTGATTTCGGTCAAAACGATTGCTTTTAACGCGCCGGGGACTGACGGCAACATCTCTTTTTCCGTCGCCGGCGAAGTTTATTCGTATTAAAATCAAACACATGGATATATATGTTGAAAAAAAATTAAACTTCGGAAAAATCGGGCCGGTCATCCTGCTGATTATAATTCTCGTGGCCGCTTTTTTCGTTTTTAAATTTTTTACCAAGCCCAAAGAAACGGGACCCAGCACGACCATACTGGCCACCCCGAACATTGATTATTCTTTTTTAACCTCTCCGGCCTTTGAAGCGCTTGAATCTTTCCCCGACTACCCGTCTTTCCAAGAAGACGAAGGAACATCAATAATTCCCGGGAGAGCCAATCCTTTTGCGCCTCTTTCTCAATAAGCAATCAAAAACATGATTTTTATACAAAAATTAGTTGAGAAGAACATAATCGACAAAAAGAAAGCGAAAGAACTGGAAGGCGGCTTTAAAGAGTTCGAGGGCCCTGAAGAAGAATTTTTATTGATCAATAAAATCATAGACGAGAAAGTGTTGAATGAAATAAGGTCCGAGGTTCTCAAAACGGAATTTTTTTCAGGCTCGGAAACCACGGAGATTCCCACCGACGTTTTGTCATTGGTTCCAGAAGAATCGGCCCATTTCTATAAAATCATTCCTTTGGGCATCAAAGAGGGGGCGCTGGAAGTGGGCATGGTTGATCCCGAAGACATAAAAGCCAGAGAAGCCGTTGATTTTATCGCCAGAAAAAGCAATCTTAACAGCAAAATCTACCTTATCAACGAAAGGATTTTTAATGTTTTCTTGAAGCAGTACCGAAACATTAAAGAAGAAGTGGGCAAGGCCTTGAGCGCCCTGGAAACCGAAATGGGGGGAGAAGGCGATGTAGAGCTTTTCGCTTTTGACAAGAAGCCGAGCGAAGAGAGGCTGGCGGAAGAGGCGCCGATCATCAAAATGGTGGCCGTTATCTTAAGGCATGCCGTTGACGGGAATGCTTCGGATATCCACATCGAACCGGAGGAAAAGCAGCTGAGGATTCGTTTCAGAATGGACGGAACCCTTTATTCTTCCCTTTACCTGCCCATTCATACTCATCCTTCAATAGTGGCGAGAATCAAGATACTTTCCAATTTGAGGATTGACGAAACAAGGATTCCCCAGGACGGAAGATTTTCGGCCAGGATTGAAAACAAAAACATTGACTTCAGAGTTTCAACCCTTCCCACCAAGCTGGGAGAAAAAGTGGTAATCAGGGTGCTTGACCCGACCGAGGGCTTAAGGACTTATCAAGAGATAGGCTTGGTCAGCACCAACCTCAAATTGTTAAGGGAAGCAATTACCAGGCCTTTTGGTCTAATTCTGGCTACCGGACCGACCGGTTCCGGCAAAACCACCACGCTTTACGCCGTTCTTCAGGAGCTGAACAGGCCGGAGGTGAACATAGTTACCCTGGAAGACCCGATAGAGTATTTCGTGAAGGGGATAAACCAGTCCCAGATAAGACCGGAAATCGGCTATGACTTTAGCAATGGGTTGAGGCACGTGGTCAGGCAGGACCCGGATATTATCATGGTGGGGGAGGTGAGGGATGAAGAATCGGCTTCGCTTGTTACCCACGCCGCTCTAACGGGCCACATTGTCTTGTCAACCCTTCACACCAACAATGCCGTCGGCATTATTCCCAGGCTGATAGACATGAAAATAAAGCCGTTTCTTTTGCCGGCCACCCTGAATATAGGAATTGCCCAAAGACTGGCTCAGCGCCTCTGTCCTTATTGCAGAGAAAAAGTAAGGCCCAATAAAGAAATAGAAAAGTTGATAATGAAGGAAATCGGCAGTTTGTCCGAAGACGCCAAAAAAGACATCAGCATCCCCAGCCCGACATACGTTTACAGGGCCAAGGGCTGTCCCAAGTGCAACATGAAAGGAGAAAAAGGCAGGGTGGGCGTGTTCGAAGTTTTGAAAATGACGCCGGAGCTGGAGAGAATCGTCATTGAGGAGCCGACTGAAATAAGAATTTTCCAAGAAGCGAAAAGGCAGGGAATGATTACCATGAGGCAGGATGCGATTATCAAAGCCATTAACGGCGATATTTCCATAGAAGAAGTCTTTAGGGTTTCCGAAGAATATTAAAATGGATTACTTACACTACCTAAAACAACTTTTACTTTTAACGATTGAAAAAGGAGCTTCCGACCTGCATCTTTCCGCGGGCCACCCTCCCGTTTTCAGGATAAACAGAAAACTCATTCCTTTGGCCAGAGAAAACCCCCTGGCTCCCGACGACGCCAAGAAGCTGTGCTTTTCTCTGATGAACGAGCAGCAAATCAAAAGGTTCTTGGAAGAAAAAGAAATAGATTTTTCATATAATTTTGAAGACAAAGGCAGGTTCCGCGTCAACGTCTTTCATCAAATGGGCAATGTTTCCGCTTCCATGCGTTTGGTTTCCAATCACATAAGGTCCATTGATGAATTGAATCTGCCCATTCAGGTTTACAGGTTTTGCAAGAATGTCCAGGGTTTTGTTCTCATTACCGGCCCTTCCAGTCACGGCAAGAGTACGACTTTGGCCGCCATGATTAATGAGATTAACACGACCAGGTCCTGCCACATCGTTACCATTGAGGACCCGATTGAATACATCTTTGAAGACGATAAGGCAATAATAAATCAAAGGGAGCTGAACTACGATACTTTGTCTTTCGCCAGGGCCTTGAAATCGACTTTCCGCGAGGACCCGGACGTGATTATGGTGGGGGAGATGAGGGACCCGGAGACAATCGCCACGGCCATTACCGCGGCCGAGACCGGGCACTTGGTTCTGGCCACCCTCCATACCAATTCCGCTTCCCAGACCATTCACAGAATCGTTGACACTTTCGCCGGCGAACAGCAGAACCAGATAAGGACGCAGCTGTCCGGCTCTTTAGTGGGAGTCATTTCACAGAGATTGATTCCGTCCATTGAAGGGGGAGTGGTTCCGGCCTGCGAGATAATGTTCAATACTCCGGCGGTCGCCAACCTAATCAGGGAAAACAAGGTTTACGAAATACCCCTGGTGATAGAAACATCTTCGGACATGGGCATGGTTTCTTTGAACAGGTCTCTGGCCGAATTGATAAGGAAAAAGAAAGTTGCGCTTGAAGACGCCATGACTTTTTCTCCCAATATAAGAGAGCTTAAAAAGTTAGCAGCTTAGCTTGTATGAAATATTTTTTTATAGCCAAAGACCAGAAAGGAAAACCGCAGAAGGGAACAATAGAGGCCTCTTCCAGAGAAGCGGTGCTTGATATTTTGGCCAGCCAGAACTTTTTTCCCATCTCCATTGAAGAAGAGACTGCCGGCAGAAGCGTTTTAACGAAAAAGGTGACTTTTTTCGGCGGCGTTTCCCATAAAGACGTGGTTATGTTTTCCAGGCAGCTGGCTATTATGATTGACGCCAACGTCTCTCCGGCCGAAGCTTTGGATACCCTGGCCGCTCAGACCAGAAATGCTGTTTTTAAGGAGAAAATTTACAAAATATCGGAAGACGTCAGGGCAGGGGCGCTTCTTTCAAAGGCCTTTTCCAAGTATCCGGAGCTTTTTTCCAATTTTTACATAAACATGATTAAGTCGGGAGAGGTTTCCGGCGACTTGCCCAGAATTTTGGAAAGAATCGCCGAACACCTTGAAAGCGAATATGCCATTCGCTCCAAAACAATCAGCGCCATGATTTACCCCGCCATTGTTTTGATTGTTTTCGTCTTGATTTTCGCCGTAATCATGATTTTCGTCATACCCGGACTGGTGGAAATTTTGGAAAGCTCGGGACAGGAATTGCCCGTGGCCACGAGAATGATTATTTCCGCCTCCAGCATCATCAACAAATTCTGGTATTTGTTCGTTTTGGGAATAGCGGGAATCATCGCCTTTTTCACGCTTTATCCGAAAACGGACGAGGGAAAAGAAATCACGGATAACCTTGTTTTAAAAATACCCGTCATCAACTCTTTTGTTAAAAATCTTCTTTTGGCCCGTTTCGCGGAAAACCTTTCCGCCCTGATTTCAGCGGGAATTCAAATTACAGAGGCCTTGGAAGTGGTGGCAAGCCTGGTGGGAAACAATCTTTACAAAAGAGCGATTTTGGAGACGAAAGACAGGGTGATAAAAGGGGAAGCAATCAGCAGTGTTTTGGCTAATTATCCCTACATCATCTCTCCTCTTTTCGTGCAGATGGTTTCCGTGGGAGAGAAAACGGGAAAGCTGGATTCTTCCCTGATGAACGTCGTCAGATTTTACAAGCAGGAATCGGAAACATTCATCAATTCCTTGTCCAGCATCATTGAGCCGATACTGATGATAGGCCTGGCGGCAATGGTCGGATTCCTGGTGGCGGCCGTAATCTTGCCCATTTACCAAATAAGCACCACTCTCCAAGAGTAAGCTATTTGACAAGGGCAAGCAATGTCTGATAAAATGAAGAAGCAAACAAAATCAATTCAAAAGGTCGTCCATATTCTTTTGAATATGAAAATAATTTAAACAAAGACCATGAATACGAATAAAAAAGGTTTTACGCTGATTGAACTGTTGGTGGTTATAGCCATTATCGGTATTTTGTCCGGATTGATTATAGTTTCCCTGTCCGGAGCCCAGAACCAGGCCAAAGACGCGAGAATTAAGGCGGCCCTGGACCAGATGAGACCGCAAGCAGAGATTTACAAGGTTACCAACGATTCTTACGGGTCAACCACTGATGCTACGGCTTGTGATGTGGCCAGCACTTTCTTGGCAACTGGTACGGACGGCGACAGGCTGTGCGACGACATTCAGGCCCAGGGCTCGGGAGCTTTGGCAATACACATAGTTACCGGAGCCACGGGAAAGTATTGCATTCAAAAAGCCCTTAATGTCAGCGGAGTCTGGTGCATAGATTCAACTGGTTATTCCGGAACCCTCAACGGTTGCGATACCGGCGATTGCACCTGCGCCACTGGCGACTAAATTGTAGCTCAAAAGCTCCTCGAAAGAGGGGCTTTTTCTTTTTTAAAAATTGTGTTAAAATCACTTTATGATACCCGAAGAAATAATGCTTTTGGTCTTAATCTTTGTCTTGGGAACCATTGCCGGCAGCTTTATCAACTGCTTGGCCTGGAGGATAAAGCAGGAAGAAACCATCTTGGGCAGTTCCTATTGCCCCAAATGCAGGCACAAGCTCGGAGCTTTTGATTTGTTCCCCATATTAAGCTTTTTGTTTTTAAGAGGAAAATGCCGCTACTGCAAAGAAAAGATATCTTTCCAGTATCCTCTGGTGGAGATATTGACCGGCTTTGCTTTCATTTTTGTTTACCACTATACCGGTTTTGGCATTTTGACCCTTGATTTTCAGAACGTCAAGTTCTTTGAGTTGATTTTCCGATGGCTCTTGTCAATTCTTCTGCTCACGGCTTTCGTTTACGACCTCAAGTATTTCGTTATTCCGGACAGAATCACTTTTTCCGCCATTATTCTGACTTTTTTGTGGATTATCGCCGGTTTTTTTCTTAAATATTACACGGAAATGCAGGTTTTGAACTTCCTTTTTTCCGGCCTGGCTTCGGCTTTCTTTTTTTTCTGTTTGTGGTTTTTTTCCCAGGGCAAGGCAATGGGATTCGGCGACGTAAAGCTGGCTTTTCTTCTGGGCTTGTTCCTGGGCTATCCCGTCATTATTCCCGCTCTTTTCGTTTCCTTTTTTCTGGGCGCCCTAATCGGAACAATTCTGGTTCTCTTGAGAAAGAAGAAGATGAAATCAGAGGTTCCTTTCGGTCCGTTTCTGGTGATGGGAACCTTTATCGGCATGGCCTGGGGCAAAGACATTCTTTTGTGGTACCTTTCTTTTTTGAAATAATAAAGGTATAATGGTTAAAATGAGGAATAATCTTGAAAAAGGTTTGACTTTGGTGGAAATGCTTATCATTATCGTCATTGCCACGGTGCTGACAACGATAGTTTTCGGCAATTACGGCAAGGGAAAAGAAAACCTGGCCCTGGAAAGAGCCGGCCAGAAACTGCTTCAGGACTTGAGGCGCACCCAGGAGCTGGTCATGTCCGGAGCGCCGGAAGCGGGGATTAACGCCTGCGGCATATATTTCGACAAGACTTCGGGCCATGAAACAGAATATCTTCTTTACAACAACGTGAACGCCAATTACTTTTATGAGAGCGGAACCGACACGGTAAGAGAAGCGATAGACATTGAGGCGGGAATCAAGATTTGCGACGTCAAAGACAATGAAGTGAGCGGCAATACCGTCAGTGTTTCCTTTATGCCGCCGGAGCCGGTAACCAGAATCGACAGCAATTATACCGGGCACGAAGCGTCAATAGTTTTGTGCATTATCAGCGACACGGCCAAGACAAGGACGATTAAAATAAACAATTTGGGAAGAATAGAAGCAAATAATCCTTAGCCATCCATGGAAAAAAGTCTTAAAAAAGGTTTTACTTTGATGGAAATGGTGGTTTCCGTTTTTGTGATATCCATAGCCGTGGTGGGGGTCTTTCAGGCGACCACCAGATACGTTCAGCAAACCAAGTTTGAGAAAGAGGCCTACGTGGCCGCTCTTCTGGGCCAGGAAGCGGTTGAAATCATAAAAAATTTCAGGGACACCAACTGGGTGGAGGAGGATGCCGGGGGGTGGAAGAACGGCCTGACTTCTTGTTCTTCGGGCTGCGAAATAGATTATGACGACGCCAGTTTTACCGCTTGGTCAGGGAGCGGAAGATATCTCTATATCGAAAACGCCAGCGGTTTGTACAAATATCCGGCTGTTCCGGCAGAGGACGACGTTAAAACCATTTATACGAGGAAAATAGTGATAACCGAAATAGGCGACGACGAACTGGACATAGTGGTTGACGTTTATTGGAGGAGCAATACAACGACCGTTAAGGAAGATATATATAATTGGAAGCCGTAATCATGGAAAACAAAGGATTAACATTGGTTGAACTATTAATCGCCGTTTCCATCTTCGGCCTTTTGGCCGTTGCTCTGATAGGCATTTTCGTGGCGGCCATAAACGCCCAGGCCTCGATCCTTCAGAACCAGGAGATAATCAATCAGGCCAGCTACGCCCTGGAATACATGGACAGGAGCATCAGAATGGCCCTGAGGGACGATGCCGTCGGAGCCTGCGCCGGGGCTGACAAGAATTACAACACGGCATCGGGAATAATTTTCCTGGCTTTTGATACCATAGCCGGAGATTACAGGTGCAAGCGCTTTTATTTGGAGAACGATAAAATCAAAGAGCAAAAATCAAGCGATAAAACCGCGGCCAATCTCGGAACGGGTGTAGAACTGACATCGTCAAAAGTCAAGGTCAACAGTCTGATTTTCAGCGTTGTGGGAGATGTCGTCGATGTCGCCCAGCCCCAGGTTACGATTTTGATAAACATAGAGTCGAACAACAGGAGACTGACTCCTCTGCCCAGCATGGTTCTCCAGACGACCATTTCCCAGAGGAACTTAAACATCAGTGAATAAAATTATGAAAAAAAACAATCTTAAAAAAGGCGTTTCTCTTTATCTGATTATCATCATCATTTCCATTCTTCTGGCCGTGACCTTGAACGTGGCGTCTTTAATCGTGGGCGGAGCCAAGATTATAAAGGGAGCGGCTGATTCGGTCAAGGCCTTTTGTGCGTCGGACACGGGCATAGAAGAAGCATTGTATAACGCCAAGAACAGCACCTGCAACGATATAGTCAACGGAACAGTGGGAGGCGATTCAAGCTACGTTTACAACGTTGATGTAAGCTATACCGGAGCTGATTGCACTGAAACGGGAACAACCATACAATCCGTGGGCGAATTCAAGCCCGGAGGAACTTCTTCAGCCAAGAGAAAAGTTAGCATCACCTATTAAGAGGCAGGAGCATGAACAGAGAAGAGGCCAAAAAGAGGATAGAGAGGCTGCGAGAGCTCATTAATCACCACCGCTATCTTTATCACGTTCTGGACAAGGAGGAAATATCTCCGGCAGCTCTCGACTCTTTGAAAAAAGAGCTTTTTGATTTGGAACAGGAATTTCCCGAGCTCGTCACTCCCGAATCCCCGACGCAAAGAGTGGGAGGCAAGCCCCTGGACAGCTTTGAAAAATACGAACACAGGAAAATGATGATTTCTTTCGACGACGCTTTTTCCAGGGAAGACATGGAAAATTGGGAGAAAAGAAATTTCAAATTATTAACCGAAGAAGAAAAGAAAAAAGTTGATTATTACTGCGAGCCGAAGCTTGACGGCCTGGCGATTGAATTGGTTTACGAAAAAGGCGTTTTGAAGGTGGGAGCGACCAGGGGAGACGGCAGAATAGGGGAAAACGTCACCCAGAACATAAAAACCATAGAATCTCTTCCCTTAAAGCTCAGAGAAAAAGAAGACGTGGTCAAAGAATTGAAGAAAAACAACCTTGGAGAAATAGCCAAGTTTGTGGGAAAGAACGGGTTAAAAGAGGTTATTGCCAGGGGCGAAGCGGTTATAACCAAAAAGGGATTTGAAAAAGTCAATGAGCAAAGAAAAAGGCAGGGACTGCCGCTGTATGCCAATCCCAGGAACCTGGCTGCCGGCTCAATCAGGCAGCTGGACTCTCAAATAGTCGCTTCAAGAAATCTTGATGCCGATGTCTATGACTTGATTTCCGATTTGGGGCAGAAGACCCATCAGGAAGAGCACATTATTCTCCAGGCCCTGGGGTTCAAAACCAACAATAAGCACAACAAGCTTTGCAGGAACCTTGACGAAGTTTTCTCTTTCTATGATGTCTGGAGAGAGAAAAGAAACAGTCTCCCTTATGAAATAGATGGAATAGTGGTTTCCGTAAACGACAACGAGATTTTTGAAAACCTGGGAGTGGTGGGCAAGTCGCCCCGGGGAGCTGTCGCCCTGAAATTCCCTTTGATTGAGGCAACGACAATGGTTGAGGATATTGAGGTTCAGGTCGGCCGCACCGGCGCCATGACGCCAGTGGCCATATTAAAGCCGGTTGAGGTCAACGGAGCCACCATTACCAGGGCCACTCTGCACAATGAGAAAGAAATAGAAAGACTGGGGCTGAAAATAGGGGACACGGTGGTGGTGGGAAGAGCCGGAGACGTCATTCCCGAGATAGTCAAGGTCTTTCCAGAGCTGAGGACAGGCAAAGAAAAGAAATTCAAAATGCCTCTTTTCTGTCCTTCCTGCGAAACCAGGCTGGTCAAGCCGGACAAGGATGTTATCTGGAGATGTCCCAATCCCAATTGTTTTTCCCGAAGAAGCAAGTATTTCAATCATTTCGTTTCCCGGGGCGCTTTTGACATCGACGGATTGGGCCCGAAGATAATCGAGAAGCTGATGGACGAGGGCTTGGTCCTTGACCCGGCAGACTTGTTTGATTTGAAGAGCGGAGACCTCGTTCCCCTGGAAAGGTTCGGAGAAAAATCAGCGGGAAAGATTGTGGAAGCGATTCAGAAAAGAAAAAAGCTTCCTTTTCATAGATTTCTTTACGCTTTGGGCATCAGGAACGTCGGCCAGAAAACCGCTCTTGATTTGTCGCGGCAATTCGAATCAATCGAGGAACTGGAGAAGGTTTCTTTGAATGATTTGGAAAAAGTGAAGGATGTCGGCCCTGTCGTGGCCCAATCGATTTTTGACTGGTTCCAGAACAAGGAGAATCTCGCCTTTCTTAAAAAATTGAAAGAGCGGGGAGCTTGGTATGAAAAAAGCAAAAAACCGCAAGGAAAATTTAAGGGTTTGAACTTCGTGATTACGGGAACCCTCAAGAGCCTGAGCAGGGAAGAGGCCAAAGAGAAAATAGAAGAGAAGGGCGGAGAAGTTTCTTCGTCTGTTTCCAAAAGCGTTGATTATCTGGTTTTAGGCGAGAATCCCGGTTCCAAATACGACAAAGCCAGGCAGTTGGGCGTGAAAATTTTAAAAGAAAAAGAATTTCTGAATATTTTATGACTTTTCCCAAGCTGATAAAGTTTGACTGGGTTTTAGTCGGGGCGAGCATGGCGCTTTCTCTTTTCGGGCTGGCCTCCATTTACAGTTCTTCCATCTTAAGCCACGATTTCTCCAATTTTTACAAGCAATTGTTTTTTCTCTTTTTGGGCCTGGCCCTGATGTTTTTAATGAGCCTTTACGACAACCGAAATCTGAGGGAAAACCCGTTTTTAATACTTTCCTTCTATTTCCTCTGCATTGTTTTTTTGGTCGGTCTTTTCTTTTTCGCTCCGGAAATCAGGGGCATCAAATCATGGTACAGGTTGGGAATTTTTTCTTTCGACCCCATTGAGCCGACCAAATTGGCCCTGATTCTGATTTTGGCCAAGTATTTTTCCAAAAGGCACATTGAGTTGTACAATCTCAAGCACATAATAGCCTCGGGAGTATATATCGCCGTTCCCGCCATTTTAATCTTTTTCCAGCCCGAATTCGGTTCAGTGGTCATTCTTCTAAGCATCTGGCTGGGAGTTCTTCTGGTTTCCGGAATAAAAATACGCGAGTTTATAATCCTTGCCTTGATTTTCGCCCTTGTTTTCGGATTGACCTGGACTTTCTTTTTAAAGGATTACCAGAAAGACAGAATTTTCAGTTTCGTCGCCCCCCAGGAAGATCCGTTGGGCCAGGGCTGGAGCCAGGGCCAGGCCAAAATAAGCATCGGTTCGGGCGGCCTGATAGGGCAGGGATTGGGCAGCGGCTCGCAAACCCAGTACGGCTTTCTTCCCGAAGCCCAGACAGATTTCATTTTTTCGGCCATTGCCGAAGAAACCGGCTTTCTCGGCGTCATTGTCTTATTCTCCTGCTTTTCCCTTATTCTGTTAAGAACGATAAAGATAGCGCTCAATGCCCGGTCCAATTTTTCACGGCTTTTTGCCTGCGGCTTGGCTTTCAGCATATTCGCCCAGGTGGTTGTCAGCGTGGGCATGAACCTGGGGCTCTTGCCGGTCGTGGGAATTCCCTTGCCCCTGGTCAGTTACGGGGGGAGCAACCTTATATTCACTTTTATCGGGCTGGGTATTCTTGAAAACATGAAAATGACTGAATCTTAAGGTTTGATTTTGTCAACCCTTGACATTTTTTGTTATTGTTGATAGTATAATCTTACGTTTTAAATAAGGATTACTTAAGAATATCTTGGCTATAGACCTTTTTTGCTATTAATTTTTAAATCGTTATCCCTTAAAAATTGAGAAGAGGGCATTTTTTGTTGCAATGCCTTAATTAGTTTTCAAAAGACCATGAAAAACAAAGTCAAGGATTTTTCAAAGAGCCAAATCTCGTATCCCTTGCCCAGTTTGATTTTCTTGCAGCAGGAAAGCGGAAGGCAGTTTTGGGAAGAGGAACTGAAAGATTTGTTCGCTGAAATTTCTCCGGTAAGGGACTATACGGGAAAAGAGCTTGAGCTTTATTTTTTGGACTACAAGCTGGGAAAATCAAATTATCTTTCCGGCTTTGACGCAAAAGAAAACAATGATTCATACTATGCTCCCCTGAGGGTCAGGACAAAGCTGGTTAATTTAAAGACAAAAAGGTCACAGGAGCAGGAAATATTCTTCGGAAACTTTCCTCTTTTAACCGAAAGAGGAACTTTTGTTTTAAACGGGGTGGAAAGAGTGGTTGTTTCCCAGCTCATCCGTTCTCCGGGGGTGTTCTTTCCTTTGAACATCAACCGGGGGAAAAGATGCTTCGGGGCCAAGATTATTCCCAACCGCGGGTCTTGGCTTGAGCTGGAAACAGAATATTCGGGAGTGATAAGCGTAAAAATCGACAGGAAAAGAAAGGTGCCGGTTACCACCCTTCTCAAGGCCCTGGGAGGGTATGGCGAAAACGACATCAAGGACATTTTTGTTCCTTTTGACGTCGGCGAAACAAAATTCATTGAAGAAACCCTGAAGAAAGACCCGACCAAAAATCAGGAAGAAGCGCTTTTGGAAATCTACCAAAGATTGAGGTCCGGAGAAATGGCCAATCCTGATTCGGCCCGGGAACTCATCTTCAATATGTTTTTTAATTTTGAGAGATACGACCTGTCCAAAGTGGGCAGATACAAGATGTGGTCGCGCCTCCCAGAATTAAAACCCAAGAGCGACAAAGGCATATCCAAAGAAGACAGGGTTTTGTCAATCAAAGACATAATCGAGGTGCTCAAAGAGATTATCAGGCTGAACAATGACCCCTTGTCCCACCCTGACCAGATTGACCATTTGGGCAACAGAAGAGTAAGGAATTTTTCAGAGCTTTTATCAAGCAAATTGAGGGTCGGTTTGGCCAGAATGGCGAGAATCATCAAGGACAGGATGTCCACCCTGGAGTTTGAGAACCTGAATCCCGGCCAGCTTGTCAATCCCAGGCCTTTTATGGCTCAGGCCAATCAGTTTTTTACCGCCAGCCAATTTTCCCAGTTCATGGACAATGTCAATCCTTTGTCCGAGCTGGAGCACAAAAGACGCTTGACAGCCACCGGGCCCGGAGGATTAACCAGGGAAAGGGCCGGTTTTGACGTCAGAGACGTGCAGCCGTCACACTACGGAAAGATTTGTCCCATCCAAACTCCGGAAGGCCCCAATGTCGGACTGGTTACCCACCTGGCCCTATATGCCCGCATCAATCCTTACGGATTTTTGGAAACGCCGTATTTTAAAATGGAAAAGACCAAATTTTCCGAAGACGCCCATTATCTGGATGCCAATGCCGAAGAAAGATACAATATCGCCCCGGCCAGCATTGTTTTAAAAGAAGACGGAAGAATCAAAGAAGACAGGGTGGAGGCAAGGATAAAAGGGGAAGCAGGGGAAATAGAGAAAGAAAAGATTGATTTCGTCGACGTGTCGCCCCAGCAGTTCACTTCCGTGGCCACGTCTCTCATACCCTTTTTGCAGAACGACGACGCCAACAGGGCGCAGATGGGTTCAAACATGCAAAGACAGGCAGTGCCTTTGGTCAATCCCGAGCCGCCTTTGGTCGGAACCGGACTGGAGCCGTATGTGGCCAGGGATTCGGGCCAGTTGATTTTGGCCGAAGAGGCGGGAGAAGTGGTCAAGGTTGATTCCAAAGAAATCAAAGTCAAGGGAAATTCCGGAACCACGGCTTATCCTTTGAGAATTTTTGACAGAACCAATCAATATACCTGCTTCCACCAGAGAGCGGCGGTTGACAGGGGAGACAAGGTCAAGAAAGGAGATATCTTGGCCGAGGGCGGTTCCATTTCCCAGGGCATGCTGAGCTTGGGAAGAAATCTTCTGGTGGCTTTCATTTCCTGGAGAGGAAACACTTTTGAAGATGCTATCGTCTTGTCCGAGAGGCTGGTAAAGGACGATGTTTTCACTTCCGTGCACATTGAAGATTTTTTCTGCGACGTCAGGGAAACAAAGCTGGGACCGGAAATAACCACGGCTGACATTCCCAATGTGGGGGAAGACAAGCTTAAAGACCTTGACGAGGAGGGAATTATCAGAATCGGAGCCGAGGTCGGGCCCAATGACATCCTGGTGGGAAAGATTTCTCCCAAAGGAGAAGCGGAGTTGAGCGCCGAAGAGCGTCTTTTAAGGGCTATTTTCGGAGAAAAAGCCAAAGAAGTTAAAGACACTTCTTTGAGGCTGGAGCACGGGAAGAGAGGAAGAATCACCGACGTCAGAGTGTTCGCCAGAAGCGAAGGATACAGTCTGGACCCGGGGGTCATAAAGAGAATCAGGGTGAGGGTTTCGGAAGTGAGGAAAATAAAAGTGGGAGACAAGCTGGCCGGCAGGCACGGCAACAAAGGCATAATCGCCAAAATTCTTCCCCCGGAAGAAATGCCGTTTTTGGAAGACGGCACGCCGGTTGACATAATTTTGAATCCTTTGTCCGTTGCTTCCAGAATGAACCTGGGGCAGATTTTGGAAACTCATTTCGGCTTGGCGGTCAAGAAGCTGGGATATTATGCCGTTACCCCTTCTTTGTCCGGAGCCCATGAAGGAGATATCAAGGAAGAATTGAAAAATGCCGGCTATCCAGAGAACGGAAAGCTGACTCTGATGGACCCGGAAACAGGAGAGCCCTTCCCGGAGAAAATAACGGTCGGGTACATTTATATGATGAAGCTGGCCCACATGGTGGAGGACAAGATACATATGCGCTCCATCGGACCGTATTCTTTGATTACCCAGCAGCCCTTGGGAGGAAAAGCCCAGTTCGGCGGCCAGAGATTCGGTGAAATGGAGGTCTGGGCCCTTGAAGGATACGGGTCTGCCTATACCCTTCAGGAAATGCTGACCATCAAGTCCGACGACGTTTTGGGAAGAGCCACTACCTATGAATCCATTCTCAAGGGGGAGAAAATAAAGAATCCGAACATTCCCGCCTCTTTCAATCTTTTGATAGCCGAGCTGAAGGCCCTTTCTTTGAACGTGATTATCAAGGGTAAAATAGAGGAAGACTAATTAATTTAAAGAAATATGTTTGTTTCTGATTTAGAATCAATCAAAATCAAGCTGGCTTCGGGAGAAGAGGTTTTGGATTGGTCTTACGGAGAAGTGACCAAGCCGGAAACCATAAATTACAGGACCCAGAGGCCGGAAAAGGACGGGTTGTTCTGCGAAAAGATTTTTGGTCCGACCAAGGACTACGAATGTTTCTGCGGAAAATACAAGAGGGTGAGGTATAAGGGAATAATCTGCGACCGCTGCGGAGTGGAGGTGACCAAGTCGTCGGTGAGAAGAGAGAGAATGGGACACATCAAGCTGGCCAGCCCGGTTTCCCACATCTGGTTTTTAAAAGGAATTCCTTCAAGGATAGGAATGGTTTTGGGCATTTCCCTGAACAAGGTTGAGGAGGTCATTTATTTCATTTCCTACATCGTCACCAAGACCGACGAAGAAGTCAAAGAAAAAATATTAAAGGAAATAGAAGAGGAATTCAAGATTAAAAGCAAAGACCTGAAAGATGACGCCAAGAAAGGACTGGAAGACTTGAAGCAGGCCAAAGAAAGGGCTAGGCAGGAGGTCGCTTCCATCAAGTCGATGGCGGTTTTGAGCGAAATAGAGTACCACCGCCTTTCTTTGAAATACGGCGAGATGTTTGAGGCCGGTACAGGAGCCGAGGTAATCAAGGAAATTTTCCAGAAAATAGATTTGGATGCGGAAATCGATAAGCTGAACAAAAAGCTTTCGGAAAAAAAGCTAACCGAAGAGAAGAGAAATATTTTGAGGAGATTGAAGATTTTCCAGGAAATGAAGCACGCCGGAATAAGGCCGGAATGGATGTTTATTGATGTTTTGCCCGTTTTGCCGCCTGACTTGAGGCCAATGGTTCAGCTGGACGGAGGAAGGTATGCTTCGTCCGACCTAAATGATTTGTATCGAAGAGTGATTAATCGAAACAACAGATTAAAATATCTGCTGGAAATCGGCGCTCCAGACGTCATAGTCAGGAACGAGAAGAGGATGCTTCAAGAAGCGGTTGACGCTTTGATTGACAACAAGATGAGAAAAGGAACAACCATCCAGGCCAGCACCGGAGGAAAAAGGCTGCTGAAGAGCTTGTCTGACATGCTTCAGGGAAAGCAGGGAAGATTCAGGCAGAATCTGCTCGGCAAAAGAGTTGATTACTCCGGCCGAAGCGTGATTGTGGTCGGGCCCAATTTAAGGCTGGACCAGTGCGGCGTGCCCAAGAAAATGGCCTTGGAGTTGTTTAAGCCATTCGTAATAAAGAAAATACTGGAAAGGGAGTGGGCTTTCAACGTCAGGGGAGCATCAAGGCTGATTGAAGAAGAAACAGACGAAATCTGGGAATGCCTTGAAGAGGTGGTCAAGGAGAAGCTGGTTCTTCTTAACCGCGCTCCCACCTTGCATCGCTTGGGCGTGCAGGCTTTTCACCCGATTCTTATTGAGGGCGAGGCCATCCGCTTGCATCCTTTGGTTTGTACCGCCTTTAATGCAGACTTTGACGGAGACCAGATGGCCATTCACGTTCCTTTGTCAGAAGAAGCGCAGGCCGAGGCCAGGGAAAGAATGCTTTCCAGCGTCAACCTGCTCAAGCCATCGACCGGAGACCCGATTATGATTCCGACCAAAGACATGATTTTGGGCTGTTATTATTTAACCAAAATAATCGCTGGACTAAACGGCGAAGGAAAGACATTCAGTTCTCCCCAGGATGCTTTAATCGCCTATAACCTGAAAAAGATTGACTTGAGGGCAAGCATAAAAGTGTTGATTGGAGACAAGTTCGTGGAAACCAGCATCGGCCGGATAATATTCAACGAGGTTTTGCCCGAGGGTTTTGACTATCAGAACGAAACCATGGATTCCAAAAACACGAAGAAGATGATTAACAGGATAGTCGACCTTTACGGGAATAAGGCCTCGGAGACACTGGACAAGATAAAAGACCTGGGCTTCAGGTTCGCCACCAGGTCCGGCATCACCTGGGGAATGGATGATTTGACTGTTCCCAAAGAAAAAGAGGAATTGATTAAGCAGGCTGAAGAGAAAATCAGGGTGGTTGAGGATTATTACGAAAAGGGTCTTTTATCCAGGGAAGAAAAAGCCAATCAGGTTATTGAAATCTGGAAAAAAGTTAAAACAGAGATAGAAAAGCTGGTTCCTCTGGCCATTTCTTCAAAGAGCCCGGTATTCTCAATCGTTGATTCCGGCTCCCGAGGCTCGTGGTCTCAGCCGGTGCAAATGGCCGGAATGAAGGGCTTGGTTGCCAATCCGGCCGGCAGAATCATCGAGCTGGCCATAAAGAATTCATTTAAAGAGGGTTTTGACGTGCTGGAATACTTCATTTCCACTCACGGGGCAAGAAAAGGGACGGCTGATACCGCTTTGAGAACTTCCACTTCCGGATATCTGACCCGCAGATTGGTGGATGTGGCCCATGAGGTCATAGTCAACGAAGAGGATTGCGGGGATAAGGAAGGCCTGGTTATGTCGAGAAAAGAAGCTGACGAAATAAACGAAGATTTTACTCACAAGATTTACGGCCGGGTTTCAATGGAAAAGATATTGGACCCGGAGACGCAGGAGGTTTTGGTTAAGAACGGAGAAATAATCGATTTGAAGAAAGCCCTGAGAATAAAAGAGTTGAATATCCAGGAGGTGAAGGTGCGTTCTCCTCTGACCTGCAAATGCAAGAGAGGAATCTGCCAGAAGTGTTACGGCTTGGACCTGGGATGGAAAAGATTAATTGACATGGGCGAAGCAGTGGGCGTGGTGGCTGCCCAGGCCATCGGAGAGCCGGGAACCCAGCTGACCATGAGGACGTTCCATACCGGAGGGGTGGCCGGAGAAGCGGACATCACCCGCGGTTTGCCCAGGGTGGAAGAGATTTTTGAAAGAAGGGCGCCCAAAGGAGAAGCAGAGATGTGCGTCAAAGACGGCAAGGTGATTGAAGTCAGGGAAAAAGAAGGAATCATCAAGGTGATGCCGGTCAAAGAGAGCGACGCAAAGAAAAAAGCAGAGGAAGCGATTGAATACAAGGTTTCGCCCAATATTGAAATTCTGGTCAAAGAAGGGGACGTGATTAAGAGAGGAGACCCCTTGACCGCCGGCTCTCTTGACCTCAAAAAGCTGTTCAAGCTTATAGGGACCAGGGCTACCCAGAAATACATTATCAGGGAAATCCAAAAGGTTTACATCTCCCAAGGTGTTTCCATTCACGACAAGCACGTTGAAGTGATTGTCAGGCAGATGTTTTCAAGAGTAAAGATAAAGGACCCGGGCGACAGCTATTTCGCCCCGGAGGAAGCGATTTCCAGGGCGGTCATGCTGGAAAGCAACGAGGAGCTGGAGAAAGAAAAGAAAAAGCCGATAGAGGCGGAAGACGTCATCTTGGGAATTTCCAAGGTTGCCCTGAATACGGACAGCTTCCTTTCCGCGGCATCGTTCCAGGAAACTTCCAGGGTTCTGATAGAGGCCTCCTTGAGGGGAGAGGAAGACAAGCTAAGAGGGTTGAAAGAAAACGTAATTATTGGTAAACTGGTTCCAATAGGCACAGGGAGAAAGAATAAGTAATTTGGACCATGAAAAAAAAGAAAAAAGCCAAGCCAGTTCCCAAAAAAAACAATAAGCCCTTAATAGAAAAATCCAAACTAAGCTTTGCTTTAAGCGACCAAGTGAAAAAATACATTTTATCTTCGCTTTGTTTTCTTCTGGCCATTATTTTTCTTTTTTCTTTCGGCAATCAGGCCGGCTTCGTCGGCGGGGGGCTGAAAGACCTGTTTTTTTTCCTCTTGGGCAATGTTTTTTACCTGACGCCAGTGATTTTGCTGATAGCGGGATTCGTCTTCTTAAAAGAAGAAGAATCTTTCAGGGAGACCAAAAACATTCTCATTTTTGCCGTCATTATTTTCCTTCTGGCCGCTTCGGCCATGTTCGCCCTTATGGAAATGAGGGATAACGATATCCTTAAAAACGCTTTTGACGCCTCTTATGCCGGAGAAGGAGGCTGGTTCGGCTACATAATTTCCTGGCCCATGCTCAAGGGCTTTGATTTTTGGGTTTCTTTCTTTATCTTGGCCATTGTCATGATTTTTTCTTTTATCATAATTCTCAAGCCGATTTTAAAAAAGAAAAGTCCGGAAGAAGAGGAAATAAAAGAAGAGGTCAGGAAAGAAAAGCCATTGATTGATTTGGCTAAAATCAAAGAAAAGCTGGAGTCAGTGCCGGAGAAAAAAGAAGAGCCGGAAGCGACGACAGACCTTTTCGGGCTCAACAAGAAGCAAAAGGCCTTTGAAGAAAAGAAAAAAGAGAATACCCAGTACAAGTATCCCACCCTTGACCTTTTGTCAAGCAAAAAGAGCGTGGCCGAAGGAGGGGATATAGCCTACAACTCCTCGGTGATTAAAAGAACTCTTCAGACCTTCGGCATTCCCGTGGAAATGTCGGAAGTTAACATCGGCCCGACCGTTACCCAATACACGTTGAAGCCGGCCGAGGGCATAAAGCTTTCCAAAATAACGACTCTCCAGAATGATTTGGCTTTGGCTCTGGCCAGCCCGACCATCAGGATTGAAGCGCCCATTCCGGGAAGGTCCCTGGTGGGGGTGGAGATTCCCAATAAGAAAAGGGCGATCGTGGGCCTGAGAGAAATCTTTGACACAGAGGACTTCAAGAAATCTCCCCATCCTCTTTTAATAGGTCTGGGCAAGGACGTGAGAGGAATGCCGGCTTTCGCTGATTTGGCGGAAATGCCTCACTTGCTCGTGGGAGGAACAACCGGTTCGGGCAAGACAATTTCGCTCAACGCCACGATTCTCAGCCTGCTCTACAGAAACAGTCCGGAAGAGATGAAATTGATTTTAATCGACCCCAAAAGAGTGGAGTTTCCGGTTTATTCAGTTCTGCCCCATTTGCTCTGTCCGGTTATTTACGACGCCCAGCAGACTCTGGTTGCTTTGAAGTGGCTGACCGGAGAAATGGAAAGAAGGTTCGTGGTTCTGTCCCAGGGCAACAGCCGGGACATCGGAAGCTTTAATGCGAAAATGGAGAAGAAAGGAGAGGAAAAGCTTCCTTACATTGTTTTGATTATTGACGAGCTGGCTGATTTGATGAGCGTCAAAGGCAAGGAAATAGAGTCGTATGTTGTGCGTCTGGCCCAGATGTCCAGGGCAACGGGAATCCATTTGATTCTGGCCACCCAGCGTCCGTCAGTCGAAGTCATAACCGGCTTGATTAAGGCGAATATAACCACCAGGATTGCCTTGAAAGTCGGCTCTTTGGTTGATTCCAGGACCATTCTTGACGCTTCCGGCGCGGAAAAGCTCCTGGGCAAAGGAGACATGCTTTTCCTGACCAAAGAGCACAGCAAGCCTAGAAGAATACAAAGCCCGTACGTTTCCGAGCAGGAAATCAAAAAAGTGGTAAGTTTCATCGTTTCCGGACAGGAAGGCGAAGAGCCCGAGTTTATTGAAACAGAAGAAACGGAAACCTCTTTGTCCAAAGAATTGGAAAGGGCAATGGAATCAAAAGAAGTCCAGATGGACAGCTTTTTCTCCAAAGAAGACCCGCTGTACGAAGAAGCCAAAAGAATGGTCATTTCTTCCAAGAAGGCATCGGCTTCTTTGCTCCAGAGAAGGCTGAGCATCGGCTATGCCCGGGCAGCGAGACTGCTGGATATTCTTGAAGAAAGAGGAGTGGTCGGGCCGGCCGAGGGAGCCAAGCCCAGGGATGTCTATGCCAATGGAGAAGACGCCGAAGAATGATTATGGCGCGGGCAAGCGATTTGTGGTAAAATAAATTATCTATGACCAAGAAAAAACCTGAAGAAAAAGAAAGAATCAATTTGGCCGAAGCCATTTCCGAAATAAAAGAGAAGTTCGGAGAAGGGGCCATAATGAAGCTCAAAGAAGCCCAAAGGGCCAATGTGGAAGTGGTTTCCACGGGTTCTTTGGCCGTGGATTTGGCCTTGGGCGTCAACGGCATTCCCAGGGGAAGAATTACGGAAATATACGGGGGAGAGAGCACGGGCAAGACGACTCTGGCCTTGAGTATTCTGGCCGAAGCCCAGAAAGCCGGAGGAGTGGCTGCTTTTATCGATGCCGAGCATGCTTTGGACCCTGATTATGCCAAGAAAATAGGGGTCAATATAGACGATTTGCTGATTTCCCAGCCCGATTCGGCAGAGCAGGGACTGCAAATAGTGGAGAGCCTGGTTCGTTCGGGAGAAGTTGACATAATCGTTGTTGACTCCGTGGCCGCTCTGGTTCCCAAGACAGAAGTGGCCGGGGAGATGGGGGAGCTGCAAATCGGCTTGCAGGCCAGGCTGATGTCCCAGGCCCTGAGGAAATTGTCGGGAATAGTTTCCAAAACCAAAACCATCCTCATCTTTTTGAATCAGACCAGAATGAAAATAGGAATAATGTTCGGAAATCCCGAAACCACGCCCGGGGGTCTGGCCTTGAAGTTTTACAGCTCGGTCAGGATTGAATTGAGGCGAATGGCCCAGATTAAGCAGGGAGAACAGATAATCGGTTCGAGAATCAAAGTGAAGATAGTGAAGAATAAGGTGGCGGCTCCCTTTAAAACAGCCGAGCTGGACATTTATTACAACGAAGGAATTTCCAATGCTTCGGAAACCATTAACCTGGGAGTAAAGCTGGGAGTAATCAAGAAGTCAGGCGCTCACTTTCAGTACAATGACGAGAAAATAGGGCAGGGGATGGAAAAAGCCAAGGAATTCCTTAAAGCCAACCCCAAGATTTTAAAAGCGATACAAAAAGAGGTTATTGAAAAATACAACGAGTAAGGAACAAAAAACCAGTCTCAAAGAAGAAAGGTTTTTTGTTCAACCCGAATGCCAAATTATTTTGTTGTAAAGGGAAGCAGGCCCATTACCCTGGCTCTTTTAATCGCTCTGGATGCTTCTCTTTGATGGCCGGCGCAAAGGCCGGTTTTCTTCCTGGGCTTTATTTTCCCAGACCTGGATATGAATTTTTCCAGCACTTCTGTGTTCCTGAAATTAACTTCCCTTATGTTCTTTTTGCAGAAAAAACAATACATGGTTTTAGAAAGGAATGTCCTTGATATCGATTTCGTCTCCGTCTTCGATAACAGGAATATCTTCGTCATTTTCTTGTTTGTCTTTCGGCTGGGGCATTGTTTTGGTTCCTTCGCCGCTTCTCGGTCCCAACTGGAAGTTCTCGCCGATTATCTCGGTTATGTACCTCTTGTTTCCCGACTTGTCTTCCCATGACCTGTTTTGCAGCCTTCCTTCAATCAGGACCAAGGAGCCCTTGGTCATGAACTGGGAAGCGGTTTCAGCCTGTCTTCCCCACAAGACTATGTTATGGAACTGCGAATCCTCTTTTTTCTCTCCGGATTTGTCTTTCCAGACCCTGTTGGTCGCCAGTCTGAAAGAGCAGACGCCCTGGCCCGAGCTGGTGCTTCTCATTTCCACGTCGGAAGCCACCCGGCCGACTAAAACTACTTTATTGAAGTTCATAATTTTAATTTAATTTTCTTCTAATAATTCGTTTATTTTCTCTTCCACTTCTTTCATCTCGGTTTCCGTCAAATGGGCCGCTTCTTTTTCCGGCTCTTTTTCTTTCCTGTGTCTTGCTTCTTTCCTGGCTTCGGCTTTTTTCTCGTCCCTCTTGACGATAAAATGCCTCAGTATTTTTTTCTCTTCTTTAAGCTTTTTGTCAATCAAATCAAGTGCCTCTTTGAGGCTTTCGTCCTGTTTGGGTAAAAAGCTAAAAAAGGAGAACCAGGCTTCTTCCTCGTCTTTGATGGGGTAAGCAAGTCTTTTTCTCTCGGTTTTGGTCTCGCCGATTATTTTCCCCAGGTCCTGCAGCTGATTTTCCACGGCTGCCATGAAAGAGGAAGCCTCTTCCTGGGAAAGCTCTGGGGTTGTTAATATGTTTATTTCGTAAAACTGCATAATTTGTTTATTAATCCTTGCGAAGGCGATTTGTATATGCAATATATCAGTTTTCGGGCCTTTGGTCAAGCTTGTTGCCTTTTTGAAGCGGTTCTAGTATAATTTAACAATATGAGCAAAAAAAGCTTTACTTTGATCGAGTTAATGGTCGTAGTTATAATAGTGGGAATCATTTCCGGGATTATTTACGGCTCAACGAACATAATTAACGACAGGACCGTTTTTGTCCAGGCCCAGCTGTTTTCCCAAAAGCTTAATAATTCTTTGGCCGAGAGCATTGCCGGGGAATGGACGTTTTACGAAGGGGCGGGTTCCAGCGCCAGCGATTCCAGCGGCAACGCCAACAACGGGACCATTACCGGAGCCACCTGGGAAACGACCAAAACAAACTGCGTTTCCAATAATTGTTTGAATTTTAACGGCAGCAGCGATTATGTTTCAAAGGCCAGCCCGGCCAATTTGCCGTCAGGGCAGTCTGCCAGAACGATATCGGCCTGGATTTATCCCAATAACGTTAATCCCGGAGGAACCGTCGTTTCCTTGAACAATTCCGCCGGCACTTCGCAGAGCTTCATGCTGATGGTCAGCTATATTTCTTCAAGCACCTATTTGTTTACGGACGGGATAAACGGCAACAACAACATTACCATTTCCGATGCTGAAATACCTTCGGCGGGGAAGTGGAGCAACATGGTTTTTTCTTTTGACGGGAGCAGTTCCTGGAAATATTATTTAAACGGGGAGCTTAAAAAACAGGGAACCTTCGGCACGCAGATTAATACAGCAGCCGACAACCTTAGTATCGGCAGAAGGGCGGACGGAACAAGCTCTTCTTATTGGCCGGGCAGGATTGACGAGGTTGTTGTTTTCGGAAGCGTTTTGTCCGCTCTTCAGGTTCGAGAGAAATATTATTCGGAATCGAATAAACTTTTAATTGAGGGATTAATGGACAAAGAAGAATATCAAGCCGTCATCGGGAGAAAATGAGCGATATTTTCAAGGCATACGACATAAGGGGAGTATACCCGGAAGAAATAAACGAAGAAGCCGCCTTTAAAATGGGGGCTGCTTTTGTCGTTTTTCTAAAGCAAAAAACCGCCAAGGACAAATTAAAGATAGTTTTGGCGAGGGACAACCGGCTTTCTTCCGAATCCTTGTTTAATGAGCTTAAAACGGGCGTTTTGAGCCAGGGAGGGGACGTGATAGACATCGGCCTGGCCACCACCCCTTTGTTCTATTTCTCCGTTGCCAATTTCGGCTATGACGGAGGAATTATCGTGACTGCCAGCCACAATCCTCCCCGATACAACGGATTTAAAATGGTTTTCTCGGAAGCCAGGCCCGCAAGCGAAGAAACGGGGCTTAAAGAAATCAAGGAAATATTCTTAAGGCGCGATTTTAAAAAAGAGGCCTTGGGTGTTGTTGAAGAAAAGAAGGTTATCGGCGATTACGTATCTTTCAATGGAAGCGGCGAGGATTTTAAAGACATTAAAATAGTGGTTGACACGGCCAACAGCGTTTCCGGAATACTTGTTCCCGAAATGCTCAAAAATACAGACCTGATACACATTTTCAGCGAGCTTGACGGAAGATTCCCTAATCACGAGCCCAACCCTTTTAAAAAAGAGAACACGAGTTTTTTAAAAGAAAGAATCCTAAAAGAAAAAGCCGATTTGGGAGCGGCCTTTGACGGCGACGGGGACAGGATAATCTTTTTGGACGAAAAAGGAGAAATCGTTTCTTCTGATTTGATTCTGGCTTTGATGGCCTCGCTGATTTTAAAAGACCATCCCGGCTCAAAGATACTTTATGACATTCGCTCCAGCAGCATCGTAAAGGAAACAGTGGAGGGACTGGGAGGCATTGCTGTCCTAAGCCGGGTCGGCCATTCCTTTATCAGGCAAAAGATGAGAGAGGAAGGGGTTATCTTCGGAGGAGAGTATACCGGCCATTTCTTTTCCAGGGACCCGTATTTCATCGAGAATCCCTTTTTCGTTTTATTCAGCATCTTGGGGGTCTTGAAAAAAGAAAAGAAGCCCCTGTCCCAGCTCGTTTCTCCTTTCAGGAAATATTTTCATTCGGGCGAGATTAATTTCAAGGTCAAAGACAAGGAAAGCAAAATAGAAGAGCTGAAAGCCCGCTACCAGGAGGGGAAAGCGTCGGAAATCGACGGCCTCAGGGTTGATTTTGACGATTGGTGGTTTTTGGTCAGGGCTTCCAACACCGAGCCATTGATAAGGCTGATTATAGAGGCAAAAACCAAGGATATATTAGAAAACAAAGTGGGGGAGTTGACAAGTTTTTTGGAGTGAGATATAATAAGGGCAGTACAAAGAGGACAGAAGATGAGCGAGAAAATGAGTTTTTCGGAAATGAAAGAGCTGCTGAAGTCGCATGAAAAGGCGCGCGGCAAGACAGCCCCCCTTAGGATAATCCTTCCGATGGAAAGACCCCCCGCGAACACTTTCCGGGGAACGGTTGAAGAAAACATTCCATAGTAAGGAGAATCTTAAAAGCCTATGCTTGTGCATAGGCCTTACTTATTCCAATCCCATTTTTTTTCTCACCTCGGCCATTGTCTTCTCGGCCCTCTTTCTGGCTTTTTTCGCTCCGTTCTCCAGAACTGAATTGACGTAAGCAGGATTTTTAATCAAGTCCTGCTTTTTTTGCCTTAAAGGCTTTAGTTTTTCAATCAACAATTCGGCCAAAGATTTCTTGAATTCTCCGTAGCCCTTGTCTTGAAACTCTTTTTCTATTTCTTTTATGGGCTGGTTGGAGAACAGGGAATAGATGGTCAAAAGGTTGGAAACCCCTTTCTTTTTGATTAAATCATATTTTATCTCCTTCCCCGAGTCAGTGGTTGCTCCCATTATTTTCTTTTCTATTTCTTTTGGGTTTTCAAACAGGCCGATGCATCCTTTCCCGGCGTCGGTCTTGGACATTTTCTTTTCCGGCTCGGTCAGGGACATGATGGTCGCTCCTTGTTTGGGAAGCATGGGCTTGGGCACGGCAAATGTCTTCCCGTATTTCTTGTTGAATTTCTCGGCAATGTTTCTGGTCAGCTCCAGGTGCTGGACCTGGTCCTTGCCAATGGGTACGGCTTCCGCTTCGTACAAAAGTATGTCAGCGGCCATGAGCAGGGGATAGTTTAAAAGCCCGGCATTGACGTATTCGGGATGCTTTTGCGATTTGTCCTTGAACTGGGTCATTCTCTTCAGCTCTCCCAGCGGAGTAATGGTTCCCAAAAGCCAGGCCAGCTCAGCGTGCTCTTTTACCTGGGATTGGACGAAAAGAACGCATTTTTCCGGATTAAGCCCTGCGGCCAGATAGCTGGCGGCCAAATCAATAATTTGCTTCTGCAGTTCTTTTTTCTCGTAAGGAGTGGTGATGGCATGCCAGTCGACAACGCAAAAGATGCAATCTTCTTTTTGTTGAAGCGCTATCCATTGTTTTATGGCCCCCAGATAGTTTCCCAAATGAATTTCTCCGGTGGGCCTGATGCCGCTGAATATCTTCATACTTCTATTATTACCGGTAAGACCATGGGCCTCCTCTGGGTTTTCTCAAAGAGGAAGTCCCCTAAGGTATTTTTAACATTATCTTTGATATATGTCCAGTTGACCACGCGGCCCGAGGCAGTGGCTTTCTCGATCGTCTGGATGACTTTTTTCCTGGTTTCGTAAAGCAGGTTTTTGGATTCCCTCAAATAGACGAATCCTCTTGAGATAATGTCGGGAGAGTCCTGGACCTTGCCTGTTTTTCTGTTGACCACGGCGATGATGACGAAGATGCCGTCCTTGGCCAGCATCTGCCTGTCCCTCAAGACCACTTCTCCCACGTCTCCGATGCCCAGCCCGTCAACCATTATGTATTCGGAAGGAACTTCTCTTTTTTCAATAAAGGCCTTGGTCGGAGACAGAACTATTACCTTGCCGTTGTCAGCCAGAACGACATTGGCTTCTTTCATGCCGCATTCTTGGGCCAGCTTGGCATTGGCGTACATCATGGAGAACTGGCCGTGAATGGGCATAAAATATCTTGGATGCATAATGTTTATCATTTCTTTCAGCTCTTCCCTTTGGGCATGGCCTCCGGCGTGGATGTCCATCATCTTGTAATGAAAGACATTGGCTTTTTGCCTCAGGATGTCGTCTTTGAGCATCTGGACCGTTCTTTCGTTTCCCGGAATCACCGAAGAAGAAAAGACAATGGTGTCTCCGGGCTTGATGACGATGGAAGGGTGCTCTTTGGTGGCTATTTTCATCAAGCCGGCCATTTCTTCCCCCTGGGCTCCGGTGCAGAGAATGGTGACTTTTTTGTCGGGAAGACTGTTGGCCTCGGCTATTTTTTTCAGAAGGGTTCCTTTCTGGGATTTCAAATATCCCATTTTTTTTGATATCTCCACGTTGCTTTTCATGCTGTGGCCGATAAAGCCGACTTTTCTGCCGTGTTTTTCGGAAAGAGTGATGGCTTGCTGGATGCGGTTAATCAGGGAAGAAAAAGTGGCGATGATGATTCTTCCCTGGGCTTCCTTGAATATGGTTTCCATGTTTTCGAAAATTTGCTTTTCGGACAGAGAGTGGCCTTCTTCTTCAGCGCCGGTTGAGTCGGACAAGAGAAGCATAATGCCTCTTTTTCCTATCTCTTTGAGCTTGTTGAAGTCAGTCGGTTTTTCATTGACCGGGAAGTTGTCGAACTTGAAATCAGAGGTGTGGACTATGTTTCCCACCGGAGTTTTGACGAAGATGCCCATGTTGTCGGGGATGTTGTGGTTCTGACGGAAGAATTCAATCTGGAACACTCCGAGCTTCATTTTGGTTCCGTGGTTAATTTCGTTAACGTCAATCTTGGGCTGGTCGGAAAACTCTTCCTGCCTTTTTAAAATGATTCCCCTGGCCAGGGGAGAGGCGAAAATGGGCGGATTGCCGATGCGGTTGATTATGTAGGGGATGGCGCCGATGTGGTCGTAGTGGCCGTGAGTAATCAAAACCCCGACAATGTTTTTGTATTTGTTGTCTTTCAAGAGGTAAGAAATGTCGGGAATTATGTAGTCGATCCCGGGCATGTCTTCTTCGGGCATCCTGAAGCCCACGTCGATTATTAAAATCTGGTTTTTGTATTCCAAAAGAAGCATGTTTCGGCCGACTTCGCCCAAACCGCTCAACGGAATGACTTTCAAGCTTTCTCGGCTGAAAGGTTTTTTGAAGGTTCTTGGCCTTCTTGAGAATTGTTGTTTTTTATCCATAAGTTTATTATTATTTTAAGAAATCAAGTTCTTGAGGCGCTTGTTTCAGCGGTTCCTCCTGCCTGAGCTCGGGAACCTTTTTATAGTTATTGTTTTTTATCCAACCTTTGGTGGTGTAGAAATAGCAGGCGCCTTTTTTGTTTTCAATCGGCTCGTAATCGGAGACGCACTCCAGACTTATCCAGTTGGCCATTTCCAGGGCCGTGTCCTGGCTGGGGTTTATGGTAAAGTGGCCGTAGCCCTCGGGAACGATTACGGCTTCCCCTTCTTTGGCTTTTACGTAATAGGCGTCAGACACTTCGTCATCTTCTCCTTTTTGCATCAGGAATATCCCTTCTCCTTTTAAGACAATATATAATTCGTTATGGCCTGAACAGTGGTAATGGCCTTTTGTCTTGTTGAATTCGTTGCCGAACATCAAAGGAGGAATGACGGTAATGTCATACCTTAGTCCGTTTTCCTGCTTGATTCCCCGGTACATGTAGTAGAGGGGAGGGTTTTCATCGGTTGAAGCGTCAATGAACATGTCCCGCATGTCATTCAAATATCTAATATCCGGTTTTACGTCTTTTTCCATGTTCTTGTCTGGTTGATGTACCAGTTTTTAACGTCAACGAGCCTTTTGGACAAATCAGAGAGCTTGTCCAGCTCAACGCCCTTGACGTCTTTGGTTATTAAATAAGCGCTGTAAGAAGAATAGAGAAAAGTGGCCGGGCAGTCCTTAATCAGGATGTTCTGAAAATCTTCCAGCATTTTCTTCCTTTCTTCTGACTGGAAGTCGGAATAAGTTCTGGCCTTTTCCAGAAACTGGTCGGCGTCCAGATTTTCATAAAGGGAGATGTTCAGGCCCGGGTCGATTATCTGCGACGAATGCCAGAAAGGCAAAGGGTCGGGAATGCCGCCGAGTTTTTCTCCGAAAAGAAGGATGTCAAAGTCCCTGTCCCTGATTGTTTTTTTGATTTCCAGGGAATCCAGCTCCTTTATTTCAACCTTCACCCCTATCTTCTCCCACTGCTCTTTTATGTTCTGGGCTGCTTTGAGCAGAGAGGGGCTGCCGGTGGTTTTAACAACAAAGCTGAGGGTTATTTCTTCGTCAGGTACGCTGAAGCAGACCTCGTTCAGCTTCTTGATTGTGGCTGCTCCCACTTTTCCGCTTCCCTTTTCCAATCCGCTGGGAACCAGTATGTCTTCCTTGTATTTTTCCTGGAAAAGGATGACCGCGGCTTTGGTCTGTTCGCCGAAATACCCGCTTGCCTCCCCCTGATAGATGTCCGGGTCCTGGGCCAGGCATTCCTGAAGCTTGCTTACTTCGGCGTTGTTGCTTCCCAGCTGCAAGACCTGCTTGAATTCAAAGCCAGAAGTTTTTTCGATTGTCTTGACCATGATTCCGTCTTTTTCCTCAAACCCCTGTTCTTTGAGAATGTTTTTCGCTTCATCCGGGTTAAAAGTTGAGGGGCTTTCCGGTTCGTTGAATCCGTAGAACGAAGGGAGGATGGGGGAATTGACGATTTCTCCTTTTTTGGCAATGGCTTTGTCCAGAATCTCTTCTTTGTTTAAAGCCATGTCCAGGGCTTTCCTTGTTTCCTCGTCGTCAAGGGGTCTTCTCGCGTTGTTGTAGAAGAGGCTGTAATAATTCGGGGTTTTGACCAGGTAGAGGCTGGAGCCCTTGAATTGGCTCAAATCGTATTCTCCGGCTGTTTCCAAAAGCCCTAGGTCAACCGCACCCTTTTTAAGGGCATTGACCAGGTCTTCTTTTTTATCAAAGAAGACGAACTCGAATTTTTTGATGTATGGTTTTTCTCCGTAATATTTTTTGTTTAATTCCAAACTAATTGATTTTATTGATTTGTCCTTGCTTTGCTCAACGCTCTTGACTACATAGGGTCCGGAGCCGACAGGGGAGACCAGGTTCAACTCGGTGTTGGCCATTATTTGGGATGCGGGAATGTTCTGCCAGACATGCTTGGGAAGTATTTTTAGATTGGTCAGGCTTTCAAAAAATCCGGAATAAGTCTGCTTCAGTCTTATCAGGGCCTTAAAATCAGACATTTTTTCAGTTTCCACGCCCTGGAAGTTGGCCCTTAAGGGGCTCAAATAATCGGGGTCCTGGACCAGGTTCAGGGTGAAAATCACGTCGTCAACGGTCAAGGGCTGATTGTCGTGCCATTTAGCGTTTTCTTTTATGGAGAACTCAATGCTTTTTCCATTGTCTCCGATTCGGTAATCTTCAACCAGGTCGGGAACAATGTTTCCCTGGCTGTCAAAAGAGAAGAGGCTGGAGAACACCAGTTCCGTTATCTCCTTGTCCACTTCCGAAGAATAGGCGTAAAGAGGATTGATGAACTGGGGCTGTCCCAGAACGCCTTCTTTAACCTCTCCGCCTTCTTTGGGAACGATAGCCGTGTTCTTTTGCAGAAAGCCGGACAGAACAAAGGAAAAAGAGAAAACAAAAACAGCTGACAGGATAAAGAAAAAGATTTTTTCCTTTCTGCTCAAGACTTTTAAGAGCTGAAGCCACTGCCTAAAGCTGGGCATTCTTTTCGTCTTTGATTTAAATTTTATTAAATTGGGGAGCGACATTATACCGTTAGGTTATACAGAGCCAAAGCAATGAAAACAACAGCCAGGACAATGCTTGCCCAATAGATGTTTTTCTGGATACCGCACCTTGTGCTGTAAGATTCTCCGCCTCCGCCGAAAGCAGAACCCAAAGCAGTTCCTCTTTCCTGAAGAAGAATGAGAATAACCAAAATTAATGAAACGATTGATTGAATGATGAGAGTTGTTTGGTTCATTTTAGTTGTTGTTGATGGAGAACAGCATCTCCGCTCCCAGGACAATCAAAGACATCCAGAACAGGTTGGCCAGCCCGTGAATTTCAAACATGGCGCTGGGGAAGATGCAGTCCGCCACCCAGACTAAAAACATGATTATTACGAAAGAAAAAAGGTTCAAAGTGATTACCCTTAAAGGGAAGGTAATGGCATTGAGGATGGGGCGGACGAAAAGGCTTAACAGCCCGATGGTTGTTCCCACTAT
>Ga0265297_10002936_pt1 | contig 32558 bp, 38 predicted proteins | sample Munlanlwell13791_FD_192502 | JGI IMG/M metagenome (GOLD analysis project Ga0265297, IMG submission 192502) | Leachate microbial communities from a municipal landfill in Southern Ontario, Canada - Leachate well 137-91 | ecosystem: Engineered > Solid waste > Landfill > Unclassified | place...
GGGCGGACATCGCCAGCTTCAAGGTGGCGAGCCGGAACACGGCGGAGGCCGGATCGCTCCTCCAGGTCGCGGAAGGGGCCATGGACCAGATCGGGAACATGCTCACCCGCCTGAAGGAACTGGCCACCCAGGCCGCCTCGGCAAACGCCGGCTCCAACCTCGACAAGATCGAGTCGGAAAAGACCAAACTCGTCTCCGAGATCGACCGGATCGCCAACTCCACGGAATACGCCGGGAGCAAGCTCCTCGACGGGACCTTCGGGACCGCCTCGGCCAGCTGGGACGTAGTATACGGCGTTGCGGCCAAGATGAATATGGACACCGTCAACGGCAACATTTACGGCTATTCTGACAACGGTACGGGCATCCCTACGATCAGTATGTCGTTCAGCGCCAACGTGGCCAAGCTCACGCAGCAGCTATATACGTTGTCAACCGCATCCGACGGCAGCGCCCTTTCCTCGACCGTCGGCAGCGTGATGCTCAACGGCGCCGACGGCCAGAAATTCGCCGGCTATTACGATTCTGCCACGAAGAGCCTGAAGTTTGACACCATCGGCCTGACCATCACGGGCGTAGACGCCCTGACCGCGGCCGGCGTCGACGGCGATGATATCAGCGTAGTAGATGTCGGCTATGAGGCGATGACGATATCCAGCACTACTTCGACAGGGTACTGGGAGATCACCGACAACGCCTCGGGCATCAAGATGCTCAACCCCCGCACGGGCGAAAGCCAGACGATCAGCGGCACCGCCTCCGGTCCGAAGACCCTGGACTTCGATCAGCTCGGGATCAAGCTGACCCTGAATGAAAATTACTCATCTACCGAATTAGGTTACAGATTCGTGGTCAGCAACAGCGGTTCGTCCACGTTCCAGGTGGGGGCCTACAACACGGCCAACGACCAGATCGCCATCAGCGTCGGCGATGTCACTACGGCCAGCACGGGGCTTAATCTCGCCGCCATCGAACTCAGCACGTCCGCCGGTGCCCAAGCCGCCCTGACGACGATCAACACCGCCATCGACACCCTCGCCGGCCGGCGGGGCGATATCGGCGCCGCCCAGAACCGCCTCGGCTACGCCGCCGCCAACCTTGCGACGACCATCGAGAATGTTCAGGCTGCCGAGTCGGTCATCCGGGACGTGGACATGGCGCAGGAGATGACGGCCTTCACGAAAAACCAGATCCTCATGCAGGCGAGCACCTCCATGCTCGCCCAGGCAAATATGGCCCCCCAGGGAATACTCTCCCTGTTCCAGGGCTAAAGAAGTGAATCGGTATTCAGGGAAGATCAGCCTTCAACCGGAGTAATGCCCTTTTGCGAGGTCCCGTTTCCCGATCCCCGGGAGCGGGACCTCTTTTTTTCTACCCTTCTCCTCAATAACTGCCGATCTTTTACCATTCCCCCAGGATGTGGCAGGCATTTTGCTGTATATTCAACCAACAGGATTAAGGATGGGAAAAAGATCTTAATATGTAGTTATATACGAACTGCCGGTCCGGATTGTCCTCAAGTATGGGAAATTTCTTCCGATAGATAGATTAACCGGGGGGAATAATTTTCCGGGCGGCCGTGAACACAGCGTAACTAATATGGTGAGGACATGTCATCGAGCACAAATCTAATTTCCGGCCTGTCAAGCGGTTTTGACTGGAGTTCCATGATCACCCAGCTCATGACTATTGAGCACCGGCGTGTCGATCTCGTTGAGAACAAAAAAACGGAAACGGAAAAAAAACTCACCGAGTGGCAGTCATTCAACACCAAGCTCCTGGCCATGAAGACCGCCGCGGGCGCCCTGAAGGACGCCGCGGATTTCGCCGTCTACAAGGCGTCCCTGACGAGCAGCAGCAGCACCTACGACGCCGCGGATCTCCTTTCCGCGACTACGTCGGAAGAGGCCTCCGTGGGTACCTATACGATCAAGGTCAACGACCTGGCAATGGCCCAGAAGCTTTCCTCATCATCCTTTACGAGCGTGGCCGATGCCCTCGGTTCCGGTTACGCCGGCGATATCGTCATCAACGGCAAGGTGATCGCCATTGCCGCCACGGACACCCTCTCGGCAATTAAAGACAAGATCAACAGTGCCAACACCGGCGCCGGCCCCACCGGGGTTACCGCCTCGATCATCAGCTATGGATCGGGGGACAACCGCCTCGTTCTCTCCAGCGACAACACCGGCGCCGATGGGATCAGCCTCCTCAACGGTTCAGCGGCGAACCTCCTCCAGAAGTTCGGATGGAAGGACAATCAGGCCGCCGTGATCAAGAACAGCATCACCAACGGCGCCCAAAGCGATCTCTTCTCGTCCCAGAATGTGACCGTCAAGTCCCTCCTGGGACTGGCGACGGGAGAGACGTCAACGGGCGCTCTCACGATCGACGGGACGGCGGTGACGATCACCCTCACCGACTCCCTGACGGACATCAAGACCGACATCAACACCGCCATGACCGCCGCCGGGAAGGGGGACAAGATCGCCGCCTCCATCGTTTCCGAAGATGTTGATGGCACTACCTATTACCGCTTGCAGATAGAAGGTACGGAAACCTTCGTCGACGAAAAGAACATCCTCAATACCCTCGGCGTTCTCGATCATGGAAGTTCCGTCGTCAACGGCAAGGTCGCGGCCAACTCCCTAACCAACGACGGGTCTTACATCACCCCCGATACGCTCCTCACCGATATTGACGGCTACATCTCCTACACCAGCGGCGACAATATCCTGATGGAAGGAACGAAGACCGGCGGAGGCGCCGTCAACTATTCCTTTGCCATTACGGCAGCCACAACCGTAGGCGATCTCCTGAGCGCCGTGGAAAGCCAATACGCGACAAGCGCGGGCGATGTGTCCGCCTACATCACCGCCGACGGGAAGATCAGGGTGGACGATGTCGCCGGCGGCGGCAGCCTTGCCGTTACCTTCACTGACACCATCACCAGCGGTCAGCTCGAATTCGGGGCCTTCGGCGCCGGAGAGGCCCGCAAGCGGGAGATCATCGCCGGGGCCGACGCCGCCATTGAGGTGGATGGCGTCGTGGTCACCAGTGCGGATAACACCGTTGAGGACGTAATTGCCGGGGTAACCCTGGATCTCCTGAACACGGACGAGTCGGGCTCTACGACCATCACCTTGAAGATCGAGCACGATGTGTCGAAGGTCACGGCGAATATCCAGTCCTTCGTGGGCCAGTACAACGAGGTGATGACTTACATCAACAGCCAGTTCACCTATGACACGGAAGAGCAGGAGACGGGAGGCGTCCTTTTCGGAGACGGCACCCTCTCCTCCGTAAAGACGGATCTCACCTCTCTGCTCACCCAGAGTATCTGGGGGGTCAACAGCAACTTTTCCATCCTGGGGCTCGTCGGGGTTACCATGGACAACGACCTCCTCCTGAGTGTCGATTCCACCAAGCTAAGCGGTTATCTGAAGACGAACTACAATGACATCACGGCCCTCTTCGCGGGGGTGGGGACAACTTCCAGCAGCGATCTGGCCTACGTGGGTTACGGCAGCGATTCCCAGGCCGGAGATTACACCGTCCATATCGACCGGGCAGCCACCCGGGGAACGGAAACAGGAAGTGTTGACCTTGCCGCCGGCGGCGCTGCCGATACCCTGACCGTCACCCAGGGGAATAACACCGCCTCGATAACCATCACGGCCGGGATGACCCTGGAGGACATCAAGAACACCATCAATTCCGAACTGGAGACGGAGTATTCGGAGATCCTCGTCGGGGCTAACGCCCTTCTGTCCGGGGGCAGCGCCATCACGTCGCAGACGGCCTGGACGGATATCGACGGAACGACCCTTGCGGACGGGGATGTCATCTCCTTTACGGGGACTAACCGCACGGGCGGTTCCGTCTCGGGGACCTATACGATCATCAATACGGCCACCCAGGAAGACACGGTCAAAGAACTCCTGGCCGCCATCGAAGCCGCCTATGCCAGCGAGGTCACGGCGACGATCGACACAGCGGGGCGGATCTCCCTGATCGACAAATTTTCCGGCTCCAGCCAGCTCTCCATAGACATTACGGAACCGACGGGGAAAGGTCTTAACTTCGGAGCCGTTGACGTCACCGCCGGGGCCGGCGACGGCAGCCAGGAAGGACGCTACGCCATCAGCGTCACCGCCGATGACGACGGCAGCGGGCACCTGATCCTCAGAAACGACAGCTATGGCAGTACCGGCTTCACCATATCCCAGGATACAGCGGACAGCAATTATGATCATATCGTCTATACGGACACAAGCAATACCACCGTCACGTCAAATGGAGCGGTCTATATTACGGGTCAGGCGGGGGGTAGCGGCGGCACGGCCTGGACGGATATCTACGGGGCAACGGTGACGACCGGCGAGACCATCACCATCGCCGGGAAGGACCACGCCGGAACCGATATTACCGCCGCCGATTACACCGTCAATACGGCCACGGACACGGTCGATGATCTCCTCACGGCCATCCGGACGGCCTTCGGGGGCCCCGCCGCTGTCGATGTCTTCATGAAAGACGGTAAAATCTATCTGGAAGACAAGACCACGGGCAGCTCCGGAATGGAGATCACCCTGACCTATAACGGGACGGGAACCCTCCCCCTGGGGACTTTAGACCAGGAAACGAAGCGGGATCTCGACCTCGGACTGATCAACGGCTCCTTCAGCGGCCAGAATGTCGCCGGGACGATCAACGGCGAGGCGGCGACGGGATCGGGACTCGTCCTGACGGGAAACGAGGGCAATGCTAATACCGCCGGGCTGGCGGTCCGCTATTCGGGAACCGTGAACAACAATGATGCGGGAACCATCCAACTCACCCTCGGAGTGGCGGAACTATTCGACCGCACCCTATACGGGATCACCGATATCTACGACGGCTATGTCGCCTTCAAGAACCAGTCCCTCCAGGACTCCATCGATTCCTTCGACACCCAGATCGAGAGAATGGAGGCCCTCCTGACCCTGGAGCAGGAAAGGCTTACCAACCGCTACGTACAGATGGAACTGGCGCTCTCGAAGATCTCCAACCAGAGCAGTTGGCTCGAGGGACAGCTCAGCGCCGCGGCCAGCGCCTGGAAGCTGTAGCGACCCTGTACAGGAGAAAAGGCAGATAATAATTTTATTAAACATACATTCGAAAGGAGGAAGATAAATACATGTACACAGAGTCAGCGGCAAAATCCTACAAGAGGACAAATTACCTGTCCGCAGATCCCCTCAAGCTGGTCCGCATGTGCTATGAGGGGGCCATCAGCAACCTCAAGGCGGCACGGGATGCCTATATTGAACGCGATTACGAGGCGAAGGCCAAGGCGCTGATCAAGACCCTCGATATCATCCACGAACTGAACGCCGCCCTGGATATGGAAAGGGGGGGGGACATCGCCAGGAACCTGAGGTCTCTGTATCTCTATATCCAACAGACCCTCATGGAAGCCGACCTGAAAAGGAATCTGACGGTCTTCGATACGGTGATCCACATGCTGGAGGAACTTGAATCGGCATGGCAGGAACTCGCCTTCGGCAATCCGGAGACGATCACCTCCCCGCCGTCCGTAGTGCCCTACGAGGTAAAAAAGATGACCCCTGCCGGCGGGGCGACGGTATGGAGTGCCTGATGGAAGGGCGCCCGGCCGCCACCGCCAATCATGGGGCACTCATCCAGATACTGGGGAAAAAGCTCCGGATCTATGCCGATTACCTTACCCTTACCCGGCAGCTTAAACACGCCATCGCCGCAGACGATATGGCCAGGATTGACGAGCTCACCCGGCAGCGGGAAGACATGATGGTCTTGGTCAACCGCATGGACCGGCAGATACAGATCGCCCCCCGTGACATGGAGGGCGAAAAGAAGCGGTCTTTGATCATGGAGGCCCTGGATACGGTGCTGCGCCAAATCATCGAAAGCAACAACGCCTGTGAGACGGCAGCCACTGCGAAGTGCGAGGCGGTCAAAAGAGAACTTTTGAACTCCCGCCGGAAAGGGAAAGCAAAGTCCGGCTATGCCGTGACGGCCTACAGGAACCCGAAATTCCTCGATGTGCGGACCTGAGCAGAAAAAAATAAAGTTTTTCAAGAAGATGCCGATAATGAGATTAAAGGACGAATTTAACGAAAGGACGTAAAGGATAATGAATATCGGCGCTGTAAATGGGACCGGCCCCCCTACGGACATGACGGTAGCTTCCGCCGTGCCGGCTCAGGGGGCTCTTAAAGAGCATCGGTCCTCCGGGCAGTATGAAGAACAGAAATCCATGGAGAATGAGCGGATGCGGCAGATGGTTGAGGAGATGCAACGCCATATGGATACGCTTAGTGTAAGCCTGGAGTTCACCACCTACGGAGAAAAGGGCGAAAAAATTGCTATCATCGTAACGGACAAGGAATCAGGCGAAGTGATCCGCGAAATACCGTCGAAAGAGATTCAGGGATTGTACGCCAAGATGAGAGAAATAAACGGAATCATTTTTAACTCCCAAGCCTGACGCCCCCCATCTCTCCACGTACGATAACCGCACCGCCGCAATATGACAAGGTCATGAAATGCTATATTGCACCGGATATTGTTCATCTTCCAGGATCACCTGGCTCGCCAGTTTCTTTTGTTTGTTGATCACCAACGGGGCGCGCAGATTTGCGGTCATCCGGGCCGGATCCGAACGGACCGTGAGAATCGCCATGAGTTCTATATCTTCCTCTTTTTCTATCTCCAGCATCTCGATTGTATGGTCGTCAACTTCCGGATCGTAGTCTGATTTGATGAGGAAGGGGTTAATCGTGATGAAGGCGATTGAACCCTCGTCCAGGGATTGGAACCAGTAAAAAGGGCTTCCCTCTTCGTGAATCAGCATGATAAATCTGTTCAGCTTGTTAAAGCCGAGGATGCCGGTCCTCATTTCGATGATCTTTGACTCATCAATGTCAATCTCACCAAAACGACTCGTGCGAATCTTCATCTAACTCCCCCTTCTGCGCCTTTCCCCCTCGTTCCCGTCATATTACGGAGTGTCTCCATCTCAGGTACTCTTGATAATTCCTTTAAAATTTGTCAGGATATCGTCTATATGGTTGAAATGGCTCTGCGATGATGCCTGATTTTGATCCTTGATCATCTGATAGATCTCTTCCCGGTATACCTTCGTCTGTCTCGGTGCCTCCACTCCGACCCGGACATGGCGGCCTTTGATGTCCAGGACGATAACTTTTATATCGTCGCCGATCGTAATTACCTCTCCCATCTTCCTGGTCAGAATCAACATGGTCCGTCCTCGATAATTTGTTTCCCCATCCCCTCGCCGTGATTTCTTGCCGCCGGGGATGCCATGGCGTCTCTGACGGATTCAGATCCCTTTGATATTGACCTGGAGCCGGTACTGCACCTCAAGGCTGTTATCCGCCAAAACGATCTGTTTACCGAGCTTTTTCTTCCAGTTCACTACCAGCGGCGCCCGTACGTTTACCGTGATCTCCGGGGGATGGGAGTTTAGCGTGGCAATTCCCAGGAGCAGGGTCTCGGAGTCATCCTCAATCTCCAGCAGCTTGATATCTTCCTCCTGCAGCTCCGGCTGATAATCCTCTTTGATAAGAAAGGGATTGACCACCACGAAAACAATATCGCCGTCATCGACGGATTGGAGCCACCAGAACGCCGCCTCTTCATTCCTATCGATGATCACAAACCGGCGCAGTTTTTCAAAGCCCAGAACGGGGCCCCGCATTGTGATGATGTGGGAATCGTCAATATTAATGGTTCCAAATCGCGTCGTCTTTAATTCCATACAGCACCTCCTCCTGTGGATGTTTTTGTTGAATGTTTCAAGTACTTGACCGACGATCTCGATCGGAAGCCATTATACAGAAAATATTATTCATTGGAAAGAGCTATTTATAAAAATATCAGGGATATCTGTTTCTTGGCTCGTTTCTCCCGACCTCCTTGTCAGGAGAAACATACTTAACATTCTGTATTAACGAAGAAAGTTAAGGATGGAGTTACTTGTCACTCTTGATGCTACCTCATAGGCCGCCTGCAAGGCGACCTCTTTCATGGAAAAGGTCGTTGCCAGTTCGGCTAAATCGGCGTCTTCCGTTGCCGAGATCAGGGAAGTCATGTTCAACTCCAGTTCCTTAAGGTTATTTTTTGCCATTTCCATTCTGTTTGCACGGGAGCCGCACTTTGAGATACAAAGATTTATCTGATTCTGAGATGTCTTCATATCATCAATAGCCGCAGATATACCATCAACATCATTTCCTTCCAATGCGTCCTTGAAGCCTTTCAGTGCCTTGAAAATGTCTATGCCGCCCTCACCCTTGTTACTAAAGGCCTCCTCGCCGGTAATGTTGTATTTAGCCGAAGAATCCTTGTTTACAGACACGTTAAGATCCCCGTCGTTCCCCTGGTAATAGCCGGCAGTGTAACCATTTACATAGAATATGTCATTTTCTGCAAATGTCCCGTCTGGAAATGTAAGTTCAATTCCGTCGCCAATGACGAAATTAGGAACGTCGATAGCTCCGGCGGCGCTTTCCACCCCCCATGTCTTGCCGCCGTCACTGGATATTTTGTACTTTGCCGCTGTTTGATCACCACCCGCAGTTATTTTCAAGACATAGGATTTGTTCGTTCCTCCCGTATAGGTGCCGCTCTGTACGGCGGTGCCCCCATAGGTATTGTCGCCGCCGGCCACGGGAGCGTCGATTTTCGCCACTCCCTCTGCGGCTGTAAAAGGCGCCACGCCGCTTCTGGAACCGGCAAACAGGTATCTGTCGCCCAGTTTTGAATTGGCAAGAGACTGCATTTCGTCCATTAATGCTTGAACCTTCTGGGCGGCGATTTTTCTGGTATCTGCGCTAGCCGAGGCAGTAGCCTGGGAAACGGCTACTTCCCTTGCCTCCGTCAATATGTCATTGGCGCTGGTCAGCTTTCCTTCCGTTGCCGACAGCCATGAACTGGTGTTATCGACATTGCGTTGATATTGGCCGATGGCCTGGTTGGTCTGTTTAAAGCCGAGAACTCTCGTCACCCCAAGGGCGTCGTCAGATATCTTGTTGATATTCTTCTGACTCGCAAGTTTCTCCATAACACCCTGATACTGCCTCCTGATGTTAAAGAGATTGTCGACTACGGAACTGAATTGCGCGTTATCGGTGACACGGATACTCATGGCTCATACCTTTATTCGATATTATTATTGTATCAGATTCATGAGGGTGTCCATCAACTCATTCACGGTCTGACAAAGCCTTCCCGCGGCATTGTAACCCATCTGATATTTAATTATGTTCATCATCTCTTCATCCACAGAAACACCGGACGCCGAATCGCGATGGCTGATCAATTGGGTAAGAATGGCATCCTGATGTTCGGCATTGCTGTTCGCATCGGCAACATCGCGCCCTATCTGTCCGATCATGGACCCGTAATAACTGCCAAAGGTCGCCGTGTCGCCGCTCATGAGCAATTGATCTTTAAGATTGGAAATCGCGCTGGCAATCTCGCCGTTTCCTGTGGAAACCACGGCCGAGGCGGCAACTTTGTTTGTATCGTTGAGAATCCCGCTCTCCAGGGCCATATTTTTCGCGATATTATCCGCTCCTGCCGGGACGAAGAAATCAGTGCCCGTGTTCTGATAGGCGTCATAACCTGTCCTGTGCAGTTTGTTCACCTCCGTGACGATCTCTTTGGCAAGATCATCGAGCTTTTCCAGATATTCGGGAATATAATCATCCCGGACATTGAGGAGGGCGGCAAGCTTTCCCTTGTCCCCCTGAGAGAGGATCTCATCCAGGCTCTGTGTAGGAGATTCCTTGGAGACTACGTGTCCGTCTTTATAATCGAGCTCCCAGGCAAGGTTGCCCGTAACTATCTGCTTGCCGTTAGGCAGAAAGATATTCAGAGCGCCGTTGGAGTCAACGACATAATTCAGGTCGACAAGCCCGCTTAGAGATTTCAACAGTTCCGAACGCACATCCAACAAGCGGTTCGATTCGCCGCTGACATTGCCACGCTCCGAAATCGCCTTGTTTACATCGGCGATGCTGCTTGTTAATTTGTTTATTTCCGCTACGGTGTCTTTAATGCTCAGATTGGCGTCCTGGCTAATGTCTTCGAGATCGGTGGCCATTGTATTGAAGCGGGCGGCAAGCTCTTCCGATGCGGAAACAAGGGCGTCCCTTTCCACCTGACCTCCGGGATTGATCGCCAGGTCATCCCAGGCCCCCCAAAACTTCCCCATAACGTCGTTCAGGCCGGCCCCTTTGGCCTCGTTATAAATCAATTCTATTCTTCCGAGCAAGCTGCTTTCCGTTTCACTATAACCGGCCTTCTGTTCCTGATTGACGATCTGAAGCTCCAGATAGTTATCGAAGAACCTTTCGACCTTCGTCACCTCAACGCTCAGTTGGGAATCCGTCGCTCCCCCCTGTACACCACCCGTTGCCATGATTACTGGCCGCTGGCGGCTGTATCCGGGTGTGGATACATTGGCGATATTCCCTCCTGTCACATCGATTGCCATCTGATAGGTGGACAGGGCGTTTCTTGATACTTGCAGAAGACCGCTCAGGGACATGATTTTATCCTATGCTGTTTAGTATTCGTCCAAAGCTGACGTTGTTGGCAAATTTTCCGGAACTCCCATAGGCCGCCGCCGGATGCAGCAGATTTTGCAGCAATTGGGCCCAACTGTTTACATACCCCACCGAGGCGGCGGCTAGGGATTGATTGGTCTTGTTTTTCTTGAGCACCGCCTGGATTGTATTGGCAAGGCGGCTCCACATTTCTTCCAGTTTCTCTTTTTGAGCCCCTTCCACATTCTTTATCAGCATGCTCATCGTGATTCTTGAGTACTGGATGTTGAATGCGGCGCCAATTTCCCTGAGAATTTCTTTCCTTGATCTTTCAAGGATCAGGCTCTTCCTGACGATCATTTCTTTGCGGGAATTGCTTGCGATCAGTTCCTTAAGATCAGACCTGATCAACACCTCTTTTTCCTCGTCCAGAATTCCCATAAGAAGTTCATAATTGCCGTTTTCATCATCCATGATGACCAGGAGGGAATTAATGAGTGCTGCTCTGCTCATATCTATCCTTTCAGAAGAGATAGTCGGAAAATACTCTTTGCAATTTGATTTAGCAAAGGTTATGCCACGGATAAATCATCTCCACATGATACACAAGTCATTGCATTTCCTTGTATATTTATGTCTGCACAAGATGTATGGTCAGGATTTAGATTGTTTTAGGGAGGGAGAGGTTCTTTTCGGTGCAACGGGGGGGAAAATATTTCCCACCCCGACGACCTTTTTGAGCTACGCAAAGATGTCGATAAGCGATTCGCTAATCATCTTCTTGGCAATATCTTCGGAGCTTACTTCATAGGTCCCATTTTCAATCTGAGCCTTCAGCTCCTGAACTTTGTCTTCTCTTACTTCCGGAAGATTATTAATAATGCCCCTCATCAGTACGGCATCTCTTGACTCCTTGGAAATACTGACTTTCTCCTCAGTATTCGCCTCCGGCTGGGGCGCCTGTTTATACACGGCAACCTTGGGGTCTTCATTTTTCTGGTACTGTTGTATGACGCTGATCGGCGTATTTCCCTTATCAGTAATTTTCATATTCCGCCTCCCACAATGTCTCTTTTACAATCATTATCGGTATTGATGGGAAAATACTTTAATTTATATTTATTTACAGCCTTAATTATTAATCTTTTTGACCAGCTGATTATACATGATTTTTTGAATGCCCAAACCTTCGTTTTTCTTGGACAACTCCTCGGCAATCTTCTGGTCCATGAGCATATCATAAGTGTCTTTCCCGGTGAACTGGCTGATGGATGATCCGGGCGGAATCGTCTTTCTCATGGCTTTGAAAAGATAATTAGTAAATACTGCTTCGAAATCAGCGCATGCTTTTTTGAGCTTCTTATTGTCCTCGATCTGCTTGGGAGTTAAAGCTTTAGTCTGAAGATCGCCGGTGACCTTTTGATCTTTAACAGTACCTATATTATCCACAGAAGACGCCTCCTCCTTACATTACCCGTAAATCGGCCTGAAGTGCACCGGCCGTCTTGATAGCCTGGAGAATCGAAATGAGGTCTCGCGGTGTGACCCCGATCGCATTCAGGGCTTGAACGACTTCCTGGATAGAGACGCCTCTGGGAACAACCATCAGTTGCTTCTTTTCTTCCGTCACGGCTAATTTGGTATCCTTAGCTACTACGGTCTGGCCTCCGGGGGCGATGATCGTCCCATCCTTTGCAGTACTGACCATCGGCGTCGAACCAGCCGTTGGTTGGGGAGAGAAGGGCAATGGCTGGGAAATGATCGGTGTTTCCTTTATTTGTATGGTGAGATTCCCATGGGCAACGGCGACCGTGGAAATCCTCACCGTCTCACCCATGACGACGGTGCCCGTCTTCTCATTAATTACCACGATCGCGGGTGTGGAGATATTTACGTCGAGATTCTCGAGTTCCGAAATAATATCCATGACGTTATTCTTATATGCATCTTTAAGCTTGACAACTACGGTGGCGGAATCTTTCACTTGTGCTTCAAGCTGAATGTTCATCATCGTATTTAGCCTCTGGGCCATTTGCCTGGAGGTGGTGAAGTCGGGATAAAAAAGATTGATCGTTAAGGATTTTGCATTCTCGAGACTGAAGGGAATCTCCTTTTCCACAAGCGCGCCGTTCGGGATGATTCCGACATTTGTTTGATTTTTCATCGCCGAGGCGTTGGCGCCGCCGGCGCTGAAACCACCGATGACCAAGCCACCCTGGGCAACGGCATAGACATCCCCGTTCGGCGCCCGCAGGGGCGTCATGATCAACGTCCCGCCTTGCATGCTCGTGGCGTCGCCCATGGAAGACACAAGGGCGTCAATCCTGGTCCCATTCTTGGCAAAGGCCGGCAATGTGGCTGTTACCATTACGGCCGCGACATTTTTTGCCTTCAGATCCCGATCGAGGAGGATAGCCGGGTCTCTTGACCTTATGGAAAGCCCCTGGCGGCTAAGCAAGTTTGCTATGGTTTCTCTTGTAAAACCGTTTTTTACGTCGTCCCCCGTCCCCATCAGGCCGACGACGAGACCATATCCGACCAATTGGTTGCTTCTTACGCCACCGATGGAGGCAACATCCTTAATGCGGGCTGCCCACAGGGGCTCGGCAAACAAAAGAATGCAAATTATTATCAAGGCTATTTTTTTTATCATTTTTTGTCCCCTTCCCTCAATACCCTCCTCCGAAAGGAGGGAGGAAAATGGGTTTATATTCGGGTATTTCATGATCGCACTAAAAAGGCCAGACCCAGTCCAGAATCCTCGTTCCCCAACCGGGATGAGATTTGTCGTTAATAACCCCCATCCCCGTATAAACTATCCGGGCATCGGAAATATTGCGGGAGTGAACAAAGTTTTCCGGCGTTACATCCTCCGGACGAATAATTCCGGTAATGACGATATATTGATCTTCGGCGTTGACGGTTACCTGCCTCCGTCCTTCTATGACCATATTGCCGTTTTCAAATACCTTGATTACCCTCCCCGCAATTTGAGCGTTCATTTTCGAGCTTCGGGAAGTATCGCCGCTCCCTTTCATGTTGTTAGCGGATCCTCCTCCCACCGATATCGATGTCCCCATGTTGGGGTTTTTGTTAATGATGGAGGTATCAATCCCAAAAAGGGCAGAGATGCCGGCGTTTGTTGAGGTGGCTCTACTTGTGTTGGTGCTCGCATCATTAGACCCTGTCGAGGTTTCGGATATCACAATCGTTACGATATCATTTAAATAGCGAGCTTTATTATCCGCAAAAAGCATATTCCTGTTGCTTTCCCCCGGCCAGAGAGAACCGGGGGCAGAGGTTACCTGTGACGGTTGAGGAAGTTGAGTTATATCTTGAGGTTGCTTTTTAACTGCGTAATCAGATTCCACGCAACCGGTCAAGAGCAAAATGACAGCAGCCAACATTATTTTTTTCTTCATGACGATCACCTAAAATCGATTGCCACCATCGAATTATCGATTACCCTGGCATGGAGCGTCTTTTTTGACGAGGCATTTCGGATTCGCACCAATCCTCCCGAGACCCCGTCTTCTTCGGAATACCCTAAGGTGGTTATTGATAATGATCCGCTTTCATAAACGATCCGCACCGGGGCGCCTCTTTTTATTAAAATAGGCGTTTTAAGATATGTCGCTTGAATTTCTTGATTTGCAGCGGTTCCGACCGAGAGCCTTTTCCCGATCACTTCCTTGGGATCACTGACGATATTGGGGGCGATACGGCTGACCCATTTTTTAACGACATGGATGTCGCCCTCCCCAATCTGGACATCCCGAGCAAGACTGTGACTGGCGACGACGATGTCTCTTTGGACTTCCATTTTAACCCTGACGATCGATTCCCTGATGAAGGCATTACGGTCATAGTATTTAACTGAAAAACGGACGTCGCCTATATAGCCCTGATTATGTAATTCCACAATTCGGTGGGAGATTTTTTCTCCCCGTAACACGATATCATCCCCCAGGGAGGCAAACTCGAAACGAACGGCCTCTTTGGACCAGGGCATGTTTTCTTCAATATAGTCTTGGACAAGATTGTGTATGCGTCCCTGTGAGTACTTTACTTCCTTTGGAATCCCCGCGTAGGCATTATTGCCGATGAGAATCGACATGGTCGCTAGCAATAACAGCACTTTAAAAAACGGAGATCTTTTCATAAAGCTACCTCTTCAAATTAGCAACGAGGGACAGCATCGTGTCCGCCGTTTGCACGGCTTTCGAATCTATTTCGTAGGCCCGCTGTCCGGCGATCATCTTTATCATTTCTTCGATGACGCTCACGTTTGACATCTCAAGAGTATACTGGGCGATCGTACCGTTTCCTTCCACACCGGGGACGCCGAGATTCGGGTCGCCGGAGCTTTCCGATTTCTCGAAGGTATTTCTGCCTAAGCTCGTCAAACCTCCGGGATTAATAAATCTGGCAATTTGGAGCGAGCCGGATGCAATCACTGTCCCTGCTTTGTCCGTCGCCGACCAGGTGCCACTCTTATCGATAGTAAAATTTACCGCCGCCGGGGGTACTGTTATGTTGGGAAGCAGTTTCAGGCCATCGGAATTCACGAGGGTGCCATTTTTATCGATCTTCCAATTACCTGCCCGTGAGTAAACGGTCTGCCCATTGTTATCCAACTGAAAGAAGCCTTCTCCTTCAATGGCCCAGTCGAATTGGTTGCCTGTCTGCTGGAAATCTCCCTGATTAAACATTTTTTGTATGGACACGACCTTGACGCCCATACCGACTTCAATACCGGTAGGCAATCTTACCCCGGCGGTGGTTTCTGTTCCCGATTTAGAAGCGATCTGATACATTAGATCCTGGAAATCCACGCGAGATCTTTTAAATCCAGTCGTGTTGACATTCGCCAAGTTATTGGCAATGACATCCTGCTCCATAGATTGTGCGTTCATTCCTGTTGCTGCCGTCCATAACGAGCGGATCATTCTGGCCTCCTTTACGCGAGTCTGCCGACACGAGATGTCGAAATTTTGTCTTGCTCCGTAATTGTTTGAATAAGCTTTTGATACGTTTCCATAGTTCGCTGTATTTCAATCATCGTAACCATCTGCTGCACTGCATTGACATTTGATAATTCTACCGAGTTTGGGATAAGCTGGGGATTATTTTTAACTTTTACACCTGCCTCCGCGGGAGCGCTGAAAACACCATTTCCGGCCCTTTCCAGCATTTTTGGCTGGTCAAATGTGACGATTTTCAGTTTACCAATTTGTCCGCCATCGACGGTTATCAACCCCGTCTGATCGATCTGGATGTTCTTCCCTTTTGCCACAATAGGACCGCCATCGCCTAACACCGGTTCACCGGCGGAGGTGACAATTTCACCGCTTTGATTCAGGTGGAAATTTCCTTTCCTCGTATATAATTCTCCGTCTTTGGTCTTGATAGTAAAAAATCCGTCCCCATCGAGGGCGACATCAAGTGTATTCCCGGTCTGTTGAATCATACCCTGAGACATGTTTATGCTATGATTATCTGGAGATACCTGTTTTCCTTCTTGATTCACGAGATCATTCTGGGAAAGGGATCGGAGATACTCTTCCTTAAAGCCGATTGTAGACGCATTGGCGAGATTGTTGGTGACATTTTCAAGTTTTGCCACCAGCCGCACGGCTGCATTTGTTATGTCTTGGATATCGCCTGCCATGGAATCCCTTTCGTTTTCATGAAATATTTGCAATGAACATGCCACCTGCACATATGGACATCTTCATGCTGTTCTTAGCACAAACTCACAAATATCATTAAATTTCCCTTAGGAAAAAAATTCCTATGTCGAAAATTATGGCTGAGATGGTATTTCTCGGCGACGCTCGTTAATCGAATATACAAAGGCGAGCAGTTCGGCGATGGCCCGGTACAGCTCTACGGGAATCTCCTCGTCAATATCCAGTTTGCAGAGAATTTGCACCAGACCCGGGTCTTGCTGAATGGGTATGCCATTTTCACGGGCAAGTTCGATAATTTTTTCAGCAATTAGCCCCTTTCCTTTCGCCGTAATTCTCGGAGCTTTGTCCTTGTCTTCTTCATACTGCAGGGCGGCTGCAAGAAGCTGTTTTCCCGGCTTTTTCACCTGTTGTTTCCTCATGCGAACAGATTTAGGACCAAACGGTTATTGAAGGGTTGACGAGCCAGATATTCATGTCTCATAAGACGAACATTGTCTTCAACCAGACATTGCAATCCCCCGACATCGTAACCCGCCCCCTCGAGTATTTCTTTAAGTTCTTCGAGATAAGCACTTATAAAATTGGATATATCATCATTTTGACAGTGAAAGACACAATCTATCTTTTTACCCTGAAATCTCGTATCCAGCGTTATCTCGCCCATTTGATCAAGATCTAAAAAAATAGTCATCCGAAACGACGGCGACTTTCCTCCCTCCTCCTCCCGTTTTTCCTTTTCCCGTTCAATGTAGATATTCTGCATCCGAACTCCTTCCGGAAAGGCAAAGGGGAGTTGCAGGATGAATGGTCCGTCGCTTTCTCGGGATAAAACATTGATGATCTGATGCGTCTCGAGGGAAGATATGGATTCTTCGGTAAAGGTGCGAAGCTGTTTTAGGTGATTGAGGAGGGCGTCATTCAGATTCGAAACATCATCCATGAAGGCGTTAAGATTGTTTAATATATCCATGAACAATCCTTTGACGGAAGTCCGATCGTCGCCCTTGGCAATATTTGATCCCTGAACAAGGGTCTTTACCAGATCATACTCCATATTAAGCCCAAGGCTTTTAGCATAGCCCGTCAAGTTATTGACGTATGATCTGTTTATCCCCGAGATAAGAATTTTTTCGGAGATTTGCGATATTTTTTCTAAATTTGAGTCGATTTTTGTCAATGATGGGGGTAATGTCTTGGCATTTATTATTATTTCGCCGATTTTTGAAAATAATTCACCCAATGCGGCCGGATTGGATCTATGGAGAAGGAGGTATTTATTGATTACATCTGCTTCGCCCTGAGCTGTAGAGGTCATACGAAGAAGAATGCCGGGCGTCAATCTTTCGACTTGTACCGTAATCTTTTCACCCGCCGTCAGTTGCACCTGGGAATCAGCCAATACGGAAGCATTCTTGATATTCAGCAGATACTGGTTGTCTGGCAACGACTTCACCACCGCTGCCTCGACGGTATCTCCCAAAGACAGGGCAAGGGTGTCTTGATTCGTTCCCGCAGGGGGCCGGACTATCTCCGTAACAGTCGCAATCTTTGTTGTCGGCGCCAGGATCGTGGTCATTCAATGTTTTTTCTTTGCTGAGAGTGAAGATTGAGGATCAGCTTGATCTCGCCTTCGGTAAGATCCAGGATATCGGCTATTTTCTGTGCAGAGATACCTTCTGCGGCCATAGCGAGAACTTTTTTATAGCCTTGGTCATGGGAAATATCGTTCCTTTGCTTATCCGGTGACGAAAAAGACTCTGATTTTTCGATGAGACCGCCCAGATGCTTTTCCTTTTCATCAATTACCTGGAGAATGTCCCTTAAGGATTTCCGACCTGCATCTATGGCATCGACAAACTCCTCCGACAGGCGTTTCGAATCTTCCAACAATTTTTTGAATTCCATGAGAGCTTGTTCGGAGATGCCCCGCTCTTTCTTTTTCATGGCTGAACTGACGAATCTGAAGAAAAAAAGGAGAGCGATCAATAACACCAAATCTGCGGCAATTTGCATCTGAATGAGCATATCTGTCGTTATCTTCATGTCAAGCCTTGATATCGATATGGTGAGCGCCCAATTCCGCCATCAGGCTGCCCTCATTATCGTGATCGTCTTCAACGTGTTCCCCGGGATGTTCCGATTCTTTTTTATTTCTTTCCCGGTTTTTCTCTTGCTGATCATCGATAATTTTATTGTTTGCTGCTTCGGCATCGGCTATTTTTTTGCTTTGCTGCTTTTTTTCTTCCTGAAGCTGAAGAGAAAAGTATCTCTGTTGCATATCAGGATGCTGCTGCTGGACTTTCTGAATCTTCTCAGTCGCGTGGGCCTGCATGATACCCTGATTCATTTCAATAGGCCTGACCACTTTGCTACTCTCCTCTAAAAACCGAGCCCTGCGCTTCTTGGTGAATATTCCAATTTAACTGCCTCTGGGGCGGCAATGCACTTTCATTCCTTAATAAGCAATCCTGATGGTGATTTCGTTAAATCCTTCCGGCCGGGCCGCTTCAACCAGCATCCCCATCTCCTTCAAGAGAGCAACGCCAAGAAGGATGTCTTCATTTGTATGAGAATTTATCTTGCCATGCCCTTCTTTTTCGACAACTGCCGTAATAATGCTTATTTCCTGATCTGTATAAGCGACTCCACCAAAGCGACAAGAGACAATGACATGTTTTTGATCACAAGTTGCGGACAGACATAACCTGTTGTCCTGTCCCCCCTTCATTCGTTTCATCGCATGTCGAAACAGCATCCACAAAGCAATGGACAAATGCGAATAAATACCCTTTATGTCAGGAAGGGAGTCATCGATTGTAATTTCTTTATTAACCTCATGTTTAAAATCAAGATAGTAGTCCGCAAATCGTAATTCCGATTCAATCAACCTGGAAATACTGATTAATTCTTCCCGCTTTTGGCCCAATGTGTAAAACTTGCCGCTAACGTCATGAAACATATTATAAAAACGATCTGATTCTATAGTTATTGAAGTTACATCTGCTAATATTTTTTTATGCATCTCAGAAAATTCTAAGGCGACCTGAGGATATTGGTCATGGATCTTCTTTAAGTTGTCTTCGATCCTTTTTTTGAGAATCTGCGCCCTGCCCATGATACCATTTAGGGGATTGGCAAAATTATGCAGAATACCGGGAATAAGCTCATGCTGAAACGTCGCAATAAATGCCTGCTCAAGGTCTCGGAAGCGTTCATCCCCTGTCATTGTCGTCTCCTTCTTCTACAGTAATACAAACTTCGTTATGTAAATATCTCTTACTTTTTCAGCACCGAGCAGACGGTTGACGCCGTCGGTGATTTCCTTCTTGATTTCTTTTTTTTCGTCATTTCTGATTAAATCGCCCACTCTTCGCTTATGAAGGATGTCAAAGATAAGTTTTCTGATTTCGAGTCTCGATTCGAGGGCTTTCCCATCTTCATGAGGGGCCAGCTCCAGAATAAACCCGCAGGATAAAAGTCTTACAACTCCCTTATCATCTTTCACATCAACATTAAAACCATCCATCACGGCCACGAAGGATTTCTGTCCCGTCGTAACCGGCGCCACAACAGAGGCCACGGGTTTTTTTTCGCTCTTTTGGAACCAGATAAAATATCCCGCGATCGCAACGGTGATAATCGTAATTATAGCTACCGTAACAACTAAATATAACTTATTTCGGTTAGTATTTTTTGCTTCCCGAAGCGGCGGCGTCTCAATGTCGACCGTGACATCAATCGGGACATCGTTCCCTTCAATGAGTGGCAGATCAAGGATATCAATCTGTGCCTTCTGTTTCATAATTACAAATCCGACATTTAAAGATGCTTTACCGCACCGCGAAGCCTTAACATGGCCTGAGAATGCAGTTGGCAGACCCTCGATTCCGTTAATTCAAGTATCTTTCCGATCTCTTTCATCGTACATTCTTCGTAATAATACAGCGCCACGACCAATCTTTCTTTTTTAGGCAAATTGTCGATGGCGATTTTCAACCCTTCCCTCAATTCCCCGGTGGCGAATATTTCATAAGGATTCTGATTCTCAACAACTTTGATTACCCCTTTTTTGTCAAATTTTTCAAGGTAATCGGGGGGGAGATCCTCTACGCTGATCACGCCTACATATTTAGTGTCATCGAGTAACCGGAAGTATTCATCAAGGTCGATGCCGAGATGATTTGCTACTTCTTCATCGTCAGGGGGCCGCCCGAGCTGTTTCTGTAAGGTAAAGAACGCCTTCTCCAATTTACTGTCCTTATCCCGAACGGAGCGAGGCACCCAGTCGCCTGCTCTCAATTCATCGAGAACGGCACCGCGAATACGGAATTTTGCAAAGGTTTCAAACTGAACATTCCGCTTTTCATCATACTTGTCCAGCGCTCCCATAAGCCCGATCATGCCCACGTTAATGAAGGACTCTTTGTCTGAATGATCAATGGGCAGTTTTGCCGTCATCCTCGACACGATATTCTTAACAAGGGGCGTATACTTCAGGATCAGGCGATCCCGTTCTTTTCTATTCATAATCCTGTCCGATGACGGAATCTCCGAAAAACACAACGCTTCCTTCTTCTTGTACCTCCGGCGTCTCTTTTAGGAGCTTTTCTGCGATCTGACGCAGACACCTACTGCCAACTGATGACGGAAAAAGCTCCATTAATGCTTTCTGTCTTTTTACCGCCTCCTGACATTTTTCATCGTATAAAACATATCCCAAATATTCCAGATGGATGTTCAGAAAATGGTCCGTAACCGTTCTTAAGCGGCCGAATACCTCCTTGGCCTCTCCGGGAGATCGAACCATATTGACGATTAATTGAAATCGCTTTTTTGCATAGTTTTTGTGCAGAATTTTCATCAGGGCATAGGCATCGGTGAGGGAAGGAGGCTCCGGAGAGGTGACGACAATGATTTCTTTAGCCGCCATATTAAAATACATCACGTTTGCAGCAATGCCTGCGGCCGTGTCAATAAGCATGAAATCAGGTCGATCCTTGAGTCGATTCAGTTCATCAATAAGGGTTAGCTTGTGCCCTTTGGAAAGATCCGCCATATCCGCGATTCCTGAAGACGACGGCAGGATCATGATCCCTCCCGGTCCTCTTACTATTACATCGGCGAGGGTTTTCTGACCATTCAATACGTGATAGAGATTATATTTAGGCGTCAGGCCAAGAATAAGATCGATATTGGCAAGTCCTGTATCGGCATCCAATATGAGCGTCTTTTGCTTCATGGAAGATAGTGCATAGGCCAGATTAGCGGCGATGTTTGTTTTGCCGACTCCTCCTTTACCGCTTGTTATGGCAATCACACGAATGGATTCATGTTTGGGCATTTGTCCAGGCAACGTACCCACCTCGTTGTTCTTTTTAACTTCCTGCCGTCTCTTCATTTGTCTAAGCGGAGTCGCTTGATCCACCGTGCTTACCTCTTTTAATGTATTGAATTATTTAGAATTAATTTCGCTAATTTTTCAGGTGTCGCGCTTTCAATATCTTGTGGCACATTCTGGCCATTGGTTAAGTAACCGACCGGCTTGCCGGCATGGCGAACAAGGTCGTAAATGACGCCATAACGGCTGCATTCGTCAACTTTGGTGAGGATGAGATTATCGTATTTAGTCAAGCGGTAGTAATTCTCCATTTCCAGCAAATGTTCTCTGGCCATCGAGGGACTAAGCAACAGGTTTATTTCTGCTTCCTGATTTTCGGAAAATGTTTCATAAATATTTTTCATGTATTCTGAATCATTCGGAGACCGACCCGCAGTGTCCACGAGAATGACGTCTGCCTCTGACAATGCCTTCAGGCTTTTTTCAAAAGTGCTTTTACTTGTTGCTACTTGTAAGGGGACATCAATAATCTTGGCATATATCTTCAACTGTTCCACGGCGGCGATCCGGAAGGTATCCGTGGTTATAAGCCCAACCTTTTTCCTTTTATCGACACAATAACTTGCCGCCAATTTTGCCAGGGTGGTCGTTTTACCCACTCCCGTGGGGCCGATAAATGCCTTTATCCTTCTGGTTTTGGATATTCCGTCTCCCCTCGTGAGAGATGATGCAATAATACTTTCTGCCAATTTTAGGCAGGAAGCATAGTCCTTTTCCCTTTCCGGGAGCTGAGCCTTTCGCATTTTATCAATAATATGACATGTTTTAACTTTAGAAATGCCATTGTACGTCAAAGTCTGGTAGATTTTTGCCAAATGCTCGCTTTCTTGCCTGAATCTGGCCAAACCAATCACATCTACAAGCAATTCCACATTATCTTTCAGGCTTTTAAGTTCCTCACGGATGTCACTGACGGGCCCCATTTTTTCAAGTAGAAGCTGAATCTCGGCATATTGATGATTTAGATCACCAGGTGGCAGTCCGCATGATCCATTTGTTCTTTCCCCCTCTTGACTATTACACCATTCATGTCCCGGAATTTGACTGTTTAATTCAGTGATATCGACGGCAGCGATGACCTCAATTTTCTGCGGAATTGAATTCTTAATCGTCTTTGTCGATAAAATAATCGCCTCCGTTCCGAGATCGTTCTTGATTTGCTGCATGGCGTCCTGAATTTTTGATACTTCGTATCTTTTTATCTGCATCTTACATCTCCACCATTCCAAAAGAGGTGATATTTGCGTCCCTTGTTAATTCGTTATGGGCAATGACAGATACGTTCGGGAAAAATTTTTCTACAATCTTCCTGAAATGCGTTCTGATGTTGGGAGAACACAGTAGCACCGGCTGGTATCCTTTCGAGGTAAAGTCTGACACATAATTCTGGATGCTGGTCATAATACGTTTAATTGCATTGGGGTCAGGGGTGATGAATGATTCATGTTCACCATGCTGAATGGATCGCTGGATAAGCTCCTCTATATCCGGAGAAAGCATGATGACATTTACCTGTCCATTATGGTCCTGATACTGTTTTGTTATTGCCCTCGCGAGCGATTGCCTCACATATCCAAGCAATATGTCGATGTTCTTCGTCATCGGGGCATAATCCGACAGGGTTTCGATAATGGTGAGAAGATCGCGAATTGAAATTCTCTCCCGCAGCAGCCGCTGCAAAATCTTCTGGAGGATCGCAATGGAAACCACCTTCGGCACGAGATCCTCGATAACCTTGGCATGTGTCTTGGACAAGTTATCGAGGAGGGATTGCACTTCCTGCCTGCCGATCAGGTCTTCCACGTTTGTACGTATGATCTCCGTCAGGTGGGTTGTAATTACGGTGGACGGGTCGACCACGACAACCCCCTTTGCCTGGACCGCATCTTTTTCTTTATCGGGAATCCATACCGCGGGAAGACCAAATGCCGGCTCTTTAGTTTCGATACCTCTAATCTTGTTACCGGGGTCATCAGGGGTTATTGCCAACTGGTAACCGGGCATCAACTCGCCGCGCGCCATTTCTATTCCCTTGATCAAAAAAATGTATTCATTTGGTTTGATCTGAAGATTGTCCCGGATATGAATAGAGGGAACGACAAAGCCGATTTCCAGGGCCAGTTGTTTTCGCAGCGTCTTGATACGGCCCAGCAACTCTCCGCCCTGTGCCGAATCCACAAGGGGGATCAGGCCATAGCCGACTTCGAGACCCAGGGGATCTAGGGGTGTCAGGACATCTATTGCCTCTGCCGCAGGCGCTGCTACGACCGGCTGGATCGTCTCCGGTTCGCTGACTTCTTCTTGGGGATTTTTGATAAGTTTATATGCCAAAAGGGCAAATATGCAGGCGACAGCCAAAAAGGATACCTTCGGCATTCCCGGAACCATGGCGATGATAAAGACGACGAACGCCGTAAGTGTTATGACTTTGGGGTTATTGAACATCTGACCGGTCAGTTCCTGTCCCAGGTCTGAAGAAGCAGATGTGCGTGTTACCAGAATTCCTGCCGCCGTCGACACGATAAGGGCGGGAATCTGGGTTACCAGGCCGTCACCTATGGTCAGGAGTGAATATATGCGAGCAGCATCGGCAACATTCATGTCGTTCTGCAGGACCCCAATGATCAAGCCGCCGAGGAGATTGATCATAACGATGATAATTCCCGCAATGGCATCGCCCCGGACAAACTTGCTTGCACCGTCCATGGCGCCATGAAAATTTGCCTCATCTTCAACTTCTTTGCGCCTTTTCCTGGCTACCGCATCCGTGATCATCCCCGCATTGAGATCGGCATCGATACTCATCTGCTTTCCCGGCATTGAATCCAATGTAAATCTCGCCGCTACTTCGGCAATTCTGGTCGCCCCTTTTGTTATAACAATAAAATTAATGAGCACCAGCACGGAAAATACGATAAAACCAATGACATAATTGCCGCCGACAACAAAAGAACCGAACGCCTTGATAACCTGACCTGCGGCATCCGTGCCCTTGTTACCGTGAAGAAGTATCAGCCTTGTGGAAGCTACATTCAGAGAAAGCCGCAGCAGGGTAACTATTAAAAGGACGGAGGGGAAAACGGAAAAATCCAAAGGTTTGAGGACATACAAGGACATGAGGAGAATCACGATGCTGATGGCGATGCTGATGGCAAGGAGGATATCCAGGACAATGGTGGGCAGAGGAACCATCATGACCGTCAAAATACCTACAACTCCCAGCGCCAGCATGGCGCCGCTGCTTCTTATCAGATCTGAAAAAAACTGATTTTTCAGTGCGTATGATTCAGCCATTGAGTTTCTTCCACCACCTGTTTATTTTTCATTCCGTATACATAAGCAAGGATTTCAGCTACCGCCCGGTAAAGATTCTCCGGAATCACTTCGTCTATATCCACCAACTTATACAATACTTGTGCCACCAATTTATTTTCAACCACGGGCACGGCATGCTCCCTGGCAACTTCCTTAATTTTTTCCGCAATGAAGCCCATTCCTTTCGCCAGCACGACGGGCGCCGCCATTTTGTCTGAATCATACCTGATGGCTATGGCAATATGGGTCGGATTCGTAATGACTACATCAGCTTTGGGCACACTTGCCATCATTCTCTTTCTCGCCGCTTCTCTTTGCAGTCTCCTGATGCGTCCCTTGACGAGAGGATCTCCTTCGGATTGCTTGTTTTCTTCCTTCACCTCCTGCTTTGACATTTTGATGCTCTTTTCGTGTTCCCACTTTTGATATGCAAAATCGAGGACGGCGACAATAATCAACAACAAACATACATTGGCAATGATTATGTAGGAATTACGTCCGATAAAAGAGAATATTTGCCAAAGGTCCTGATTCATAAGGGGAACAACCTCATGCAAGCTTGACTTTACGGAAAGATAGGCAACGAGGGAAACAATCGTCACTTTCAATATGTTTTTAATAAATTCAACGATTGATCTTGTCCCTAACAAAGTCTTCAGGCCTTTTATCGGGTCAAGCTTAGAGAGCTTCGGAGCAATGGCCTCCGCTGAAAAGATGAATCCCGTCTGGAGGATGTTCGAAAATATTGAGGCAATGACAACCGTCAGCATCAGCGGATAGAGGATATAAAAAAATTGCAGTGTCAATTCGGCGCAGAGCCCTGTTATCTCATTCGGTGAAAGTGTCATTGCAGACGCCCGGTGAAGATTTTTTGACAGCATCGTCATAATCTTCTTCAGCATGTCGGAAGCGTTGAAATAGAAATAGATGAGAGCTGCTCCCAAGATGGCAACAGAGGATAGATCCCTGCTTTTTGCAACCTGCCCTTTATCTTTAGATTCAGAGCGTCGTTTTGGGGTAGCTTCTTCAGTTCGTTCTTGATTTTCTTCCGCCATAACAGATAATCCCGGTATTATTTGGAAATAAGCACGTTCCTCCCCCGACAAGATGCATCGGTGGAGAGATTGTTTACATCAAGAGCATCAGTTGTCGAATATCCGCCGGCAATTGGTGAAAGACCGTGCTTAGCCAGTTGATGAAAAGAGGAATAGAAAGGCCGATAAAGAAAAAACCCACTGCAATCTGCAAAGGGAAACCTACGATAAAGACGTTAATCTGGGGAACTGTTCTGGCGATAACACCCAGACCGACATTGACAAAAATCATCACCGCCATAATCGGAGCGCTGATTTTTACGGCGATGACAAATACATCGCGGGTATAGTTAAAAAGCGTCTGCATAAGAGAACCGGAGAATGAGAAACCGAGGGGAGGAATGCTTCTATAGCTCTCAGCGATGGCGCTTATAAAGATATGGTGACCGTCCACAAACAAGAATATTAGCATGGCGATTAGATACTGAAATTCTGACAATGCGGAAATCTGCACATTAGAAAGAGGGTCGAGAACACTCGCCATGGAAAACCCCATTTGAAAGCCAATCAGTTCTCCCGCCGACTGGACGCCGGCAAAGATGCACCTCGCCGCAAAACCGATTATGATTCCGATTAAGACTTCCCCCGTCATGCCGATCATCATCGAAATAAAATTTGCAGAAAAGGCAGGCGAAACTTCCATTTTTAAGGAGGGATATATAATTGCTGCCAAGATTAGGCCGAGGCCGGCCTTGACCCTGGCGGGAACAGTGCGGTCACCAAAGACGGGGATCATGACTATCAAAGCAGTTATGCGAAGAAATACAAGCGCGAATGAGCTAATCTGCTGGAAATTGAGAACGGGAAACTGCACAATTCACTGCTCCTTATCATTACCTCACATAATTGGGGATGTTATTGAATATGTTGATCGTAAAGCTCATCAGCATATTCATCATCCATGGAAGGGCGGCCACCAGGGCAATTAAACAAGCCACAATTTTCGGGACAAAGACCAGAGTTATTTCCTGTACCTGGGTAACGGCCTGGATAAGGCTTACAAAGACACCTACCGCCAGACCGACAATCAAGACAGGCGCCGATATCAACAGGGTGATTCTAATGGTCTCCGCCATGGCGCCGGTGACAAAATCTATAGTCATATAACCTCTCCTTAGTACCTAATGGAAACTTTGAACCAGGGAACCGACAATAAGATGCCAGCCATCAACCATGACAAACAACAGAATCTTAAAAGGCAAACTCATCATGACCGGGGGTAGCATCATCATTCCCATCGATAAGAGCACACTGGAAACCACCATATCAATGATGAAAAATGGCAAAAAGACCATAAAACCGATTTGAAAGGCCGTTTTAAGTTCGCTGATTACGAAAGCCGGAATCAGTGTCGTTAGAGAAACGTCTTCAGGCTTGGCAGGTCTTTTTTCTTTGGCTATCTTCACAAACAGGGCGAGGTCTTTTTCTCTTGTCTGTTTCATCATAAAGCCTTTTATCGGTGCGGAAGCCCTTTCCATTGCCTCCTCACCTGATATTTGCTCCTCATAATAAGGTTTTAAGGCTTGCTGATTCACTTGCTGCCAGACCGGCGCCATGATAAAAAAAGTCAGAAACATAGCCAGACCGACAATAATCTGGTTGGGTGGCACCTGTTGCGTACCGAGGGCGTGTCTCAACAACGACAAGACCACAACGATCCGCGTAAAAGATGTAAGCATTAATAATATGGCCGGAGCGAGGGAGAGAACCGTAAGAATAAATACCAGTTGGATAACCGTTGCCGCCTTTGCCGGCTGGTCGACGGACCCGCCGATATTCAGGCTCACATTTGGTATGGGCAGCGGTTCCGCAGCACTCGCCGTTCCTGTCAACATTAAGATGGAAAGGGCAACTAAGATTGAAAGTATGAGGTATGTTCTCAGCGAGTCTTTTGACATTATCGGCCCCATCTGTTTCTCATTTTTTCCACCCAGTTTTTAACTCGCAGGGGGTATTCATGCATGGTCTGCACAGAAGGTATGCCCAGGGTTTGCGCCTTTTGTATGGTATGCATCCTCTCGATAAGTGCGGGATCGGTGATCTGGGTCAGCAAAGTCATCTGACCGCTTGAGACGCCGACGACAAGCATTTGGCCGAGCACTTCGACCATCATGATACTGTGCTTGGGACCCAAGTAGCGGGTCATGAGGATATTGATCGCGTTACCGTTATCTATCCCCGCGGGTGTGTGGCTGATGATTTTCTTTAATAGATATGCAGACCCGATCATCAGCCCGAGTACAACCGCCAAGGCAAATAACATCTTTATAAAAGATACAATCAGTGAATAATCCAAACCATCACCTCACTTCAATTTATTTACCCGTTCCGTCGGAGAAACGATATCCGTAAGGCGTACCCCGAATTTATCATTGACGACGACAACTTCTCCCCTGGCAATGAGACGGCTGTTTACATATACATCCATTGGTTCCCCTGCCAATTTTGAGAGTTCGACTACGGATCCCTGCCCGAGTTGAAGAAGCTCATTGATGAGCATATGGCACCTGCCCAATTCGACATTCAAGGTCAGAGGAATATCCAGGATGAATTCCAGATCTAGGTTGCCCTTTGGTGTCTCGACTTTTTTAACTTCCTGAAAGTTGACATTGGAAACCTCGGTTTTCTTTGCCGAAGCTCCCCGTGTCTGTTCTAATTCCTCCTGGACATCGTCCCAGGATAAATCATCATCGCTCTTTGTTTTTTCACTTTCCGGTTCGACAGTGGTGTCGATATCCTTCAAAAGGGCGTCAATTTCATTTTGCTCCATATTTCAGTCCTCTTTTCCTGAAAATATCTCCGATATTTGAACCGCCTGATTTCCTCGGTAAATTGCCGGATGTCCCGTAAATTTCTTTATTCCTTCCACCATAATCGCTAGCGGGGAAGAAACCGAATCGTCCAGTTGAATAACATCCCCCAGTTGCAGATGAACTACCTCCCGGCTACTGATCTGGGTAGTCCCAAGTTCAACTACGATTTCCACATTGGAGCGAAGAATATTTTTCTTGAATCTTTCCACAAGGGATTGGTCCGCTTCCATTTGCTCACTCTGGAAACCTGCCTGCAGTTTGTCCCTGATGGGTTCCAGGGCCGCATAAGGCAGGCATAGCGTCATCATGCCGGCTGAAGATTCGACTTCAATCTCGAAGTTGATGACAATGACAACGTCCGTAGGTGAGGCGATATATACGAACTGAGGATTCATTTCCGACCGTTGATAGGTCATTTTAATATCTATTAGGGATTTCCATGCCTTTTCCATATCTGCGAGGGCGTTAATGACTACCCTGCGGATAACATTGCTTTCAATGGCCGTAAATTCTCTGCCCTCGACCTTGAAGGTATCTTTTCCCGTTCCTCCAAATAGGACATCGACAAGCATGAAGATAATTTTTGCTTCAAATACGATCAAGCCGCTCCCTCTCAAGGGATCAAGCCGGAAAAGGTGGAGACTGGTCGGTACGGGCAGTGTCTTCAGGAATTCGCCAAATTAGACCACATCCACCGAGATGGCGCTGACACTTGTCACCTTGCGGAGCAGGGAAGACAGCGTCGTTCTGAAGGTTCGGGAAAATTTCTCGTTCGTCATATCGAGGGTCGGCATGCGTCCCCGAATGATTCTGTCCTGACTGGTCAGATCATAGGGCATAATATCCGCGGGGTCGCGAATCTCCTCGGCCTCTTTCTCCGTTTCGATTTCTCCGCCCGATATCCCCCTCAGGAGGGCGTCAACTTCTTCTTGCGATAATATTCGCGACATGCCTTAATCCTGTATAGATATTTTATTGACGCTCACTGAACAACAAACTCGGTAAAATATACTTTTGTTATTTTTGCCGTCGAGACGATACTGTTGAGCCGCATTATAATCTCCTCGCGCAATCGCTGCTTGCCGCCGACGTCCATCAGCTCTTTATATGTTTTGGCGGAAAGCAGGTCGAGGATGTTATCCCTCATTTTTGGCTTCAACATGTCCAGCTCTTTAACGCCCAGGGGGTCGCTGATCTCCAATTGCATGATCAGCTTTAGGTACCTCTCTCCCTGATTGTCCTGGAGATTGATAATGAAGGGCTCCATGGGATAAACAGTGCCGATGACCGGTTGAATTTGAACAACTGCCTTCTTCGCTGCCGGTTTCATCATGAAGAAATAATAACCGGCGCCGGCGCCGCCAATAACTAATAGGAGGACTACTGTAATTATGACGATCCACTTCAGGAGGGGCCCCTTTTTCTTTGCTTGCGGCTGTGGATCAAGCTGTTCCGCATCATCGAGTTCATCATTTTTCCCTTTTGCCACCGTTTTATTCCTCCTTTATCTTTTAACCTGAATAGAATTTAAAGCATGAAGCTTTTGTGCGATCATGCGGGGATTTTCTCCCCTTTGGATATAAAGTACGCCCCTGATGATGAGTTGCTTGACTAATAACTCCTCGGCGCTTTTCGTTCTTATCTTTTCAGCGATGGGATGAAAAATAAGCTTCGAGAGGATAACGCCATAAAAGGTCGCAATTAGTGCGACCGCCATGGTGGGGCCAATGGTACGGGGTTCATTCATCTTCATCAACATTTGAACTATCCCGATCAGGGTGCCCAGCATGCCCATGACTGGTGCAAAGCTCTCCATACTGGTAAAAATGTCTGCCCCCAGACGCTGCCGTTCAATTATTAAGTTCAACTCCGTCTTCAAAATAGCCGCGACATCCTCGGGCTCGATTCCCTTAACCATCAAATTGAGGGCCTTGATAAAAAAAGGGTCGCTGATCTGTTTTGCCATATCCTGCAAGGCAAATATACCTTCTCTCCGCGCCACCCTTGACATGCCAAGTATGATCTCGATCATTTCATCGACCTTGTATTCTCTTCTGAAAAAGGCATTCTTTGCGATCTTGATGACGCCGAGCATGTCGCGGAGGCGATAATTGATTAAAATCGCCCCCGTTGTTCCCCCAAGAACGATCATAAGCGAAGGTCCGTCTACGAACCATGCCAGTCCTCCTCCCGAGACTATGGCTATGATAACCAGACTAAACGCCCCAATTATCCCGATGATCGTTGCTATATCCAAAATTGATGCACCATGCCCGGAATATCCTCACGTGCCTTTTGCCGGCTTCCGTCTTTTGCCTACGTCTTTAGCTGATTTCTTCAGCAATTTACGTACCAATTCGCAGGATATTTATAACCACATGATTACATATAAGAATAATCTTGAGAAAGGCGGGAGGGATCAGTGAAATGCTCTGCACCCTGATGTCATTTTATTGACGTCAGGGTGCATGCCAAAAGCCGTTTAAACCCAGACGTCGATCAAGGCGCCCTTTCCTTTGCGATCAGGGGCAAAGGAACTCATCAGGGAGGAATGACCTCGGACGAAACGGTTATTTTTCTGGTAAGTAAGGTCGATGCGGATTATATCGTTGGCGGATATGTCGACAATGTCTTCAATATGCTGATTTTGCAGTGTAACTTCTTTAACTTCATTTCCGGGATCAAAAACCGCAGCCCCGGAGCGCCCTTTCTTTGCGATAAGAGCCAGCTGTTTATCCGGTGCGGTGACGGGATATGGGGGTTTGATTTCCATAAATCGTTCACAAACACATTGAATTCATGCGATACGGATCGTCATATCAGCGATTTCCTTGTGAGTTTATTACGCAAATCTCTATACTTGTCAACATCAAAAGAGGCGTCAAAATGAATTTCTTCATTTTGACGCCTCTCGATACTTACTTCGTTCCCGTTATCGTTTGATCTGCATCAGTTCTTGGAGCATCTGATCCGTCGTGGTGATGATTTTGGAGCTGGACTGATAGGCCCGCTGGGCGGCGATCATCCTGATGAACTCCTGGGCGACGTCGGTATTGGATATTTCCAGGGAGTGGGACTGGCATTTGCCCAGACCGCCCTCGCCGGGATTTCCAATGGAGGGGGTTCCCGATTCATTGGTTTCAATGAAATAGCTCCCCACCTTGCTGAGACCGTCATTGCTGCTGAAAGTCGCCGTCCGGATCCGGGCGAGGTTCTGCTGCTGGCCGTTCGTAAAGAATCCCGTGACGATCCCGTCCCCGCCGACATCGAGGGAATTGAGGAGTCCCGCGGGATAACCGTCGTTGTTCATGGTAATGACCCGGGAATCCATGGCATAGGAGCTGACTTCGGGGGCGTCGGTAGCGGCGAGATCCCAGGTAATTTTCCCGCCATCACCCCAGGAACTGTTCTGGGCGGCAAAATCGAAGACAACATTTTGGGTCGTATTCCTGCCCTCCTGACCATAGGTATTGGCGGCGGTTACGGTTCCGAAAGCCGTCAGGGCATCGGAGGTCCCGCCCGCGATGGTGAATGACATGTTGCTTTCCCCGGTCAGGCGGTCGATAATTACCAGGCGGCCTTCCACAAGTTCGGCGTCCACCTTTTTGCCGACCGGGGCATTGCTCTCGATGCCGTGGGGAAAATCC
>Ga0265297_10002937_pt1 | contig 32552 bp, 24 predicted proteins | sample Munlanlwell13791_FD_192502 | JGI IMG/M metagenome (GOLD analysis project Ga0265297, IMG submission 192502) | Leachate microbial communities from a municipal landfill in Southern Ontario, Canada - Leachate well 137-91 | ecosystem: Engineered > Solid waste > Landfill > Unclassified | place...
GGCAGAACAGGGAGAATGACCTGCGCCAGGGGCAAGGCTTGAACCAGATGCTGGAGCTCAAGACAGAATCTTTTAAACAGGCCAAGAAAGATAAGCTGGATGAGTTAATGAGTAAAGACCTGCCTTCGGGGGCCAGGCAGGAGATAATTAATGCCGCGAAGGCAATGGAGGAGAAAGAGGACGCCCGGGGCCTGGAGGGCCAGTTAAAGGAATTAGTCAATAAAATCAGAGAGTTGGAAAAAAAAGGGATTACTTCGGCCGAGAATGCCGATAAATTAGCTAAGGTTTCGACAGAGCTTAAAGACCTGCTGGACGGAAAGCTTAAGGCACAGGAGGAATTGAAAAAAGAGGGGGATCAGGAGAAAGGCGCTCAAAAATCCGATTATCTGGAACAGTTAAAACAAGCGATCAGGAATTCATCATTAAACAGCAAGGATAAGCAGGATCTGGAAGCTTTAGCTGAGCAGCTATTCAAAGCGCAGAATTTATCCCAGTTAGAGGATATTAAGGATGCCCTGGAGAATGAGATATCTGCTTTAGGGCTTAAGGGAATATCCCCTAAGGAACGTAAGGAGCTAAATGACACCGCCAAGAATGCCGCCGCTGACCTGGAGCAAAAACTCAATGAACTGGAGAATGCCAGCAGCGAGCAATCCAGGCAGCTGCAGGAAGCCTTAAAGAAAATGCAGAAGAGCCAGGGCTCTCCGGAGTTGGAGAAGAACGCCCGGGAGCTTAGCGAAAAGATCAAAGACGCTGCTCAAGCCCAGGGTAAGGATAAGCAGGACCAGGCCAAGTTAGAAAAAGCTGTCCAGGAGTTAAAGGAAGCGCTCAAGAAGCTGCTGAAAAGTAAGGCGCCTTCTCCCGCAGAGCTTAAGGAGATAAAAAAAATAAATGAGAAGCTCGAGCAGGCAGCTGCAATTAAAAAGAAGTTCCTGATGAACGAGGTTTTAGCCGACAGTCTGAAGAATATAGAAAAGTTAAGCGCGCTGGATGAGAAAAAAGCCCAGGAGTTAAAAGAAAAGCTGATGCAGTTACGCGAGAGCGAAGGGTCCGGCGAAGCCGAAAAAATAATTTCAGATTTAAAAGATATTTTAGCCGGCGGAGAAAGCGGTAATGAAAAAAAGCAGAAAGAAGAAGATGAATATAAAGAAAAAATGACAGGCAAGATAGGTAAGGAAAAAAAGGTAGCTTCAAGCACAGAAAACGCGCAGGAATGGAAGCTGTACATCTTATCTCCTTCATTGGTTGTTGTTCAAGGTACAGACGTACCTTTAAAGGTTGTCGCTATCTATAAAGATGGATATGTTAAGGAGCTAAGCAGCGAATTAGAATGGTCTTCATCGAACCGGCAGGTAGGCTGGGTAGATGGTTCAAATATCCTGCATCCGTTAAATAAAGGCAGGTTAAAGATAAGGGCTGTCTATAAGGGGTCATTCAGCAAAGATATGGAATTCAATGTAGTAGAGGGTATAAATGCTCAAACCGTACAGAAGATCAACCGGGAAATCGTGGGGCAATAGGCTTATGCAGAGGCAGCAACCGGTAATTGTTTTATTAACGGCGATAATTTTTCTATGCCTTCCGGCTGTAACGCCAGCTGCGCAATACCGCGAGATCAATACCAGCCAGGGGAAAGTTATTGTCGGCCTGGATATGGAAAAGGCGCTTCGGATGTTTGGCCCTCCCGTTTCTAAAGGAGCTAACCTCTGGCATTATTCCGGGCCTCCGGAGTTTTTTGTCAGTTTCTCTAAAATACCCAGTGTACTGTTGTATCCTGATTCTTCCCGGGCTATCGTAGATACCCCTTTAGAACTTAAAGCTTTCCTTAGCCTGCCGGATTCAGGAATACAGGATATTACCGGGGAGATGGAATTAGTATTTGATCAACCGGGGATTATCCAGCTTGCAAGCCCAGGCGTAATCATGCCAAAGAGAGTGGGAAAATTCTCAATATTGGCGCAATACAAGGGGATTTCCAGTAATCCTGTTTATATGGAGGTCAGCGAGCCTGCAAAGGGCGATCAGGCAACAGAAGAAAAATTATTAAGCATAGACATTCTGCCTTATCGGCCGGCGGTTACCCCTGACGGCCGGATTGATTTCGTGGCCTTAGGAACATTTTTTGACGGCGAGATCAATAAATATTCAGTAAGAGACCTCAGTAAAGAAGTAGCCTGGTTTATCCGTCAGCAGGCGCGGGGAAACTGGGAAAGCCAGAAGGAAAGCGTGATATTTTTTGCCGATAAAGGGCAGACAGAGGTTTTAGCCAGGTATAAAACAATAGGAAGTTTCATCCAGCGCGTAGTGGTCAATGATAAGATTAGTTTCGGGACAAAAAGATTAAAACATATCCTTGTCCTGCCTGAGGTTATGGTCCAGCAGCCCAAGGCCAATATAACCCTAAGGGCTTTTGGCACTTATTATGATAATAGTGTCAGAGAGCTGACTCAGGAGGTGGAGTGGAGTATAAGCGATCCCGGCATAGTAAGGCAGGATACCGGCGGAAATTTCTTTACTAAATCAATAGGGGTTACTGAAATAACCGCTAATGACGATGGCCTGGAAAGCCTGCCGGTTAAAGTGGTGGTAGTAGGCAAGAGCTCGCATTTCCTTAACGCCGCCGCAATTCTTTCTCCGGAACGGGAGGATAAATTGCCTGACCTGAATACGCTGAAGGAAATTAAGGATAATGTTGAGAAATTAAAGAAAGAATTTTCGGTGAAGAAGAAAGAGTTGAAAGGCATTAAGGTCACGCCTAAGCTGCTAGATATAGGATTGGGTGAGGAGGGGAAGCTTTCAGCTGCCGGTATCTATAACGATGGCAGCTCAAGCGATCTGACTATCCTGGGGAGTTGGGGCACTTTGGATAAAGGCGTAGCTACCGCCTCAGCCGGAAATGTTGTTTCTGCCGCTGTGGGCCAGACTAGCGCTTATGTTGAATTTAAGGGGATCCGCAGTGAATACGCCACTGTAATCGTGGGAGGGCCAAAGTTAGTTTCAATTTCCTTAACCCCTTTGAACCTGAGAATCCCCCGGGATGGGAAGGCAAACCTCAGGGTGCAGGGGAATTATTTTGATCGTTCACAACGGGATCTTACGGAACTGGCCAGCTGGGGCATTGAAGGGCGGGTTTCGGTTAAAATAGAGAATGGAGTTGTGTACCCCTTGAAGTTCGGCCGCTCTCAAGCCTACGCGGAATACTCCAAGATCAAGAGTAATCCCGCCAGTATTGACGTAGTCATAACGCTAGGCTGGATATTCCGCTTAGCGGTAAAGGTTATTTTTGTTTTACTGCTGACCGTCTTCTTAGCAGGCATAATATTATATCTCCTGGCGGAAAATAAAAAAAATCAACTCCTTTTATTGAAAGATAAGCCGCGCGAGTTTATCCTGGGCCTGTATGAAAATGCCGTCCGTTTGCTGGCTATTTTTGGCTTACGTTATGACATCTATACCTTGCCGCTGCCCTATGCCGAACTCGCTGGACAAAAGTTCCTGGCTAAAGATAATACCTTCTTGAATTTTTCCAAAAAATTTGAAGAGGCAAAATACAGCCAGCATATTTTGCAGGATAATGATGTGGCCTCGGCGCTGGATGATTACAATAAATTTTTTATGAAAGTGTGTAAAGACCAAAGCCGCATCCGGTCATTTTACAGGTATTGCCTGGCTCTAGCGCATTGCCGGCCGATCTTCATTTTCCCAGTGCCAAAGAAAGCCGCCGGAGCAAAATAAACAATATATTGATTTTACAGTCGCCAGCAGTATAATGAAACCCTGGTATATTTCGCGCCCATAGCTCAACTGGATAGAGCATCAGCCTACGGAGCTGGTTGTTGCAGGTTCGAATCCTGCTGGGCGCACTTTTTATTTAAGGGGGTCAAGAATGTTCAAGCCGCACGAATATTATATGCGGGAAGCCTTAAAAGAAGCCGCAAAAGCCTTTACGGAAGATGAGGTCCCGGTAGGCGCAGTCATTGTCAGCAGCGGAAAAATCATTGCCCGCGGCCATAACCAGGTAGAGCGCTTAAAAGACCCGACTGCCCACGCAGAAATGCTCGCCCTTACTTCTGCAACGAACCTTCTGAATACAAAGTGGTTGAATGGGGCAACCCTCTATGTTACAATTGAACCGTGCAGTATGTGTGCCGGCGCGCTGGTATTGGCGCGGGTTAAAGATATATGCTTTGGCGCTAAAGACCCCAAGACCGGGGCTTGCGGTTCGGCGGTAGATATCGTCCATAATAAAAAATTAAACCACCGCATCAAAATTAAAAGCGGTATCCTGGAAAAAGAATCCGCAGTTTTATTAAAAGAGTTTTTTAAAAAGAAACGCGCAAAAAAATAAGCAGTTAGGGAGAGGTGGCTGAGCGGCCGAAAGCAACTCACTGCTAATGAGTTGTCCTGGGAAACTGGGACCCTGGGTTCGAATCCCAGCCTCTCCGCCAATTAGGATAGGGTGTTGTTGAGAGTAACTCCCTGTAGAGGTCAATATAAAAAAGCTAGGGGAGAGAAGGAATTAGAGTGAACGTTACTTTAATAACTTCCAAGAGGAGGAATAAATAGATAAAAAGAAAGTACTAATTATTGATGATGAAGAGGAATCTTGTAACTCGGTTAAGAAGAATATATAAAAAATCGGTAAGTTGGGAGTACATGTAGCGACAAGCAGTATCAATGGCATCAGGTTAGCCAGGGGGGTAAGCCAGATTCGATATTTTTTGATCTAGTAATGCCAGAAATGGATGGTGCCGACGTTGTTTTTCTGATAAAAAGCGATGAAAACATAAAAGACGCCCCTATAGTATTCTTGACTGCGATAGTAAGGGGATAAGAGGTTAAGTAAGAGGTAGGGTGTTTGGATATATTAAATGAAAGATGATTCAGACAATGCCAATTCGCTGTGGCAGCAACGAGCAGGCGTTAAAATGAGTATGCAGCTTAAATTAGTCAATTTCCTGCAAGACAGTAATGTTATACTACTGTCTTTTTTATTTCTCGGGCTGGGGTTAAGGGTCTATAACTTAGGAGGCCATAATTTTTGGTATGATGAAGCTATCAGTTTTGTAGAAGCAAGCCAGATGAAATCAAGCAGCTTCATGCTTTATAAGGACAATCAGCTGTATAGGCTCCTGCTACATTACTGGATTGTTTTTTTCGGGAAGAGCGAATTTGTTTTGAGGTCTCTGTCGATGGTATTTGGGGTATTGGCGATCCCTCTGATATATAAACTCGGTAAGTTATTCTTCGATAGAAGAGTAGGTTTAGCAAGCGCGTTAATTTTAGCCATCTCTCCCATACATATCTGGTACTCGCAAGAGGCAAGGGCATATAGTTTATCTGTTTTCTTATCGCTTTTAATTGTTTACCTGTCATTTTTAGCCATAAAAAAAAATAAGCCGTATCTTTGGGCAGGGTTTGCGGCCACTTCAATCATAGGCGCATATACAAATTACTTTTGTTTTTATGCAATAATTATTTCAAGCATAATGGCCATTTTAATAAATCGGAGGTTTTTAAAGCAATATGCAATAAGTCTTTGTTTCATATTCGCCGGTTCTTTATATTTGATTCCGCTATTCATAAAGCGCTTTAGTTCAATAAAAAATAGTTTTTGGTTATTAAAACCAAATTTAAGCGCGATTGTTATAACCTTTGGTAACTTTAATGCGGGATACAATGCAACAGCCGGTATTTATTTCCTCTCATTTATAATATTTTCTTCGTTATTTTCTTTAGGTTTCCTGCATTGGTGGGAAGAAAAAAGAAAAGAGCTGGTCTTTCTATCCGCGCTCATATTCGTTCCTATACTACTTACATTCTTAATTTCACAAAAAGTGCCTATTTACCTGGATAGGCAGCTTATGCTATTTTCTCCGTTTTACTATGTAATTATCGCAGCCGGGTTAGTAAAGATTAAGGCAAATATTTTGAGCGTAGTTATTTATTGTTTAATATTTTTGTTATCTTCAGTTTTATTATTTAATTATTTTTCTTGCAACATGCCCATGTCATTGCGTTATCATCAGGGGGTGAACCCTAAAAAACCAATAAAACCCGCAGCTGATTATATAAACAGTAGATTCTTAAAAGGGGATATTATCGGCTACTCGGGGCCGACTGGAACTTATCTATTTTATTACTTATGGGATAAGATAATCAATGAGAAAATAGAGGTATTTTCCTTTGTTATTAAATCTAAGTTGGAGCCATATTGGTTGCAGCGTCACGGTGTATGTTTTGCGCCTCAGTTGATAACTAAGCATATAATAATGTTAGGAGGGAGTATTGGTAAGAAACTTGAAAAATACCATTTTAAAAGATTATGGCTAATTTCTTCATCATGGCCCAGAGATGGGGCTTTAGGCTCACACACTCAAGGCGTAAGAGAATGGATGCAAAAGCATTATTTGCTTATGGAGAGTAAAGAGTTTGACGGGATATTTATAGACCTTTATAGCAAGCCGGAAAAATAGCATTAAAAGATAATCTTTTTGGCTTAGTTTGTTATCTAAGTCATGCTTTTTATTAAAATAACGCCTCATCCAATGCTATCAGCAGCCCGCTAATGGCATGTAGCTCCATTGGCAGAGCAGGAAATTTTTGTTATCAAGGCCGATAGTTTGCCCTTGCCTAACCTCGTTAAATACAGGGTGTTGTTTTAAGACAAGATGGAAGCTTTATAAGAAGAACCTTCCTAGGCCTAATACTTATGGATAAATTAGTACGTGGATAAACCAGGGGTTATTTTAACCGCTTTGTATAATTTTGAAAACTACCCTATCCGTATTATGTATCCTTTGCTTGAAAGAATACAGGGCTTAGAGGCCCACGCTATTTTCTTTAAAGATTGATTTAATAATAGATTCTTTTCTCCCATAGAAGAAGCGTTATTTACTATCCTTATAACCAAATTTAACCCGGAACTTGTCGGATTAAGCGTCTTTTAACCCTTCAACACTGATAATCTGGGGGGCATATATCCTACCCTATCTCTAGAAAGCTACTAAGGTTGCCGCTAAGACTCCTACTTTCCTGCTATAAAATCTTTTAGTGATAAAATATGCCCCTAAAATCCGGATTAAATAATATATGGAAGAAACGATAATGCGGGAATGTTTTTTCGAATATCAAATCGCCTGAAGAGTCAATAGAATGGACCATTTTGGGCCTTTAGGAATCTGTTTTCAGCAAATTAACTATTCCTGCAAACTTATTGCGGAAGCCCCGCCGTTATTAAAGGCTCCTTTCATAGCGTGGTCCATCGCTAGTGTTTTAATCTCCTTCCTAATGGAGTCAGAGTAAAGGTAAACGTCAGTTTAGTTGTGGGCTATCCCTATGAAGCAGAAGAGGATGTTGGCAGGACAATAAAATTCATTAAGAACAATGAGAAGCATATCAGCAATGCTTTTGGGCACAGATTTGCTTTGTTGTATGACAGTCCGATATATGCTCATCCTGCAAGTTTTGGGATTGATAAAAGTTCTCCACTTCATTATGCCGGCAATATAGTTTATAAGTTTAATGAATCTAACGGCTTAAAGTGGGTTGAAAAGAGTAAATAAATTAAGAATAGCTATTGGCAAATCTTAAAAGCAATCCATATTTATTTAGCTTCCGCTAAAACAATAGAGCTTATTATTTTAGTTTGTTTTAATTTACTCCACTTTCTGGCAAAGATATTGAAGATCCTATTAAAAATGAAAAAGGGTGCTAAGGAAGAACAAAGCCCTTAAGCGTTATTATCCTTCTGTGGATATTCTTGACTAAAGATGCAACCTTTGATAGAATCAATAATAATTGGTTAGCTCTATCAGCATAAACTTTAAATAAGAGATGAAATTTGATAAAATTTTCTTAAACAAAAAACTGGGAAAAATAAGATTTATTACCTATTGTTCTAAATATATAAGATTAGTTAAAGCATTGGGCTCTCACCGCCATATGTCTTTTATCCGGATGGTTGTAACTACTTTCCTGGTTTATTCTGCAAATATCCTTTTATGGTTTAAGCCTCCTTTCTACAGGATGATTCTCGCATTTCGCAATAATCAATTGATAAAAATATCGCGCCATCCAAATATTTTAACTTTCCATTCTCAGCAAAAACCCAGGTGTTTGGTTGTCGCCATCACCTACCACTGCAACAAGCACTGCTCTTTTTGTTATTCTGAGGGCCTGCAGAAGCAGTTTAAGGAGCATATGTCTCTAAAGGATTTTGATTTCTTATGCCATTGGGCTAAGGAGCAGGGTTATAAGAGCCTCAGGCTTTTAGGAGGGGAACCGACAATACATCCGGAATTTAAAGAGATTCTGGATTTATCCAGGAAGCAGGGGTTTAGGGTGTCCTTTTCCACCAACGGTTTATTTAATACGGAATTAAATTCTTCTTTGAATAACTCTCTCATTGAGTCCATAAACTTCAGTTACCCGCAGGATGAGATAGCCCCGGATAAAATGGGTATTTTCCGGGAAAATATCAAGCAGTCCATAATCAAGAGAATCCCGGTAGTTTTGTCGGGAGTAATATATCCTTATAAAGATAGCTGGCGACAGGTAATTGATTTGGCTAAGGAGTATCGAAATTTTGTGGTTACACGTTTTAGCATGGTTTTACCCGGGCATCTCCAGCGTTTCAGCACCAAAGAATTCAGTGGACATATCCGGGGCCTGGCCAAACAAGTTATTGCAATAGCAAAATACGCCTATAAAAACCACGTGGTCTTTTATTTTTACAGGCCCTTATTACTGTGCATGTTTGACCAGGAAGAGATTAGATTCCTGAGGTCGATAAGCCTGTATTTATTTGATACATTTTGTTCTTGCTCTTGCATAGACGGTACTATGATGACTATTAATCCCGATTTAACCTGTTTCCCATGTCCCTCATTATCCGTCAAAGGCATAAAGATTACCTCCTCTGTAACCCGGCAGGACGTCAGCCGGGATTTTAAAAAGAGATTAAAGAAGTTATCAACCGAACCCCTTATGGATGCCTGTTTAACCTGCCAGTACTTTTTAAATTATAAGCGTAGCTTAGAAGATAAGTTTTTTGATTCCAGCGGCGAGTTAATTTGTCACGGCGGATGCTTTCAATTCCGGGATTAGGCCGAGAGCGCCTTTTGTTAACTAGTGGCAGTATACATTTTTGTTAATCTTCATTAAGTTTTTAGTTAAATTGCTTCTATTTGGATTATACCGGTTTTTTAATTTAGCTTGGGAAGGCTATTGTGCTTATTTCCGGCTGTATCCTGCAGGCTTAAAAACTTCTATCAGGGGAATTAGAAAGTATATTTATATATTAGGTGTTTAGTTTAGAAAATAAATATCTGCTTGACGCTACCGAAGATTATTTCATTGTAATAGGTAGTAATTGTTATATAATAAATAAAACTGAAAATCCGGTACGCTAACAAATAAGAATTTAATTATGATTATCAGAAGGTCTATTTGTTTGCTATTGTTCATCGTGTTACTTTTTATTTCCCGCCTGGAAGCAAAAGAAATAGAAGTACGCGTAGGGTATTTCCCCAATCTTACCCATGCACAGGCCATTGTAGGCATAGCCAACGGTGCTTTTCAGAATGAATTAGGGAATATCAAAATAAATGTCAAGATTTTTAATGCCGGCCCATCTGTAATTGAGGCAATCTTTGCGGGCAAGCTTGATTTGGCATATATAGGGCCTAATCCAGCGATCAACGGTTATATAAAATCTAACGGGGATGCCTTAAGAATCGTTGCCGGGGCCAGTAGTGGCGGAGCTGCTTTGGTTGTGCGTAAAGATTCTGGAATAAAAACAGCAAAAGATTTCCATAAAAAGAAGATAGCATCTCCGCAATTAGGCAATACGCAGGATATATCTTTAAGGACATGGCTCAAGCATAATGATTTGCTTATGGCAGATAAAGGCGGTGATGTTCAGGTCGTTCCGGTGGGCAATCCCGACCAGTTACTCTTATTCCTTAATAAACAAATAGATGCTGCTTGGACAGTAGAGCCCTGGGTGAGCCGTTTAATAAAAGAAGCCTCCGGGGTAGTATTTTTGGAAGAGGGTTCGCTTTGGCCTAATGGCGAGTATATTACGGCAAATATAATTGTAAGAAAGGGATTTCTGGATGCACATCCTGACCTTGTCAAAAAATGGCTGAAGGCGCATGTAAATTTGACACAATGGATCAATGAACACCTTAATGAGGCAAAAACAATTATAAACAGTGAGCTTAAAAGGTTAACCGGCGCAGCGCTTGGCGAGGACATCCTGGATTCTTCTTTAGCCAGGCTTAAAATTACTTACGAGCCGCTCAAGGATTCGCTTTTTACCTCTATGGAACAGGCGTTCGAACAGGGTTTTCTCGGAGAGAAGAAACCCGATATCTCTGGAATATATGACCTTAGAATCTTGAATAACATATTAAAAGAACAAGGGCTGGCCTCATTAAATTAATATGCAAGTGCTTGACATCAATATAAAATCAAAGATATATAATAGCGGCAAGAATAGTTTGAAGGTATTAGAGAATATCTGCCTTGAAATTAGGGAAGGAGAGTTTGTTTGTATTGCCGGACCATCAGGATGCGGAAAGACCACATTTTTAAATATTATCGCAGGGTTAGATTTTGATTATTCAGGAGAGGTTCTGTATAAAGGCGTCCCCATAACCGGATGCAGCCAGGAGCGAATCATGATATTTCAGGAACTGGGGTTATTCCCCTGGCTTAATGTGCAGAGTAATGTAGAGTTTGGCTTAAGAACTAAAGGTGTCCCTAGGGGAGAAAGAGAACGGATTGCTTTAAAATATCTGGAAATGGTAAACCTTGTAAAATTTAAAGATTATTTTATCCATAATCTATCCGGGGGAATGAAGCAAAGAGTCGCTTTAGCCAGGGCACTAGCTATGGAGCCGCAGGTACTCTTGATGGATGAACCGTTTGCTGCCTTGGATGCGCAGACAAGGGATATGCTGCATCTTGAGCTGCAAAAAATATGGATTGCCGCTAAGAAAACAATAATTTTCGTTACCCATAATGTAAGGGAAGCTGTTTGTTTGGGCGACAGGGTTTTGGTTTTTTCATCCGTTCCCGCGCACGTAAAAGCGAGTTTCAAAATCGAGCTTATGCGTCCGCGCCAGATTGAAAACGAAGGGCTGATAGAGAAAGTCAGACCCATACTGACAGAGTTAAGTTTTGAAATAGGCAAAGTCAATGTTTAAAAAAATATTGCTGCGGGCAGCAAAACAGGCTATATTTTATTTGGTTTTATTGTTTTTATGGTATTTCTTGTTTGCTTTAAAGATATGGCCGGCATATATTTTTCCTGCGCCTTTAATGGTATGGAAAGCGCTTATCCAGGGCTTTAGAACCCACATTTTTATTAACGCGATATTGATCAGCTTGTTTCGGGTCTCCATCGGGTTTGGAATCTCCATTTTATTTGGAGCTGTTTTAGGTATCTTGATGAAAAGGTCTAAAATCATTGATGAGACATTCGGCAGGTTTGTGATGGGGATGCAGACATTACCGAGTATAAGCTGGTTTCCGCTTGCGATCTTATGGTTTGGATTAAGCGAAATGACAATTATTTTTATTGCGGTCATGGGTTCCCTGTTTTCTATTACCATGTCTGTATATTCCGGGTTAAAGCATATCCCCAGTATTTACATTCAGATAGCCAGGAATATGGGTAGCCGCAGGTTAAAAATGCTATGGCTGGTATTGATTCCCGCCGCAGCGCCGTCATTGATTGTAGGGTTAAAACAAGGATGGTCTTTCGCCTGGAGATCACTTATCGCAGGCGAACTTCTATTTGTCAGCCTCGGCTTAGGGTATCTTTTAATGATGGGAAGGGAATTAAATGATATCAGCCAGATCATCGCCGTACTATTTATTATTATTTTAATAAGTATCGCGGTAGATAGGATAGTGTTTGGGATTATGGAGTCCAGGATGAAGAAGAGATGGGGGTTTGAGTAGGGCGTATGAACAATATAACACTGGTAAATATTACTATCGCCAAAAACTTTAATGACAAGGTTGTTTATAAACATAATTCGGTAGGTATCTTTTTGCTTATTGCCAATCTTGAAAAATTTGGCTATAAAACAAGTTTTCATGAGTACAGCATAGAGTATCAAAGAAAGCTTTCCGAAGAAATTGAAAATTTTATTGCTTCCATAGATACAAATTCTCTTATTATAGGAATCGGATGTCATTCTGTACATCTTCCTTTTGTTGTAAAGACAGCTCAGGCGATTAAGGAGCGTTTCCCTGGAAAGGTAATTATTCTGGGAGGTCCCGGACCGACTGGAGTAGCAAAAGAATTGCTGGAGAAATTTTCCTTTATTGATGCGGTGGCAATCGGCGAGGCCGAAGAGACTATTATTGAAATTGTCAAAAATGGCCCGAAAGGTTTTAAGGATATAAAAGGAATAGCCTTTAGGCAGGCCGAGAGAGTGTATCTAACTCCCCCTAGGGACCATATTGATGAATTGGATAAATTGCCATTACCAGCTTATCAAGCCGTAGATTTCGCAAGACAATACCAAATCGCAACCGTGATTACTTCCCGAGGTTGCCCTTACCGCTGTAAATTCTGCAGCCTGACTGACTTTGACGGCAGAAAAGTCCGCTATAATTCCATTGAAAACGTAATCCAGGAGTTAAAATTATTAACTGAGAAGTATGGATTTAAAGATTTGTTTTTTGTCGATCCCACCTTTACTATTAATAAAAAAAGGACAATCGCATTATGTCAAAGGATTGTTCAGGAGAAGTTGGATATCAGCTGGTTTTGTATGACGCGCACGGAATGCATTGATGAAGAACTGCTGGAGGAATTGGGTAAAAGCGGATGCAAGACAATTTTTTACGGCTTAGATACAGGGAGCGACAGAGTGCTTAAGAAGATTAAGAAGGGATTCGGCGTAAAAGAAGCCTTGAGTGCTATTGAGAAATCCGTACGTTTTATAAAAGTTGTTGAGGTAGGGCTTATGTGGGGGTTTCCTTTTGAAACGCTGGCTGATTTCAAGGAGACATTAAGAATTCGCGAGTATCTTGAAAAAGATTTGGGTTGCAATGTGCAATTACGTTGGCTGGAACCTTATCCGGCTACAGAGTTTTTCAGGAAGTACAAAAGAGATTTATTCCTACCGAAAAATCACAGCCTTATGTTTCAACCGGAAAAGTTAGAAAGGCTTATTGCGGAAGGAAAAAGTTTTTACCGCGCCTGCGAAGATACCTGCCGTATACCTGCCGATGTAACTAGCATACGTTTCATTATAGCAGCTTCTCAGACCGCCAGTACATGCAGGGATATTATTGAAGAGAATCCATATCTTTTTAGCGATTATTACCGCTATAAGACTCCTGACCTAGAAGAAAAACTCAATCTTGCCAGCCGTTATAGCCTTTATTAAGGGGATAATGAAGATAGCCTTAGTTATCCATACCGCCTATCCGAATTTTGTTGGCGGAAAAAACCATTACACCCACAGTCTATATTCTATATCTTCCAGGGATGATGAGGTCATAGTAATAGCGGGAGGCAAGGATAAAGAAGTAAGTAGGAGATTATTAAACGGCTATACATTAATTACTCTCCCAGAGATAACTTTTAAAGTTTCAAATAACCCGCTTTAAATTTACCAGATTATTCCTGGTCTTTTTTAGTTGCTTAAAGAAAGAAAAACCCGAAATAATCCATCTTTTTGATTACGGTTCATATAGCACTAACGTTGCCTGTTTATACTCGAGGAAATATAATACCCCATTTATTTTGACGGTATACGGGTATCTCTTCAAAAATTCTATTTTAAAATTTATGAAGTTATTGTATGATTGTTCCGTTGGGGAAGGCTTTATTAAACAGGCTAGTAAGTATTCTGCCCTTCAGAAACCCAAAGTCAGGAGGTTCTAAGGATAAACAGGAGGGCCGCAGATGTAGGGAAGATTATACTGCAGGCGAATTGTATCAATAGAGCCGAATATAATAATCCGGTCATTAAAAATGATTTAATTAAAGCTTATAACCTGAAAGGTAAGATAAGGCTGGTTACAATAGCCCGCATATTGCCAAGGAAGGGCATAAAATACTCGGTGTTTGCTTTAGAAAAAGTAATTAAGGAATTAGAAATTAATAACATCAAATTGATAATAATCGGCCTTGATTGTGGAGAGGCTGGCAACATAAAGAAGATAATTGCAACTAGAGGGCTGGAGGGTAAAGTTATTGTGATCGGGGCCGTAGCATATGAACGCGTAAAGGATTTTCTGGCGATTGCCGATATTTTTGTCTTACCGTCTTTATATGAGGGGTTGCCTTTGCCTCTTCTTGAAGCTATGGCCAGCGGTAAGGCGGTGATCTTTAGCGATTTATCTTCTGCCCGGCAGGTGATTAAAGAGGGAGTGCAAGGTGTGTTGGTTAAGCCAGCTGATCCGGATTCCCTGGCCAAGGCAATAGCTAGGTTGTCCCTTGATAATAAAATGAAAAAATCTCTTGGTAATAACGCTAAGAAAATCGCAGCGGGTTTTGATTCTTTTTTTGAAGCCAGGCGGCTAAAAGAAGTATACGCGCAAGCCAGGGAGAGCATGTGAATGTAAAAAACAAAACGATAAGCAGGAGCGGTTATTACCAGGATTTTGTGCTTATCAAGAATATCTTCGATAAAATTGGAGTAAGGTCGATTCATCTTGTATTGCCAGTAGTCTTAAACTTCGCAATAAGCTTATTGGACGGGCTAAAGATGATTCTTTTAATACCATTGGCAAAAGGTATTGTTACCAATAATTTTGGTTTTATCGACAATATTCCCGTGTTGGGCCATGTTATTGAATCTTTGCCTAGTTTTAGAAATCTGATAAATTATAAGATATCAGAGCATCAGTCTTTGTTTATTTATTTTATAGCCATTATTTTACTGGTAGCAATCTTCGGGAATATTTTAGCTTACGTTAATTCCCTGTTTATTAATTATTGGAAGGTGGTGCTGAACCAAAATATATCTAGGTTGCTTTTCAGCAGGTTTATCAGTTTCGGGAAACTTTATTTCGACAGGACCAATAAAGGGTATATAAGCCTAGTGCTTGGTTACTCCAGAAAAATAGTAAAATTGCTTTCCATCTTACAGAATTCAACAGGAATTATTTTTCAACTAATAGTAAACATTGTAGTTATGTTCGTAATTTCATGGAAATTAACTATTTTTATACTCCTGGCTTTCCCATTAATGCATTATTCCTTAGAGTTCATTAATAAACAGCTGGAGGAATTATCCGCGCAACGCAATATTGCACAAGTTGAGCTTAAAAAGAAGATTTTTGATATATTCTTGAACATTGCATTGATTAAAGCATATTCTAGGGAGAAAGAAGCGGAGGAATCCTTTGATGCCAGCATAGAGAGATTAAAGGGCCTGAAGTTTCAATCAGCAAAGGTATCCAGCCTCAAGCCGTTTATCGAGGGGGTTGTTACAATGGCAATTTTTTTGTTCGCTTTAATATTAGTAATATTTTTAGCTAAAAACAGTTTCGTCAAGATAGCGGTTTTCTTTGTTTATTTTTATATTTTTAAGAAAACGCTTCCGATGCTTAAAGTTTTTAACCACAGCATAGGCGCTTTTGTTGTGATAAAGCCGGAGCTAAACGAAATATTTAAGAATTTGGATGACAATGACAAATTCTTTATCCGGGGAGGTGAAGTCGTATTCAAGGGGTTGAAAAGGAACATTGAGTTCAATCATTTGAACTTTTGTTATATTAAAGGAGTGCCTGTTCTAAAAGACATCAGCTTTACCGTTGAGAAAGGAAAGACTACGGCAATAATAGGAGAGACCGGTGCAGGTAAAACTACTTTGATTAACCTAATTATGCGTTTTTATGATTGCCCGCCGCTCTCTATTCTTATAGACGGAGTGGATATAAGAAGTTTTGATTTAAAATCTTTAAAAGATAGTATAGCATTGGTAAGCCAGGAGGTAGAGCTTTTTAATGATACTTTAAAGAATAACTTAATATTTGGGTTAGATAAGAGCATTTCGGATACACATCTCCTTGATATTTTAAGAAAGTCCAGATTGTATGATTATGTCATGAATCTCCCGGAAGGTTTATACACTAGAATCGGAGACCAAGGCGTTAAATTGTCTGGAGGGGAGAGGCGGAGAGTTGGTATAGCCAGAACCCTGCTTAAGAACTCTGAGATATTGATTTTTGATGAGGACTCTAGCGTCTTGGATTCAAAGACTGAAGGCCTGGTTCAGGAAGCGATTAATGAGGCGATAAAAGAAAAAACGGCAATAATCATTGCTCATAGGCTCTCCACTATAAAAAAGGCAGATAAAATTATAGTTATAGAAAATGGCCGTTTAGTTGAAGAGGGCCCTGTATCCGAGCTTATTGGATAAAAAAGGAAAGTTATATAAATATTGGGACCCCCAAAAGTTTTATTAACTCTAAAATCCCTCGGATGCGGTAAAGATATTCCATAAGAAAATATTTCAAAAAAAATAATGAAAATAAAACGTATTTGAGGCAAAGAATTACGAGGTTAAGCGAATGGCTGTTTTTGATGAAGTTAAGCCCCCGTTTTTTATTATAGGCACGGAGCGTTCAGGCACAAATTTGCTTAGGCTTATTTTAAACTCCCACTCAAATATTGCTATTCCGCATCCCCCGCACATAATGAAAAATTTATTCAAGCTGGAGCCATTTTACGGAGATTTATCAAAAGACCTTAATTTTATGAGGTTAATCCGGGATGTAGAGACTATAATCCGGCTTCATCCGTATCCTTGGGGTATCAAAATTGATAAAAATGAGATATTCCGCCAAGTGCGGGAAAGAAACTTGATTAATGTCTTCTTTGCCGTATATGAACAGTACCTCGAGAGCACCCTGAAAAAAAGATGGGGATGCAAAAGCACTTTTATGATTTATCATGTGGAGTTAATCAAACGTTATTACCCTTCTGCAAAGTTTATTTATATGGTGCGGGATGGTAGGGATGTCGCGGCCTCCGCCAGAAAAACCATATTTAACCGGTATAATATTTATTTTATAGCCAATTTGTGGAAAAAAGAGCAGGAGATTGGCATATCTTGGCGGAACAGGTTGAGTAAAGAAGAGATTTTCCTGGTCAGATACGAAGATCTCTTGAGCAAGCCGGCTGAAACAGTCAGCTCTCTGTGTTTATTTTTGGATGAGCCTTATCAGGAAGATATGCTTAGTTTTTTCGATTCCGCGGAGGCTAAAAAAAGTGGCAGCCTAAGTGAGGCATGGAGAAATACTTCCAGTCCGATAATTAAGGATAATTACGGTAAGTTTAACGCGCAATTGAGTAAAAATCAGGTTATTTTATTTGAATCCATTGCCGGCAAGGAGCTGGAGCATTTCTCGTACGCGTTAACCAAACCGGTTGCTTTTTCAACAGGAAAACAGTTAAAGAGGGATAGATTTAAGTTCACCTATTTAATAGAGGAAATATTTTTAATGGTCCTTGTGCAGTTAAGGCATGTTTTCACGGATAAAAACAGCTTCTTGAGGTTTAAAAAATTTATCTTTTTGCAATACCTAAAGATTTCCCTGGCACTCAAATGGAGATAAAAGACAAAAAACCGGAAGGCTATATAAATAATGCTGTTAATTTCAGGGAAAAGGTTTTTACTGAGATTGCCGGTGAAGGCGCGGATCAGGTTTGGCTAAAGGCTTCTCTTAAAGACGTCAAGCGTGCCGTCATAATTAACTCTGCCCCGAGGTCCGGCTCGAGTCTGCTGTTTGCGATACTTAGGAAAATCAGCCAATTCTACTCTCTAAGCGGAGAAGACGTCCCTTTTTATAAATTAAACGGAATTTCCAAAGATGCCTCTTTATCCGATGATATACCTGTAGGATTCGAGGGGCCAGGGGCTTGTACTTTTGGCATGTCGCGTGATTTCTTAAGCGATTTTTCCTTAGCAAACAGCGGGAATGATATTTTCAAAAGCGATAGGTTATTAAACCAGTATATTAATGATCTTGCGTTGCGTTTTCCGCTGCAATGGCCGCAGGTTAATTTCTCATATGATGTTTTCATAAATTTGGCAAGATTGGCTTTTAATAACTACAGAACGGCCCATAAAGGATTCCTTAAGGAAGAATTCTACCTTGAACTGCTTTTGCTCCTGAAGCGCGAATATAAGGTTATAAATCCTTATTATTATGATATTCCCGTAAGTATGGTCAGGAGAAGATTCGGCGGGGTTAAGATTCCCTCCGGTCCGCCTAACCCCGTTATTATGATCGAAGAACCGCCTTTTATATTATTATCACCGGGCAAGAAGGTCAACAGCCTTGACCTCTCCGGGAAAACCTTGCTTCTAAAATCATCCATAAATAGCTACAGAATGCGTTTCATTGAGAGGCTCCTGCCACATGCGGATATTAAGATTATTTATCTAATAAGGAACCCCGCTGCATCTATTAACGGCTTGTATGACGGCTGGCTGCACCGGGGTTTCTTTTCTCATAATTTAAAAGAGACAGGATTTAAAATGCTTAAGATTTCCGGATATTCGGATAAATTTGATTGGGGAAAGTGGTGGTGGAATTATGATTTGCCAGGCGGCTGGCAGGATTATACCCGAAGCAAACTGGAAGAGGTATGCGCTTTTCAATGGCATGCTGCTAATAGCCGGATACAGGAATATTTGCATAAGAGCAGAAAAAAATATTGCCTAGTCAGGCATGAAAATATAGTCAGGAGTTTAGGATCAAGGAAACAAGAGATAGGCAGTATTTTGGATTTTGTCGGCATAGAAAGAAGGGCGATGGAACAATTAGGCCTGGATAATTTATCCGTTGTCCAGGCAACAAAAGCCCCGCAGCCTTATAGATGGAAAAAACGTAAGAGTCTTCTTGCCCCTATTCTTAATAGCCCTGAAATCGGCAAAATGGCCGGATTGCTTGGATACGATAAGAAAAATATTAAGGAATGGCTTTGATGTTTTATTATTCTGTAAACTCCGAATATAAACCGTTGAAAGTGGTGCTTCTCTGCCGGCCGCACCCCAAAATAGTAAAAGTTAGTAACCCGCAGGATGTCCTGCATTTGGCAAAAATAGACTATGCGGCTATGGAGAAAGAGCATGAGCAGCTAATTGAATTGTATAGAAAGCTCAAAATTAACATATTCCTTATAGATCCGCGTAAGATAAGATGCCCAGATTACAATTTTGCTTTTAATATTATATTCACAAGGGACCATTTTATGATGACTCCGCGCGGAGCGATTATTTGCGGAATGTTTTCCGATATAAGGCAGAGTGAGATTAAATACGCGCAAAAAGCCCTGAAAGCTGCGGGCGTTCCTGTCAGGATGGTTATCGGAGATAATGGGACATTTGAAGGCGCAGACGCTTTATGGGTTAAGCATAAATTAGTTATTGTGGGCGTGGGTAATAGGACTAACCTTCAGGGTTTCCAGCAGATTAGCAAAGAATTAAAGAAGGACGGCATTAAGTGTATCCCTGTTCAGACTCCCCGGGGGGCCATTCATCTTTTAGGGGCGCTGCAATTTATTGATGCCGATACTGCTTTAGCAAGGGTTGATTTAATCGGTCCGGAAACAATTGCGATATTAAGAAAGAATAGGGTAAAAATTGTCAGGGTACCGGAGAGTTTCGAGGTAAGAGAAAAACAGGCTATGAATTTTGTTGTAATAGCTCCTAAAACAATCATTATGCCGGCAGGTTGCCCTCAGATAAAGAAAGTTTATACAAGGGTAGGAATTAAAATAGCTGCGGAAATTGCCATCCCACAGTTTATTAACGCAGGGGGAGGCCTTGCTTGCGCAACCGGTGTTTTAAAAAGGGCATAAGAATAAACATGTGATTTCTATCCTTTTTTGTGTTAAAATATTAAAAACTCAGTTTTTAAATCCAGGGTAATAATTTAAGGAGACAGGAAGAATGTATAACAGTCATAAGAAATACGCTTTATTTATCGGAAGGTGGCAGCCGTTTCATAACGGGCACAGGTATTTGGTTGATGAGGCATTGGCTAAGGGGGACAATGTGTGCGTGGCGATCAGGGATACAGAAATTTCCGGAAGCAATCCTTTTACCGTCGAGCAGCGCTCTGAAATGTTACGCAGGGTCTATGGTGAGAAAATTGAGATTGTTGTAATTCCCGATATCAAGAGTATCAACATCGGGCGCAACGTCGGTTATGACGTCAATATAATAGAGCCGCCTGCGCATATCGGAAAGATCTCCGGTACGAATGTCCGCGCAGGGAAAGAAGAGAGTGTGCCTCCGGAAGTAGCCGAATATATAAAACTTTTGCGTACGACCTTGTGGTTGACCGGGCTTCCTTGTTCCGGTAAAACAACTTTAGCCAAAAGGTTGAAGGAAGAGCTGGATAACCGGGGATACCAGGCGGTGCATTTAGACGCGGATGATGTGCGTAATGAATTAAACGCTGATCTGGGATTTTCTCCACAGGACAGGCATGAAAATCTGCGGCGCATTTCGCATGTCGCTAAATTGTTTAATGAAAACGGTAACTTTGTGGTGGCAAGTTTTGTTTCTCCCTCAAACGAATACCGCAAGATGATCAGGGGAATCATCGGTAATTTTAAATTAGTTTTTGTAAAATGCTGCCTTAAGGTTTGCGAAGAAAGGGACGTAAAGGGGATGTATAAGAAGGCGAAAAGCGGGGAAATTAAGGATTTTACCGGAATATCAGCTCCATTTGAAGAGCCGCTTGATGCCGATATAGTTGTTGATACCGAGAAAAGCAGCGTAGAAGATTGCGTGAGAAAGATATTAAGCAGTATCGGCGCTTGAAAGGAAAGTAAGGTTTTCTTGGATAGTAAGCTCAAAAAACAATTTGGCATTCGTTCAGCGAATTTTGATATTTCCGCCAGCTGGGTTACGGATAAAATGCTCATCCGCGCGCATACGGATTTAGCGGGTAGAGTCATAGGCAGGGCTCTGGATTTATGTTGTGGTACGGGCCAGATAGGCCGGGCACTCAGAGCCATGGGGTGGGACGTCCAGGGATTGGATATTTGTAAACAGATGATTAAAGTATCTTCCAGGTATTTTCCTGTCTTGGAAGGCAAAGCTGAAAAAATGCCTTTTGAATCCAGTACCTTTGAACTGATAGCCTGCCGACAGACTTTTCAGTTTTTAGATATCAAGAAGGTTTTATCCGAGATCGCCAGATTATTGTCTCCGCGAGGGTCATTCATCCTAAGCCTTACTGTCCCATTTTCAAGTAAAGATTCCCGCTGGCTTTGTAAGGTTCACCGCATTAAACAACCACTTCTTTTGAAATTCTATACGGCTCAGGATTTAATAAAAGAGTTAGAAAAAGCAGGATTTTTAATCGGAAAGACAAAATTTATTAAAGTAAGGGAATCGGTGACAAGGTGGATGAAATATGCCCCGGAGTTATCTTCTAGGGTTAAAAAAGAGGTTATCGCCGCGATAGAGAATTCCCCTGCCGCTTACAGGCAATTACACAATGTCAGGATTAAAAGTGGAGAAGTTTTTGAAGATTGGAATTGGATGGTTTTAAAAGCCTCTTTTCCTAAAAATAAAAATGATTAAGTTGCCAAAATGCAGGTATAATTATTCTAACGGGATAGACCCTTTTGAGGAAATTCTGAAAAAGGTTTCTTATTCGGATGGTATCGAGCGCAAAAATAAAAAGATTGCTTTGATTGTCCCTCCTTCTCCCCAAGTTCCGACTCCCGGAAGGGAATTTTTAGTTACGGGTCCGTTCGAGGGGTTTACTTATATAGCTACACTGGTAAAGAAGCTGGGGTATCCATTAAAGGTCATTGATTGCCGTCTGAAAGAAAGTATTAACCAATTGGTGCTGGACGGGATAAAGGATGCGGATATTATAGGAGTATCTACTTACTGCGATTCTTTTGTTTTCCTCCAGGAGATTATCCGGTTGATAAAAAAACAATATCCCGGAAAACTTGTATTTTTAGGAGGGCCGTTGGTTACGTCTTTACCCGAGATAATATTAAAGAATACATCAGCGGACTGCGCAATATTGGGAGAAGGAGAGCTTACCCTTATTGAATTCCTGAATAAATATTTTTCAAAAACCAAGGTTATTTTTAGCGAAATAAAAGGTATGGCTTATAAGGAAAATGATTCTATTAAAATAAACCAGGCTAGGCCACAGATAAGAAACTTGGATAACCTGCCTCTTTTAGATTATACTATTTGGCCAAATTATGAAGATATCATTAAAAACGGCCAGATATTGATTTCTTCGATGAGGGGTTGTCCTCAGGAATGCTCCTTTTGTTTTAAAACCATCCCGGGCTTGAGGTTAAAGAGCCTTGCGCGGTTTGAAGAAGAGGTTGCTTGGCTTAAGAAAAATACGGGATTTGATTACATATGGCTAAATGATTTAACTTTTAATGTCATTGAAAAGCGGGCTATAGAAGTGTGCGGGATTTTAAGTAAATACGATGTGAAATACCATTGTTTTGCCCGCGTGCAAAAAGTTACTAAAGCACTAGCCAATACTTTAAAAAAAACAGGGTGCCTGGGAATATGGTTTGGCATAGAGTCTTATGATCAAAAAATATTGGATGAGAATAGGAAAAACATAAAGATAGGAGATATAGATAATGCAATTAGAATCACGCAGAGCGCAGGATTGGCAATCAGGGGGCTTTTCATTATCGGTTTATTTGGGGAGACGGAGGGATCTTTAAAAAAGATGGTTGATTTTATTAAGGAAAACAAATTCCTTCCTTTAGTCAAGTATCTCGTCCCTTTTCCCGGAACGAGCCTATATGATTATGCCATTGAGTGCGGAAAAATAAAAAATACGGTTGAGTTCCTGAAAATGCTTTCTCGCAGAAAAGTAAGCGATTATGACGATGAAATAATTAACATTACCGGTTTAAAGGAAGATGTCATAAGAAATTATTTTCATCAGATTTGGAGTATTACCAAAAAAAGAGAGCATCGTTTTGGCTAAAAATAAGAAATCAGGCTGGGAAGGCGCGAAAAGATATTTTACAAAAAGGGCTGCGGAATATAATCATTCATCCAGCTGGGTAGATGATGCTGCCCTTATCGAAAAGATGCGGGAGTTAGCTTGCGTAGGAAATCAAGCGAATGTTCTTGATCTCGCTGTCGGCACAGGCAAGGTTTCGGAAGCCTTGCACAACAGGGTAAAGTATGTAGTCGGCCTAGATATTTGTGAAGAGATGATTCAGCGGGCCAGGGGTTGTGCGGATAAAATAATATTGGCACCGGCTGAAAGGCTGCCTTTTAAGAATAATGTGTTTAACGCCTGTTTATGCCGTCAAGGGCTGCAGTTTATGGATTTAGAGTACGTTATCTCAGAGATACGCAGGGTTTTAAAGCCGGGTGGCCGTGTAGTTCTCTGTCATTTGACTGCTTACGGTGTGGGTGATAAAGAAGAGACTTTTTTTATCCAAAAGCTCCGTAACCCTGCCAGAAAGAACTTTTTCTTACCGGATGATTTTTTACACTTACTGGAAAATAAAGCTTTCGGGGAGATAGAGGCAGTCGAATATTTTACAAGAGAATCTGTCAACCAATGGATAGCCAACAGCTGTATTAATGAGAATGTAAAAACAAGAATCAGGGAAATATATGAAAATTCCTCTGGTGATTTCAAAAAAACACATAACCTGCAATTTAAGGAAGGGGATATTTTTGATACTATGAAGATGCTCCTTGTAAAAGCGGTAAAGAGAATATGATGAATAATGTGCTCATGGTTGCCAGCAATTCATTTTGTAATTTGTCGTTAACGTGCCGATATATACCTGACTTATCTTAACATCCAGTAATTCTGTGGTAAGATGTTAGCGTGGTGTAACGCAATAGAATTCAGCAAGGAGGTGGATAATGAGAAAGTTTTCTTTGTTCTTTATTCTTGCTGTTTTATTTACTATTCCGACCCTTGCCCAGCAGGATAGCCAGTTAGAAGAGATACGGGCAGTAATCGAAAAATTTGAACAGGGGTTCGCCGAACATAATGTAGATGCGATGATGAGCCTAATTTCGCAGAATTTCTCTTTTAAGAATAAAAAAGGGGAAACCAGGGATTATCTTCAAGAAAAAGCTCTTTTAGGGAAACGCATGAGGGATTTTTTTAAAAAGCATATTGATTATTCCTTCAGCGAGTTAAAGCTAACCAAGACAAAGATAGAAAGCGAGAATGCAGATGTTTGGGTTGAATATAAATGGGAGGGTTTTAATTTAGATTCTATGAAAGAAATTAAGGGGAAAGGTAAAAAACATTTTTTCCTGGCAAAAGAAGGCGGGGAGTGGAAGATTACGAACTTGATAAAGGGCGCCGGGGCAGGGGGTAAGAATAAACTTAAGAATAGAAAGAACAATGGTAAGGTTAACCCGGGACAGTAAGCTTAGGCAGCAGGTTTAACCAGATCAGGCAAAAAATACGCGAATAAGGTATTGTTCTTTTCCGCCGCAAAAATTCTTTTTAAAAACGGTATTTCTGACGTGTACGTATGCAGGCAGGGCTTCAATTTATGGTACCCAGTTTTGTGTTATTAGAAATCCGCAGAGTCTTAAAGCCGGGCGGCCGGGTGTTACTATGCCATTTAGCTGTTTACGGTAATAGTGAGTTGAAAAGGCGTACTTTATAGAGATCGAAGGCCAAGGGAGTGCTTTAATTCTAGGAATATTGGCTGGGGCAGCACTTAGCAGGGGTGGCAGCGTATAATATTTTGTGTAAAAGTTCCTTGAGAAGTAAATAAAAAGAACGTATCCTTCCTTTAAGGATAAAACAAAGCGCTGGCAATAGTGCCACGCTAAAAGGAAAGGAATACGTCCTATGGATTACGTTAAATTACTGCCTCAAGATAAGATTTTACAGTAATGGTGGTCAGAGGCAAAGGAAAATTTCTGGACTGAAGATGCCAAGTCAAAGGTGCTAGAATTGGTAAAAGAGCTTATGAGATTAACGCTTGAAGAAGATTTGCAGCTATATACAAAAGCGCAGTATCAAGAGCAGGTTGAGCGATACAAATTGTATCGCAATGGTTATTACCAGAGGACTCTGGTTACCCAGTTTGGTTATATAAACGACCTAGAGGTACCCCGTTTACGCAGCGGTGGCTTTAAGACCAGGGTATTCAAGCGCTACCATCGGTATGAAGCTATCGTGGAAGATTTGATTCTAGATATAGTCTTAGCTGGAGTATCTACTAGAAAGGTAGGATTCGCTATCGCTAAGCTTCTGGATACCAAAGTGTCAGCCGGCACTGTATCAAATATTACCCGTAGGCTCGCTACAAAAGCCAGAGAATATCAAAAGCGTGAACTTCTCGACGAGTATCAATACTTATTCCTAGATGGTATAACACTTAAAGTCAGATACAACACCAAATACCATAACCGCAAAGTCCTGGTTGCCTACGGGATTACCATGTTTGGTAAGCGCGAATTGATTGCCTTTAGGCAAGCCAGGTCAGAATCTTATGAAGAGTGGACGGCGTTCGTGAATGACCTATATCAACGTGGCCTTAAAGGGGATAATCTAAAGTTAGTTATCACCGACGGCTCAAAAGGTCTACATGCTGCCTTAGATATGGTCTATCCATTAACACCCAGGCAGGCTTGTTGGGTACATAAGTTAAGGAATGTCTCAAGCTATTTTCCTAAAAAGCATGAAGACGAATGCCTTGAAGAGCTTTTAGGTGTCTACACCGCCAAAAATAAACCGAAAGCAATGAGTGAGTTTAAAGAATGGCGCAAACATTGGATTAGGCATTGCTCTAAGGCTGTAGAATGCGTAGAAAAAGATATTGATAACCTGCTTAACTTCTATGATTGTCCAAGGAAGCATTGGAAGAAGATATACACTACCAATGTCATAGAACGTCAGTTCAAGGAAGTGGGCAGGCGCACCAGTGCCTTTAGTTGCTTCTCGAACATCGCCAGCTGTGGTAGAATTATCTATGCCATATTTACGCATATAAACAACAATTGGAAGGAACGCTCCTTAAAGGACTTTACACAATTCGCTTGACGCAACCGGCAGGGGTGAAGTGCTTGCAGTAACGGAGTTTTGGTGATATGATTGCTGTAGTTGATAGAATTGATCTGTCCAGCCTATCTGTTTATATTATAGAATATGTCTTACACTATTTTTGCCTTAAAATGGCGGCCGAATAATTTTGACGAGATAATCGGCCAAAAAAACGTCGTCATTACCCTCAAGAGCGCACTGCAGAAAAACCGCCTGGCGCACGCCTATCTTTTTGCCGGGCCGCGGGGAATAGGCAAGACCTCTACGGCCAGGATCCTGGCCAAAGCCCTGAATTGCAAGAACGGCCCTACCTTAGAGCCCTGCGGCAAATGCAGTTCCTGCCTGGAAATAGCCCAAAGCCGCTCCCTGGATGTGATTGAAATAGACGGAGCATCCAATACCGGGGTAGAAGATGTGCGCACACTGCGCGAAAACGTCAAGTTTTCGCCGGCCTCGGGAAAATTCAAGGTCTACATTATCGACGAAGTGCATATGCTTTCTACCGCGGCATTCAACGCGCTGCTGAAGACGCTGGAAGAGCCGCCGGATTTTGTGAAGTTTATTTTTGCCACTACTCATCCGGATAAAATCCCCTCAACGGTCCTTTCGCGCTGCCAGCGCCTGGATTTCCGCCGGATCTCGGTTATTGAAATTATCAGCCAGCTTGAGAAGATCGTTAAAGTTGAGAAAATAAACGTAGATAAAGAAGTCTTATTCGCTATTGCCAGGGCCGGTGACGGTTCTTTGCGCGACGCCGAATCGATACTGGACCAGTTGGTCGCCTTTTCCAGCGGCCAGGTTTCCTTAAAGGACGTAATTTCAGTATTAGGGCTGGTTGAGCAGGACGCTTTGTTTGAGATAACCAATAAGATAATTGAAAAGAATCCCAAAGCGGTATTGGACTTATTCAATAAGCTCGGCGAAGAGGGCAAGGATATAAGCGTTTTTCTAAACAACCTGATTGAACATTTCCGCAACCTGATGGTCGCTAAAGTTACCCGGGGGGACGCTAAATTGATCGATCTGCCCCAGGAGATCTGCGAAAGGTTATTGCGGCAGAGCCAGGCTTTAAGCCTGGAAGAGATATTCAGCGCCTTTAATATTCTCGCTAATACGCAGGAAATGGCCAGGCGCCTGGATTCTTTGCGTATTACCCTGGAGGTGAATCTGATCCGGCTGGCTAATAATAAAAAAACGGCAGCGTTAAATCCGGGAATAAAACCTGTACTGACGAAAGAAGCGCCTTTAAAAGAAAAAACCGCGGCAAAAGTCACCCCGCGGGAAGAGAAGAAAAATGACCCGCCGCCGGAACCCGCGGTAAATATCTCTTTAGATAATATCAAAGGCGTCTGGCAGAATGTTATTGAGGGCTTAAGCAGGATCAAGATGTCGGTGGCTACTTATTTGAGCGAAGGCGAGCCGTTAAACCTGAAAGGTAACCTGCTTACGGTGGCTTTTCCCAAGAGCCATTCGCTGCACAAAGAGTCGCTGGAGAAAAAAGAAAATAAGGAGATCATTGAAAAGGGTTTATTTGAAGCGTTGAGCACGCCTCTGCGGGTAAGTTTTATCCTCTCTGCCGAATCTAAGCCCAAAGGCCAGGAACAACAGGGCGGGCATTTTATCCAATCGGTCCTGGAAACATTCCACGGCCGGCTGATCAAAGAAAACTAATGGCTAACTACACTGAATCCATAGAAAAATTAATCGATGGGTTAATCAAGCTCCCCGGTATAGGCAGGCGTAGCGCCGAACGCGTAGTCAGTTATATACTCGGGGCCCCTAAAGAAGAGATCAAAGCCCTGGCCGAAGCCATAGGTAAGGTCAAGGAAAGCGTGCGTTTTTGCAGCTTGTGCCATAATTTAAGCGAAGAAGAGCTGTGCAAAATATGCCAGGATACCCGGCGCCAGAAGGATGTCATCTGTATTGTTGAAAAACCCACGGATGTTACGGCCATAGAAAAATCCGGAAGCTTTAACGGCGTATACCATGTCCTGCTGGGAGCGATATCGCCGTTAGAGGGCAGGGGGCCCGGCGATTTAAAAATAGACACCTTGATGAGCCGGATAAAACAAAACAGCATAAAAGAAATTATCATTGCTACCGATGCCGATACTGAAGGCGAGACCACAGCCTTGTATCTTACTAAACTGATCAAGCCGCTGGGTATAAAGTTGAGTCGTATCGGTTTGGGTTTACCCGTGGGTTCTAACCTGGAATACGCGGATTCCACCACTCTTTCCAAATCCTTAGAGTCCCGTCGCATAATTTAACCGATGATCACGCTAAATAACCTGTCTAAAAATTACGGCCGGAAAACCCTGTTTGAGAATATCTCTCTGAATATAAATAAGGGAGAAAGAATCGGCCTGATTGGGCCTAACGGCGCTGGCAAGACTACGCTTTTTGCGCTTATCCTGGGAGAGGTAGAATCCTCTTCGGGAGAAGTAAAACTTAATAAAAATACGCATATCGGCTACCTGCCCCAGGAGGCAAGTTTTAAATCCGAGCATACTGTCCTGGCGGAATTGACCGAAGGCGATGAACGGATCATTAAATTAAAGCGGGAAAAAGAAGAATTGGAGAACAAGGGCCTGGCCGGTTCAAAACGCTACGGAGAGGTCTTGCACGACCTGGAGACACTGGATTTTTTTGTGTTGGAGCATAAAGCTGAAAAAATCCTAATGGGGTTGGGTTTTAAAGAAAGGGACTTTAACCGGCCGATAAATCAAATGAGCGGTGGTTGGCAGATGCGCACTTTATTGGCTAAACTCCTAACCTACCACTATGATTTACTGCTCTTAGACGAACCGACAAATTACCTGGATTTGAATGCCGCTCTCTGGCTTAAGGATTACCTAGCGTCTTTTCGAGGGACGTTCATTATGATCTCCCACGACCGGGCTTTCCTGACCGATGTTACTAACTATACCTTAGTTCTTGAGAATGGCCGCATTACTAAAGTAGAAGGAAATTACGAACATTACGAACAGATAAAGAGAGAAAGGCGCACGCATCTTGAAAAACAGTTTAAGGAGCAGGAGAAAAAAAGGGAACAGTTGGAAAAGTTCGTTGCCCGTTTCCACGCCCAGCCGAACAAGGCGGCGGCAGTAAGGTCAAAGCGCACTGCCCTGGAGCGCCTGGAAAAAGAAGCGGTGGTCTTACCGGAAGACCCGCGCGAAAGCATAGGCCATTTCCGTTTTCCGGAGACCAGGAGAAGCGGCCACCGGATCATTACACTGGAAAAAGCTTCTAAAAGCTACGGCGATATCCAGGTATACCAGGAATTGGATTTTGAGATCACCCAGGGCGAAAAGGCGGTCCTGGCAGGAGAGAACGGGGCGGGAAAATCCACGCTCTTAAAAATATTATCCGGCGTCATCGGTATTGACAGCGGCAGCCGTATAGTCGGCCATAATGTGGATATCGGTTATTTTTCGCAGACCCGCACGGATGTCCTGAATGTGGAGAATACAGTTTTGCAGGAAGCTTATTCTTCCGCCCCCGGTTATATGCCGGAAGAGACGATCCGGACCATTCTCGGAGCGTTCTTATTTACCGGCGACGACGCGGAGAAGAAAGTGAAAGTATTGTCGGGAGGTGAAAAGAGCCGTTTGATCCTGGCTAAGCTTTTGATCGATCCTCCGAATTTCCTTCTACTGGATGAGCCGACTACGCATTTAGATGTGGATGCGGTTGAAGCGCTGGTGCGGGCGCTAAACGGTTATGAAGGCACGCTGGTGTTCATCAGCCATGATATTTATTTCGTGCGTTCGGTCGCTAACGTCGTCTATGAGGTTAAGGAAGGCCGGATCAGGAAATTCCCCGGCAGTTTTGATTATTATATGGAAAAAAAAGATACTGCTGAAACGTTAGCTGAAAGGCCCAAGCCAAAAGTCGACCCGCAGAAACAGAAATTTGAGCAGGAGAAGCTCCAGGCCAGGGAAGAAGCCAGATTCAAGAAAGAAGAAGAGAAAAAGCGTAAAGGCCTTAATGCCGCGATAAGAGAAGATATAATTAAATTAGAGAAGAAGAAAGAGAAACTCCAGCTGGAAAGTTACGCCAAGGCCCGCGCGTTGTCCGACCCAAAAATCTACCGCCGCGATGATGATATGGCGCGGGATTACGGCCGCCGGCTCAAGGATATAGAGAAGGAAATATCAACGATTGACGCGCAGATAAAAGAACTTGAAGCGCGGATTATTTAATGTTAAAATAATCGCCACTATTCCCCCGTAGCTCAGTTGGTAGAGCGAGTGGCTGTTAACCACCAGGTCCGAGGTTCGAGTCCTCGCGGGGGAGCCATACTTGAGCGCCTAAGCATCAGCTTGGGCGCTTTTATTCGATTTTCCACGGCGCGAAGTCGTAGATAAATCTTGTTTTGCGAACGGTAGGTTATAATCAGGATAAACAAACAAAAAGTTCCGTAACCCTCCCAGGCGAAATGATTACGATAGAATTGAATAATTACATAATACTGATTATTTTAAGTTTAGTCATCCTGTTTTCCCACGTTTTTGATATCATCTCCAGATTACTGAAAGTCCCTTCCGTACTCCTGCTGTTGGGTTTAGGTATTCTAATCAGGTACATAAGTATCTATTTTCACCTGGGGATATACAGTAGTATAGAAAAATTAATCCCGTTGCTCGGTATAATAGGATTGATACTTATAGTCCTTGAAGGGGCTCTGTCGTTAAGAATTAACCGCAACAACGCGGCGATAGTTAAAAGAGCCTTTGCCGCAGCATTATTCATACTTGTATTGTCTGCTTCTTCCATAACTTTTTTCTTCAGCTATATGTTGCAAGTAGGGCTTAGGACCGCCTTTGTCAATGCTATACCGCTGGCGGTAATAAGCAGCGCGATTGCCGTACCTACGGCCGCCCATCTGGCCCAGCATAAGAAGGAATTCATAATATACGAATCCATATTTTCGGATATCCTGGGGATTATTCTTTTTAATATCGCGATCAATACGCGCATATCCGGGGCAATGCTGGCTGCAGACACACTGCTGAAATTTATATTGATTATTATAGTCTCGGGGGTATTTTCGCTTTTGTTAGTTTTTTTTATCAGCAAGATAAAAGCGGTTGCCAAGTCTTATATTATTCTCTCAAGCCTTATCCTAGTTTATTCAGCGGGAAAGCTGCTGCATTTGTCTTCGTTGTTCTTGATACTTTGCCTGGGCCTCTTTATGGCGAATTTCCGTATCTTCAAATCCGGCATATTAAAGTGGTTTGTGGATATAGAGGAGACCGAATCCGAAATAGGCAAATTCAAACTGATAGTCATGGAGTCAACCTTTATAATAAGGACTTTCTTTTTTGTCCTTTTTGGCTATTCGATAGACCTTTCCTGCATATTGAATCCATGGGTCATAATTATGGGCGCTGCCGTGGTATTGATATTGCTGCTTATCCGCTTGTTTTATCTCAGGTTTTTTACTAAGGTCCATCTCTTCCCTGAATTGTTCATTGCCCCTAGGGGTTTGGTCACGATACTCCTTTTCTACAGCATACCTGCCAGCCTGACGCTCAATGTTTTCGGGAAAGGGGAGATAATTTTTGTGATTATCGCTACCAGCTTATTGATGATGTTCGCTTTTTTAATCAAAAAAGAAAGGGACATAGAGGAAGAGGAATATTTGTAATGTCCCTGTAGAAAAAAAACAGGCGTTTTCAAACTAATTTTTTCAATAAAGAATATTAGGCGGTCTTTAAGCAGGTTTCCCGTTTCCCAGAGTACAGCCAGTTGTAATAATTCGTCCGCGGCAGGAGAAAAAACCCATCTTATCCAGATGGGCCTTTTTTATAAGGCTATTTTTTTTATGTTAATAATGCCGGTGGGCTTAGATTTTTTTGGCTAAGAAAAGCATAACTATAGAAACAGCAATAAGCAGAAGGCCTGCGATGATCCTGGCTTTAGGCCGGATTATCTTTTCGTCAATATTTATACTCGTGTCTACGGTTTTCCTGAATAAGGATGAGATCTTAACGATTATCCTGTCAACATCCAGAATCGTCTTATCCAGTAACCTTTTGGAATTAGAGATAATTTTAGCACCCAAAAGCAGGTCTAATCCTAGCAAGATGCCTAATGTGCTTATAAAATAAATTGCCTTTTGAAGCAATCTTAGCCAATCCATTTTATCCACCTCATAAGTTTATATGACTGGGTTATCCTTAAAAATAGTCTATCTTTTACAAACTAATCATACCACGAGATTGGTAATTTTGCAACTTAAACTTGGGCTTGACAGGATTTACGGAGGGTGATATTATATAGCATATGCCAATAACTAAGGAAAGGATATATGCCTAGGCCCTGCAGGTGCAGACGAATAAGGTGTCATCCCGGCGCAAATTACTTTAAGCCGCGCGGTATTCCTTTGGATAGCTTGGAAGAAGTCAACCTTGCGCTGGATGAACTGGAGGCAGTCAGGCTTGCGGATTTAGAAGGCCTATACCAGGAAAACGCAGCTAAAAAAATGAATATTTCCCGGCAGACCT